>Ga0209023_10002744_pt1 | contig 21632 bp, 24 predicted proteins | sample LakOneMetagenome_FD_187468 | JGI IMG/M metagenome (GOLD analysis project Ga0209023, IMG submission 187468) | Freshwater and sediment microbial communities from Lake Erie, Canada (SPAdes) (version 2) | ecosystem: Environmental > Aquatic > Freshwater > Lentic | place: Lake Erie, Canada...
TTCTCGACCTACGCGACCTGGTGGATCCGCCAGGCGATCACGCGCTCGATCGCCGACCAGGCGCGCACCATCCGCATCCCGGTGCACATGATCGAGACCATCAACAAGCTGAACCGCATCTCGCGGCAGATGTTGCAGGAGATGGGCCGCGAGCCGACGCCCGACGAGCTGGCCGTGCGCATGGAGATGCCGGAAGACAAGGTGCGCAAGGTACTGAAGATCGCCAAGGAGCCGATCTCGATGGAGACGCCGATCGGCGACGACGAGGATTCGCACCTCGGCGATTTCATCGAGGACACTTCGGTGACCTCGCCGATCGAGCAGGCGACGAACGAGTCCCTGAAGGAAACCACGCACTCGGTGCTGGCGCAGCTGACGCCGCGCGAGGCCAAGGTGCTGCGCATGCGCTTCGGCATCGACATGAACACCGACCACACGCTCGAGGAAGTCGGCAAGCAGTTCGACGTCACGCGCGAGCGCATCCGGCAGATCGAGGCGAAGGCCTTGCGCAAGCTCCGCCATCCGAGCCGCAGCGAACAGCTGCGCAGCTTCCTGATGGATGACTGATACCATCGCAGCGCCTGCGTACCGTCATCCGCAGGTGTACCACACGAAGCGCGGCACGATGCTCTCGGGCGGCCGCGGATCCGGCAGCCCGGTCGTTGCCGCCCTGCCCGCTCCGGCGTCCTCATTGCCCAGCCTCGTCCAGGAAGCGGAGCCCGCGCACGATGACGCGGCGGGGCTGTACGAGCTGCGCCGCTACAGTGAACCGAACGACTAGCTGCCGCGTGCAGCCGGCTCGCAGCACCCACGACCCCAGGCCATGAGCACGACCACGCGCTGGTTCGCCGAAGTCACGACCCGCACGGCCAGTGACATCTTGAGCTTCCAGTTTCCGACGCGCGACATCGATCCGCAAGGCGGCATCGACCGGCACAGCGGCGTGTTCGCCACGGTGAGCGAACTCGGCGCGCCGCAACGCGGGCCGGCCGATTTTCCGTTCATCGGCGCGGCGTCGATTGCGGTGCGAAACGTGGCGCCCGCCGATGACGGCACCGTGCAGGTCTGGCTCGCGATCGCGCCGGACTATCCGAACCTGAACGTCCGCATCCAGTTCCTGGTCTGCAACGACTAGTGGTCAATGCGAGGTGCGCCCCGAGCGCGCCTGCTGCAGCGCGACCAGCACGCGCGCTTCCCCGTTGACAATGCCGCAGCGGTTGGCGATCTCCGCCGCGCTGCTGCCGCGCGCGGCGAGCTGCGCCGCGGCGTAGTAATCACCGACGCCGCCGACAAGCTGTGGCTCCTGCGCGGCGACCTCGGCAACGCCGGCGTGCTGCGCATCGAGGCGCAGCAGGTCGAGTTGCTCGAAGATGCGCGCCAGCTCGGCACGATGTGCGCGGTGCCCGCGCCGCAGCGAACGACCCAACAGGAGCAGCGCGAGCGCCAGCGCAAACAGGCTCGCCGGCAGCGCGGCACCGAGGACCAGCGTCCAGTCGGGATGCAGGGGTGGAACCATGGCATGGATATTCAGCATGACGTACTCCGGATGTTTACTGTGTCGGTTTGGATCGGCATTCGTGCCGGGCGCTCAGTAGCCACCGCTCTGGCCGCGCCCCATGATGATGACCACGACGCGGCGATTGGCATTGCGGCCGGCGTCGCTGTCGTTGGCCTGCAGCGGACGGTATTGCCCGTAGCCCACGACGGCGAGCCGTTGCGGATCGACGCCGCGTTCGCTGAACAGCCTCACCACGCTGCCGGCGCGCGCGGCCGATAGTTCCCAGTTCGAATGGAACACGTTCGAGCGGATCGGGACGTTGTCGGTGTGGCCCTCGACGCGCACGGCGTTGGGCCAGGGCTTGAGTGAATCGGCCAGGCGCTGCAGCACGGGAATCGCCGCCGGCGCCGGATCGGCGATGCCGCTCGCGAACAGGATGTCGGCGCTGATCTGCACCTGCACCGAATCGCCCTGCTTCGACACGTGCACCAGGTTGTTCTTGATCAGGTTCGACAGCACGCCGCTGACGTCGGCCTCGACGGTGGCCAGTTCCTTCTGCCGCGCCGCTTCCGCTTCGATCAGCGCCGCGTTGGCCGGGTCGCGCGGATCCGCTGAACCCGCGCTCGACTCGCCCGTGCGAACGTCGCCGCGCGCCTGGGGCAAGGGCATGCGCAAGTGCGCCGGCAAGCCGGCGCTGAACATGCGGTTCACTTCGGCGATCGGCATCTGCTCGCTGATGCTCTGCTTCAGGTTGCCGACCGGAATCGGCTGTGGCGCAAGCGGCGTGCCGCGGAATTCCGCGTTCAACGCGCTGGACAGCACGCGGTACTTGCCCGAGTTCACGGACGAGATCGAGTACATGACGACGAAGAAGGCCAGCAGCAGCGTCATCAGGTCGCCGTAGGGAATCGCCCAGGCCTCGTGGTTCTCGTGTTCAAGGTGCGTGCGTCGGCGTGCCATGTGTGCGTGCCCCGTGTCCGGTCATTCCAGGTAGCTGCGCAGGCGGTTGTCGATGGCGCGCGGATTGTCGCCCTGGGCAATGCCGACCAGCCCCTCGATCAACATCGAATGCACGTGCGCATGCGCGTGCACGGCCACCTTGAGCTTGTTGGCCATCGGCAGGAAGAACAGGTTTGCCAGGCCGATGCCATAGACCGTCGCGGTGAACGCCGCGGCGATGCCGTGCCCGAGTTCGTTCGGATCGGCCAGGTGCTGCATGACGGCCATCAACCCGAGCACCGCGCCGATGATGCCGAGCGTCGGCGAGTAGACGCCCATGCCCTCGAACACGCGTGCCGCGCGCAGGTCGGCCGACTCACGCACCTGCATGTCGACTTCGAGCGTCGCGCGCACCGCGTCCGGCGAGTTGCCGTCGACGACGAGCTGCAGGCCGCGGCGCAGGAACGGATCCGCCTCGCGGCCCAGCACCGGTTCCAGCCCGAGCAGGCCCTGCTTGCGCGAAATGCTGCTCCACTCGACCAGCTTGCGGATCTGCGCCTCGGGCGTGCGCGCCGGCGGGCTGAACACCCACGGCAGCATCACCAGCGCGCGGCGCATGACCGCGAGCGGTGTCTGCACGCAGATCGCCGCCAGCGTGCCGACCATGACGATCATGAAGGCCGCCCAGGACAGCAACGCGTGCAGGCCCGCGCCCTTGAGCACGGCGCCGGCCATGATCGCCGTGCCGGCGAGCAGGACTCCGATGACGCTGAGGATATCCACGGGCTCTCAGTCGCTTCGCATGGGTGCTTTTCGCATGGGTGTCCGCGCGTCAGCCGCGCCACTCGGTGAGCAGCGACTTGAGGCGCACCAGCGCCTGGCCATGCAACTGGCAGGCTCGCGACTCGGTGACCTTGAGCACCGCGCCGATTTCCTTGAGGTTCATCTCCTGCTCGTAGTACAGCGAGAGCACGAGCCGCTCGCGCTCCGGCAGCGCCTTGATGGCCGTCGTGACAGCCTCGCGGCGCGCGTCCTCGAGCGCCTCGCCCTGCGGGTCCGGACCGTCGTGCGGCAGGCGATCGAGCGTGGAATCCTCGCCGTCGTCGGCGTCGTTGAGGCGCAGCAGCTGGCAGCCGAGCGCATCCTGCAGGATGCCGTGGTACTGCTGGAGCGGCACGCCGAGCTGCGCGGCGACATCGGCGTCGCTCGCCTCGCGCCCGGTGCGCGCTTCGACCTCGCGCATCGCGGTCGCGGCGGCGCGCGCCTTGCGATGCACGGAACGCGGCGCCCAGTCGAGCTTGCGCAAGGCATCGAGCATAGCGCCGCGGATGCGGATGCCCGCGTAGGTTTCGAAACTGGCCCCGCGCCCGGCCATGAAATTCTGCGCGGCCTCAAGCAGGCCGATCATGCCCGATTGCACCAGGTCGTCCACTTCGACCTGCGGCGGCAGCCGCCCGGCGAGGTGGTAGGCAATTCGCTTGACGAGGTCCGCGTGCTGGCGAACCAACGCGTCGAAGTTCGGCTGCTGCGCCGTGCTGGCATAGGCTTGTACGCCGTTCATTTGATCACCTGCATTTGCGCCGGCGGGCGCGCGAGGAGCCGCTCGAAGAAGAACTCCAGCCGCCCGCTGGGTTGCGATGGAGTCGACCAGCGCTGCACCTGGCGTGCGAAGCGCTGGTAGGCGCGCGCCGCGGGCCCGCTCGGAAAGGCGGCAAGCACGCTGCGCTGCGCGCGCACCGCCTGAGCCACTTCGGCGTCATCGGGAATTTCACCTGCGTAGTCGAGCGCCACGTCGAGATAGCGATCGGTCACGCGCTGCAAGCGCATGAACAGGTTCTGCGCCTCGGTGCCGCTGCGGGCCATGTTGACCAGCACGCGGAATGAGTTCACGCGCCGATCGCGGCTCAACACCTTGATCAGGGCGTAGGCGTCGGTCAGCGAGGCGGGTTCGTTGCGCAGCACGATCAATTGCTGCTGCGCGGCCTGGCAGAAATCCAGCACCGTGGCGTTGAGGCCGGGCGCGGTGTCGATCACCAGGAATTCATGGTTGCCGGGCAGGGCCGCGAATCCACGCACGATCGCCGCGTTCCCGGCGGCGCCGAGCTGCGCCATGCGCGCGATGCCGGATGCAGCCGGGATGACGCTGACGCCTTCGTCCGTGCGCAGCACGATGTCCTCGATCCGTGCCTCGCCGCTGACGACTTGCTCGAGCGTGTGCGTCGGCGTGAGGCCGAGCAGCACATCGACGTTCGCCATGCCGAGGTCGCCATCGAGCAGCAGCACGCGCCGGCCCGCTCTTGCAAGCGCCGTGGCCAGGTTGACGGCCACCGTGGTCTTGCCGGTTCCGCCCTTGCCGCCGGTCACGGCGATGACCTGCACGGCACCATTGACGATGCAATCGCTCGAATCCCGATGCATGTTGTTAAGCGGCGGCATGAAGCTCCCCTCCCAGGTGCTGCGCAAGGTATTCGGCATCGATCCCGGGGCCGGCGGCGCGCGCCAGCTCCACCGCGCGCGCGACGAGCCACTGCGGGCGCGCCGCGTGCAGGTCTTCGGCCAGGCTGGATCCGTTGCTCATGCAGGCGACAGGCAGTCCGCTGCGCACCAGCGTCGAGAGCACGCCGCCCAGCGAGGCGACCTCATCGCAGCGCGTGATCGCACAGCAGTTCGGGGCCAACGGCTCCGCGCGCCGCAGCATGTCGTTGAGCACGCCGTTCTGGACGCTGGCCGGAAGCAGCAGCATGCGTTGCACGGGCAGCGCTGCGCTGCCAAGCGCAACGCCCAGTGCGGCTATTGCGTCGGCGTCCGCTCCCAGTGCCGGTGTGTCGATCAGCACGCGCTGGCTCGCGAAGCGCGCCGAAGCGGCCGCGAATTCGGCGCCGTTGGCGAACCGGAAGCTGGGCACGCCGAGCAGGCGGCCCAGCGAGCGCACCTGTTCGGCGGCGCCGATGTGTTCATCGTCGATCGTGACGATCGACAGCGAGTCGTTGCCCTGTTCGAGCACGTGGCGCAGCGCCAGCTTGGCGATCATCGTTGTCTTGCCGGAGCCCGACGCGCCGATCAGCGCCAGCGCACCGCGTCCGGCGGCCGGCGATGGGGCGACCTGGATGCGTTGCGCGAGCAGCGCGAGGTGCGCGTCCTGCGCGGCCTCGGCAGGCAGGTCGGACGGCAGTGCGTTGGCAATCTGCATCGCGACGTCGCGCGCGATGCCCAGCCCGGTCAACTCGGACAGCGCCCGCGCCTTCAACGGCTCGCGGCGCGTGTATTCGTTCCACGAGAAAGCGGCCAGCTGCCGCTCGAGCAGCTGGCGCAATGTGCGCAGCTCCTCGCTCATCGCGAGTTGTGCTGCCACATCGATCGCGGGCGTTGCCTTCTCCGGTGCGGGGGCGACGCTGGCAACTTCCATCGCGACGGGCTGCCGCGTGGCCGGCACGAACGGGGTGACCGGCGGCGGCAGCGGCACGGCCGCATCGTCGCAGGCCGCGCTCACCTGCACGCCCTGGCCCGCGGTACGCGTCGAGAGGATGACGGCGTCGGGTCCGAGCTCCGCGCGAACCTGGCGCAGCGCATCGCGCATGTCGGTGCCGAGGAATTGCTTGATCTTCATAGTCGGTTTGCTCGATTGCCCCAGTCAGGTGTGTTCAACGTCCCACCGCCGCAACGAGGCGGACGCGGCGGTTATCGGGAATCTCGTTCCATGCGAGCACGTGCATCGCGGGCACGCTGGCGCGTGCGAAGCGTGCCAGCGTCGCGCGCAGCGCCGGCGCCACCATCAGCACGGCCGGTTCGCCGGCCGCCTCCTGGCGTTGCGCCGACTCAACAAGACGCGTCGCGAGCCGTTCGGCCAGTCCGGGCTCGAGCGCGGGGCTCGCACCGCCCGCGGCCATGGAGCTCTGCAGCAGCTGCTCGAGGTCCGGCTCGAGCGTGACGACAGGCAGTTCGCTGCCGGTGCCGGCGATGTCCTGCACGATCTGGCGCGACAGCGCGATGCGCGCCTGCGCCTGCAGCACGGCGGGGTCCTGCGTGCGCGGCGCGTGCTCGGCCAGCGTCTCGATGATCGTGCGGAGGTTGCGGATCGGCACGCGCTCGGCGAGCAGGCCCTGCAGCACCCGCACCACGACGCTGAGCGGCAGGATCTTCGGCACCAGGTCCTCGACCAGGCGCGGCGAAGACTTCGCGAGCCCGTTGAGCAACTGCTGCGCTTCGTCGTGGCCGAGCAGTTCGTGTGCATGCGTCTGGATGACGTGGCTGAGGTGCGTCGCGATGACGGTGCTGGCATCGACGACGGTGTAGCCGAACATCTGCGCCTGCTCGCGCGCGGAAGGCTCGATCCAGATCGCTTCCATGCCGAAGGCCGGGTCGCGTGTCTCGATGCCGGGCGGCTTGCCGAAGACACGTCCCGGATTGATCGCCAGCTCGCGATCGGGGTATACGACGCCATCCCCGACTGCCACGCCCGCCAGGCTCACGCGATAGGCATTCGGCGACAGTTCGAGGTTGTCGCGGATGTGCACGGCCTGCACGAGGAAGCCGAGCTCCTGTGACAGCTTGCGGCGCACGCCGCGGATGCGCGCGAGCAGTTCGCCGCCGTTGTTCTTGTCGACGAGCGACACGAGCCGGAAGCCCACTTCCAGGCCGATCAGGTCGGCGCTGTGCACGTCGTCCCACGAAAGGTCGCGCGGTTCGTTGCTGGTGACGACCGGTGCGGGCGGTGCGGCGGCGGCAGTGGCCGCGGCCCGCGCGCGCTTCCTCAACACCCAGGCGCCGCCCCCGAGCAACGCCGCGAACAGCAGGAAGGCCATGTTCGGCATGCCCGGGATCAACCCCATGACGCCGAGGATCGCCGCGGCGACAGCCAGGCTCCGCGGCTGCTGGAACACCTGCGTCGCGAGTTCGCTTCCCAGATCCTGCGCCCGCGACATGCGCGTGACGATGATCGCGACGGCGGTCGAGAGCAGCAATGCCGGGATCTGCGCGACCAGTCCGTCGCCGATCGTCAGCAGCGTGTACACCTTCGCGGCGTCGCTGAAGTTCATGCCGTGGCTCAGCGTGCCGATCGCGAGCCCGCCGACGATGTTGATGACGAGGATCATGATGCCCGCGGTCGCGTCGCCGCGGACGAACTTGCTGGCGCCGTCCATCGAACCGTAGAAGTCCGCTTCCGCGCGCACCTCGGCGCGGCGCTCGCGCGCCTGCTCCTGGTTGATGAGGCCCGCGTTCAGGTCGGCATCGATCGCCATCTGCTTGCCGGGCATCGAATCCAACGTGAATCGCGCGCTGACTTCGGAGATGCGGCCAGCGCCCTTCGTCACGACGACGAAGTTGATGATCGTCAGGATCGCGAACACGACGATGCCGACCGCGTAGTTGCCGCCGACGACGAACTCACCGAAGGCCTCGATGACGCGGCCCGCGGCCGACGTGCCCTCGTGGCCATGCATCAATACGACGCGCGTCGAGGCGACGTTGAGCGCGAGGCGCAGCAACGTGGCGAGCAGCAGCACGGTCGGGAAGATCGCGAAATCGAGCGGCCGCGCCACGTTGACGACGGCCATCGCCACCAGCACCGACAGCGCGATGTTGAACGTGAACAGCACGTCGAGCGCCAGCGGCGGCAACGGCAGCACGATCATCGCGAGGATCGACAACAGCATGAACGGCGCGCCGGCGCCTCGCCGGAGCGAATGCAGCAGGTTCAGTCCTGGGTTGGCGTTGTTGAGGACGGCTTCAGTCATGCACCGGGCACCTGCAACGCCAATCGGGCGTCGCTTCTACCGAAGCTATGGAGCAAGACCCGTGCCGGGCTGGAATGACGGCTTACCGACGCGCGCCCCGGGGCCGGAGCGCGACGTGGATCACACTTCGGGGAAATCCGGCGCGTCGATGACCGGCGGAAGGGGCGTTTCGGTGCCTCGGCGCCGCGCCGTGCGCAGCTGGTACACGTACGTGAGCACCTGCGCGACCACCGCGTACAGGCGCGCCGGGATCTCGTCGCCGAGTTCGCAGGTGGCATGCAGCGCGCGCGCCAGCGGCGGCGCCTCCACCAGCGGCACCTTGTTCTCGGTGGCCAGTTCGCGGATGCGCTGGGCGACCAGGTCGGCGCCCTTCGCCACGACGATGGGTGCGCGCATGCGCGTATCGTCGTAGCGCAAGGCCACCGCATAGTGCGTCGGGTTCGTGATGACGACATCGGCCGTCGGCACCGCGGCCATCATGCGGCGGCTCGCCATTTCCTGCTGCGCGCGGCGCAGGCGCCCGCGCACTTCCGGGCTTCCCTCGCTGTCGCGCATTTCCTCGCGGATCTCCTGGCGTGTCATGCGCAACGACCTGAAGTGCTGCCAGAGCGACAATGGCACATCGACCGCGGCGATGAACGCCAGCGCGCCGCCGAAGAAGATCAACGCAGTGCCCGCCAGCCTCAGCGCGTGCCCGATCGCAGCCTCCGCCGGCTCCGCGCCCAGCGAAGCGAATGCGCGAAACTGGTGACGGAGCACCAGCACCGCGACCAGGGCCACGACGGAGAAGCGCGCCAGCGATTTGAGCAGTTCGATCAGTCCTCGCACGGAGAACACGCGCTGCAATCCCTTGAAGGGATCGAGGCGGTCCCATTGCGGCGCGATCGCCTCGGCACTGAAATTCCAGCCGCCAATCGCGAGCGGTGCGAGCACGGCCGCGGCGATGAGCAGGCCCAGCAGTGGCGCGGCCGCCTGCGCACCGGCCAACGCACTGGCGCCGAGCGAGTGCAGCATGCTGTCGGCTCCGAACGATTGCTCGGCGCTCAGCTGCAGGCCGTTGCGCATCATCGAGAGCAGCCGGCCGCCGAGCAGGCCACCGAGGCTGTACAGGCCGAGTCCACCGGCAAGCGTGACGGCGGCCGCGCCCAGGTCGCGCGAGCGCGGCACCTGCCCGCGCTTGCGCGCGTCGTCCAGCCGCTTCTGTGTCGGGCTCTCGGTGCGGTCGCGATTGTCGCTGTCGCTCATCGCTGCCGCGCTACTGTGGCGCGCTCAGCGCGCGCATGAAGTTGAAGGCATCGCCGAGCAGCGCCGTGAACGCCGTGCCGATCGTCGGCATGGCGAACGTGATGATCGCGAGCCCGAAGATCAGCGTCACCGGCAGGCCGACCGCGAACAGGTTCAGCGCCGGCGCGGCGCGGCTCATGACGCCGAACGCGAGGTTGATGACGAGCAGGGCCGTCATGCCCGGCAGCGCTACGCGCAGGCCGCCCAGGAACAGGATGCTCCCCCAGTCGGCGAGTGCCCGCGCGCGCATCGCGTCGATGCCGCTGCCGCCGATCGGAAGCCCTTTGAAACTGTCGACCAGCGTGTTGATCAACGCGATGTGGCCATCGAGCGCGAGGAACACCAGCGTGCCCAGCACCGCGTAGAGCTGGCCCAGCGCCGGCGTCGTCACGCCGCGCAACGGGTCGAGGTTGAAGGCGAAGCCGAGTCCCATGCCGTTCGCGAGCAACTGGCCGCCGAGCGTCAGCGCATCGAAGACGAGTTGCAGCGCGAAGCCCAGGGCCCCGCCGATCAGCACCTGCTGGATCGTGATGACCACGCCATCAGCCGACAGCAGCGGGATTTCGGGGATGGCCGGCAGCAACGGCGCGAGCGGAAGCGTGATCGCGCCGGCCAGCACGACGCGGACGCGTCGCGGGACGTAGCTCGCGCCGAATACCGGCGCGACCATCAGGCAGGCGCCGATGCGCACGAACGGCCAGAACAGCGCGCCGATCCAGTGTTGCAGCGCTGTTGCGTCGATGTCGATCATCGTGGAACCGGGCGAAGCCGTCGCACCCGCGGCGCCTAGCTCACCAGCGAGGGAATGCTTTCGATCAGCCCGCGCGTGTAGCCGATCAGCTCCCGCAGCATCCAGGGGCCGGCAACCATCAACGCCGCCGCGATCGCGATCAGCTTCGGGATGAACGACAGCGTCATCTCGTTGATCTGCGTTGCCGCCTGGAAAATGCCGACCAGCAGGCCCACCGCCAGCGCGACGAGCAGCAACGGCGCCGCCAGCATCATCGTCATTTCCAGCGCGTGCTGGCCAATCGTCATTACGGTTTCCGGTGTCATGGTGTTCCTGGGTGCTAACGATAGAAGCTGGCGGCCAACGAGCCCATGACCAGCGTCCAGCCGTCGACCAGCACGAACAGCATGATCTTGAACGGCAGCGAGATCAGCACCGGCGAGAGCATCATCATGCCCATCGACATCAGCACGCTGGCGACCACCAGGTCGATGATGACGAACGGGATGAACAGCAGGAATCCGATCTGGAACGCGGTCTTCAGTTCGCTGGTCATGAACGCGGGCGCCAGCACGGTGAGCGGCACGTCCTTCGGCGAGTCGTAGCCCTTGCCGCCGGCGATGCGCACGAATGCGGCGATGTCGCTCTCGCGCGTCTGCTCGAGCATGAAGGTCTTCAGCGGCGCCACGCCGCGCTCGAGCGCGGTGGTCGTGTCGATCGTGCCCGCCATGTACGGGTTCACGGCTTCGACATGGATCTTGTCGATGACCGGTGACATGACGAACAGCGTCAGGAACAGCGCGAGCCCGATCAGCACCTGGTTCGGCGGCGCCTGGCCCGCGCCGATCGCCTGCCTGAGGATCGCCAGCACGATGACGATGCGTGTGAACGCGGTCATCAGCAGCAGCGCCGCAGGCAGCAGCGTGATCGCCGTCATCAGCGCGAGCAGCTGGATCGTCAGCGTGTAGGTCTGTCCGCCGTTGCCGGCGTGCACGGTCAGTGCGGGGATGCCCGGCGCCGCCAACACCGGCGCCGCGGTCGCGGCAGCGGCCGCATCGGCGATGCCGGGAATGATCGCCAGCGGCAGCAACGCCAGCAGCAACCAGCCGATGCGCTTGCTCATTGGCCGAGGCTCCGGCGCAGCATGTCGCGGAATGTCGGCTTGTGCGGAACCTCGCCGGCGGTGCCGGGCGAACCTGCCGCGGGCGTCGCCTGCGACGGCGGCGAAGCCGGCTCGTCCAGCGCCCACAACAACCGCACGTTGCCCGGCGCCACGCCGACCACGATCTGCCGGTCGCCGGCGCGCAGCAGCACCGCGCGTTCGCGCGTGCCGAGCGCGACCTGCGAAAGAACCTGCAGCTCCACGGTCCCGGCCGGCGTCAGCACGCGCAGCCGGCGCAACATCGCCGCGGCGGCGTAGACAGCCGCGAGCACCAGCAGCAGCGCGAGCACCATGCGCATGACGCCGAAGCCCGCGCTCGGCGGGCTGATCTGCGCGGGCGCCGCAAAGGGCGCGGCACTGGCGGGATGCGATGCCAGCAGCAACGGCAGCGAATAGGCGATCGCCAGCATGGACGTGCACGCCAGGCTGGGGGGTCGACGGGATCTTGTTTGCGTTTGCATGCCGGTAACGGTGCAATCGCTGTGCCAGCGAAGCCGACGGGAATCTGGCACTGCCAGGTTGCGCGACCGGGCGCGCCGCCGGGCTACTTGAGCTTGCGGATGCGCTCCGCGGGGCTGATCACATCCGTCAGGCGGATGCCGAACTTCTCGTTGATGACGACGACTTCGCCATGCGCGACCAGCGTGCCGTTGACGTAGACGTCGAGCGGTTCGCTGGTGGCGCGTTCGAGCTCGACGACCGAGCCCTGGTTCAGCTGCAGCAGGTTCCGGATGCTGATGCGACTGCGCCCTACTTCCATCGTCAGCGTGATCGGAATGTCGAGCACGACATCGAGGTTGATGTCGCCGCCGGCACTGGTCGGGGGCGGTGCCGCCGGCACAGCCGACGCATCGTGGGTCGGCTCGGCCTCCACTGCGGCTTCTGCCATCGGCGCGTTCATTGGATGACAAAACTGGTGAAGTAGACGGCCTCGACGGCTTCGGGCTTGGCGCCCTCGGCGGCAATCGTCTTGCGGACGGCGTCGAGCGTCGCGGCGCGCAGCTTCTCCTTGCCCTCGGGCGCCAGCAGCGCCTCCGGTTGCTGCGCGGAATACAACAGCACGAGATCATTGCGGATCGCGGGCTCGTTGTTCTTGATCTCGTCGATCACTTTCTGGTCGCGGCTCATCGCCTCGAGCGTGATCTGCAGGTAGCGCGTGTTGCCTTCTGCGCCGAAATTGACGACGAAGGCCGGATCGAACTTGTAGTAGATCGCCGCGGCCTTGGCCGACGTGGCTTCCGCCGCGGGCTTTTCCTCGGCGGCAGGTTTAGGCTTCATGAACTTGAAGGCGGCACCGCCGCCTCCGGCGAGCACCAGCACGCCGATGATGATCAACGGCAATTTGCTCTTCTTCTTGGCCGGCGCCGCGGCGCCCGGTTTCTCTTCAGCGGCCATGTTCATTCCTTCCCATGCAGAGGTGATTCAGGGTTGTAGCCAGCAAGTGCCATGCCAGACGGAATTCCGTCGCGCTCAGGCGTATTCATCGACGATGCCCAGCGCGCGCCACAGGGCAGCCGGCGCTTCATGCACTTCGTCCACGCCGGCCACGCCGCGCAGCGCGGACTGGGGATTCTGTGATCCCTGTCGCGCTTGCTGCTGAACGGTGGCCTGGCCCAGCGTCAATCCGGCGCCGGCCAGGACACTGCGAAGCTGCGGCATCGCCTGCTCGAGCGCCGAACGCGTCTCGGCATGCGCAGCCGTGAAATTGACGTTGACGTTCGAGTCCTGCATGTCGATGCGCACTTCGACCGGCCCCAGATGCTCGGGCGTGAGCCGCAGCGTGGCGGCACTGACCTTGTCGCCGCCCAGGATCAGCACCTGTGCGGCCAGCGCGGTGGGCCAATGGCGATCATGCACGGGCACGGACACCGTATGTTCCACCGGCGACGTGTTGGCTGCGCTGGCGGCGCGCAACGCCGCGGCCATGCCGCTCGTATCGATGGACGTGTCCGATGTTGCCACGACTCGCGGCGGATGCGGTGTGTCGGCCAGCGAGCCTTGCGGCGCAAGCGTGGATGCCGCGGTTGCGGCGTCCCCCAGCCGGGCCAGCGTGGGCAACGCTGTCGCGTGAGGCTCGACGACCAGCGCCGCACCCTTCGCGGTCGCGACGGCATTCGGTGCACGCATCGGCGCGGCAGCGCGTTCATCGACTGCCTTCGCCGCGTCGGAATCGTTCCACTTCGCTGTCACAGGGAGCGGCGTCGGGTTCGGCAACTGCGTCAGCAACGTCGCAACCGTCGACGAATCCGGCGCAGCGGCTGATGCCGTGGGCGCTGCGTCGCCATCGTTCGACGCGCCCGAATCCTTTTCTTCTGCGGTCGCCGTGCCCGCGCGAGGCGCGGCGCCGTCGGCGGCCAATGCCGACAATGGCTTCGCTAACAACAGGCGCAGCAGGTCCTTCGCCATGCTCGCCCGGGTTCCACCTGCATTGGCTTCCTGTGGTGCCGAATTCCCGGAGTTGCTTGCGCCCGTCGGTCGGGCGTCGGGTGCGCCGAGCGCCGTGTCGGGCGTCCGGGTCGCATCCAGCAATGCGGCTTCGCCTGCCGGCGGGTTCGTCGTGGATGCCTCGCCGGCGGCCTGGCCCGGCAGCGGATCACCGGCCTGCGATGCCAGCGGCGTGCCCGCCGCAACTGCAGCCAGCGCCTGCAAGGTCTGCGCGAACGCATCGCCGTTTGTCGATCCGGCGCACGACGATCCGGTCGAATCGGCGCCAGCTCCGGCGCCCGGGCCCGTACCAGCGACGGTGCCGGCGTTCGCGGCCGCAGCGGGTTGCGCGATCATTGGCGTGCCCTCGACCGGCTGGCCAGCTCGTCGAGTTCGCGTTGCTGGCGTTTTTCCTGCGTCATGATTTCCTCCGAACGTGCATGTTCAATGACCTTGCCGACGGCCTGCTTGCGCGTGGCGGCATTGCGCCACTGCTCCTGCAATTGCAGCGCCTCGGCGCGCAGCACTTCGACCAGCGTGCGCTGTGCGCGCACGGCCTCGCTGAGCCGTGCGATGAAGACCTGTTGCTCGCGCAGGGCCCGCATCGGCGAACCGCCGGCGGCCCGCGCGTGGAACAACTGCTGGTATTCCAGGCGATAGCGGACCAGCTCCTCGTAGCGTTGCTCGCCCGCCGCGATCCGTCGCTCGCAATCGGCGACCCGCAGCGCGCAGTTGCGCTCGTTCTGGCCGGCCAGTTCGTGCAGGGGTTGCAGTCGTTGCGCTCGTTTCATGGGTTGCTGCTCCGCGCGACAGATTCAGGCACGGCCTGCTGCAGCTGCGTGATGCTGTCGGCAAGTCGCACGCTTTCGCGCATGTCCTGGCGTAGGTAGGCTTCGATCTGCGGCCAGTTCGCGATCGCTTCATCGACGCGCGGATCCGAGCCGCGCTGGTACGCCCCGATCGAGACCAGGTCGCGGTTGTGTTCGTAGAGCGCCGAGCGCTGCCGGAGCCGGCGCGCGAGTTCCATGTGCGGCCCCGGAACGATGTCGTGCATGACGCGGCTCACCGATGCCTCGACATCGATGGCCGGATACCGGCCGCCGTCGGCAATGCGCCGCGACAGCACGATGTGGCCATCGAGGATGGCCCGCGCCGCGTCGGCAATCGGATCGTTGTGGTCGTCTCCCTCGACGAGCACCGTGTAGAAGGCGGTGATCGATCCGCCGCCGTGCACGCCGTTGCCGGCGCGTTCGACCAGCTGCGGAAGCCGCGCGAACACCGAGGGTGGATAGCCCTTCGTCGCGGGCGCCTCGCCGATTGCGAGGCCGATTTCGCGCTGCGCCTGCGCGAAGCGCGTCAGTGAATCCATGATCAGCAGCACGCTGGCGCCCTGGTCGCGAAAGTGTTCGGCGATCGCGGTCGCGAGCCAGGCGCCGTGCAGCCGCATGAGCGGCGGATGATCGGCGGGCGTCGCGACGACGACGGCGCGTGACTGGCCGGCCGGTCCCAGGATCGATTCGATGAATTCCTTCACTTCGCGGCCGCGCTCGCCGATCAGTCCGACCACGATCACGTCCGCCTGCGTGTAGCGCGCCATCATGCCGAGCAGCACGCTCTTGCCGACGCCGCTGCCCGCAAACAGGCCGATGCGCTGGCCTCGACCGACGGTCAGCAATCCATTGATCGCGCGCACGCCGACATCGAGCGGCTCGCTGATGCGCTGGCGGGCCAGCGGATTGATGGGCGTGCCCGCCAGGCGCACGCGCGCCGTCGTGGCGATCGGTCCACGTCCGTCGAGCGGCGCGCCGGCGCCATCGACGACGCGGCCGAGCATTCCGGTACCGACGCCGACAGTGCCGGTGCCGGGACGCGGCAACACGCGCGCTCCGGGCTTCAAGCCATGGATATCGCCGGTCGGCATCAGGAAAATGTTGTCGCCGGCGAAGCCGACGACTTCGGCATTGATGTGCATGTCATCGGTCGTGACGATTTCGCAGCGATCGCCGACCGCTGCCTGGCAGCCGGTGGCCTCCAGTGTCAGGCCGATCATGCGCGTGAGCCGGCCGGCCACCGGGAGCGGCGGCATTGCAGCCAGCGCCGCTTCCTTCAGCGCCAGCGCTTCGGTCCAGCGCGCATTCGCGGCGGCCAGCGCGGCGCTCATGGTGCGTTGTCCGCTGCCGGAGCGGATGTCGCGCTCCGTTCATCGCCGAGCACGGCGGCGATCGCGGCGCCGAGGCGCGCCTCGACCTGCGCATCAATGCTGGAGTTCTCTCCGTTGATGCGGCAGCCGCCGCGCGTGACGACCGGATCTTCTACCAGCGTCCAGGCGCGCGCGCTGCCAGGTTCGATCAGCCGCTCGCGCACCAGCGCCGCGTCATCCGGATGCAGGTGGATGCGCACGTCGCGCGCCGACGCCGGCAGCAGCGCCACGGTCTCGCGGATCACCGCGATGATCTGTTCGGGCTGGGTCTTCAGTTCGCGGCGCACCAGCTGCCGCGCGATGGCGCCGGCCAGCGTCGACAATTGCCGCAGCACGCGCTCGTCGAGCTCCGCGAGCGGACGCGACAGCAGGTTCATGACGCCGTCGAGCGCCTGCACCCGTGCGCGCAACGCATCGGTGTGTGATTGCTGTTCGGCCTGCGCGGCCGCGCGCCCGGCGTCGCGTCCTTGCGCAAACCCCTGTTCCCAGGCTTCGCGCTCCAGCGCGTTGAGGTCGGTGACGCGGCGCCGACCCACGACCGGGCCTGCGGCCTGCGGCACGGTCCACGCCAGCACGTTCGCGGCGGCTTCGCCGGGCCGGTTCGTGGCTGCTGCGTCGGCCATCACTCACCCACCCAGGTCTTGACGACCTGCGCGACGCGTTTTGGATCCTGCGTGACGAGATTCTTCGCCTGCACCACCTGCTGTTCGTAGGCCAGCGTCGGGGTGCCGGCAGCGACAGCGGGACTGCTTTCAGCGCTGCCCGCCGTCGCCAGCGCCGGCGTCGCCGCCTGCGCGGTCAGGTTGCGGATCATCGGACGCAGCACGCCGAGTGCGATCGCCAGCAGGATGAGGGCACCCAATGCGAGGCGCGCGATGTCCTGCACCATCGGCCGCTGCCACAGCGGCACGGATTCCGGCTTCAATTCGGTATTGTCCTGGTGGAAGGCTTCATTGACGACGCTGACGCTGTCGCCGCGCGCCTCGTTGAACCCGACCGCGTTCTTGACCAGCTTCGTGATGTTGTCGATCTGCGGCGCAGTCAGCGCCTGCACGCTGGCCTTGCCGTCCGCGCCGACATGCGCGACGTTGTCGAGCAGCACCGCCACCGTGACACGCTTGATGCTGCCACCGGGCTGGCGCGTGTAGCTCAGCGTGCGGTTGATCTCGAAATTGCGCGTCGCCTGCTTGCTGACATTCTCCGCAACGGCCGCGCCGGGCGCTGCCGCGCCACCCGCAGCACCGGCAGCGCCGGCGGCCGCGTTGGCGCCGCCATTCGCTGCCGCGCCGGGCGCCGCGCCCGCGGCGCCGCCGGGCGTCGCACCCGCGCCGGCCGGCTGCGCGGCGGCAACCGTGCCACCGGCTGGCGGCTGGTTTGTCAGCGCGCCGGGTACGCCCGCGGCACCCGCCGCGCCCGGACCCGTCTGTTCCGATGTCTGCTCGCTGCGCACGACTGCGCTGTCGGGCTTGTATTCCTCGTGGCTCTCTTCGTTCTCGTTGGTCTCGAGATCGACGGTGACCTGCGCGCGAACCTTGCCGACGCCGACCAGCGGCACGAGCAGTTCCTCGATGCGTTGCACGTAGCTGTCTTCGACGCGCTGGGCCGCGGCGAATTGTTCGGTCTGCATCGCCGACTGCGCCGAGACCGGCTGCGACAACAGCCGTCCCTGCTGGTCGACGACCGTCACCTGGTCGGCGGACAAGTCCGGAATGCTCGAGGCGACCAGGTGGATGATGGCCTGCACCTGTTCCGATTCCAGCCGTCCGCCGGGCCGCAGCTGCAGGAACACCGAGGCGCTGACCGGATGCCGGTCGCGCACGAAAGCCGACTGCTGCGTGATCGCAAGATGGATACGCGCCGCGGCGACGCTGTGCAGGCTCGAGATCGTGCGCGCCAGTTCGGTCTCCAGCGCATATTGATAGCGCGCGTTTTCCATGAACTGGCTGACGCCGATGCCTGAATCCTTGTTGATCAGGTCGAGCCCGCTGCTGCTGCCTTCCGGCAGGCCCTGCGCGGCGAGCTTCAGGCGCGCGGCGTGCACGTCCTCGGCGGGCACCATGACGGCGCCCGTATCGTCGCTGAGCTTGTACTTGATGCCGGCGGTCTGCAGCGCCTGCACGACCTGGCTGGCATCGTTCGCTTCGAGGTTGCCGTACAGCAGGCTCCAGTTCGGGCCCTGCCACCACAGCATGACGGCGACACCGGCGGCGACTGCCGCGGCGATTCCCACCAGCAACAGCAGCGGCCGCGCGTTGAAACGCGCTGCGGGCGAGAGGACGACGCTTGATTCATTGGCCATGGGTCAGTTCACCTGAGGATCGGTCCTAGATCGGCATGTTCATGATTTCCTGGTACACGTTCACCAGGCGGTTGCGCACTTCAGTCAGCGCACGAAACGACACGGATGCCTTCTGCGTTTCCAGCATGACCTGCGCGAGATCGACGCCGCTTGCGCCGCGCTCGTAGGCGTCGGCCAGCGCGCCCGCGCTCTGCTGGCTGGAATTCACGGCATCGATGCCCTGCTTCAGCAATTGTCCGAATGCGGGTGCGCTCGTGCCGCCGACGCCCGCCACGCCCTGCGCCAGGCCACCCGGCGCCGTGGGCGCGAGCGGACGCGCGAGGCCGGTTCCCTGCGCGGAGAAGCTGCGGATCTGCGACAACACCTGGTCGATCTGCATCTGGCTCATGCGGCACTCCATGCGCTGGGCAGGTTCACGCCGGCCGCGCGCATGCGCGCCAGCTTGTAGCGCAGCGTACGCGGGCTGATGCCGAGGCGCTCCGCCATGCGTTCGCGGCTGCCGTGGTCACGGCGCAGCGCTTCGAGGATCAATTCGAATTCCGTCGCGGCGATTGCCCCGGCGAGATCGGAGCCGGTGGCGCGCGCACGCTTCGCGCCCGCCTCGACGACGGGCGCAGCGTCGCCTTTAGCCGTCGCCGCCGTTGGCGCGAACGTCTCGGGTGCGCCAAGCTGTTCGAAGGAAATATGCTCGGGGCGGATGACGGCGCCTTCGCACAGCACGAGCGCGCGCTGCATGACGTTGTCGAGTTCACGCACGTTGCCGGGCCAGTCGTGCGCCAGCAGGCGCTGTCCGGCGGCGGCATCCAGCGCGGGGATGCGTTCGCCCGCGCGGCAGTGGCTGGCGAGCAGGCGCATCGCCAGCGGCAGCACATCGGCGCGCCGGCCGCGCAGCGGCGACAACGCCAGCGGAAAGACATTCAGGCGGTAGTAGAGATCTTCGCGGAAGCGGCCCGCGGCGACGTCCTCGCGCAGGCGCCGGTTGGTGGTTGCCAGCACGCGCACGTCGAGCGAGAGCGGCAGCCGCGCGCCCAGCCGCTCGACTTCGTGCTCCTGCAATACGCGCAGCAGCTTCGCCTGCAGCGACAAGGGCATCTCGGAGATCTCATCGAGCAGCAACGTGCCACCCTGCGCCTGTTCGAACTTGCCTGCATGCGCGGCGTGTGCGCCGGTGAAAGCGCCGCGCTCCCAGCCAAACAGCATCGCCTCCAGCATGTGCTCGGGGATCGCGGCGCAGTTGACCGCGACGAAATCCCCGTGCCGGCGCTGCGAATGCCGATGCATGTAGCGCGCGATCACTTCCTTGCCGGTGCCCGATTCGCCGGTGATCAGCACCGTGCATTCGCTGGCCGCGACGCGGCGCGCCAGCGTGAGCAGTTGCACCGACAGCGGATCGCAGGCAACCGGATCGACGGCGTCGATGCATTGCGCATCGCCGCGCTCGGCTGCATTGCGGGTCTCGATGATGGTCGGCATTGCTTCCTCGCCTGCTCGATGGATCAGTCCTGCAGGAGGAAAGAGCAAATTGCGTGCCGGGCGGATTAGTGTGAGCTGCGTCTCAGCGGCAGGCACTTGCCGCAGGCGCGGGCCCCGATGGCCGTCAAGTTCCCGTCGCCGACAGATCGTTGCCGGTCAATTCGTACTTGCGCAGCTTCTCGACCAGCGTCGTGCGACGGAGTCCCAGCAGCCGCGCGGCGTGCGCAACGGTGCCGCCGGCGCTTTCGAGCGCCTGCGTGATCAGTCGACGCTCGAGGTTTTCCAGGTAGGCGCGCAGGTCGAGTCCACCGGCCGGCAAGTCCGCGCCGACGGCAAGATCCTGCACAGTGGCAATGTCCTGCACCGTGGCGCTGGCCGCCGGCATCGCCGGCTGCGGCACGACGACGCTTTCCAGCATCTTCAGTTCCGCCACCGGATCCAGCACCGCGGTCGCCACGGGCTCCGCCGGCGCGACGTAGCCGATCGGCTGGTAACGCGCCGGCAGGTCGGCCACCGATGCGGCACGGTCGGCGCACTGGATCGACAGGCGCTCGAGGAGATTCGCAAGCTCGCGTACGTTGCCCGGCCAGCGATACTGCGCGAGCGCAGCGTGCGTCTCGGGCAGCAACCGCACGGCGGCGCCACCCGCGGCCTCGATGCGCGCGCCGAGCGTCTTCACCAGCATCGGCAGGTCTTCGGCCCGCTCACGCAGCGGAGGCATTTCGACCGGGACGACGTTCAATCGGTAGTAGAGGTCTTCGCGGAACTGGCCCTGCGCGATCCGTTCCTCGAGGTTGCGATGGGTCGCCGCGATGATGCGAACGTTGCATTGCTGCGAGCTGCAGCTGCCGACGCGCTCGTAGACGCGCTCCTGCAGCACGCGCAGGAGCTTGACCTGCATCAGCGGATTCATGTCGCCGATCTCGTCGAGGAAGATCGTGCCGCCTTCGGCGAGCTCGAAGCGGCCCTTGCGCGCGTTCAGCGCGCCGGTGAAGGCGCCCTTCTCGTGGCCGAACAACTCGCTCTCGAGCAGCTCGCTCGGGATCGCGCCGCAGTTGATCGGCACGAACGGCCGCATGCGCCGCGGCGAGCTGTCATGGATCGCTCGGGCGACGACTTCCTTGCCGGTGCCCGACTCGCCGAGGATCAGTACATTGCTGTCGAAGGGGGCGACCTGCTGGATAAGGCGATTGACGCGGGAGATGGCGACGGATTGGCCAGTGGGGAATGCTGCCCCGCTTGGCGTCGCCGAATCCTTGATGGTCATCGCTGCTCCCTGGCCAGCCCGATCCCGGGCATGGAGAGAGATTATTCCCGCGTTATGGAAAACACTGCGGAATCCGTCACGCGATAATCGTGCGGCGCCTCACAGTTTCAGGACTTGTTGCGGGATTTACGCGATCCGGCCACCTGCTTCCGGTGCCGCAGGAAGCACAGCTGCTGGATCAGGTCGGTCGCGGCCTGCGGCATCTTCAGGAATTTCGCGCTGACGGCGCCGGCTTCGCTCGAGGTGATTTCGGCGTACAGGTCGAGCGTCTGCACCATCGAGCCGCGCAGCCGGATATGCAACATGCCCTGCATGCCGACGCGCGGCGGCGCGCCGCGCGCCTGCCACGAGGCGCCGAGCGCATTGAACTGCACCGGCACCGCTTCGATCGCGGGCGCCTGGTTCACCAGCGTGCCGACCATCTGCAGCAACAGGTTCAGCTTGAAATCGAGCCGCGCGAGTTCGCTGGCGAGCGGATGCTGGTCTTCGCCCTTGTCGCGCAGCGGATGCTCCTCGACGGCGACGCAGGCCTGCAGCAGCAGCACGTTGGCTTCCTCGAGCGTGCCGAGGCGGAATGTATCGAGCGGCTGGGACAACGGCTCCCAGCGCACCGGCAGCACG
>Ga0209023_10002745_pt1 | contig 21631 bp, 31 predicted proteins | sample LakOneMetagenome_FD_187468 | JGI IMG/M metagenome (GOLD analysis project Ga0209023, IMG submission 187468) | Freshwater and sediment microbial communities from Lake Erie, Canada (SPAdes) (version 2) | ecosystem: Environmental > Aquatic > Freshwater > Lentic | place: Lake Erie, Canada...
GACAGGAGGGGCCGGTGGTACCGGTGGCGATGGAGGCCTGTTCGGAAACGGCGGCTCTGGTGGCGCAGGAGGTCAAGGTGGGACCGGTGGTGCTGGCGGGGTGGGCGGCGCAGGAGGAGCCGGTGGTACCGGTGGCGATGGAGGCCTGTTCGGAAACGGCGGCTCCGGTGGCGCGGGAGGTCAAGGCGGGACCAGCGGCGCTGGCGGGGCGAGCGGCGCAGGGGGTGCCGGTGGCACCGGCGGCGCTGGTGGACTGTTCGGTAACGGCGGCTCTGGCAGCGTGGGCGGTCAAGGTGGAACCGGCGGCGTCGGCCTAAATGGCGGCGGTTTAACGAACCCTAGGCCCTATTGTTTGGCGGGGGACCAGGACGACGGCTTTGCATATGGGCACGAGTTGAATTCCTTCTTAACCGAAACGCATCGTGATATCGGCCTGATTCTCAGCGAAATCACCAGCCATGCACACCACGCATTATGGCAATGGCTTTAAGTCGAGTTTGATATCGGGCTCGGCAGGGAAAACTTTTTAAGTCTCAGTTTGAACCTTTGGCCGTTAGAATAGGCCCACCGTTGAATGGTCCAATGGAACTTCCCTTCGTTTTTGCGATCATGAAGGAACCTAGTAGACAATAAATTCAAAACAACGGCGTCGGTATCTCATCCATGCCCAGCACTCGAGCGATACTTGAACGGGTTGCCCGCGCGTAAAGCTATGCAGCTGCGATGAACACTGACAAAGCGGGAGATTTGTACTTGGTGCTGGCCGCTGAACTTTTTCACGAATTAGAAGTGATTCATCAATCAACCACACGGTGGCAACGGTTCGCGTATCGATAACAATATGGCGAAGGCGACCGACTGGCGAAATCGCGTGTAGTCATCTCGATAAAGCCAGCAAAGATGAATCGATCGAGAATTCGAGCAAGGTTTTTACTGGCCCAAATTCATATCTAATTTTGGCGGGATTGTCGATGTCCGTCGCTTCGACATGCAAGCCGAAATGCAGTTTCTATAATCCCCAGCGCTAACAACAGCGTTACAGCTACCGCCACGATATACATAGGCTCTGCTCCGCAACCGGACAAAACACCGTCCGCCGACGTGGGACTTCTTCTTACTGGCTGTTGGTTTACGATCGACAAATTTGTCCCGGATTTAAACGGCAGCAGCCCTGCCTGATCGAAGGCCGGTCGAGGCCTTTTGAGGAATCATCAAGAGCCATTCTTGTTGAGGCTATTTTCCAGCCGGCGCTATGGCGAGGTTTTTTCACCCATTGCAATGGGCTTCGATTAAGTCCGCCAACTCAAATGGGCCCGCCCAGAGAATCGATCACACGGGCGGGGCCCGCGACACGGCTGCGCGATACCCGAACGAGTCGAATTAAGGCGATGGCGCGGGCCTGTCGTCTAGTTGATATTCGCACCGTGCAACGATCTCTCAGTGCGCGCCCACAACTAAGGCGCAGGGACGCCGCCGAGGGCACGGAGCTCGCGGTTAGTTTCGTGGGTCCTAGCGATTCAGAGTGTCGGCGATAGGAGACAAAAATATCCTCGCCCGGCGAAGTCTCGGGGGGACAGGAGCCGGACGAGGATCGACAGTTGGATGCAGGCACCACGGCCTGTTAACTGTGGCGCTGCAAGTTGATCCAACTAGCTTGCTTCCAAACTGAAAATGGGTTTTTCAGGAAAACTTGGCGGTCGAGCCCGAGCCTTTTTCCGCTTTCGCCCTCCTCAGCATCCACGGCAAAAGCGCATCATCCGACGGTCGAGTGCGACATCGGCAGAATCGCGGTTTTTGTTTGCCATCAGATTCTGCTGCCGTTGAAGGTCGCGCACTGTGACGTCGTCGAGCATCGGCCGGGTAAGCTGTCAAAACCGCAATCGCAACTCAAAACCGCAATCGCAACGATAGCAAGAATCGATCCAGCTACAAAGTGCAATTTTCTTCTCCAATGTTTCACCGACGCACACGGCCTATTGCCCGAAATTCGCTACTTTGCACGGGGCCGCCAATCCAAGAAGCAGCGCGGACGCAGATTGGGAGCTGTTCCTATCGGGCAAGCGCGTAGCCACCGCGATTGTTGTTCGGCCCGTGGGTGGGCCCATGAGATCAATCGGAACCGCCGGCCCGGATCAAGCGCCGGCGGTTCCGGTCGTCGTTCGCAAATCGAAGTGGCGACGCCGACAGGGGTTTAAGCGAGGCCGTTAGTCGTGGTTCCCCAAAATATCTCGATTTTGAGAGTTCTTTCCTAGGGCGGCAATAATCGCTGGGCGTTGCGTCGCCGGCTCCTATTCGCAACTGTGGTCCCGCCGGTTATCCGGAGGGACCGTTTCGGAAGCGCCCATTGCCCGGTATGTATGACGGGTTGCCGATGCGTTACCGCCGTCAAGCGCACGACTAGGCGACGGGATTTTCTTACTCCCGCGTTGGTGACCAGGTGGTGCAAAGCGGACTTGTGAGATGACGTCGTCACCGGGGTTGCTCCTGTCTGCCTAACAGGAGAAAATGGCACCGTTAGCATTCCTCTGCCAGATGCCTCGGGCTAACACCGCTAGAGCCATCAAATGGCATCCCGTTGGCTCCGAATAGTAGTCCGCAGCCGAATTCAACAGCATCATCTTCGGGAGATTTTTTCCCCTTCGCGTTTTGACTTTATCGACGATCTCGCCGATTGTCAGAACGCGGCATGCACGCCGGGAAGTTTGGGGTCGGCAACTAGGGGCGCCGCTGGCATGAGAAATAAGCAGATGATCGGCAGGACCGCGCGCTCGGCGTATCCTAGCTGAAATCGAAATTGTATCGGCTTCCTGACATTTTCCTAATGTCAGCGCTGTGGGCGTTTTAACCCATTGCTAACCACATCCAGTTACGATGTATTAACCATGAGATGGCCAACCGACGCTTGATAGCGAGAGAGCCCGTGGCGATTCATTTCAACATTCGCGAGCCTTCATTTTTTCAGTCGGCCAAAGCCTTTGCCCCCGTGTAATTCGCCAATCGCTGCGATGGGGCGCGAAGGGGGAATCGAGTGCGGCATCTGCGATTTTGCAGATGGCACGGTAACCCTTTTCGCTTCGATCAGCGCAGTTTCAATTCGACTGGTTGAAAGCATTTGCCGATTTGAAATCGTTCTCGAGAGTTTCTAGCTGGACATCAGGCAGGCAGGAAGAATTACTCGTCAATTGGCTGTCTTCCCGCAATCGCATCTTACAAGCGTTGCGGTGTGAGGCATCGCGCTAGACGCAAGTTGCGCCGGTGACTTGGCGAGTAACTGATCGAAGACATGCGCCAGACCATCCAAGGTGTTGTTAATGCGCCGGTGCGCGTATCTCAGATCCGTCGAGCAAGCGTCGTATGTTTTCCACGCGAATGGCAAAAATGTGAAGGCAGTGAGCCTAAAGCCATGTTAATCGTTTCGACCGATCGACGATCATAACAATTCTTATCGCAATCAATGGTCGCGCGGGCCTCAAACAACTTAGATAAAAGGTGTGATTGTAAACGCTTACAATTCTGCTGCGACGCGCCGATAGTCGCAACTCGATCGAAGGTGCCGCTGGCGTGCGCTAAGCGTGCCTTGACGTTACCTAAAGCGGTTTGTAATAGGCGCAATCGCAAAAGGAGTAAGCATGCGCAAGAAGACTAAGATCGTTCGCAAGGCCTGGACGAAGGACGACGTAAAACTTCTCAAAACCCTGGCTAAGCAAAAGAAAGGTCGCGACAAAATCGCCAAGTCTTTAAAGCGGACACCCGCGGCCGTGATGGTAAAAGCCTCAATGCTGAGCATCTCGCTCAGCACCCGCTAGAACGGACATATCTCGACCAGTCGCACCAAAACCCCGGCGTTGTGCTCGAAGCGCGCCAACGCCGGTGGCGACAATTTCTTTGCCTGGGCGGACGACAGTGTACGAACGGCGGCATGGCCGATTTTGCCTAGTGCGTGACCTCGCCGACCTTTCCCCTGTGCTAACATAAAGTCAGGTGCGCTCGGCGATCAACCGAATGTCGAGCGCTGAATGCGCAGGTTGCATCGTGTCCGACCACCGGCAGGTTTTCACGGCGGACCGCCGCGCTTCAGGCTCACTCGCAAGTTCGGCGAATACATTCCATCAGGTTCAGCGCGACCTTCATCGGCTTTGTCATGCTGAGGCGCAAATAGCAGTCGAAATCCGGATTGGCACCCGCTGCTGGTGCACCGATGTCGCGCGTTTACCTAACCCGTCAACCTTATTAGCGTGCCTAAGTCCGCCTGACATGCGGCGATCCACAAATACATTGAGCGAATTAACTTACAAATGGATCGGTTCTTGACCGCAGCATGTGGGATCGGCACTGCTCACTGAGAGCTAGTCAAGTTTCGCAAAAGTAGGGCAGTGCAATGAGTATCACGCCAGTTTCTGCAGCTACCGCCATAGCGAATCACGCCAGCAATCCAACTGCGCAAGTAGCGATTTACGACACCACCGTAAATATCCAATCCAGTCTCGACCAATTGGAGGTGATGTCGGCGTCTATTATTTCGATTGAACTTAATGCGACCGGCACACAAACGCTTTCGATCACCGGAAGCCAGTCGCATCTCGATAATCCGGTACTCGAGAAAATTGTCACGCCTTACAATCTTTCGGTTACGCAGTCGCCGGGTGATCGCGCGCTGTGGGGTGGACCCGGAAACGACACCTTTTACATCAACGACGGCGGCGCGACTGCTACTATTACAGGTGTCGCAAATAACGTCGCGACCGGCGGTCACGACACCGTTGTTTTCCACGGTGCGTCGAGCCAATACAGTTTCGTGCATGTCGGGGCGGTCGGTCAGTTTGCAAGTTCTCAAGAATTGATCACTGACTCGGTAGCAGGTCGGGATGGCCTCGTTACGATAGAGAACGGTGGGACAGATCATTCTGCGTGGTCGGTGCAATATCTACAATTCACCGACAAAACATTGCTCGTCGAAAATGCCGATAATGCAAATATCGCTCGGCTTTATTCGGCGGCCTTTGATCGCGCCCCGGATCAGGCGGGCCTGAATTTCTGGGAAGATATTTACGCCAATAACGTTTCTTCGACTGCCAAGAGTGCAGGATATTACAATGCGCTTGCGCTAGCCAACGATGGCTCCGGCGTTTCGATCGCGACGAACTTTATGCAATCAGCCGAGTTCCAAACACGATACGGCTCACTCAGCGACAGTGCCTTCGTAACGCTGATGTATCAAAACGTCCTTGGTCGCGCGCCCGACCAGACGGGTTTCAATTTCTGGCTCAATCAGATGGGAGCCGGTCATCAAACCCGCGAGGTTGTGCTCGTAGGATTTGCGGAGAGTCCGGAGAATATTGCGAAGACATCGGCCGACTGGTTGATCCTGGCGTGATTGGATTTATTGCTGAACCCGCGCGCGTAAGGTTTGTGTCAGTTAATGCGCCCGCTGGGGCTCTCGCTCTCATTAGCGAGCCCATCTGCTGCGTCACGGATCAGGATGGCCACGTGGCTGGCGGCCTGGCTTGAACAATCTGGACCGCGTTCTGAAAGGCTCGCCCTGATCAATGCCTGCTGAGCGGCTAAGGATCAATCGGAGCAGGGAAGACGGAGCCAAAAACCTGGTCGCCGTGCCCGAAGTAACCGAGCTTTACACCCATCACATCGCGTGGCGAGCGGTGCAATGCATGCTCGACCGGCGACGGTTGCGGCGATCGACCTATCTTTTATAAGATTTTCAAGCGGTCGCCGGCTCCGCCGCCGACGCGGTTGTTCAAACCCCAGAGCGATATCTCGCAGATTTGCCAAAAGATCGTGCGCAATCCATCGCGCATAAGGAGTGCTCTGAAGGCGTGTTCCCGACGGAGCATTGACGCGGTAAAATATAGCACGTGGCAGCTTCCCCCTCATCCGCAATTTTGGTAGGGAAGAATAGACGGTAACGACCCAAGTATTCTGGTCGGCCTTTCGCCGATTGCCTATGCGAGCAGCTCATGGCGTTCGATGATGATCCCGAGATCGAGTATTCCGCGCTGTGCGAAGCGGTCAGCCAAGACGGAATGACGGTTTCGCTGCAAATTTACCGACTGAAAGGTGGTGTGGAAGGCTGGTCGCTTGAAGTCGTCGATGGCCGGGGTTGCTCGACTGTTTGGGAGGATTTGTTCGCCACAGACAACGAAGCTCGCGACGAGTTTTTCAGGACGTTAGATGTCGAGGGCATTCGAAGCTTCTCAGAGGATCGCCCTTCGTCAAAATCGCTTCATTAGCCAGGGCGACGATAGAATTTGATTCGAAAGGCGGCTCGCGCTAATCTCGCATTATTGACGGCATTTTGTTTTAAATGATGTTCGAGGCGCATTGATGACGATGATCGCCCACGCCAGATGGACCCCCGCGGAGGAAGGACAGCATTGCGGATTGAGCGCCCAAGACAAGCGTGTCGATGGCATTGCTCGACCCTTGAGCCGTACCCCGTCTGAGGTCAAAAGCCGCGCTCACGTCTTGCAGCTCGTGCTGAGAAAGGTAATCGAAATGAGCGCGAAAACGTTCAGCCTGATCTGCCTCATTGCGCTTTCTTTCCCCGCAATAAGTCTTGCTCAAGGTGCGCCGACCGTCGGCGGCAAACCGGTCGTACAAATAAAGCCTAACGTTGCTCAGGGCTGCAAGCTCGTTGGAACAGTCAAGGGCACCAAGATATGGGCTGGCGACTGTACGAGCGCAGCAGAGATCAGGGGCACCACGCCGGCAGCTACCGCGCAACCAACGTTGCCGGAACAAGCGGCGGGCGCCATACCAGCCGGACAGAAGCAATAGACTGGATTGGATGCCGCCGCGCGTTACGAACATTCCCCGCATCGTCGAACGCTAAAGTTGCAAAAGCTGATTGCACTCGGACCGGTGGCCCCGCTTAGTCTGCATCCGGTGGGGAGCGGACATTGAATAAAATGATGCAGGAAGGCTGGCTCGCATTAGATGGCGAGCGTACAGGATCGCAGAAGCAGGGATGATGCCGTTCCTAACCAAAAATTCAAAAATCCGGAGGAGCGATGTTAGGCAGGTCAATGTCGCACCCGCGATTGTCGGTGTGATCAACTAAAAGCGAAGAAATGAGAGTCGTGGCTAGCCGTCCTTGGAGCGCGGCAGAGGAAGATTTGTGCGTTGGTGCTCAAAAGCAAAAGTGCAGAGGAGATTGTAATGCAGCTGAACCGAACGCCAAACGCCGTTAAAGGCCACGCCTCAACGCTCCGGCTGATATTGGGAAAGCTGAAATCCAGACGTTGAAGGCGAGCGGCCGTGGAAAGGCAGATCATCGCTTTTGTGATCGCAACAACAATGGCCGCCATGACGGCCATCGTCCTCGGCTATTTTCTTCTTTATGGCTTCGGTGTCTCGCGACACGAGTTGATGAGCAATGCTTTACTTGGAGCTGCGACCTTGGCGGCGCTGCTGGTGATCAATCACATCTGGGCAAACTCTCAGAGGCCAAAGTAATCAAGAGGCGATGGAATACCTGACAATTTCGATTGGACGAAGCTGTTTGACGTCACTGGTCTCATTAATACAGAGGCGACGCCGCCGGCGTCGGTCTCGTTCAAGATCACGAAGGCACAACAGGTCCGCTTGCGCGACATCGGTTACTCCGACAACTTGATTTCGACGATGACGCCGGAGGAGGCGCATCGATCGATCAAGCTGAACGATTCGTCGGCACAATGACTGGTTATCAGCGACGGGGCAGGTCATAGGTCTGGCGAGGTGTCAGTCGGTCGCTTTCGGCGCATATACAGCCGATGGCATGCCGTCGAAGTGGTCGGAAACGAAGCTATTGCCCGTGGTCGGTTAGCACCTTCTGACAAGCCTGCGACAGTTTCTTGCGGTTTTGCTGCAGGCACGGCAAAATAGCCATGTCACCCTGGTCGATAAACGCGCGGCAGTGTCGTTGAACATCTCGGGAGCATGCTTTTTGCTCTTGCTCGGTGCCGCCGTGCTGGGCGATCGCGCCGCTCAGGGCGACGCCCAAGAACATGGCAGCAAGGGTAAGTGATCTGAGCATTCTACTTCCTTTGAAAGTTATCATTCTCTTAACTGCTAGCCGGCCGCTGCCGCAAGCCAGCCGCAAGGGTTATCCCTAGATGTCGTGGATTTGAGCTCTGGCGGTGTCATAAAGAGAGCTTGGCGCAGGGACCTAGCGATCGTGACGTCTCCAAGCCACATCCCCGCAACCCGAGTCTGCGAGGTTTGCGAAAGGCTGCGGGATATGCTCTCAACCTCGCCTCAATACTCCTCTGCTCGGCAGCCTTTCAATTCGGCAACCTTTCAATGCTTTTCTACGAGCCACCTTTTCTGTTGTTTTTCCTGACGGTTTTTGCCGTTCTTTTATTGGCTCGAGGAAACTTTGCGCGATCATGGGTTCTTCTGATAGCGAGCCTGTTGTTTTACCTCTGGGGTGAGCCGCTTTTTGTACCGGTCCTCCTTATATCTGCGGGTATTGACTACGCCTTGTCGCTGAGAATGAGCCGGCAAAGCAATCGGTCCGCACGACGATGGATGTTGGCGACTGGTGTTGCAGCGAATTTGGCGATGCTGATCGTCTACAAGTATGCCGACTTTGTCGTGGAAAATTTTAACTTGATAGCGCCGGTATTTCGTGCGCCGCAGCTACCTTTGCTGCATATCGCGCTGCCAATCGGGATATCGTTTGTCGTATTCGAAAAGATCACTTACCTAGCTGATATTTTCAGAGGGCGATCAAAGCCGTCAGCTCGGTTTTCAGATTATTGCCTCTTCGTGCTGTTTTTTCCGAAATTGCTCGCAGGACCCATCCTTCAATTTCACGATATGCGTGAGCAGATCGAGAAACCCCGGCCAATTGTCTCGCACGACGTCCAAGCGGGATTTGTCAGGTTGGCGATCGGAATGGCACGCAAGGTGCTAATCGCCGATCCCGTTGGCTCGTTTGCGAACGAGGTATTCGCGGCTGATCCAAATACGCTTGGGATGTCTACCGCGTGGGTGGGGCTGGCGTGTTTTACCGTACAGATCTATTTTGACTTTGCGGGCTATTCCGACATGGCGATCGGCTTGGCGCGAATTGTCGGGTTTCGACTAAACGAGAATTTCGACGCGCCATATACCGCGCAATCTATCACCGATTTCTGGCGGCGGTGGCATATGTCACTAACCTCGTGGATACGCGATTATCTCTATGTCCCCTTGGGCGGGGACCGATGTGGGATGCTGAGAACAAGTGTCAATCTTTGGACGTGCTTTCTGCTTTCTGGGCTCTGGCACGGGGCAGGGTGGAATTTCATCCTCTGGGGTGCCTACAACGGGATGTTTCTCACGCTCGATCGGCTTTTCTTGCGGAAGGCGTTGGCGCAAATTCCTCTGATATTGTCCAATGCGATCACGCTCCTGATTGTAATGGTCGGGTGGGCAATTTTTCGTTCCGCTTCCTACCAGCAGTTAATCTCCTTTCTATCTGCGCTGGGCGGTCTGGCACCGGAGAAAGTGGCTTTCGACGTCCCTGCCGAGGTCGTGTTCACGCTCACCTTAGGAATGTTTCTTTCGCTGTTTCCAACCACCGGCGTTCAAACGGCTTTAAGAGCTGCTCGACGCAAATTCGAATGGGCAGGCATGTCGTCGATCACGATCGCCGGTGTTTTGCTCTTCATGATCGCAGCCGCGCGGGCAATGGCGGTTCCGTTCCAGCCTTTTATCTATTTTAGGTTCTAGGCAGATGCGAAGCGCGATCAAACGAGCCGTCGTCGTTGTTTTGCTGCTGGCGTTGCCGGCGCTCACGGCTTGGAACTTGGCAGCGGATCCTCAGCAAAGATTATTTGTGGGGGCGCCTCTGTCGGGCGTGACACTTAATGACACGACCGGGGCCTGGAGCTGGACGGCGCTTATCAGCGGTGAATTGCAGCGCCGGGTCGCCGCACAAATCGCTGAAGCTCTGCCAATTCGACCGCTGGCAATTCGGCTGAATAATGAATATCGGTTCGACTTGTTTGGGGCGACGTCAATTCCAGACGGGATTTTGAAAGGTAGGGATGGCCAGCTCGTCCCGCGGCGACCCTATCTCGACGAATACTGCTCGCGAACTGAAGCGCGGTTGTTCGCGCGGGTTGCTTCGGTGATCCCCAAGCTCCTGTTCGCACAAAGCTACTTTGCGGCGAGGGGCGCCCGTTTCCTGTACGTGATCACACCTTCCAAGGCGGCTCATCTGCCCGAAGACTTCGATTTGCCGACCAGCTGCGCCGGCACGACCGACAGCCGTGCCCGGTTCGTATTGAGGTACGTTGAACTGCTCAGGGAAGCCGGCATTGACGTGCTGGATCTTGCAACCCTGATCCACTCGCAAAAAGGCCGGTGGGATGTTGGAATGTTCCCTGGCGGTGGTCTGCACTGGAATATGCTGGGCGCCGCTCTTGCAGCGAATGCGATCGTCGATCGAATCAATCTTCCGTCGGTCCGACGAATTCCGTTTAGCGTTGGATCTGGCGTCAGCGCCGCCTCGGATAACGATGTCGCAGAACTGCTGAATGTCTATTCGGCGTTTTCGTACCCCACGACCGCCGTTCAGCTTCAGCGGCTGCCGTGTTCCGAAGACGCGAGGTCGCTGGAGATCTCGCTCGTCGGTGGAAGCTTTATGCAACTGCCGGCACAGATATTGATTGAGCAGGGCTGTCTGTCAGCGCTTCGCCTGTATTTTTATGGCCAGGCGGCGGTGTTCGGAGGGGATCCTTTTACGCAGCTGCAAACCCGCATTGGGCGCGAGCAGCTGCAGCCATTATTGCGATCAAAAGTTATCATTGTTGAAGAGAATGAGGCGGGGCTTGGCAATTTCCCTTACGTCCGGGATTTGCAAAAATATCTGAGTGACGCTGCGGGATAAGAAGCCTTCTGGGGCGGAAACTCAATGTGCATCGTTTGATCTGGGGGGGAGACGGGTCCAGGGTCGATCTGAAGTATTGGAGAGGTCGATGTCGATCTGGCCCGTAGCGGACATGGGGCCGTCTGCTCTCATGATTGGCTTGATCGATGCGATATCCGGCTTTGGGGACACCAACCGCAAACGGGGTCTGAGTTTGGCCGTCCAGGCCACGGCCTCTGACAACCAAAATGCTTCGTTCTCATCTTCCATTCTGGCGCGTTGTTTACAAAAAGCAGCCATCGCGCGGCACCGGGCTGAGTGGTCCATAAAACGCAACTCCTACAATCAATGCGCGAAGCGATGGTTATCTTCAATTAGAAGTGCATGTTTGATAGGCATCGAATGCGTGAGCCAGAAAGATGCTCAGGCTGAAAAACGGCTGTAGATGTAATCACTTCGGTCGCCGGACGACCTCGGTTTACGACTTGGTCTGATGGCTAGGAATACCACAAAGAGCAGCTTCGAGGAACTGCCCATAAATTGCGTTGAGAATGGCTTGCATGACGGTTCCCCTCGGTTGGACACCCGGATCCAATCACTCGTTTGTTTCAGGGATATTTCGCGGGGCCGGCAAATGGTTTCTTCGAACCGGCTGATAGCTTCGTCAGAAACCGTCTTCGCTCGGCAGGGCAACTTAGGTCCGTCCAGGTTTGGCGGTCCGACCGGCGTTGGCGTATTCGTGATGATGGACTTGCTAACAATAGTTAAAATTTAGAGTAGAATTTTGGATCGCCGGAGGATCGTCAATTTTCGGCGGCGGCGACAGATATTTTCGCGACAAATTATTTTGGAGGACCGCAAATGTTGCGCACGATCGAAGCGCATGACATCTCGCTGGCCGAAGGGGTTACGATACCTGTCAGTTCGATGATCGACTCCATCCTTACAGCTGGCGGCGACCCGATGATCACGTTCAGTGGCACCAACGGGACGGGGTGGCACTTCACCCTTAATGGAGTGGTCCAAGACTCGGATTTCCCACTCGACGTGCCGCTGTCCCAGCTCAACCAACTGACATTTACAACGGGATTGGAGCCAGGCCACGACTATCTCGATATTTCTACTGCGGACAACTCGTTTGATGTCAGTATCATCGTTTTTGTTAGCCCTACCGGGAACGATCCGATTGTCGCGACGACCGGGGCTGCATTCTTTGGTTTTCATGCAGGTGGCACCGTCAATCAAACATTTATCGGCAATGGAAACCACGACACCATCACGATGCCTTCCACCGCCAGCAGTTTTTCAGTCCGCACCTCGACCAACGGCGATGTCGTTTTTACCGAAGGGGGCGGTCCGTCATTCACGCTTGAAAAAGTGGAGCAAGTTCAATTTACGGACTCAACAAAGTTTATTGAAAACGCCGACAACGCCAATATCGCCAGGCTGTATTCGGCGGCATTCGATCGAGTTCCTGACGGTCGGGGACTGGCTTTCTGGGAAGACGTTTACGCCAGAAGTGTTCCCGCATCAGCGAAGGCTGCTGGCTATTATGTCGCTTTAGCCCAAACCAACGACGGGTCTGGTACCTCGATTGCCGGTGGTTTCATGCAGTCCAGCGAGTTCATCAACAAATATGGCTCTTTGACGGATTTCGGGTTTATCAACGCGATGTACCAGAACGTGCTCGGGCGCGGGGCCGACGATGCGGGAGCAAGTTTCTGGCTTAACCAACTTTCTCATGGGACAACCCGTGAAATGGTCCTCGTTGGGTTTGCTGAAAGTCCTGAAAACATGGCGAAGACATCCGCCAATTGGCTGATCCAAATTTAAGGGGCGCATCGCGTTCAGTGGCGCTTCGCGGAAGCTGGCGTATTCGTCCGTCAAGCAGCCGATTTATGCGAGTCCGATAGCGGAACGTGCGCGATAGCTGGATCGGCAACGGGCGCAAGATCTCTGAGCCAAAGACGAGGATGGGACGGAAGTTGTGGCTCAGGCTAAGAGGACGAAGCTCGCGGCATTGCCGGCGCGGCCTCTGTGGCAGTGGCCCGAGCTGTCCCTCGCCCTTCGGGTATCCGATAAAGGATTCAATAGCGGAATGGCGCCGCCGCCGCGCTTGATCACGCTGAATACACACCGCGCTGGTGCTTGGCGCTTACGACGCGACGCGGATTTTGTCTGTTGCGGCCGCGGTGCTCCTCAAACCAGGAATGCAGAGCTATCCAACACGATTCCTTGGGCCAGCTTGGCGTCGACCAGGCCGTGATTTTCCGAACTGACCGCGAACCCCTGAAGGACGGCGCCAACCGCGGTGCCGGCATTCAGCTGGTTGACCCAGAAAGCGGAACCAGCCGCGTCGGGCAAGCGCCCCAGAACGTTGAGGTAGAAGAGGTCGACGATGTGTGCATTCGTCGGGTTGGCGCCATAAACCGACTGGAATTCCGACGAGTTGACGAAATCCTGCGCGACGATCTGGATGTTGACACCCAAATCCAGCTGGTGGGTCCAGAAAGATAGACCGGGCTTATCCGGCGTACGAGCGAACGCCGCCTGGTAGAGCCGGTAAGCGTTGCCTGCATTACCTTGGATATCGAGTGCCACGACGCCGTCGCTGAACTGAATGCGATCGACGTCAAAAAGGGTATCCTGGCCTTCCGCGCTGTTGACGACCGCAAAGTTGCTGGCCACGTTGACCGTGGACGAGCCGATCGGGGCATGAATAACCACTTGCTCGAAACCGCTGCCACCTTTGACGATATCGGAACCGCCATTGGGGATGAAAACGTCGTTGCCGGTGAAACCGACGAGGGTATCGTTGCCGTTCGAACCCGTGATGAGGTTGTTGCCGCCCAACCCCAGTTGCAGCAAGGCCTGGACCTGATTGTTCAGGATCAAATTGCCGGCGGTATTGGCGTCAATGTTCAACCCGGAAATCTGGACATCTAGGATCGGTCCCAGCCCATTGGTTTGACTGGTATATTCTTCAATATTCGTAATCGTGCCGAAAACCTGAGTGCCACCGTAGGTGAAGTTTCCTTCGATGGTGGCGATGTGGACGTTGTCGCTCAACGTGATTTGGGTAGCGGTGGCGCCGGTCAAGGAGAAGCCCGAAAACGAAAGATTCGACATATCCGTCGCTTTAAAAAACGTGACGTTGGCCATTCGGGTTCTCCGGTAAAATTCATTCTTGCAATGATCAGATGAGCTTAGCCACAAAGCCCGTTTTCTGCAACCCGAACCGGACTTGAGGTCTGTACCGATGGATCAATAAAAGGGCTCGTTGCGAGCATTAGGTTCCGATCTGTGGAACTGAGCATGCCGGCTTTCTTGGTCTTCGTCGGGAGGACCAAAACTTCGGCGAGAACTTCGCAGTGACTGTGAGCTTGATTATTTTCTATTCAGCAACGCCCGCATCGTGCCGCGCATTTCATCGAATCTCTCGAGGAATTTGTTGAGCCGATTTGCGAGATCGAGAAAACCGTCCGCAACATGCTCGATGTCAACGGCGGCGTAACGGTAGGCGATCGTGTCATTCCGTTCGGTGGCGTTCGACAATGGATGGGCCTCGAACGGATTTTTTGCAGGACCGAGAAAATAGCTGCCGTCATGAAGCTGAGCTGCCCCCCGCACAATTTCGGCCTGGCGCAACGAGAGTTTCCGGGTCTCGTCGAGTAGGGTAGTGAAGTCGACCTCAAGGCCTGCCAGATAGCCGCCGAAGCGATCCGAACTACGTTCTTTGCGGGCGAACACGGTGTAGGCATCCGCAAAATTTCTGCCCACCGCCGCCTGGGCCAATTGCAGGCGGACTTCGAGGGCTCCCGGCGCCGCATAAGCGTGCAACGCGGCTTCACGGCCAATGCTGTATTTCGCCACGTAGGCGATTTCCGATACGGCCATTCCAAAGATCGACGCCAAGGCCGCTTCCACGGACTGCCAGGAGGAGAGGGCGCGTCCTACCGATCGATAGACCTCGTCGATGGTCGCAGCACCCGGCGCGGCGAGAGTACGCGGATCCTGCGGGCCAGTCATGGCCTGGCCCCTGATCGTTGCTCCTGAGGTCGCCTAAGCACGGGATACCCGCTTACAAATCAGATTTTTCAGTTAAGTCAGCTAGTTAAGATCAAGATTGGCTTCGTTTCGAATGATACCGAGAACTGAACCGGAAAGACAATCGAGTAAATTGTCAATCTAATATCTGGCATTTCGCCGAAAAAACTGCCGCACAGTGAAATCCGCCCCGGACCGACTGGCTGCCAAGCTTTCGGGCGCTTAGCGGCTGTGGCGGGCCGCCGGATCAGGATAGCTTCCCCGGCGGCGGTTCAGCCTGCACGATGAGGGAAGCGCTCTGCAACGCCCGCCCGAGATCATAGGCTTGTTGCGCCGTTAGGATCAACTGAAGGCGGCCGGACGGCACGCCATCGCGGTCCCCTTCCTTGAAATGGTCGAGCTTCAATCCGATCGACGCATCAGCGGCTATCAACTCATATCTGAACAAGGGCAGCATTACGACATTTTCGCCCGACGTATCGGTGTTCCAATCCTCGATGCCCATGGTGCGTCCGTTGTATGCGTCAAAGGTTGACCGAAAGCATCGCTTCCCGTTCGGCCGGCATCATAAGTTATCAGGTTCGTCACGTCCCCGTGCCAGCGGAGTTCCACGATCCTGACGTCGCCGTACTCATCGGCTAAGCTTGTCACCCGCGACGGCAGCTACCCCCTGCGGTATTCCGCGAGCGGTTCTTGACGTTCCGGCTTTCGGGCGGCTAGCGTTTTGTGTATGCGCAAATCATGATGAATGTCACGTTCTCCAAAAGCGGTCCGCGAAGCGCCGGTCAAGTCCCATCTGTTGCTACAAGGCTCGGGCGGAAGAGTTAAGTCAGATGAACCCGAAGTTGCTCAGGCTTATCGTCCTTCCGAATTGTTGCACCGCTCGTTCCGTCACGTCTTGAATTTTGTTTAATCTCAAGCAAAATGGATCACTGAAGAAGATGAGCGTTGCCGTTAAGCCGCCATGGACGCGGGAAGAGGAAGAACAACTTCGCGCATTAGTCCTCCGGGGTAAAAGCGCTGAAGAGATTGCGGAACACCTGAAGCGAACTCCGAAAGCTATCAAGACCCGAGCGTCAACTCTACGGCTTGTGTTGGGAAAGCTAAAATCTAGAAAATGGAGCGCCAGCAAGTTTAGAACGTCCTGAGCAGCGTTGGCGGCGACTACTGTTTCCTTCAAACGGCGGATCGGACAAATAGGCGCGCTGCTTGGCCCAGTCAGGTTCGCAACTTTTCTCAGATCAATCTCTTGGGAAGTAAGCTAAGTGGTGAGCGCAAGAGGTAACGATGGTGGATAACTTCGATTGGTCCAAGATCTTTGATCTAGCGCGCTTCGACCGGGTACAATCGGCTGCGGTATCATTCATGATCACACGCGTTCAACGCGAGCGGCTGCGCGCACTCGGGTATTCCGACGAGGCGATATCGACGATGACGCCGGAGGAGGCGCATCAAATCGTCGAGCAGGATCGGTAGGGACGCCACAGTTTAGCGTTCGAGAGAGGCTGGGTTGCGACTTACCGGGACGTGCGGGATACGTAGAATTCGAAGAGCTGACTTCGTTTTGGAAAGCCATAACCGCCGATCGTTATCGTCAGTTCAATGGTGGATTTCAACAAGGGGTCCGCTCGATAAAGAGCGATGAATCGGAAACAAGGTCGGTCCCTAACTACCCGGACGGGTTTTGCTGCGCTCTTTCGGACTTGTCGAGAGTCGGTATGTGGTTTGTGCCTCTTAACGCGGCTTCAGGCTGCGAGGATCAGCCAAGGCAACAATCAAGGGCAGGTTCAGTGGCTCCGAAAATCAGCAACGATACGGGCATGCTAGACTTAATCCCGGTTGGAGAGGAAAACGCGATCTCGGCTCGTATGATTTGGGAGGCAAACGGTCGCGTGTGGATCATCCCTACCATCAAATTAAAACTGAAGCGTCTCCTGGAAGCCGGGTTAATCGAGCGGCGCTCAACGGTCGTGAAGGGCAGGCCAGTCGACACGGTGGTTTATTTCAGAAGGTCCGACATGGCGAACATCCGAGAGAGGCAGCCTCAGTTCTAGCGCCGGCCGCTAATTCTCGGTCAAAATGTTCTGTTCTCGCCGGCTATTCATGCAGGCACGGCATCTTTTTAGATGATCATCAAAAGGCCGTCCGCGTTTAACTTTGCACGACATCGCGCCGCTCGCCGAGACGCGCCTGAGAACTGGGCTGATCAATTAACGGCCTGCGGCAGGCAGGAATGTGAAAATCGTCCAATCGATCGCGCCAAATATCCACAGGCTCAGAAGCCAGATCTGAAAGCTTTCGCCCGAGCTTTGGACGGCGAAAAGGCTGTTTGCGTCGCGGTCATTCATGGCGCAATCGGCGACCGAAATTGGATGGCGTTGCCATCGGCCGCCTGTCGGTCCGCGATTGAGCGGGCGAGGCGACTGCGACGGCAGCCAACGCGGCGGGCAAATACCGATTCATTCGGGCCTCCTTCCTGATGTTCGGCGCCATTCAACACGTCCGTAGCGCTGGAAACAAGGCAATGCTCAAAACCTTGGCACCCTCCATCGCGCTTCTGGTCGCGCGCATCGTCGTGGCGAGCGCGATGGTCTCGCTTTGGCTGCGGCACTGTAACAGCCCCGTCGCTAGATCCAGCCTCGCCCGAGAACCCACGCAGCTGCCAGACAGGCGATCGCGACAAACATGATGGCCGCCCAAATAACAGCCCAGTCTTTCCAGCCCATCTTGAGTTCCCTGCACTCAGCAGCTCGGCCCAAACCTGGCCTAATCGCTCCCGCGTGGCTGCATCAAAGCGGCTTGGCGATCCCAACACGGGCAGATCAAGAAGACGGCCCGACCAAGGCGTTTCGCAGCACCTTAGCCGAGCCTGACCAGCCTGACTCGTTCGGAGCGAGGCGGCTACCGGCAATCTAACCACACCAGTAGAAGAACCATCAATGATCTAAGACCTCCTTCGGCTACCCCGATCTGCGCAGCTGGCCGCCAAGTGCTAGGGCCGTCGGCTCGCAGAACCGCGGTAACGGCGATATAGGCGCGGTTCAGGACGTGCTTTGCCACCTGCTGCCCCTGATCGGTGATCTGCCGTGCCGGCCGAATCCGGGTGGGCCGCTCTGCAATCTCGGACTCCGCCGCTCCGGCAAGGTCTACATGATGGCGGCCGGAAAGGATGGGCACGACCGAGATCTCGAAGGCAATGAAGCCAGCAGATGGGCGCCAGCCACGCGCCTCCTGCCGTCGCCGAACCCGCCGCCCACCGGGGACTCCTTCGCGGAGGTCCGCTTCCACTGCAACACCCTGTAGCATCCCCCGCTGCGGGTGGTCACGCCGGAGCTGACGCTCCACGTCAGGCAGACACCTGAAACACTGAAAGCTAGCTGAGTGGTCCGGCGGGATCGCCTGTGAGGATAGCCCCGCCGGACCTGACCTAGCGCGTGTACAGCCCGTGCCCGGTCGACCCCCAATTCACCATGAAAATCTGAAGGAATCCCTGATGATCTGTCTCGCCTGTGGTGCCGTTGCTGTGCGTAGCGCTTTCGCCTGCGTCTGCTGAAACCTGCATCGTCAGACAATACGGCGTTCCTGACGGTTACCACGGCGGCGCAGTGGCCTGTCGAGGCTACGGGCGCGGCACGCGGAAGACGATCACGAACCTTCCAAACGGCAAGTCGATCTTGTCACCGATGGTGGGCCGTTCCTCCGCGGCCGCTGTGTCGATCTCGCGCCAACGCTAGCGGCATCGGCGGGACGGGGAGGAGGCGGTCTTGTTCCGGTATCCCTTCGACTTCACTAGACTTGATGGTTGTTGAAGCGCTGCTGTTTCATCTTCAGCGCGCGACGATGAAGGGGAAGCGCCAGCTCCAGCCCAATTCGGACGTCGGGAGTAGCTTGACGTCGCGGCCGTTGCGGATGACCCGCCCGCGGTACCCGTCATATTTGCCTTCGTGGACTCAGCCGGGACAGCCTTCGCCAGCACCGGCTTGCAATACTCGAAATCACGCAGGGACAGAGTTGGATCTGCTCTTCTCGATATTATCGGAAATCCGATTCCCATAGAAGTCGTATTGTCCAAATGGATGAAACAGGACATTCACCGCCAATGCGATCGCAAATCCTACAGCCAAGATCGCGCACATCCAACCGGTGCGCCTACAAGCGCGTTCAATCCTTGCACTTAACACAAGCTGGGCAATGGCGGATTTTCGATCAAGCGCAGGCATAAGATAGCGCCGGTGACGCGCCACGATGCGGTCAGACATTCATCACCTTACGCCAGCGGCAGCGGCAGTTGCACGCCGATCTTGCGGCCAAGCTGGCCTTCGATGAAGTCGGTCAGGCTGTCAGCGATCGTTAGCCCAAGCCGGCTGACGTGCCGCTCCAGCTCGCGGGCGATGTCCTCGGATGCGTCGCGGGACCATCCTTCATGCGGGTTGAAGACGACCACCCGCAGGACATTGCCGTATTGGCCTGAGAGAAGGTCGGTGATGAGGGTGTGGTAGTCGAGGCCATCATCGGTCTCCCGGAAGGCGGCACCGTTCCGCAAGTCTTCCAGAACGATATAAAAATCCCGGTCCAAACGGTCGGTAGGAATGATCGATGGAGAACTCATAGGTAACTCCCGACTGCCCCCCTTAAGATACTCCGAACACGGAAGGATTGCGAATCTATAGCGATTCGGCCCTGCCCCATAGATGCGCCATGACGCAGATCAAAGCGAAGGGCTCCGGCCGATGCCCGAATGAAACTCCGGGCATTGCCAAAGCAATTTGAATACTTTCAATTGCACACCCGGGAGAAGGCCGCTGGTCGAGAGGCTGGCGGCCTTTGCGATTTAGGCCAACCGAGGCGGCACCCCACCTCGGTGGTTGGGGGCCGGTGGAGTGGCCGAACTGTCCAACGGGTTGCCCCGTCGGCCCGCCTTGCACGTTTGAGCAAGGCTTCCTTCCCCGGGAAGAGGCTTCGCGGCCGCGAATGTCTCGGCCCACACCCGGCCGGTAGGGCTGCGTTCTCCCGGCCGGTGTCGTGCGGATAGAAGCCGATCTCCCATTCCCACTGATTGACGTTGGTAGGCAAGCCGGCGCGCTTCCCGATCCAAAGTTCGCGAATGTGGCGGTAGTTGACGTGCCAGACTTCCGGTCATGGCCGAAATCGCCGCTGGTGCAGGCAAAACCGGCCACTGTTAACCAGCCTTCCGAAATTAAGTTTTCGTTTGCCTAGTTCCGTGATTGATCTCGACCTCAATGTTTTGAGGCATGGAAAATGCTTGATTTTGTCATCATCGCGATCGGGATCACGACTGCGGTTGGGCTGGTTTTCGTGGGCCTTTTTATGAACTTTGGACGGGCTTGGAACGGTAATTTGGGTGGCGGAAGGGTCAAGCAGCGCCGCTAACGAAAAACCCCGCCCGAGCTGGCTGGCTGAGGGCGGGGCTCGTTCCCAGGAAGGCGCGCCGGTGAGGAGGCGCAACCGAGAGGATGGCGCATCTCGGTTAATGAAACGTGAGCCGCTCGCGCTGCGGAACCGAATAGGTTTGAAATGTCGGGGCCTGGACCCTACGATCGCGAAGCGCGGGTCCTATCCCCTCGCATGCTGCCGTACTAAGAACGGCCTCAGCGCCGCTATCCCCTGTGCTGGGGCCGTTTCTTTTTCCCTTATCGCTGCACTCCTTGAGCCATCTGTCCGGCTGTACGGGTCGACTTGTCAGCTCTCACCACCAAGAAGCGCTTATCCTGTGGCGGCTTGATGAAAATCGAGATGCCGAACAGCACCGCACAGCTTAACAGCGCTACGAATATCGTCTTTCTGTAGGTGGCTTTATCAGCGCTGTGAAATGAGTGATTCACTTAGTACCCCGCCAGCGCAAGTACGACGTAGGCAAACGCCCCGAGCGGGCCGCTCAGAACGATCATCAGCAAACAAAAAAGAAAGGCTTTCAATGCTGCGCCTCCAATGGCGGCAGCATGGAAAAGGACGGGGTTCAAGACAAACGGTTTTTCGGATTAACCTAATTGATCAAGGTTAGCGGCGGGATTCCAACACCTCAAACCCCTTCACCTGGCTTGGCAGGTGGCGACTAAAAAGGGTCCGAGGCATCGTCACATTCAAGACGAAGTTCTGGCCGGGGAAGCTCGAATTCTGATGCGGCAAGGAATCGATCCTGATCAGTCTTCCGGCTCGCGACGTGTCGAGCCAGAACGGCACGATCCAGAGCTTCCCGTCGTGTATGACAGTGTCGACGTGCTCGATCTCTCCATCGTCGAACCTCACCATGGTTCTGAGCACTGCGCTTCCGGTCACGGCCTTGGATCTCCTAAGGCCGAAACTAGGAGCCTCCGGGGGTGGGGGTCAACAGCGCTTCCGCCATTTCCTTGGCAATCCGTCGGCACGCCAGCTCGGCAATGCTCGATGCTCGCTTCAGGTCCCGGGGGCAACCGCAGAGGCGCGCTACCCGATATGGCTTGCGTTCGCGAGCAGTGCGCGTCGTGTCAGTTGTCTGCGTAGTCGTAGCGTCTGCAACGCCGAGCCGGGTAACTCCACCTGGAGTTCGTGGATGGAGGTCGCGCCGATCCATTGCTTCGAGATCGGATATGACGGCGGCCGCCACGCTTTGTCTTGCCAGCGCTATAGCTTCTTACGCCGATACGTCTTCGCCGCTGCGGTATGATCGCGCGCCGGATCGGTGAATTGATCAGCCACTGGGTGTAACCGGTGCGGAAAGCCAGACCGCAG
>Ga0209023_10002746_pt1 | contig 21631 bp, 20 predicted proteins | sample LakOneMetagenome_FD_187468 | JGI IMG/M metagenome (GOLD analysis project Ga0209023, IMG submission 187468) | Freshwater and sediment microbial communities from Lake Erie, Canada (SPAdes) (version 2) | ecosystem: Environmental > Aquatic > Freshwater > Lentic | place: Lake Erie, Canada...
CGTCGTGGGCCGAACCCTCGGCGTCACCCTGCAGCTGCCGCGTGAGGTCATGACACAGGGCCACGAGGGCTGCAGTGAATTCGGTTTCATCGGCCTCGATGCCGCTGGCACCGGAACCGAGCAGGCTCACCGTGTCGTTGGTGGACATGCAGCCGTCGGAATCCAGGCGGTCGAAGGTGACGCGGGTGGCCTGACGCAGCGCCGCGTCGAGCTGAGCGCTGGTCAGCACGGCATCGGTCGTGATGACCACGAGCATCGTGGCGAGCCCGGGCGCGAGCATGCCGGCGCCCTTGGCCATGCCGCCGACGGTCCAGCCAGCCGGAGACACCCGCACGGCCTGCTTGGAAATGGTGTCGGTGGTCATGATGGCCCGCGCCGCCAGCAGGCCCGCGTCGGGCGTGGTCGCGTCGGGGGTCTTCAGGACGAGGGCGGCATCGACCACGCCCGCCGTGACGAGGTCGAGGTTCAGCTGTTCGCCGATGAGTCCGGTGGAGCACACCAGCACGTCGCCCGCGGAGATTCCCAGGCCGGTCGCGACCGCCTCGGCCGTGGCGTGCGTGGTCTGGAATCCGATCGTGCCCGTGTAGCAGTTGGCGCCGCCGGAGTTCAGCACGATGGCGCTCACGACGCCGTCCTGCATCACCTGACGACTCCAGATCACCGGGTTGGCCTGGCATCGGTTGCTGGTGAACACGGTGGCACAGCTGGTGAGCGGGCCGAGGTTCTGTACGATGGCGAGGTCGAGTCCGCCGGACTTCTTCAGGCCGGCGGTAACGCCAGTGGCGGCGAATCCTGCGGCTGCGGTAACACTCACGGGGCAACTCCATTCATGGTCAGCCCCAGTGTTTGGGACAGACCGAGGGCGATATTGGCCGATTGGATGGCAGCGCCGGCGGTGCCTTTGACAAGATTATCCACCGCGGTGATCGTGACGACACGACCGGCTGCCTCATCGACCGCGAGCCCGATGAGCGCGGTGTTGGCGCCGAGCACGTCCGCGGTGCGCGGAAAATGGCCCGCCGGCAGCACGTGCACGAAGGGTTCGTCGGCGTAAGCCTCTTCCCACGCGGCGCGCACGGCGGCGGCGCTCGTTCCGGGGACGAGACGCGCCGTGGCGGTGGAGAGGATTCCCCGCGACATCGGCACGATCACGGGGGTGAAGGAAATGGTCGGCTGGCTCGCCCCGGCCCAGCGCAGGCTCTGCTGGATTTCCGGAATGTGCCGGTGCGTGCCGCCAACGGCATACGGGTTCGCGGAGCCAAGAATTTCGCTGGCGAGGTTGGGCAGCTTGAGGCTCTTGCCGGCCCCGGACGGTCCGACCGCGAGCACGGCCACGAGGTCCACCTCCTCGATGACGCCGGCATGGATGCCCGGAGCCAGTGCCAGCGCGACCGTGCTGGCGTTGCAGCCGGGCGCGGCGATGCGCCGTGCACTCGCGAGCAGGTCGCGCAGCCGCCCGGAAGCGGTGGGGAGTTCGGGAACCCCATAGGCCCAGGCACCGTAGTAATCGCCACCGTAGAACGCAGCCCAGTCCTGCTCGCTCTGGAGGCGATGGTCTGCCCCGCAGTCCACCACGAGGGTCTCGGCGGGGAGGTGCGCGGTGATCTCGCCGGACTTGCCGTGCGGCAGCGCGAGGAATACTACGTCATGGCCGCTGAGCGACTCGGGCGTGGTGTCGCTCAGGGTGAGGTGTGCGAGTGAGCGGAGGTGCGGCTGAACGTCGACGAGCCGTTGCCCGGCGTTGCTGTTCGCGGTGACCGTTCGCACCGAAAACTCCGAATGCCCGGCCAACAGCCGCAGCAGTTCCCCGCCTGCATAGCCACTCGCACCCGCTACTGCCACCGAAAAAACCATACTTCAAACTTAGCGCGCCCCTGCTGCCCTCAGATTCCCCTGCCTCCCGGCACTCCCTTAGCCGCCCGGCACTCGTCCGAAAGAGCGGCTGACGGGTGCCAACTCGCGAAACGAGTGCCGCGCGGCTCTCAGGTCACCGGAGGCGGACCACCAGGGAATCGAGACGCCGTCCAACGATTGTTCCGGCCGGCAACGCCGAAGCCAGCCGGGCCAGTTCGGCAACATGCTCTCGAAAGCGCACGCTCGGGCAACTCGAACACCACCCGTGCGCGTCGAAGGTGGAACGCAGGGCGGTTTCGTAGTGCCGCCGCGTGACCCCGGGGAGGTCCTTGACCATGGCTGTCGTGGTTTCTTTGTCAGAACTCAGCCCGAAAAAGGACCGACCACATGCGCAGTCGCCCTCAGGATTATCCGTGCTGAACTCGCACGGGTCTTTCATCCACACCAGCTCACCCTCGATGCAGTCAGCCTGATCGGTTCTGCACAACCCGCTCGTCGCCCGGGTCGCTACCAATACCTTCACGTTCATCTCCATGTTCTCGGCACGAGATTCATTGAGTAAGTACGCAAAACGGTATCGGCAGCCACCGACATCGGCGACCGGGCGGACGCGGCTACTCGCGCAGGGTGGCGCCGAAGCGGGCGGATGCCACGGCCACACCGGCCAGGCGGGCATCGCTCGCCTCGGCCGCGGTGAGGGTGCGGTCCGGCGCCCGGAAGCGCAGTGCAAAGGTGAGCGACTTCTGCCCCGCCTCGATGCCGGCACCGCGATAGTCGTCCACGAGGTCGATCCGCTCGAGCAGCTCACCGGCGCCGTCGATCACGGCAGTGCGCACGTCGCCGGCGGGTGTCTCCACGCCCACCACGAGCGACAGATCCTGTGTGGCAGCGGGCTTGGTGCGGATCTCGGTGGCGGAAACGACCGAGTCTGCCTGCGCGATCACGAGGTCGAGGTCGATCTCGGCGACGGCGACCACCGACGGCAGGTCGTAGTCACGGGCGATCGTGGGCAGCAGCTCGCCGGCGAATCCGACGACCAGGTCAGCGGCATCCGCCGTGGTCACGAAGAGCTCGGCGGTGCGACCGGGGTGCATGCCCGGGCGCGAACCCTGGCGCACCTGAATGGTGACACCGCTGCCGAGTGACACCTGCGCCACGGCGGCGAGGGCATCCTGCCAGCCGGCGGGCGTGGCCGGGTGGCCGGGCTGATGGCGACGGCTGTTTCCCACCAACACAACACCGAGGTGCAAGGGCTGCGGCGGGATTCCGGCGTTCAGGCCGGCCTGCACCTCCACGCTGGGCTTCTCGGCGCCCGGGGGGACAACCGGGATGCCATAAACCACGCCGGCCTCGGGCAGGAACACCAGCCCCTGCTCGTAGATGGACACGTCCACAAGTCCGCGCGAACGGTTGCGGTGAGCCACGTTCAGCAGCCCCGGCAGCAACGTGGTTCGCAGGAACGGTGCCGCACCGTCCATGGGGTTAGCCACCCGCACCTGCGCTGCGTCGGCGCCACCGAATTCGGCGTTCGCCTTCGCGGACACGAACGGGTAGGCGAGAACCTCGGTGTGCCCGGTGGCGGCGAGGGTCTGCGACACCGCCCGGCGCAGGGTCTGCGAGCGGGTGAACCCGCGGCCGGGGGGCGCGACGGGCAGCACGGAGGGGATGCGGTCGTAGCCCACGATACGGGCTACCTCCTCGGCGAGCGTCCACTTGTCGGTGAGGTCGGGACGCCAGGTGGGCGGGGTGACCAGCAGGTCACCGTCGCTCTCTTCGAGCCGGGTGCCGATCTCGGTGAGCGAGTCGCGCACCTCGTCGCCGGTGTAATCGAGCCCGATCAGGCCCGAGATGAATCCGGTGGGCAGGTGGATGGCCACCGGTGCCGGGCTGTCGTCGTGAATGGAGCCGAGGTCATCGGCCACTCCCCCGGCGAGGTCGACGAGCAGCTGCACCACGCGGGCCGCCGCGACAGACGCGACGGCGGGGTCGACGCCGCGTTCGAAGCGCCGTGACGCCTCGCTCGGCAGTTTGTGACGACGGGCGGAGCGGGCGATCGACACCGGGTCGAAGTTGGCCGCCTCCACGAGCACATTGACGCTCGTCGAGTCGATTTCAGTGGTGGCTCCACCCATCACGCCGGCCAGACCGATGGGCCCGGACTCGTCAGTGATCAGCAGGTCTTCACCGCTGAGCGTTCGCACGGCGTCGTCGAGGGTGGTGATCTTCTCGCCCGGCTGCGCCCGGCGCACCAGGATGCCACCGGTGAGCTTGTCGAGGTCGTAGCCGTGGATGGGCTGGCCGAGTTCGATCATCACGTAGTTGGTCACGTCGACCACGAGCGAGATCGAGCGGATGCCGGCGAGTCCGAGCCGGGACACCATCCAGGCCGGAGTCGGCCGGGTCGGGTCCACGCCGCGAACGGCGCGCGTGATGAACACACTGGCACCGATGCGACCGCGAATGGGAGCCTCGTCGTCGATGACCACCGGGAAGATGGTGGCCGGCGAGAAGGGGGCGTAGCCGAGGGCGGGATCGCGGAAAGCAGCCCCGGTGGCGTGGGCGTATTCACGGGCGACGCCGCGGATCGAGAACGCGTAGCCGCGGTCGGGCGTCACGTTGATCTCCACGGCCGAGTCGTCGAGGCCGAGCAGGGCGATCGCATCCGTTCCCACCTCGGCGTCGTCGAGGCCGAGGGAGGACAGCAGCAGGATGCCGTCGTGCTCGTCGCCGAGTCCGAGCTCACGCGCGGAGGCGATCATGCCGTCGGACACGTGACCGTAGGTGCTGCGCGGGGCGATCGGGAACGGGCCGGGCAGCACAGCGCCGGGCAGGGTCACCACGACCTTGTCGCCGACGACGAAGTTGTGCGCGCCGCAGACGATGCCGTGGATGGCGGGTCCGCCGTCGGCCGCGAGCTCGTCGCCGGGGGCAACGCGCACCTGGCACCAGTTGATGGTCTTGCCGTTCTTCTGCGGTTCGCCCACGAATTCGAGCACTGCGCCCACCACGATCGGGCCGGACAGTTCGAAGCGGTGAATGTCTTCCTCTTCGAGGCCGACGCTCACGAGGGCGGCGTGCACATCTTCGGGCGTGGTGCCGGGGGCCAGGTCGACGTACTCGCCCAGCCAGCTCAGTGGTACGCGCATCAGACGTTCATCCCATACTGCTGGCTGAACCGGATATCGCCCTCGACCATGTCGTGCATGTCCTTTACATCGTTTCTAAACATCAAAGCCCGCTCAACACCCACACCGAACGCGAAGCCGGAATACACTTCCGGGTCGATTCCGGCGGCGCGCAGCACATTGGCGTGCACCATGCCGCAGCCGCCCCACTCGATCCAGCGTGCGCCGTCTTTGAAAGTGGGGTGCCACACGTCGAGCTCGGCGCTGGGCTCGGTGAACGGGAAGTAGTTGGGGCGCAGGCGCACCTTGGCTTCGGGGCCGAACAGGGCCTTCACGAAGTGGTCGAGGGTGCCGCGGAGGTGCGCCATGGTGAGACCCTTGTCGATGGCGATGCCCTCGATCTGGTGGAACACCGGGGTGTGGGTGGCGTCGAGTTCGTCGGTGCGGAACACCCGGCCTGGAGCCACCACGTACACGGGCAGTTCGCGGGAGAGCAGCGCGCGCAACTGCACGGGCGAGGTCTGGGTGCGCAGCACGAGGTGCGCATCCGTGGGCGCCACGAAGAAGGTGTCCTGCATGGCGCGGGCCGGGTGGTCTTCGTCGAAGTTGAGCCCGTCGAAGTTGAACCATTCGCTTTCGAGCTCGGGGCCTTCGGCCACTTCCCAGCCCATGGCCACGAACACGTCGGAGGCGCGTTCGGTGAGCAGCGAGATCGGATGCCGCGCGCCGGGCTTCCAGGTCGACGCCGCGGCTGTCACGTCCACCGTTTCGGCGGCGAGCTGGGCGATCGCCTCGGCCTCGCCGATCTCGGTCTCCCGCGCGGTGAGCGCCTGGGTGACCCGACCTCGGGCCTGGCCGAGCAGCTTGCCGGCGGCGGCCTTCTGGTCGCCGGGCACCGTGCGCATCAGGCCGTTGAGCTTGGCGAGCGGGGAAGACTCCCCCACATGCTCGGAGCGCACGGCCTTGAGGGAAGCAGAGGTCTCGGCAACGGAAATGGCGGTGAGGGCGGCCTCAACGGCCGCGCTCACCGCCAATTCGGAAATCTCAGTGGGCGGAGTGGGAGCTATAGGTTCGGACACAAGTCCCGAGTTTACAGCCCTTCTACAGTGTTCCACCGAGGGAAGCCGTCGATTGCGCACCCAGCGCGTTCGTGGCAACGATCTGCGGGTCCAGGGGCTTCGTGTCGTCTGTCGTGCCGGCACCCCCACCCTTCGGACCCGTTCGCCGTGCAATGACGCGGGCCAACCAGGAGAGCGAGAGGTTCATCGTGAGGTAGATGGCCAGCACGACAAAGAACAACGAGAAGAAATATTGGCTGCCGTAGTAGTTGGTCATGTAGTTCAGTCCCACACGAAGCAACTCGACGTAGGTCACGATGTAGGCGAGTGACGTGTCCTTCAGCAGAACGACGAATTGGGCGATGATCACGGGCAGCATCTGCCGGAACGCCTGGGGAAATTCGATGCGCAGACGCGTTGCCATGGGCGTCAGGCCGATGGCCAGCCCCGCTTCGCGCTGACCGCGCGGCAGAGCCGCGATGCCGGCGCGCAGGGCTTCGCCGATGATTGCGCCGTTGTAGAGGCCGAGTGCCAGAACACCCGCCGCGAAGCCACCCGTGGAAAAGACGATGAGTACGAAGAACATCATGAGCAGCACGGGCATTCCGCGCACAAATTCGAGCACGACGCCCGTGGGCTTGCGGATCCAGGCCTTGGTCGATGTTCGGCCGAAGGAGAAGAGCACGCCGATGGTCATGGCGAGAACCGCCGCGACAGCAGCCATCTTGAGAGTCGCCAGCGTTCCCTCACCCAGCGAACGCCACAACTGGCGATCAAGGAAGATGTCCCACCGGGAAGGATCCCAGAGGCCCGTGACCACGGCACCATTGGCCGTGGTGCGAGGAGAGCCGAGGGTGACGATCAACCAGAGAAGGGCACCAATGATGACGGCTCCACCCACGATTGAGAACATTTTCGAACGAAGACGTGCCTTGGGGCCGGGTACGTCATACAGGGCTGATGCGCTCACCGGAGAACCGCCACCTTCTTCTCGATCCGGCCGGCGATGACGCCGAGCGGGATGGTGATCACGAGGTAGAAGCAGATCACAGCGAGCAGGATGGCGATCACGGCATCCCCCCGCTCATTGGTGACCTGACGAGACGAGCCGAAGAGTTCGAAGACGAAGAACGCTCCCGCCACCGAGGTGTTCTTGGTCAGGGCGATGAAGACGTTGATCAGCGGGGGGATCACCATGCGAATGGCCTGCGGCATGATGATGAATGACAAGGACTGGCCGAACGTCAGCCCGATGCTGCGAGCTGCCTCCGCCTGCCCCACGCTCACGCCATTGACGCCCGATCGGAGCGCCTCGGCGACGAAGGGAGAGGTGTAGACCGCGAGCCCGAGAACGGCGAGGGGAAAATACCCCGGGTTGAATTCGAGGTACGGCAGCAGGTACGCGCAGAAGAACAGCACGAGAGTGAGCGGCGTGTTACGCACCAGCTCGGTGTACAGCGTGCCGAAGGCGCGAAATGATCCGACCGGGGAAATGCGCATCGTGGCGATGATGGTGCCCAGAATGAATGCGCCGGTGCCGGCTAGGACCAACAGGGTCAGGGTGTTCCTGAAACCCTCGAGGAACACGGGAAAGTTTTCGATGACTGCGTCCACAACTCACCTCCTCTTTCCAAGTTCACTGTTGTGATATTTGTGTGGTGTACGTGATGAAATGCTCACCAAGATGGCCCGCCCAGCATACGAACGGGCCACCTCGACTGTGATCAGGTTGGAGCTAGTACCGCTCGACCGCGGGAGGCGTCGGGGTGGCCAGAACCGAGCCGGCGGTGTTCTCCCAGGCCGTGGCCCAGGAACCGTCGGCGAAGGACTCTTCCAGCACGTCGTTGATGAAGTTGCGGAACTCGGTGTCGTCCTTCTTCAGGCCGATGCCATAGGGCTCCGAGGTGAAGGGATTACCCACAACCTCGAACTCGCCGGCATTCTGGTCGGCGAGGCCCGCCAGAATCACGTTGTCCGTGGTGACCGCCACGACGGCACCCGAGCGCAGCGGCTCCAGGCAAGCGGAATACGTGTCCGCCGTGATGACGTTGCCGGTGTACGCCGCGATGTTTTTCTCCGACGTGGATCCGCTCACCGTGCAGACGGGCTGGTCGGTCAGGTCTTCGGGTCCGGTGATGCCCTCTGGGTTTCCGGCGAGCACGAGCAAGTCCTGCCCGGCCGTGTAGTACGGTCCGGCAAAGGAGATAAGTTCCTTGCGGGTGTCGTTGATCGTATAGGTCGCGATCACGAGGTCAACCGTGCCGTCGCTGGCATAGGTCTCGCGGTTGAGCGACACGGCCTCGCTCCATTCGATCTTGTCGGCCGCGATGCCGAGCTGAGCGGCAATAAGCTTGCCCATCTCGATATCGAAGCCTTCCGGCGTGCCGGACGGACCCATCAGGCCGAAGAGCGGCTGGTCGAACTTGGTGCCGATCTTGATCGTGCCGGCGTCAGCGAGTCGAGCCATCGTGGTGCCCGCGGCGAACTCCGGTGCGTCGGCGACGGGCGCGTCGGAGGAGGACGTTGCGCCTGAATCGGTGCAGCCGCTGAGAACGAGCGCACTTGCGATCGCAATGGCCGAAATCACCAGACCTTTTTTGAGTCTCATGTTTTTTCTCCTGATTGCTGGGTGTTGCTGCTGTGTGGTCATGCTCACCGTTTTAGTGGGCAAGTATTTTGGAGAGGAAGTCCTTCGCTCTCGGGCTCTGGGGGTTGGTGAAGAACTGTTCCGGAGTGGTTTCCTCCACGATCTCGCCCTCCGCCATGAAGATCACCCGGTCGGCTGCCTTGCGCGCGAAACCCATCTCGTGGGTGACCACGATCATGGTCATGCCGTCGTTGGCAAGGTCGATCATGACCTCAAGCACCTCGTTGATCATTTCCGGATCGAGCGCACTCGTGGGCTCGTCCAGCAGGATCAGCTTCGGCTCCATGGCGAGAGCGCGTGCGATCGCAACGCGCTGCTGCTGGCCGCCGGAGAGCTGCGCCGGCATCTTCTGAGCCTGGTTCGCCACGCCCACCCGCTCGAGCAGGGCCATGGCCTTCTTCTCGGCCTCGGTCTTGGACAGGCCGCGCACCTTGATCGGTCCCAACGTGACGTTCTCCAACACGGTCTTGTGTGCGAAGAGGTTGAAGGCTTGGAAGACCATGCCCACGTCGGCGCGCAGGTGAGCGAGCGCCTTGCCTTCGGCGGGCAGCGCCACACCGTCGATGGTGATGACACCGTCGTCGATGGTTTCGAGGCGGTTGATCGCGCGGCAGAGCGTGGACTTACCAGATCCACTCGGTCCGATCACCACAACGACCTCGCCACGGTTGACCACGGCGTTGATGTTCTTGAGAACGTGCAGTTCCCCGTAGTGCTTGTTGATGTCCTTCACCACGACCAACGGTTCGCCGCGACGGACCGTGATGTTCGAGGTGGCCGGCGTAGCGTTTGTTGGCTCCATACCCCCCAACTTAGAACAAGTACTGCCCCCCGGCGCACCAAACCCCCGACAGTAACCCACTTGTAACAGTAGGAACCGGCGGGGGCCGTCGTGCAAGTCAGGACGTCAGCTGCGCTGGGCGAACGCGCTTTCGTAGAGGCAGACGGATGCGGCGGTGGCCAGGTTCATGGACTCCGCGTGGCCGTAGATGGGAACGCGAATGGACCGGTCGGCCTTGGCGAGGTCTTCGTCGGTGAGGCCACGGGCCTCGTTGCCGAAGAGCCAGGCGGTGGGGGCGGCGAGGATTCCCTCGTTGCGGGCGGTGAGCAGGTCCTCACCCTTGATGTCCGCGGCGATGAGCTGCAGGCCCGAGGTGCGCACCCGGTCACGCACGTCTTCGAGGGTCGCCGCGATGGCGACCGGCAGGTGGAAGATGGAGCCGGTGGAGGAGCGGATGACCTTGGGGTTGTACAGGTCGACGCTGCGGCCGCAGAGGATCACGGCATCGGCACCGGCGGCATCCGCGGCGCGAATGATCGTGCCGGCGTTGCCCGGGTCGCGCACCTCTTCGAGGATGACGACGAGCTTGGGCTCGGCGGCGAAGATCTTCTTCACCGAGGTGGGGAACTGGTGGCAGACGGCAACGAAACCCTGCGGCGTGACCGTGTCGGCCATGGCATCGAGTACTTCTTCGGAGACGAACTCCACCTCAACGCCAGCGGCCTCGGCGGTCGCCGCGATGTCGGTGTACCGCTCGAGTGCGGTTGGCGTGGCGTAGAGCTCTACGACAAGCTCGGGACGGAAGGTGAGGGCTTCGGAAACGGCCTGCGGGCCTTCGAGAAGGAACAGTCCCATCTCGGTACGCGCGTCGCGCTTCGCAAGTTTCGCGACGGCTCTAACGCGCGGTGAACGTGGATTATCAAGCATGCATCAAGCCTACAAGCAGAAAAGGAGCGGGCTGCCAATGCAGCCCACTCCTTTCACGTCTTGCTGGTACTACGGTGCTGCCAGAACTACGCTGCTGCGACCTTCGGTGCCGAGGTGTCGGCGGGAAGGGCACTCTTGGCGGACTCGACGAGGGCCGCGAAGGTGGCGGGCTCGTTGACGGCCAGCTCGGCGAGCATACGACGGTCAACCTCGATGCCGGCCAGGCCGAGGCCCTGGATCAGGCGGTTGTAGGTGAGGCCGTTTGCACGCGATGCGGCGTTGATGCGCTGGATCCACAGGCGACGGAAGTCACCCTTGCGGGCGCGGCGGTCACGGTAGCTGTAGACGAAGGAGTGAGTGACCTGCTCCTTGGCCTTGCGCACGAGGCGTGAACGCTGACCGCGGTAGCCCTTGGCGCGTTCGAGAATAACGCGACGCTTTTTGTGGGCGTTTACGGCCCTCTTTACTCTTGCCATTTTTTCAGTTCCTTATACGTGTTCGGTCTGCAGCCTGAATTACAGACCGAGAAGCTTCTTGATGACCTTGGTGTCCGACTTGGCCAGCACCTGGTCCTGGTTCAGGCGAGACTTGCGCTTCGTGCTCTTCACCTCGAGGTTGTGGCGCATGCCGGCCTGCTGCTTCATGATCTTGCCGCTTCCGGTGACCTTGAAACGCTTCTTCGTGCCAGAGTGGGTCTTCATCTTAGGCATCTTTTTCCTCCAGTTTCGCTGCCTTATCGGCAACCTTGTCTGCCTTATCGGCTACCTTGTCTGCCTTTTCAGCAGCCTTATGTGCATTGGTCTCCGCCTTGGCCTCTGACTTGTTCTTCAGAGGTCCGATGACCATGACCATGTTTCGTCCGTCGATGGTCGGAGTCGATTCCACGGAACCGAACTCGGAGACATCCTCGGCAAACTTTTTGAGCAGACGTACGCCCTGATCGGGGCGGGACTGTTCACGACCACGGAACAAAATCATGGCCTTGACCTTGTCGCCGGCTTTCAGGAAGCCTTCGGCGCGTTTGCGCTTGGTCTCGTAGTCGTGGGTATCAATCTTGAGACGGAAACGGACCTCTTTGAGGATCGTGTTCGCCTGGTTGCGCCGGGCCTCTTTGGCCTTCTGCGCAGCCTCGTACTTGAACTTGCCGTAGTCCATGATCTTGGCCACGGGCGGCTTGGCTTCGGGTGCAACTTCGACGAGGTCGAGGTCGGCATCCTGAGCAAGGCGCAGGGCAACATCAATTGCCACGACACCGACCTGCTCGCCGTTGGGACCAACGAGACGAACTTCGGGGACGCGTATACGGTCATTTGTACGGGGATCGCTGATGCGTCTCTCCTCTTGATTAACTTCGTGGCTGCAACCGGGTGACGGATGCCACCAGGCGACGAAGAGAGGAAAATCACGAGCGTTTCCACGAACGTTTTTGTTCGTATCTTCACACGGCACCCTGGCTGCCGTTACCCACTGGAAACCAGCTGACAACGACGGAGTGCGAACTACCCGGTAACCTTGATGAAGCGGTCAAACGCGGGTGGGAGATTCTCCACTTTCGTACCGAGACTAATGCCTCGGAACCGACATAACTCTAGCAGAGGATGGCAGTGAGTACCAATTACGACGAAGAGACCGCCCAAGCGACACGAGACATCGCAGATGTCGGAGCGGTGGAGATCATCACCACGGCAGCCGTGCACCTGCTCAGCGCCGCGGCCGTGAAGGTCGGATTGGCCGATGACCCGGGCGCGCAGATCGACCTGGATGAAGCCCGCAAGCTGATCACCGCCCTCGCCGGCCTTGTGACCGCCGCGGCGCCGGAGATCTCCGACATGCACGCACGCAGCCTGCGCGACGGTCTGCGCTCTGTTCAGCTCGCCTTCCGCGAGGCGTCGACCATCCCTGACCCGATCGGTCAGGGCCCGGGCGAGAAATACACCGGCCCGGTCAACTAACCCCGTGGACCTGCGCCTGCTCATCCCGTTCCGCCGCGACGCGAAACTCGCGCAGATGGCCACCCCGGAGAGACGACGGAGCTTCTACGTTCTCTTCATCGGCTACTTCGTGGCCCTGGTGTTGTCATTCACCATTTTGCCCGGCCCGTGGGTGTGGTTCGTGCTGGCCGCCGACTTCGTTACCCTCACTGTTTTGGGCAACTACTGGGCCAAGGACGACGCCCGCGGCGGCTCCCGCCGGTAGCAACACCGACGACTTCAGGATTGGCAGCCGGGGCACCAGAAGGTGTTTCGGAGCTGCATGTCCGTGCGGCCCAATGTGCCGGTGCGGATCGAGCGGCCGCACCGGCGACACGGTTGCCCGGCCCGGGAGTACACCCAGAGCCGGGCTCCCCGCCGGGTGTTGCCCGTGGTGGTGCGCTCGGACCGGTCACGGTTCGCCTGGATGAGCCGGTGGGCCAGGTGGACCATGCCTCCGGGGTCGTTCACCTCGCCCATTGCTCGGTCGGGAAGCACGCCGCGCAGAAAGCAGAGCTCGTTCACGTACACGTTGCCGAGGCCCGCGAGGTTTCGCTGGTCGGCCACGGCCACCGCCACCGGCACCTCGGGCCGCAGGGTCAGCCGACGCACAGCTTCCTCGGCGTTCCAGTCGGGGCCGAGCAGGTCCGGTCCCAGGTAGGCCATCTCGGTGGCTTCGGCCGCGCGCGGCATCAGCTCCAGGACCCCGAGTTCGAAACCGACCGCCACCCAGTCGCGTGTCTCGAGCACGATTCGGGCCTGAAACGCCGGCCGCTGCCACCGCGTGCCGTGGCGATAGAGGTGCCAGGATCCCTCCATCTTCAGATGCGAGTGCACGCTGACGGTGTCGGTGCGGATCAGCAGGTGCTTGCCGCGACTGGCGACGCCGTGCACGGTCTCCCCCGTGAGATCGACGGTGGCGAATTCCGGCACGCGGATGTCGCAGCGAGTGAGCACACTGCCGGTCAGGGCCTCGTGCAGGGATCTAGCCTCCCGGAAAACCGTGTCTCCCTCAGGCACTGAGCCTCAGTCCCTTCGGGGTGAGTGTAAAACCCGCGCCCTGCAGCTGGGTTCCGACCGGCGTGCCGATCACGAAGACACCATTGACGGTTTCCACGGCGATCTTGTCGATTCGTCCGGCCTTCACCACCGCCGCGAGGCTCGTGGAGGCGGCCGAGAGCAGGGCGTCATCGGTGGCGTAGGAGAGCACGGATTTGCCGCCACGCTCGATGTACAGCACGAGCACACCGTCCACCAACACGACGACCGCACCGGACTTGCGTCCCGGACGATGGCCGGTGCCCTCCGCCAGCGGCGGCCACGGAAGCACCGCGCCGTACGGATTGGCGGGATCGGTGGCCGCGAGGGTGAGCGCTGTCTGGTGTCGACGACCGGCACTCTCGGCGGCGACGGCGAACGAGCGCAACCGGTCGATGGTTCCCCCGCCGGCGAACTGGGCGGCGCCGAGTCCGTCAATGAAGTACCCACGCCGGCAGCGGCCGGTCTCTTCGAAGCCGCTGAGGGTTCGGTACACCAGGGCAAATCCACCGACCACGCCCTCGGCCTGCACGGCCCCACGCGTGACGACTCCGTAGCGTTCGAGCAGGGTTTCACCGAGCGCGTGGGCTCGCCGGGTCGCCACGGTTTCGGCAAGCGGCAGGATGGACCATCGCCCGGACACGGTGGGCGGGCCGCCCCGAGTGGGCAGCGCGGACCGCGGCACGGACCCGCCGCGGTGCATTCGCGCGCGCGGCATGGCTCGGGTGGGTTTGTGGGCGGTTCGACCGCCGTTCAGGCGAGACCGCATGGGAGCGAAGGTGTCATTGCTGATCAGCCCCGACCAGACCAGGTCCCATAACGCCTCGACCAGGTCGGCATCCACGGTGCTGCCCACGGCGTCGGAGAGCTGTCGGAAGAAGTAACCGCCTCCGCCACTCAACGTCGCCAGCACCTCCTGCTGCAGCGGCGTGAGGTCCCGGTCGATCGGCGGCGGCAGGGTGAGCGGCGCGGTTTCGGCGAGGTGGAGACTGATCCAGCCGTCGTTGCCGGCGAGGGAGCCCGCGCCCACCCAGATGACTTCCCCGGCGTTGGTCAGCTCATCGAGCATGCCCGGCAGGTACCCGTCGATTCGAGCCGGCAGGATGAGTGATTCCCAGGCCGATGCCGGGATGCGGGCGCCTTCAAGCTGTTCGATGACGGCGGCCACACCGTCCACCCCGCGCAGGCGACCGCCCACATGCTGCCACTCCGGCAGGAAACGGGCCAGGGTCACCTGGTCAACGGGCTCCACCTCGTGGCGAAGGGCGGCCAGCGAGCGGCGGCGCAGGCGGCGCAGCACCTCGGTGTCGCACCACTCGCTGCCGGTGCCGTTCGGCCGGAACTCGCCCTCCACGATGCGGCGGGAATCGGCCAGCCGCCGCAACGTGTGCTGCATGACCGCCGTTCCCAGCCCGAAACGTTCGGCCGCCGCCTCGGTGGTGAACGGGCCGTGCGTGCGGGCGTAGCGGCTCACCAGGTCACCCAGCGGGTCGGCGACGCCTTCGCTGAAGATGCGGGGAAGCCCGAGCGGGAGGGGAACCCCGAGCGCGTCGCGCAATCGACTCGCGTCTTCGATCACGGCCCACCAGGCACGACCTGCGTAGCTCACCGTCACCGCCCGTTTTGCCTCCACGAGCGTACCGAGGTGCGCGACCAGGTCGGTTTCCACGCCCGGTTCCACGCGCGGGCCGAATTCCTCGAGCGTGAGCGGCCCGAGTCCCCGCATCAGATCGAAGATTCCCTCGAGTCCTTTCGCTCGTCGATCCGGGGCGAGTCGCTGCAGTTCCTGGTCGGTCGACTCGATCACCAGCGGGTCGAGGAGCTCGCGCAGTTCCACCCGGCCAAGGAGTTCGGCAAGCAGGCTTGAGTCAATGGACAGCGCCGTGGCGCGCCGTTCCGCGAGCGGAGTGTCCCCCTCGTACATGAACGCGGCCACGTAGCCGAAGAGCAAGGTACTCGCGAAGGGGCTCGCGGCATCCGTCTGCACCTCCATCAGCCGGATCGACCGTGACTCGATCTTTTTCGCCAGCCGGGCCAGGGCCGGCAGGTCGTAGACGTCTTGCAGGCACTCGCGCACGGTCTCGAGAATGATCGGAAACGTGGGATATTCGCGGGCCACGTCGAGCAGCTGCGCCGCTTTCTGCCGTTGCTGCCAGAGCGGCGAACGAGACCCGGGGTTGTAGCGCGGCAGGAGCAGCGCCCGGGCGGCGCACTCTCGAAAACGCGAGGCGAACAGGGCCGAACCGCCCACCTGCTCAGTGACGATCTGCTCCAGTTCGTCGGGGTCGAACACGAAGAGTTCCGCACCGGGCGGTTCGGCTCCGGTATCGGGGATGCGCACGACGATGCCGTCGTCACTTGCCACGCAGTTACCGTCGAGGCCGAACTGCTCGCGGACTCGATCGCCCACGGCGAGAGCCCACGGTGCGTGCACCTGCAACCCGTAGGGGGAATGCAGGATGACGCGCCAGTCCCCCAGCTCATCGGTGAACCGCTCGACAACGAGGGTGCGATCGGTCGGCAGGTAGCGGGTGGCTGCGCGTTGCTCATTCAGGAAGGCCAGCAGATTGGTGATGGCCCGTTCGCCGAGGCCGGCGGCGGCGCACCGCGCCCGGGCGGCGTCTCCGGTGAGCGCCGACACCTCGCGCACGAACACGCCGATGGCTTCGCCCAGTTCGGCGGGACGTCCCTGCCCGTCACCCTTCCAGAACGGCAACCGGCCGGGTTCCCCGAACGCCGGGAGCACAAGCACCCGGTCGTGGGTGATCTCCTGGATGCGCCAGCTCGTGGTGCCGAGCGCGAAAACATCGCCCACCCGGGATTCGTAGACCATCTCCTCGTCGAGCTCACCCACGCGCTTGCCGCCCACCGCGTCACCGCCCACCATGAAGACCCCGAACAGCCCACGATCGGGAATGGTGCCGCCGCTCGTGACGGCCAGCCGCTGAGCACCCGGGCGCCCGGCGAGCGTGCCGGCTACCCGATCCCAGATGATGCGCGGACGCAACTCGGCGAATTGGTCGGACGGATATCGCCCCGCGAGCAGATCGAGGGTGGCCTCATAGGCCGACCGCGGCAGGCCGGCGAACGGGGCGCTGCGCCGGAGGGTGTCGAACCATTCCTCCACGTCGATCTCGTCGAGAGCCACCGCCGCGACGGTCTGTTGGGCCAGGATGTCGAGCGGGTTGGTGGGCACCCGGAGGGATTCGATCTCGCCGGTGAGCATGCGCTCGGCGGTGACGGCGGCGTGGATGAGGTCGGCCCGGTGCTTGGGATAGATCACGCCGCGGGAGATCTCCCCGACCTGGTGGCCCGCCCGCCCCACCCGCTGCAGGGCGCTGGCGACCGACGGCGGGGATTCCACCTGCACCACCAGGTCGACGGCCCCCATATCGATGCCGAGCTCGAGGGTGGACGTGGCCACGACGCACCGAAGTCGCCCGGACTTCAGGTCGTCTTCAATGAGCGCCCGCTGTTCCTTGCTCACCGAGCCGTGGTGGGCACGAGCAAGTACGGCCTCGGCTCCGGCGGTCTGACCGCTCGCCCCGAGCAATTCGGCCGGCGGTCTCGGGCGCGAACCGGATGCCGGCGCCGCGTCGGTACCGTCGGCATCCGCTTCGGCCAACCGCTCGCTGTAGATCTCATTGAACCGGGCGGTGAGTCGTTCGGTGAGTCGACGAGAGTTGGCGAACACGATCGACGAGGAGTGCGCCAGCACCTCGTCGACGATGGCCTCTTCGACGTGTGGCCAGATCGACCCGGTCTGCGCAGACGCCGCCGACGTGGAACCTTCGCGCGGTGCCACCGGCCCCAGCTGGCTCATGTCGTCAACGGGCACGACCACCCGCAAGTCGAACCGCTTCGGTGATGGCGGCGCCACGATCTGCACGGGCGCGCTTCCGCCCAGGAATCGGGCCACCTCGGTGTGCGGGCGCACGGTGGCCGAGAGGCCGATGCGCTGGGCCGGCTTGGTGAGCAAAGCGTCGAGACGTTCGAGGCTCACGGCGAGGTGGGCGCCGCGCTTGCTGGCCGCCACGGCGTGCACTTCGTCGATGATGATCGTGTCCACGCCGCGCAGCGATTCCCTCGCCGCCGAGGTGAGCAGCAGAAAAAGCGACTCGGGCGTGGTGATCAGGATGTCCGGAGGTGACTTCACCAGGCTTCGGCGTTCGGACGCCGGCGTGTCTCCCGAGCGAACTCCCACGGTCACCTGCGGCGCCGGCAGCCCGAGTCGTTCCGCGGCCCGCGTGATACCCACCAGCGGGGCCCGCAGGTTGCGTTCCACGTCGACTCCGAGGGCCTTGAGCGGCGAGATGTACAGCACGCGGGTGGATGGGGCCGGCGCCGGGACGGTTGCCGGTTCCAACGCTCGAGCCGCGAGGCGATCGATGGCCCACAGGAACGCCGCGAGTGTTTTGCCGGAGCCGGTGGGCGCCACCACGAGGGCATGCGATCCTCCCGAAATGGCTTGCCAGGCACCGAGCTGCGCCACGGTCGGCTCCGGAAAGGCCGCAGTGAACCAAGCCCGGGTCGCGGGCGAAAACCGATCAAGCACCGTCATGTTTCTATTCTGGCTCCAGCCGGTGTCAGTCAGATGCGATGAGCTGCACGCGCAGTGAATCCACGCCGGTGGCAATGAGGTCGTCCGCCGACCAGCGCGTGGCCAAGCGGGCGAGGGTGGCGTCGAGTTCCGCCTGCGTAAGTCCGTCCACGAGCTCGAGGCGCACCACCAGCTCGGGACCGCTCAGGAGCGCGTCCGGGTCACCGGCAACGAGCTGCACGGCGAGCACGGACAGCTCCGTGGCAACGGATGCCTCGAACGCGGCCTTGACCGGCATGCTCGCGTAACTGGGTGTCCACGGCAGCGATTGGGCGATGGCCCACAGGGCGGGGCGCCGGATCACATATTCCGTCGGCGACGTCGGATCGAGCACAACGACGTCGGTGTTCTCCTGGGCCGCAGCAAGGGCCACCCGCACCGCGTCGGCCGGAACCGGACGCGCATCGGGGTTCCACCTCGTCATGGCAGCCGTCGACGTGAACGCGGGAAGCACGTTGCGTCCGTCGGGACCGGCCACCGTGATGATCGACAACTCCTGGGTCTTGTCGATGGTGAGACCGTTCTCGTTCGCGCCGGCTTCACCGAGGGCGGTCACGAGCGGAATCAGCAGCCGGGACACGCGGATGGCGTCGATCACGCCCTCCTCACCCATTTCGCGCGCCTGGAACGCGCGCAGAGCTTCGATCAGCCCCTCGGGAGCGAGTCCGTCGTCGGCCGCGTCCGCGTTGGGTTCGAACGTGCGCCCCGACCACGGCTGACCGGCGGAATCGGTGCCACCGGTCCCGTCGGGCCCGTCAGGTCCCGACGGCCGGCCGGTGGAGCCGAGGTTACGAGCCCGAGACATCCAGGGCCTCGGCGAGGGTGAAGTTCCCTGCGTAGAGCGCCTTCCCCACGATTGCACCCTCCAGGCCCAGGGGAACGAGCTGGCGCAGGGCGATCAGGTCGTCCAGGCTGGAGACGCCTCCGGAGGCGATCACGGGACGACTGGTTTTGGCCAGAATCTGGCGCAAAAGTTCAATGTTGGGTCCCTGCAGGGTTCCGTCTTTGGTGACATCGGTCACCACGTACCGCGAGCAGCCGGCCGCTTCGAGGCGCTCCAGCACTTCCCAAAGGTCACCGCCGTCCTTGGTCCAGCCGCGGGCGGCCAGGGTCGTTCCGCGCACATCGAGACCCACGGCAACCGCTTCCCCGTACTGGGCGATCACACTGGCCGCCCACTCCGGGTTTTCGAGGGCGGCGGTTCCCAGGTTGATCCGCTTCACGCCGGTGCTGAGGGCGGCCTCGAGGGACTCGTCGTCGCGGATTCCCCCGGACAGCTCGATATTCACACCCTTCACCTGGCGGATCACCTTCTTGATCACCCCGGTGTTTTCGCCGCGTCCGAAGGCGGCGTCGAGATCCACCAGGTGGATCCACTCGGCGCCCTGGCGCACCCAGTCGGCTGCCGCGTCGTCGGGAGTACCGTAATTGGTCTCCGTCCCGGCGCGTCCCTGGGTCAGGCGCACGGCCTTGCCGTCGGCGACGTCCACGGCCGGCAGTAGTACGAGACGCGGGGTGTGGCTGAACTCACTCATGAATATCCTTGCTTTGTGGCCGCCGAAGCAGCCTAAATGAACACAAAAAACCTAGTCGTGCAGGGTGGCGATCCAGTTTTTCAGCAGCAGGATCCCGGCCGCCCCGGACTTCTCCGGATGGAATTGTGTCGCCGACAGCGGACCGTTTTCAACGGCCGCCAGAAACGGCGCACCGTGTTCGGCCCAGGTCAGGCGCGGCTGCGGAAACGGCGGCTGCACGTCGAGCGTCCATTCTTGAGCGGCATAGGAGTGCACAAAGTAGAACCGCTCCTCCTCGAGGCCGCGAAACAGTACCGATGCCGGGTCAGGGCTCACCGTGTTCCAGCCCATGTGGGGCAGGATCGGCGCCGTGAGCTCGGTGACCGTTCCGGGCCATTCCCCGAGGCCCTCGGTGTCGATTCCGCGTTCCACACCGTGCTCGAAGAGCACCTGCATTCCCACGCAGATACCGAGCACTGCCCGGCCGCCGGCCAGCCGACGGTCGACGATGTCGTCTCCGCGCACCGCCGTGAGAGCGGCCATCACCGCGCTGAAGGCACCGACGCCGGGAACGACCAGGCCGTCCGCCTCAAGCGCACGAGCACGGTCGCTCGTCAGGGTGACGTCCGCGCCGGCCAGCTCCAGCGCCTTCACGGCCGAGTGAACGTTGCCGGTCCCGTAATCCAGCACGACGACACTGGTCACAGGGCACCCTTGGTGGACGGGATGCCGCTGACCAGCGGGTCAAACGCCTTGGCCTGCCGGAACGCGCGCGCAAAGGCCTTGAACTCGGCCTCGGCGATGTGATGCGGGTCGCGTCCGCCCTTTACCGTGACGTGCACGGTCAGTGCAGCGTTGAAGGCGATGGCCTCAAAAACGTGCCGCACCATCGAACCCGTGAAGTGCCCACCGATGAGATGCATCGCGAACCCGGCCGGCTCCCCGGTGTGCACCAGGTACGGACGACCGGAAATATCAACAACCGCCTGAGCCAGCGCTTCGTCCAGGGGCACCAGGGCGTCTCCGTACCGGGAGATTCCCGATTTGTCTCCGAGCGCCTGTTTGATCGCCTGACCCAGCACAATGCCCACGTCTTCCACCGTGTGGTGCACGTCGATGTCGGTATCACCGTGCGCACGGACCGAAAGGTCGGTCAGGGAGTGCTTGGCGAAGGCGGTGAGCAGGTGATCGAAGAAAGGCACCGTGGTGTGGATCTCGCTCACCCCGGTTCCGTCCAGGTTGAGCGAAAGATCAATGCTCGATTCGCTGGTCTCGCGCTGCAGGTGGGCGATGCGCGGCGCGGCCGGCACTGAAGAAGAGCTCATGAACCTAGTTTATTCGGCTCCGGCAGCCGACGGCCGACCGAGGCGCTCCAGAGCCTCCAGGAACGCGGTCGTCTCAACCCGCGTTCCCGCCGTCACCCGGAGGTGGCCGGGGATACCGATGTCCCGAATCAGGATGCCCTCGGCGAGCAATGCCTCGAAGGTGCCCTGCGGGTCGGCCACCCCGCCGAAGAGCACGAAGTTGCTGCCGCTCTCGTGCGGGGTGTAGCCCAACCGGGTGATTTCCGTCACGAGGCGATCACGTTGCACTCGAATCTCATCAACCATGGCGAGCATCTCATCGGAGTGGGCGAGCGCAGCGTTGGCGGCAGCCTGGGTCAGGGCGGAGAGGTGATAAGGGAGTCGTACGAGTCGCAGCGCGTCCGTGACGGCCGGGTCGGCAGCAAGGTAACCCACTCGGGCACCGGCGAAGGCGAAGGCCTTGCTCATGGTGCGCGAGACGAGCAGGCGTTCGCGGCCGGGCAGCAGGCTGAGCGCACTTTCCGTACCGACCGGACTGAACTCGGCATAGGCCTCGTCCACTACAACGATCCCGGTACTCGCCGCATAGACGGCGGCGATGGTCTCCAGGGTCAGGGGTGTGCCGGTCGGATTGTTCGGAGAACAGAGGAAGACCAGGTCGGGGTTCGTGCGGGTGACCCACTCGACGGCCGTTTGCGGGGACAGGCGATAGTCCGCATCACGGCCGCCGGCAATCCACTCGGTTCCGGTTCCCGACGCGAGTATGGAGTACATGGAGTAGGTGGGCACGAAGCCGAGCACCGAACGGCCAGG
>Ga0209023_10002747_pt1 | contig 21627 bp, 17 predicted proteins | sample LakOneMetagenome_FD_187468 | JGI IMG/M metagenome (GOLD analysis project Ga0209023, IMG submission 187468) | Freshwater and sediment microbial communities from Lake Erie, Canada (SPAdes) (version 2) | ecosystem: Environmental > Aquatic > Freshwater > Lentic | place: Lake Erie, Canada...
TTGTTGCCGGTGGCCTGGGATTCGGCGTTGATGCCGTCTTCCATCGTGTGGAAGCCGGCGTCGACGGCGCCGTACCAGCCGTCGGGCTCAGCCGAAGCGGCGCCCGCCGACAGGGCGATAGCCGCCGCGGCGCTGGACGCCAGAAAAACACTCTTAATACGCATGGGTGTGAGCCCTCCGCAGCCAATATTGATTCATGCGGCGGTCTCACCGCCTGTGGCCTCTTAACAGCGTTGCCATTGGAGGTCGAGCCGATATCGCCGTTATTCGCCCCGAGGGCGTCTGACCGTGGCGTTGAAGCTACACGAAAAAATCGCGCTATGGTTCCCGGAGCCGCCGCCGGAACACGGTGGCTTTCGGCGGCGGCCGAACCATCCTATGCACTGCAGGCATGACACCGGACGCCACGCGCTGTGAAATCATCGCCGAAGCCGGCGTGAACCATGACGGGCGCGAGGACCTCGCCCTGAGGCTGGTCGAGGCGGCCGCCGAAACCGGCGCCGACACGGTGAAGTTCCAGACCTTCGATCCGGCCGAGCTCTCCACGGCGTCGGCGCCGACCGCCGTCTATCAGGCCGAGGCCGGTCAGGGCGCGGTCCAGACCGACATGCTGTCGCGGCTGGTTTTGCCCCGCGAGGCCTTGTCGCAGGTTGTCGCGCACGCCCGGGCGTGCGGCGTCCGCTTCCTGTCGACCCCGTTCGACATCGGCTCGGCCCATATGCTGGTCGACGACCTGGGCATGGACAGGATCAAGGTCGGGTCGGGCGAACTGACCAATCTGCCCTTCCTTCTGGCGCTGTCCCGGATGGACCGGCCTCTGCTGCTGTCGACGGGGATGGCGACCATGCAGGAAGTCGAACAGGCCCTGGGGTGTGTGGTGTTCGGACGGGTGGCGGGAACGGCCGACGCGCCGTCGCTGGCCGCCTTCGCCGAGGCCTACGCCTCGCCGGAGGCCGCGCCCGTTCTGGCGGAGACCGTCGTCATGCAGTGCGTGACCCAGTATCCGGCGCCGTACGACCAGGCCAATCTGAGGGTCATCGACACCTATGCCGCTCTGGGCGTTCGCCCCGGCTATTCGGACCACACTCCGGGCATCGACATCGCCCTGGCCGCCGTGGCGCGCGGCGCCGTCGTGATCGAGAAACATCTGACGCTGGACCGGACGGCCGAAGGACCCGACCACAAGGCCTCGCTGGAGCCGGACGAGATGGCCGCCCTGGTGCGCGGCGCCCGGCGGGTCTCGGAAGCGCTCGGCGATCCGGTCAAGCGTCCGGTCGCGGCCGAAATCCCCAATATCGCCGTGGCGCGACGCGGGCTGGTCGCGGCGAGACCGATCGCGGCGGGAGAACTGTTCAGCGCCGGCAATCTGGCGGCCCGGCGCGCCGGCGGCGGGCGGCCGCCGGGACAGCTGTGGGATCTGATCGGCCAGACCGCGACCCGCGCCTACGTGGCCGACGAGATCATCGACGCGTGAGTGGCGAAAAAGCCCGTATCGGCGTCTTCACCGCCACCCGGGCGGAATACGGCCTGCTGCGCCCGGTCCTGGCGCGGCTTGACCGGTCGGAGCGGCTCGAACCCTTTCTTATCGTCAGCGGAACCCATCTGTCGGACCGGCATGGGGCGACCGTTTCGGAGATCGAGACCGACGGCCGGGCCATTGCGGCGCGGATCCCGGCGCCTCTCGCGGCGGACGACGCGGTCTCCGTGGCGCAGGACATGGCGGCGGTTCTGGCCGGAGCGGCGAAGGCCTATGCCGCGCTGAAGCTGGACGCTGTGATGATCCTTGGGGACCGGACCGAGGCGCTGGCGGCGGCCGCGGCGGCCGTGCCGCTGGGTCTGCCAATCCTGCATCTGGAAGGCGGACACCGGACGGCGGGCGCGGTGGACGATGCGATCCGTCACGCCGTGACCAAGCTGTCGGCCCTGCATTTCACCGCCGCCGAACCTTACAGCCGCCGCATCGTTCAGATGGGCGAGGCCGCTGAACGGGTCTTCACCGTCGGTGCGACGGGGGTCGACAACCTGATCGCCTTCGGCCGTAGCGACCGGGGCATGGCGGCGCAGATGCTGGGCGTCGATCTGGAGCCGGGGTTTCTGCTGGTCACCTTCCACCCCGAGACGCTGGCGGAGGTCCCGGCGCAGGCGCAGATCGCCGCCTTCCTGCAGGGGCTGGCGACGGTGACGGACCGCAAGATCGTTATCACCCTGCCCAATGCGGATGCCGGGGCTGAGGCGATCCGGACGGCTGTCGGGACCTTCGCCGAAGCGCGGCCGGATCAGGTGCTGACTTTCGAGTCGCTCGGCGCCCGGCGCTATGCGGCGGCGCTGACGGCCTGCGACGCCGTGGTCGGCAATTCCTCCAGCGGGGTGATCGAGGCCCCGGCGGCCGGAACGCCCTCGGTCAATGTCGGCGACCGGCAGGCCGGGCGGCTGAAGCCCGACAGCGTCATCGATTGCGCCAACACGCCGGAAGCGATCGCGACGGCGCTGAGGTCTGCGCTGGATCCCGCCTTCCGCGAGGCGGCGCGCAATCAGCCGGCGCCGTTCGGCGACGGCCGGGCGGCGGAGCGGATCGTCGAGGTTCTGGAGCGCACAGACTTCAGGGGACTGGCGCGCAAGCCCTTCGTGGATCGCGCCTAGCGGCGAACCCCGCCAAGATCCTCGCCCGACCGGACGTGAGGCCACAAAGCCTCGCAGACGACGAAGTCGAACAATGTGTCGACGTCCCAGCCCCGCTCCGGGGGCAGGGACCAGGTCAGGGTTCCGTCGGACTGAAACGACCGGTCGCGGCGCAGGATTTCAGGCCGCCCAACATAGACGGCCCCGTTGATGATGACGGCTTCGTCCGTGCCCGGAGGAGTCCTGATCCAGCGGCCGTCTGCATCCACCGAGCCGTAGAATCCGGGCGGCTTGGGCATGGGCGAGACCCCGATGACCGAGGGCGCATTGCGGTCGTGACAAAGCGCGATGGCGCCGTCGATGTCGGCGGCGGAGCGTAGCGGAGAGGTTGGCTGGAGCAGGACGACATAGTCCCATTTGTCGCCCGGTCGCGTCTCGCCGAGGGCCCTCAGGGCGTGGTCGATGGCGTCGATGACCGAGGCGGTCGCATCGGCCAGTGCGACGGGGCGGCGCAGGGTCTCGACCCCCATGGTTTCGGCCAGGTCGAGGATCGCCTCGTCGTCCGTTGTGACCACCAGCCTGTCGATCAGGGTCGAGGCCTGACCCGCCGTCAAGGTCCAGCCGATCATCGGCCGTCCGGCCAGGGGGCGCAGGTTCTTGCCGGGCAGGCCTTGCGAGCCCGCGCGGGCCGGGATGAGGCCGAGCACCCGTTTGCCGTCGATCATGTCGTTCCTCTCCGGGCGCGGGGCTCGCGATGTAAGGAGTAATGCCGAGGCCGGCCTTACGCGCGGTTAACCACGTCTGGAGAATCATGCGCGCGACAGCGGCCGCCGGCGGTTCGCGTGGAGCAGATGGCGTGAGCGACGCAAGGGACGACATTCTGAAGGCCTATGCGGGCAAGCGCGTGCTGGTCACCGGCGCGGGCGGCTTCATCGGCAGCCGGCTGACCGAGCGTCTGGTGGAGCTGGGCGCTGAAGTCCGGGTGCTGGTGCGCTATACCTCCGACGGGGAGGCAGGCTGGCTCGACCGGTCGCCCATCCTTGATCGAAGACATGGGCGCCCCGACCTCGACGTGCGCCGCGGCGATCTGGCCGACCGCGACAGCGTCCACGACGCCGTGAAGGACCGGGAGATGGTCTTCCACCTCGGCGCCCTGATCGCCATTCCCTATTCGTACCTGGCTCCCGAGAGCTACGTCCGGACGAACATGATGGGCACGCTGAACGTGCTGCAGGCGGTGCGCGAACTGGGCGTGTCGCGGCTGGTCCACACGTCCACGAGCGAGGTCTATGGCTCGGCCCAGACCATCCCGATGACGGAGGCCCATCCGCTGGTCGGCCAGTCGCCCTATTCCGCCACCAAGATCGCCGCCGACAAGCTGGCCGAGAGCTATCACCGGAGCTTCGAAACCCCGGTCGTGACCCTGAGGCCGTTCAACACCTTCGGGCCGCGCCAGAGCGCTCGCGCCGTGATCCCCTCGATCACCATGCAGGCCCTGGCCGGGCGGCCGGTGATGCTGGGCGATACGCGGCCGACGCGGGACTTCGTCTTCGTCGACGACACGGCCGACGCCTTCCTCAGGGCAGGGATCGTGCCGGGAATCGAGGGGCTGACCGTCCATACCGGCGGCGGACGCGAGGTCCGGATCGGCGACCTGCCGGCCATGATCGGCAAGGCGGCCGGGATCGAGGTTCAGGTGGTCGAGGACGCGCAACGCCTTCGCCCGCCGGCCAGCGAGGTCGAGCGGCTGATCGCCGACGCCTCGCTGGCGAAGGCCAGGCTGGGCTGGACCCCGAAGGTCGGTGTGGAAGAGGGGCTGGCGCGTACGGTCGACTTCATCCGCGCCCATCCCGGGCTCTACCGTCCGGCGGAGTATGCGGTGTGACCTCGCCCGCCTCGAAACTGCCCGCCAGTTCGCCGTCCAATCTCGAGGCCCAGATGATGGGGCCGGAGACGCCGTTGCTGGCCGCCATCGAGCGGCTGGATTCGGTGAGGCGCAAGCTCATCCTGGTCGTGGACGGGGAACGGCGGCTGGTCGGGTCGGTCTCGGACGGGGATATCCGGCGCGGCCTGATGCGGCGGCTGACCCTGGACGCCCCGATCAGCGCGGTGATGAACGCCGACCCGGTGTCGCTGAAGGCCGGGGTGTCGGACAAGGTCGCGGTGCGCGCCCTGTCGGATCGTGGCGTCGGCCTGGCCCCGCTGGTGGATGCGAAGGGCCGGGTCATCGGCCTCTATCCCGACGTGCTGGGCGTCGCGGCGCCGCGCGACAATCTGGTGGTGCTGATGGCGGGCGGGCGCGGGGCGCGGCTGTTCCCGCTAACCCGGAACTGCCCCAAGCCGATGCTCAAGGTGGCGGGGCGGCCCCTGCTGCAGACCATCATCGAACGTCTGCAGGCCCAGGGCTTCCGGCGCTTCCGTCTGGCCGTCAACTATCTGGCGGAGATGATCGAGGATCATTTCGGCGACGGCTCAAGCCTCGGCGTCGAGATCGAGTACCTGAGGGAGGATCACCCGCGCGGCACGGCGGGCGCCCTGTCACTGCTGACCGACACGGTGGACCAGCCGATGCTGGTCATGAACGGCGACCTCCTGACGCGGATGAGTTTCGGCGAACTGATCGACTTCCATGTCGAACACCAGGCGAAAGCGACCCTGTGTGTGCGCGAACACGCCTTCCAGTCGCCGCACGGCGTGGTCGAGACCGACGGGCCGCGCGTAACGACCCTCACGGAAAAGCCGACCTTCCGCTGGCTGGCCAATGCCGGCGTCTATTGCCTCAGTCCCGAGGTGCTGGCGCGGGTTCCGGCCGAGGGGATGTACGACATGCCCGATCTGCTTAACGCCCTCAACGCGGACGGCGAGATGGTGGGCGCCTATCCCATCCACGAATACTGGCTCGACATCGGACGTCCGCCCGACTTCGAGAGCGCCCAGGCGGAGTTCGCCGCCATCTTCGATCCGGCGGAATAGGGTGAGCGAGGGGCGCTGGTGAGCGAGGGGTGAGCCACCTGCGAAGAATGCTCACGTCCATGCTCACTTTTCACTCTTACTGAAACTCAGCCGCCGCCGGTGCGGCCCGTGGCCTTGCCCGTGCCTTCGCAGACCGGGCAGGTCTCCCCGTCCGGAAGCGTGCCCGTGCCCTCGCATTCGGGACACAGTGCGCCATCGTGCATCTGGGCCTCGGCGGGATCGACCGGGGTCAATCCGTGATCGTCGATGTCATGTTCTTTCATGAGACCTGAACGGTCAGCGGGGGTGCGGGTTTCATGGCCTTTCGTCGTGACAGCGCCACGCTTCGCGTCTATCAGCCCGCCGATGATGGACGAGATCGAACGCCAGTCGGAAGAGCGCGGCTGGGCCACGGCGAAAACCTTGGCCGAGGCCCTGCCCTATATCCAGATTTACGACCGCGAGACGGTGGTGATCAAATACGGCGGCCACGCCATGGGCGAGACCGCCGTGGCGAAACAGTTCGCCGCCGACGTCGTGCTGCTGAAGCTGATGGGCGTGAACCCGGTCGTGGTCCACGGCGGCGGTCCGCAGATCAGCGCCATGCTGGACAAGGCGGGCGTGAAGTCGAACTTCATCGACGGCCTCCGGGTCACCGACAAGGATACGATGATCGTCGCCGAGATGGTTCTGTCCGGCGCCGTCAACAAGGAGATCGCCCACTGGATTTCTGTCGCGGGCAAGGAGGCCGACGTGCGCGGCATCGGCCTGTCGGGCAAGGACGCCGGCCTGCTGACGGTCGAGAAGACCACGCGGACCCGACGTGATCCGGACAGCCTGATCGAGCATGAGGTCGACCTGGGCTTCGTCGGCGAACCGACGAAGGTCGATCCCAAGCTGATCGCGGGCCTGATCGCGTCGGAGACCGACGACTGGGTCCCGGTGATCGCCCCCATCGGCGTCGCCGAGGACGGCCTGACCTACAACGTCAACGCCGACACCGTCGCCGGCGCCGTCGCGGGGGCCCTCAGCGCCAAACGGATGCTGCTGCTGACCGACGTCAAGGGCGTGCTGGACAAGAATGGCGACATCATCCGGCAGATGACGGTTGCGGAAGCGCAGGCCCTGATCGACGACGGCACCGCCTCCGGCGGCATGATCCCCAAGCTGGAGACGGCCATGGCCGCCGTGCGCGCCGGGGTCGAGGCCGTGGTCATTCTGGACGGCCGCCGTCCCCACGCCATGCTGGTCGAGCTGTTCACCGAGTACGGGGCCGGCACGCTGGTGAAGGCGTGACGGCGGAGCCTGTTGCACGCCCCTTGCGGGCGGGTGAGGCGACGACCGAGCTTTCCGCTGACCTGACGGGGATCGGCGTCTGGCTGTTCGACCTCGACGACACCCTCTATCCGCCCGAGCGCCAGATCCTGAAGCGGGTCTCCGGGCGGATTTTCGACTATATGGTCCGGCTGACGGGATTGCCGGAGGGCGAGGCGCGCGCCCTGCAGCTGCGCTATCTCACCGACCACGGCGCGACGTTGGGCGGGCTGCTGACCGACTATACCATTGATCCGGCCGCCTTTCTGCAAGAGGTCCACGACGTTCCGCTGGACGGCCTGGATCCGGATCCAGGCCTGCGTGTGGCGCTGGAGCGGCTGGTCGGGCCGCGCTACGTCTTCACCAACGGATCGACCGGCCACGGCCGTCGGGTGCTGGAACAGCTCGGCCTGACCGACCTGTTCGATGGCCTGTTCTCGATCGAGGACGCCGACCTGGTGCCCAAGCCCGCGCCGGAGACCTTCGCGAAGATGGTCGCCCGGTTCGGGATCGATCCGAAGCGCACCGCCTTCTTCGAGGACACGCCGCGCAATCTTGCCCCGGCCAAGGCGCTGGGCATGACCACAATTCTGGTCGGTCCGCGCGCGCTGACGTCGACAGACGACTATATCGACTTCCGGGCCGCCGCTCTCGGCCCCTTCCTCGCGACTGCCCATCTCGCCCAAGATCCGAAAACCGGGACCCAAGCATGACCCTCGACCGCACCCAGCTGGAAACCGTCATCGAACAGGCCTGGGACGACCGGGCCGGGCTCTCGCCCGCCACGCATGGCGACGTGCGCCACGCCGTCGAACAGTCGCTGGCCCTGCTGGATTCGGGCGAGGCCCGGGTCGCTACCCGCGGCGCCGATGGCGTCTGGACCACCCATCAGTGGCTCAAGAAGGCGGTGCTGCTGTCGTTTCGCATCAACGAGAACCAGATCATGCGCGCCGGCGAACGGGCCGTGGCCAGCCCGACCAGCGGGGCCCCCGGCGTCGGTCCCTTCTGGGACAAGGTGCCCAACAAGTTCGGCGACTGGACGGCGGCGGACTATCAGTCGGCCGGCTTCCGTTCCGTGCCCGGAGCGATCGTTCGTCAGGGCGCCCATATCGCGAAGAACGTGGTCCTCATGCCGTCGTTCGTGAACATCGGCGCCTTCGTCGACGAAGGGTCCATGGTTGACGCCTGGGCCACGGTCGGGTCCTGCGCCCAGATCGGCAAGAACGTGCACCTGTCGGGCGGCGCGGGCATCGGCGGGGTGCTGGAGCCCCTGCAGGCCAATCCGACCATCATCGAGGACGGCTGTTTCATCGGCGCCCGGGCCGAGGTCGCCGAAGGCGTGATCGTCCGCGAGGGCGCGGTTCTGGCCATGGGCGTCTACCTGTCCGGCTCGACGAAGATCGTCGACCGCGCGACCGGCGAGGTGTTCCGGGGCGAGGTGCCTGCGTATTCGGTCGTGGTGCCGGGCGCGCTTCCGGACCCGTCCGGCGGTCCCTCGCTGTACTGCGCCGTCATCGTCAAGCGCGTCGACGCCCAGACCCGGGCCAAGACCGGGGTCAACGAACTGCTGCGCGACTGATAACGCCCTGGCGGACAAGCGGGCCGCCCTACCGCCCGGGGGCGGCATCGCAGACACAAGCCGACGTTTGAGCGCGCGTGGGGCCGGGCGCGGCCGCCAGACGGCGGCGTATCGTCACGCCCCTGCGGCAGCGTTTCCAGTGATCTGGCGAAAGAAGGCGCGGGTGGTGCGCCGCCAGACCTGTTTCAATTGTAATATGATTTGATCTTTTCAGTCTTGTAGCTTGACACCGGTGTCACCACCCGGCTTAGTAACGAGGCCGAAACACGGCGAGATTCTGTTCAGCCCCCAGAGAGGGGAGGACGTCTTGGGAGGAGATGAACATGAACACGCTTCGCGTGCGCGCTCTGCAGTGCGTATCCGCCACCGCCCTCGTTATGGGTGTCCTGTCCGCACCGACTGCATTCGCACAGACCGCTCCGGCGCAGGCGACGCCCGATGACGGCGCCGCCCAGGTCGACGAAGTCGTGGTCACCGGCATTCGCGGCGCCCTGCGCAGCGCCCTCAACACCAAGCGCAACGCCAACGTTATGGTCGATGCGATCAACGCCGAGGACATCGCCGACTTCCCCGACGCCAACCTGGCCGAATCGCTGCAGCGCCTGCCGGGCGTCTCGATCGACCGCGACAACGGCGAGGGCCGCACCATCACCGTTCGCGGTCTGGGCTCGGACTTCACCCGCGTGCGTCTAAACGGGGTCGAGGCCCTGTCCACCGCCGGCGCCTCGATCGCCGGCGACAACCCCAACCGTTCGCGCGGATTTGACTTCAACACCTTCGCTTCGGAACTGTTCAACTCGCTGAAGGTCCAGAAGACCGCTTCGGCCGAGACGGAAGAGGGCTCGCTCGGCGCCACCGTCGATCTGCAGACCGGCCGTCCGTTCGACTACAAAGGCGCCCGCTACGCCCTGTCGGTCCAGGACGCCTATTACGAAAACGGCGAGACCAACAATCCGCGCGTCGCAGCCCTGGTCTCGGACCGCTGGCGCTTCAACCACGTCGGCGAGATCGGCCTGCTGGGCTCCATCGCCTACAACAAGCGTGACCAGACGATCGACAGCTACCAGCGTCAGGCCGGTCAGTCGGACTACACCTATCGCGGCGCCACCTTCGCCGGCACGCCGAACATCGCGGCCGGGACGTCGATCCAGACCCGCCAGGGCTTCGCGGCTCCGACCGGAACCGCCTGCAACAACGGCGTCATCCCTGGCGTCAATATCACCAACATCTCGTACTGCGACGCCCTGCGCGGTTCGAACCTTGCGGCCTACAACCTGATCAACAACCCGATCGGTTCGACGCTGCGCAACACCAACGCCACAGGCACCGCCGCGGGCTCGACCGTGGCGCCGGGCTCGCTGGTCCGCATTCCGGCCCTGCCGACGCTGAACCAGCAGGACCTCAGCCAGGAACGCGTCGGTATGACCTTCGGGGCCCAGTGGCGCCCGACCGACCGCACCACGATCAGCTTCGACGGCGTCTATTCCGAGCTGGAACAGGTCTCGACGAACTACCAGATCGTCCCGGTCGGCCTGAACCGCAACAACACCCAGGGCGCCGCCAACCAGGCGACGTATCAGCTGTCGAACGCCAACGTCGGCGGTACGGCGGCCCAGCGTCGCGCCCTCTACGCCAGCTGCAGCGCCCGCGCCGAGACCGACATCCTGGCCGGCATCGATTGCGGCCAGCAACTCTACGGCAACACGCCGGTCGCCGGCACGCTTTCGGGCTTCAGCTTCAACCCCAACAACCTCGAGCCATACGACTATTATAACAGCCCGACTTCGCGCGGTTACGTCGCCGACTCGACGGGTCTGGCGATGCGCAACGCCCTGATCGGGCGTCCGTCGATCCGCCTGATCGACGCCGCCCTGAGCCCCAACGGCCAGAACGCCGACTATCTGGTGCTCGGCAACGTCGATATGCGCTCGGCTGCCGATGAGGCCCGCTTCAAGACGATCTTCGAGCAGGGCACGATCAACGTCGATCACGCGTTCAGCGACACCTTCCGGATGCATGCGATCTACGGCGAGAGCCGGTCGGTCAACAAATCCCAGGGATCGCTGGTCGAGTTCACCCGTCTGAACTCGGGCACCGGCGTCGCCGGCGACGGCTATTTCGTCTACGACGCCCGCGGCGGCGGCGACATGCCGTCGATGAATTTCGGCTTCGATGTCGCTGACCCGACCAAGTGGGATGTGGTCAAGGGCTTCTCGGCGATCCGCTATTTCGAGCGGACCGTGGACAACCACTACGAGGGCGGCTCGGTCGACTTCGCCTACGACGCCAACGAGAACATCACGCTGAAGTGGGGCCTCTCGCAGCGCCGCTACACCTTCTTCACCACCGCCCTGCAACGTGAGACGGCGCGCGAGACCCTGAACCCCAGCCTGCTCGAAGCCGGGACCACCATCGACAAGGTCGGCAGCCTTCACACCTTCGGCCAGGGCCTCGATCTGCCGGCCGGCACGCCGACCAGCTTCTACGCCCCGGATCTGGACGCCTTCCGCGACCTGTTCGACTTCGAGTGCAACTGCGTCAACAAGTGGAACGACTGGCGGATCTCGACGAAGTACAACTTCGCCCAGACCTATCAGGTGCAGGAGACCGACAACTCCTTCTTCGGCCAGATCGACTTCAACATGCCGATCTTCGGTCGCACCCTGCGCGGTAACGTCGGCGTCCGCCGCGCGATCACCGACGTGTCCTCGGACGGCTTCACCAACCGCGGCCGGGCGATCAACGCGACCAACAATTACGAAAACGACCTGCCGTCGCTGAACATGGCCTATGAGGTCGCGGACAACATGATCATCCGCCTCGGCATCGCGAAGGTCATGTCGCGGCCGCTGCTCGGCAACCTGGCGCCCAGCGTCACCGCCTTCACCGTGCCGAACGCTCTCGGCGCGACGACCGGCGGCGCGATCACCATCGGCAACCCGAAGCTGGCCCCGTTCACGGCGACCAACTACGATCTCAGCTTCGAATGGTATTTCCAGCCTGACGCCCTGTTCTCGGTCGCCATCTTCGACAAGGAAATCGAGAGCTTCCCGCAGACCCTCGTTGGCGACGGCACCCTGTCCTCGATCATGGACTCGACCAGCATCGCCGAACTGCGCGCCGAGTTCGAAGCCATCGTCGCCGATCCGGCCACGACCGCGTCCAACCGCGTGCTCGCCCAGAACCAGATCGACTACATCACCGCCGACAAACCCTTCGCCATTCGCCAGTTCCGCGATGCGCCGGGCGGCTACATCCGCGGCATCGAGCTGAACTACCAGCAGAACCTGACCTTCCTGCCCTGGTACTTCGAAAACCTCGGCATCCAGGCCAACTACACCCACCTCGAATCAGAGCTGAACTACATCCTGACGCCCCAGCCTCTGGTCACCGGCGTGGGTCCGTTCACCGGCGCCTCGCCGGACGCCTTCAACTTCACGGTCTTCTATGAAGTGCCCAGGTTCTCGGCGCGGGTTTCGGCCGCCTATCGTGCGGAATACGTGACCCAGTATCCGATCGCTTCGGGCACCACCGATCCGGGCTTCTCGGACTCGCCGCTGGTCAACGACTTCCTGGGCTCGCAGGAGACCCTGAACGTCGACGCCTCGATGACCTACAAGCTGTCGGATCAGATCACCCTGACGCTGGAAGCGCTGAACCTCACCAACCAGACGACGAACCGTTGGGGCTATGCGGATGATCAGGTCGTGACCAACTACGGTTCGACCGGCCGCCAGATCTTCGTCGGCGCCCGCGCCGTCTTCTAGCCGGCCTGTACGTCCCCGGATGTCCATCCTTTCCGGAGCGTCGAAAGACGCTCCGGTTCGTTTTATGGGAAGAGCGGGCGTCGAAAGCCGCTCCGGTTCATCTCACAGAACGATCGGGCGTCGAAAGCCGCTCCGGGCGTTCGGCGCAAGGCCGGGCCGTCTCACGACGGTCCGGCCTTGTGCGTTCTCAGTTGATCAGGCTGTGGCGCAGGGCCGGGACGGCGATCGCCAGTTCGCGCGTGACCATGGCCGAGAAGAAGCTCGCGCCGGTCGGGCCGAGGTGGGTGTAGTCGAAGGACAGTTTTGCATCCCCCATCGGCTCGACGGCGGCGTTGTTCTCGGGCACGGGCGGCACGGGGGCGGGCGGCACGGGGGCGGGCGGCGAGTGGGCGCCGGTCGAGGTCGCGACCGTCGTGCCCGTCAGCAGGGCGGCGGCGACCGCCGCCGACGGCGGCGACTGGGCGAAACCGGCGGCAAGGCTGGGGCCCATGGCTTCGACGGCGGCGGCGCTGTCGGCGTTCAGATCCAGCAGGGGCGCGCCTGTCTCCGCAGCCACGGCGCGGATCGCGGCGGCCCAGGGCTCCAGGTCGTTCTGCAGCTTTCCGTCGACGAACTGGCGCCGCGTCAGGGGCGTGACCAGGACCGGGATGGCGCCCTTCGCCCGGACCTCGGCGACGTAGCGGCGCAGGTTCTGCGGGAACTCGGTGGCCAGATCGGTCGACCGGCCCGGCTTGCCCGGCTGGTCGTTGTGCCCGAACTGGATCAGCACGTAGGTATCGACATAGGCGGGCGTCCCTGTCGGGGAAGGCGGGGACATCTCGGCCAGGGCGATGTCCCACGAGCCCTCCGCGCGATAGTTGCTGGTGCTGCGTCCGCCCCTTGCCAGGTTCAGGCAGGCGACGAAGGACACCACGTGATCGGCGCAGAACCGGCCGCCCCAGCCGCTGCCGCCCTGGGTGGTCGAATCCCCGACGAGGATGATCTTCGAGGCCCGGATCGGGCGCACCGGCTCGGGCGCGGGCGCGGGCGCCGTCTGGGCCATGACGACGGGCGCGGCGGCGGCCAGCAGGACGCCGGCGAGGACGGCGGCCAGGGCAGGAGACCGGGGAAGGCGGGTCATGGTCGTCAACTCCTCGAAAGCGGCGGCCGGCGAAGGGAATTCTTCGGCCCGGCCCCTTGTCGCTGTCTGCCGCGCCGCTACGATGGATTTATAATACAAATGGATAGGCGGAGGAAACAGCCATGAAGATGACGAGACGCGGCGCGTTCGGACTGGTCGCCCTCGGCGCGGCCGCCCCCACCCTCGGTCAGGCCCAGACCCCCGCTGCGGCCGCGGCGCCGCTGACCGGCGACGCGGCCCGTTCGTTCGGCGACTGGACGGCGATGACATGGCCCAAGGGCATCGAGGGCCAGCGTCTGGCCGATCTTGGCGACGGGACCTTCCTCAATCCGATCCTGGCCGGGGACCATCCGGATCCGTCGATCCTGAAGGACGGCGATACCTATTACATGACCCATTCGTCGTTCGAATCCGTACCCGGACTGACGATCTGGTCGTCCAGGGATCTGGTGAACTGGACGCCTGTCGTGGCGGCCCTGACGAAGAATATCGGCTCGGTCTGGGCGCCGGAACTGTGCAAGCACGACGGTCGCTTCTTCCTCTATATCCCGTCGCGCTTCCCCGACAGCCGGACCAACTGGGTCATCTGGGCCGACCGGATCGAAGGGCCCTGGAGCGAGCCTGTCGACCTGCATCTGCCCGACCATATCGACCCCGGCCACATCGTCGGCGAGGACGGCAAGCGCTACCTGTTCCTCAGCGGCGGCGACATGGTCCAGTTGACCGACGACGGCATGGCCACGGTCGGCGAGGTCCGCCACGTCTATAATCCCTGGCGCTATCCGGTCGACTGGGACGTCGAGGGCTTCTCTCCCGAAGGCCCCAAGGTCATGAAGCGCGGCGACTGGTTCTATATGATCACCGCCGTGGGCGGCACGGCCGGTCCGCCGACCGGCCATATGGTCATCGTCGCCCGGTCGAAATCCGTCTTCGGTCCGTGGGAGGATCATCCTCGCAACCCGATCGTCCGCACCACGACCTCGCGCGAAAAATGGTGGTCGCGCGGCCATGCGACCTTCGTGGAAGGTCCGGCGGGTGACTGGTGGACCGTCTATCACGGCTATGAGAACGCCTTCTGGACCCTGGGTCGCCAGACCCTGCTGGACAAGGTGATCTGGGCCGCCGACGGGTGGCCCGACGTGGCCGGCGGGGACCTGTCCCATCCCATGGCCAAACCCGCGAACCTGTCGGGCCAGCATCACGGCATGGCCCTGTCGGACGACTTCTCGACCGACAGGTTCGGCGTCCAGTGGAGCTTCTACAATCCGGGTCAGGATGAAGGCCGTCGCTTCCGCCGCGAAGGCGGGACGCTGCACATGGCGGCGAAGGGAACCGCGCCCCGGGATTGCTCGCCCCTGACCTTCGTCCAGGGCGAGCACGCCTATCAGATCGAGGTCGAGATCGAGATCGACGAGGGGACCACCGCGGGCGTGGTGCTGTTCTACGACTACGCCCTCTATGCCGGGCTCGGCTTCGATGAGAAGCGGTTCGTCACCCACCAGTACGGGATGGAGCGCGGACGGCCGGGGCATTCGAACGGGCGGCGCATGCATATGCGGCTGACCAACGACAACCACATCGTCACCTTCCACACGAGCCCGGACGGCGTGACCTGGACCAAGTTCGACCGCCAGATGGAGGTCTCCGGCTATCACCAGAACGTCCGCGGCGGCTTCATGATGTTGCGGCCCGGGATCTATTCGGCCGGGGTGGGCGAGGCGCGGTTTCGCAACTTCAAATACCAGGCCCTCTAGGAGCGGTGTTCGCTCTCGACCCGGCTGAAGCCCGCGTCGATGACCGCAATCATGGCGGCGGCGGCCCCCCGGTCGTCGCGCGCCTCGATCCGGTCGACGATCCGCTCGTGGGCGTCGACGGTCTCGCGGTGCAGCTCGGGGGCGCGGGTTGGCGGGCTGAGGGTGAAGGCTTCCAGCAGGGCCGTCTCGATGACGCCCGCGATCGACCGCATCATCGGATTGTTCGACGCCGCCCCGATGGCCAGGTGAAGCGACAGGTCGGCGCGGGCGAATCCGTATTCGGACCGGGTCTCGGCGCGCATGGCCGCGATGGCGGTTCGCATGACGGCGACATCGTCTGTTGTCCGATGCAGGGCGGCCAGCGCCGCCGCCGCCGGCTCCACAGCGCGGCGCATCTCGGCCAGATGGCGGCGGAAGTCGGCGTCCATTCCCGTGCGCACCTTCCACGACAGGACTTCCGGGTCGAACAGGTTCCAGCGGACGCGGTCGGACACCTTGGTGCCGACCCGCGTCTTGACCACCAGCAGCCCCTTGGCGGTCAGGGTCTTGATCGCCTCGCGCAACGACGTGCGCGACACGCCGAACCGCTCCAGAAGCTCAGGCTCGGGGGGCAGTTTCTCTCCGGGAACGAACCGGCCCGCCAGAATGTCCTCGCCGAGGGTGCGGACGATCTGGGCATGGCCGGACAGGGCGCGGTCGCCGCGTTCAGGCTGGCCCTCATGCCCGATCCGGGGAGCGACGGGTCGAATTCTGGTCGCGCGTCTGGCCATCTGTCTCCGGCTTTACAGCCCACCGATCCGAACGGCAAAGCCCGGATTTATCGGATGATAACACCAAACCCGTCTCTGAAGCGCCGCCCTGGCGCAGGACCTCCCCCGTGGACGCCCCCCCGATAAGGTCCGCCCGATCCCTGCGTTCGCGCGCGGGTTCGCAACCCTCGCGACACCCTCTCGCGGCCGGCGCGGTCACGCCCGGCCGACGGTCATCCACAGCGACAGGGTCTCGCCGGGCTCAAGCACGACGAAGCCCTGGTCGCCCGGGGCCGCCTGGTTGAAGGCATCGGGGCGGTGGGTGACGGGTTCGACGCACAGGATGTCCTCGCCGACCGGCGCATAGACGTGCAGACGGTCGGTGGACGCGCGCACGACGGTGGCGCCGCCGGCGTCGGACAGCCGCGCCTCGCCGCTCCAGCCCTCATAGCAGTTGTCGACGAAGGGGGCCTCGGCGACAGGTCGGTCGGTCCAATCGAAGACTTCGGCAGGGGGGGCGAGGCGGTCGGGTACGATGTCGGCCCCGGTCCACACGCCGGTGGCGGGGGCGTTCAGGCGGCTGTCGGGTCGGCGCGGAAAATAGGGATGCAGGCCGATCCCGGCCGGCATCGGCGAGGCGTCGCGATTGATGAGATCGAGATCGATGCGCAGGCCCTCGGGGGACAGGGCAAACGTCTGCCGCGCCTCATACCGCCACGGCCAGCCGCCGTTGCCGAGACTGAGCACGAGCCGGGTCGCGGTCTGTTCGAGGATCGTCCAGACGGCCAGCCACCCTTCGCCGTGCAGGGCGTGGGGCGCAAACCGGGGCAAGACGGGCAGACGGACTTCGCGGTCGTCGAAGGTGAAACGGCCCCCCGCAATCCGGTTGGCGTAGGGGACCAGAGGAAAGCAGGCGAAGTCGAGCCTGTCGGTCGCGCCCGCCGGCGTCGGGCGCAGCACATCCCGACCCGCGCGGGCCAGGGTCGCGACGGCGCCGCCCTGAAGCGCGATCGTGGCGGTCCATTCCCCATGCTGAAGCGTGATCAAGGCGCGACCCGGCCGAATTTCAGGGTTCCTGGCATCACCCGGCCGATCATCATGTCCTGGGCCGGGTGAAGGCGCTCTTCAGCCCGTCCCGGGCGCCGTCGATGACGCCGGAATCATAGCCGGACAGGAAGCCGCCGATGGTGGCCACGGCCACGATCAGAGCCATGTTGACCCTGTCGGCCCCTGCGCCATCGGGGCCATTCGCCGCCATCGGTCCTGCCATGACCTCTTCTCCTCCGCGCGGGCTCTGACGGCCCTGTTGTGAGGATGACCTTCGCCTCAGCGCCAGCCGGCGTCGACCCGGTATTCGTGGCCTGTAATGAAACGTGCGTCGTCCGGGGCGGGGAACGGGCCCGGGGCGGCGACGTGCTTCGGGGGGCTCAGGCCGGGACGCGCTCGAGGGTATGGCGGACCTCGTGCTTGTACTGGGCCGCGCCGGACTCCGGCACGAGTTCGCCCGAGCGATCGGAGATGACGTCCCATTGCGCCTGAACCTGTCCGGCCGCGTCGGGCGCATCGCCGACATAGATGCCCTGCGTCATCGTGATATGCGCCTGTTCAAAGGCCCCGGCGCCGGCCAGCAGGATGGTTCGGGTCGGGGCGCCCTCGGCGGCGAGGGCGACGACGCCTGGGCTGACCAGATTGGAAGACAGGCCCTTGAGGTCGTCTTCGGAATAGAGGCCCTCGGTCATCCGGGTTGCGGCGCTGGGCGCCAGGCAGTTGACGTGGATCCCGGTCTTGCGGCCTTCCAGCGCCAGGGTCTGCATCAGCCCGACAAGCGCCATCTTCGCCGCGCCGTAGTTGGACTGGCCGAAATTGCCGTAGAGCCCTGAAGAGGAGGTCGTGAAGATCACCCGGCCATAGCCTTGCGCCTGCATGAAGGGCCAGGCCGCCTTGGTGACATTGACCGACCCCATCAGATGGACCGAGACCACCAGCTCGAAATCGTCGAGGTCCATCTTGGCGAAGGTCCGGTCGCGCAGAATGCCCGCGTTGTTGACCAGGATGTCGATCGATCCCCAGCGGTTGACGGCGTCCTGGACCATGGCCGAGACGGCTGTGCGGTCGGTGACGCTGCACACGCAACCCACGGCCTCGCCGCCGCCGGCGGTGATTTCGGCGACCGTGGCCTCGACGCCGTCGGCCGACATGTCGTTGACCAGGACCCGGGCGCCGTGGCGGGCGAGCGCGACAGCATGGGTGCGGCCGAGGCCGCCGCCCGAGCCGGTGACGATGGCGACGCGGCCGGTGAGGTCGATGGTCATGACGTGTTTCCCTGTAAGTGAGCGACCGGACTCCGCCGACCTTCAGGGCCGCAAGGGAACAGATGCTGGCCGGATGGTCAATCTTCACCAGACGGCTAGTGAATGTTGACGCGCGTCGAAAACGGTGAGAGGTTCAGCTCGACGGCGCCGTCAGAGCGCCAAAAGGAAACATCGAGGGAGGACTGACCATGGGCCGCAAGCTCTGGATAACGACATCTGCCGCCGTGCTGCTCTGGTGCGGGGCTGCGAACGCCCACGCGCAACAAGCCGAACCCGCGAACACCCGCCAGTCGGAAGCATCGGACGACCAGACGACCACCGTCAGCGATGTGGTGGTCACCGCCGAACGCCGCACCAGCAACCTGCAGACGACCGCCGTCGCTGCAACGGTCCTGAGCGGTCAGGATCTGGAGAACAAGGCCGTCACCTCCCTGGACCAGCTGCAGTTCGCGGCCCCGTCCACGACCATCCAGAATTTCGGCCAGGGCAATTTCTTCAACGTGCGCGGCATCGGCAAGTCCGAGGCCACCACGGCCGTCGGCGTGGGTGTCATCACCTATCGCGACGGCGTCGCCGCCTTCCCGTCCTATTTCCAGACCGAGCCCTATTACGACATCGGCAGCCTTGAGCTGTTGCGCGGTCCGCAAGGCACCTTCGCCGGCGCCAACGCCACGGGCGGCGCGGTCTTCATCACCGCCCGCAACCCCGATTTCACCGGCATCAACGGCTATGCCTTCGCCCAGGCCGGCAACTACAACGACATCAAGCTGCAGGGGGCCATCAACCTGCCCCTGACCGATACGGTCGCGATGCGGCTGGCCTTCAACCACGAGACCCGCGACAGCTTCTACACCGTCACCGGCGCCTATCGCGGCCATCCGGGCGTGGTCGATTCCAACAGCGTGCGCGCCAGCCTGTTGTGGCAGCCGACCGACGCCCTGAAGGTGATCTGGAAGACCGATTACAACAACATCGACCTGGGCGGCTATATGGCCGACCCGGCCCTGTCCACCAACGACCCGTTCGTGATCACCTCGAACGGCCCGAACGAAGCCCATGACGAATTCGTCCGGACCTCGCTGAACGTCAGCTACGTCTTCGACAACGGCGTGTCCCTGAAGTCGATCACCGGTTATCAGAACGGCACGTCGCGCTTCGCCACGGATCTGGACGGCACCTCGGCCGGCAACAACACCTTCTACGACCAGCTGGACGAACAGGTCTGGTCGCAGGAGTTCAACCTCCTGTCGCCGGACCAGCAGCGCCTGACCTGGCTGGTGGGCCTCTATTACCAGAACGACCTGGCCCAGTTCCCGGCGACGACGCCGGGTAAGGGCGAGTACCGCATCGGCTTCCCGGAGAATGTGGTCGACATCTATCTGTACGGCGACACGCCCAAGGAGACGGCGGCGGCCTTCGGTCAGATCAGCTACGACCTCTCCGACCGGCTGCAGCTGCAGGTCGGCGCGCGCTACGCCCATTCGGTCTCGACCAACGACGACGTCTATCAGACCTATCCGCAGTTCGGGATCACGCTGTTCCAGGACGACAAGGTCGAGGACGACAAGCTGACCGGCAAGGTCACCCTGAACTGGAAGCTGGACGACGCCAACTTCGTCTACGGCTTCGTGGCGACGGGACACAAGATGGGCGGGCTGAACGGGCCGAACCTGTACCAGCCGGCCGCCACCTTCGGCGCGGAAGACCTGGTCGACTATGAGCTGGGCTGGAAGTCGACGATGCTCGGCGGCCGCCTGCGCACCCAGCTGGGCGCCTATTACACCGTCTACGCAGACTACCAGGTCAGCATCGGCGACCCGATCTACCCGCAGATCAGCCGCATCCAGAACGTCCAGGGCGACACGATCATGATGGGTCTGGAGGCCTCGGCCCAAGGCCGGTTCGGACCCCTGTCGTTCGACATCGCCGGCTCGATCTCGAACTCGGAGATGGGCGACTTCTTCGGCGCCGACCCGCGTCTGGGCCGCACCGGCTCCTGCGCGCCGGCGACCGGTCCGACCAGCGCCAACTGCGTGAACATCTCAGGCAACACCAAACCCTATGCGCCGGAGTTCACCTTCAACGCCGGCATCCAGTACGCGTTCTCGCTGGGGTCGAACATGACCCTGACGCCGCGGATCGACTACGCCCACATCGGCGAGAGCTGGACGACCATCTTCAACAACGCCGCCCTGGGCGACCTTCTGTCGGAGCGGGACATCGTCAACGCCTCGATCAAGCTGAACACGGGCGAGTGGACCTGGGCGGTCTATGCCGTCAACGCCACCGACGAGACCTATATCGCCGCGATCAACTCGGGCCTGCGCTACGCCGGACCGCCGCGTCAGTACGGGATCAACCTGACCAAGAGCTTCTAGCCAGCCAGCCTGCGAGCGTGGGCGGCGATCCCGCCCACGCTCGCCCTTTTCAGTTTGCCTGCCCTCCCCGAAAGCCGCCTTTTGATGACCCTCGATCCCGGTTTCATGCAGGACTACGCCCTGACGGTGGACCGCTTCCTCGACCACGGCGCCAAATGGCACGGCGGGGCGCGGATCGTGACCGCCGGTGTCGACGGCGATGAGGGCGTCACCGACTATGCCGGACTGCGCGACCGGGCCAACCGCCTGTCGGGCGCCCTGCTGGAACTGGGCCTGAAGCCCGGCGACCGGATCGCCACCCTGGCCTGGAACACCCAACATCACGTCGAGGTCTGGTACGCCGCCATGGGCGTCGGCATGGTTTGCCACACCCTCAATCCTCGTCTGACGGTCGCGCATCTGGCGACCATGATCAACGAGGCCGAGGACCGGGTCCTGGCCGTCGGATCGGGCCTGTCGTCCCTGGCCCGGGCGCTCATGGACGCCTGCCCCTGTCTGGAGCGGCTGATCCTGCTGGACGGCGACACGGCCGATGGAACACTGACGCTGGAAGACCTGCTGGCGGCCTCGGGTCGCGCCGCCATCTGGGGCGATTTCGACGAGCGAACGCCGGCCGGCCTCTGCTACACCTCGGGCACGACCGGTGCGCCGAAAGGCGTCGTCTACACCCACCGCTCCAACTATCTGCACACCATCCGCTCGTTACAGGCCAACGCCATGGCTCTGACAGACGCGGACACTGTGCTGGTCGCCGTGCCCATGTTCCACGCCAACGCCTGGGGCTTGCCGTTCGCGGCGCCGGCTGTCGGGGCCAGCCTGGTTTTGCCCGGACGGGTGACCGACGGCCCAAGCCTGGCGCGGCTGATCAACACCTATGGCGTCACGGTCGCGGTCGGGGTGCCGACGGTCTGGCTGGGGCTGCTGGACCATCTCGACGCCACAGGCGAGGAGGTTGCCACGCTGGAGCGCGTCCTGATCGGCGGATCGAGCTGTCCGGATGCGCTGCTCAGGCGGATGGAGAGCCGTCTCGGCGCGACCGTCCAGACCAGCTGGGGCATGACCGAACTGTCGCCCCAGGGCACG
>Ga0209023_10002748_pt1 | contig 21623 bp, 24 predicted proteins | sample LakOneMetagenome_FD_187468 | JGI IMG/M metagenome (GOLD analysis project Ga0209023, IMG submission 187468) | Freshwater and sediment microbial communities from Lake Erie, Canada (SPAdes) (version 2) | ecosystem: Environmental > Aquatic > Freshwater > Lentic | place: Lake Erie, Canada...
ACGATTGCCAGATGAGCGGCCCGCCGGTCGAACGGATGCGGGCCGCCTTCCGGCGGGTGGCGCTGGCCCTGGTGAACGAATAGGGCGCCCCGCAGGGCGCCTTTTCGTCTGTTACTTGGCGATGAAGGCGCGGATGGCGGCCGTATAGTCCTCGGGCGCCTGCAGCATGGCGAAGTGGCTCGCGTCCTTCAGGATGACAAGCTCGGCGCCGGGAATGACCTTGGCCATGTGGTCGGTGTGGGCGCGGGTGATCGCCTCGTCATGGTCGCCAAGGACGATGGCGGTCGGCACGGTGATCTTGCCCACCTCGGCGTCCGTCCAGTTGGGCTGGGTCGCCCACATGTTCGAGATCTGGGTGACGAAGGCGTCATACTGGTCCGGCGTGGGCGAGATCTGGCGGTAGACCTGGCCCATCCAGTCGATATAGCTGCCGAAGACCGCGTTGGTGCCTACGCCGGGGTCGACTCCGTCGGTGGTGATATTGGCGGCCTGTGCGAACAGGTGCTTCAGCCGTTCGGGGTGTTTCATGGCGATGTCGAGGCCGATGATGCCGCCGTCCGACCAGCCGACCAGATCGACCTTGTCCACCTTCAGATAGTCCAGAAGCGCCAGGTAGTCCGACGACATGAGGTCATAGCCGAAGGGCTCTGCCGTGCGGGTCGAGCGGCCATGGCCGCGGCTGTCGGCGACGATGACCAGATGGTCCTTCATCAGGTCGGCGACCTGATTGGACCAGATGTCGGCATTGCCGAGCCCGCCGTGGATCAGAAGGATCGGATCGCCCGCGCCGTAGGTCGCATAATACATCTCGATCCCGTTCACGGGTGCCTTGCCGGTCGTGGTGGCGGCAGGCATCGCCGGCGGGTGGGGGACGGTCATCCAGCGGTCTTCGGCCAGCGTGGGCGCGGCGAGGATGGTGAAAAACGGGGCGAGAAGGGCAGCGGCAAGGGCGATCAGGCGCATGGAATCCTCCGGTTGCAGAGGGGCGCAGGCTGGGGCGGATTTGCCGCAACGTCAACTGGCAGGTGGCAGGATCAGCGCGACGGACGCGGCCTGAAGGGCGGCGGCGATGGGATCGGGCGGTGGGCGGTCGGTCGCGAGGTGGGTCACCCCGGCCCAGCCGCAGACCTGCACAAGGCCGCGGCGGCCGAACTTGGTCGCGTCGGTCGCCACGATCCGCCGCTCGCCGCAGGACAGGACGGTGCGGGCGAACTCGGCCTCCTCGAGCGCCTGATCCATGATGCCGTTCGTGTCGGCGGCCCCGGCCGAGACGATGGCGTGGGTCACGGCGAAGGGGCGGACGAAGTCGATGGCGGAACGCCCGAAGGCTGCACCCGAATCGGGGCGCAGCTCGCCCCCCGCCATATAGACGCGGTTGCCGTTCCGGGTCGCGAGCGCGCGGGCGATGTCGGACGAGTTGGTGACGATGGTCAGCCGACGGTGATCGCCCAGCGCGCGCGCCAGAAGGCTGGTCGTCGTGCCGGTGTCCATCATCACCGCGTCGCCGTCGCGGATGGTTGCGGCAAGGGCGGCGGCAAGCGCGCGCTTCTCGGCCGCCTGTTCGCGCATCCGCCGCGCGAAGGGCGCCTCGCCCCCGTCACCGGTCAGGGCGGCGCGGCCGTGGCTGCGCTGGATCAGGCCGCGGTCCTGAAGTGCGGCCAGATCCCGCCGCACGGTTTCGCCGGACACGCCGAGCGCACCGGCCAGCGCCGTCAGGCTCTGGCTGCCGCCCTGGTCGAGTAGTTTCAGGATCTGGTGATGGCGGGGGGTGAGCATGGGGTTTTTGTGGATATCCACAGGAATTCTCCCAAATGCGGGCAGAAAACGCAAGCCATGTCCAAGGCGGGCGGTTGACCGGGGCGCGTGGCCGGGGGACAGTTCCTGAAATAGGGGGGCGGCGGATGGGAATGGACGGCGCGGCACTCGACCGCATCAGGGCGCTTCCCTGCTGGCAAGGGGGCGTGACGGCCGAGCCCTTGAAGGGCGGGCTTTCGAACGAAAGCTGGAAGGTCACGGACGGGGCGGGGGCCTGGGTCGTGCGCTTCGGCGTCGACTTCCCCTGGCACCACGTCAGCCGCACGCATGAGGCGATGGTGGCGCGGGCGGCGGCCGAGGCGGGCTTCGGGCCGCGCGTCCTCTGGTCCGGGCCGGGCGTCCTTGTCACCCAGTTCCTCGGCGCGCGCACCTGGACCGAGGCCGACATGCGCGCCGCCCCCGACCGGATCGGCGCGATCCTTGCCCGCTTCCACCGCGAGATGCCGGCCCATGTGTCGGGCGCGCCCGCGATCTTCTGGGTCTTTCACACCCATCGCGACTATGCCCGGACGCTCGCCGGGACCAAGCTGCCGCCGGGCGTGGACCTGGCGCGGCTGATGGAGGTCAATGCAGCGCTTGAGGCCGCGCAGGCGCCCATGCCGATCATCTTCGGCCACAACGACCTTTTGCCGGGCAACTTCCTTGATGACGGCGAGCGTCTCTGGCTCATCGACTTCGAATATGCGGGCTTCGGCACGGCCATGTTCGACATCGCCGGGGCGGCGGGCAATGCGGGCATGGCGCCGGACGGCGAGGACCGGCTGCTTCTGTCCTATTTCGGTGCCGAGCCCGGCCCCGACCTGCGCCGGAGCTTCGCGGCGATGACCTGTGCGGCGCTTCTGCGCGAGGCGCTCTGGGCGCTGGTCTCTGCCCGTCACATGGCGGCACCGGGGGCGGACTACGGCGCCCATGCGACCGACTACCTGGGCCGGCTGTCGTCGGCGCTGGACCTTTACCAGACCCGTTACGGAAAGCTGACATGATCCTTCCCACCCACGCACAGGTCGTCGTCATCGGCGGCGGCATCATCGGCTGTTCGACCGCCTACCACCTGGCCCGCGACCATGGGGCGGATGTGTTGTTGATCGAACAGGGAAGGCTCACCTCGGGCACCACCTGGCATGCCGCGGGGCTGGTGGGGCAATTGCGCTCGTCGGCATCGATCACGCGGGTGCTCAAATATTCGGTCGAGCTTTACAAGGGCCTTGCGGCCGAGACGGGGCTGGAGACCGGGTGGAAGATGACGGGCTGCCTCAGGCTGGCGACCACCCCGGACCGCTGGACCGAATACCGCCGCCTTGCGACCACGGCCAAGAGCTTCGGGATGGAGATGCACCTGATCTCGCCCGACGAGGTCAAGCGCATGTGGCCGCTGATGGACACGTCCGACCTGATCGGCGCCTCGTGGCTGCCCACGGACGGGCAGGCGAGCCCGTCGGACATCACCCAGTCGCTGGCCAAGGGCGCGCGGATGCGGGGGGTGAGGATTGCCGAGGGCGTGCGGGTCACCGGGTTCGAACAGACGGGCGACCGGATCACGGCGGTCAGGACGACGGACGGGACGGTCGCCTGCGACGTCGTGGTGAACTGCGCGGGCCAATGGGCGCGGCAGGTGGGGGCGATGGTCGGCGTCAACGTGCCGCTCCAGCCGGTGAAGCACCAGTATATCGTCACCGAGCGGATCGAGGGGCTGGCAGCCGATGCGCCGACGCTGCGCGACCCGGACCGGCGGACCTATTTCAAGGAAGAGGTGGGGGGCCTGGTGATGGGCGGCTATGAGCCTGACCCCCAGCCCTGGACCACGGGCGACGTGCCGGACGACTGGGAGTTTCGCCTGTTCGACGATGACTACGACCATTTCGCGCAACATATGGAACAGGCGGTGGCGCGGGTTCCGGCGCTGGAAAAGGCGGGCGTCAAGCAGATGGTCAACGGGGCGGAAAGCTTCACCCCGGACGGCAACTTCATCCTTGGCCGGGCCAACGAATGCGCCAACATGTTCGTCGGCGCGGGTTTCAACGCCTTCGGCATCGCCTCTGGCGGGGGGGCGGGCTGGGTCCTGGCCGAATGGGCCATGCGGGGCGAGGCGCCGCTTGACCTCTGGGCCGTGGATATCCGGCGCTTTTCGGGCCTGCACCGCGACCGCGACTGGGTGCGCGACCGGACCTGCGAAGCCTACGGCAAGCACTATACCGTTGCCTTCCCGCATGAGGAATATGACAGCGGCCGCCCGCGCCTGACCTCGCCCCTCTATGCGCGGCTGAAGGATCAGGGGGCGGTGTTCGGCTCGAAACTCGGGTGGGAAAGGCCGAACTGGTTCGCGCGGCCGGGCGAGGAGCCGCGCGACATCTACTCGATGGGCCGGCAGAACTGGTTCGACGCGGTAGGCGAGGAACATCGGACGGCCCGCGAGGTGGTCGGCGTCTTCGACCAGACCTCTTTCGCCAAGTATGAGCTTTCGGGGCCGGGCGCGGCCGAGGCGCTGGACCGGATCTGCGCGGGCGATGTCACGAAGCCCGCCGGGCGGCTGACCTATACCCAGCTTCTGAACAGCCGGGGCGGGATCGAGTGCGACCTGACCGTGGCGCGGCTGGCCGAGGACCGCTTCTACATCGTGACCGGCACCGGCTTTCGCACCCATGATTTCGGCTGGATCGCCGACCATATGCCGAAGGGCGGGCCCACGCTCACCGATGTGACCGAAGAGTGGGGGACGCTCTCGCTCATGGGGCCGCGGGCGCGGGATGTGCTGTCCGCAGTGACGGCGGCGGACGTGACGAACGCGGCCTTCCCCTTTGGCGCCGTGCGCGAGGTCGATGTGGCGGGGCAGAAGGTGCGGGCCTTGCGCGTCACTTACGTGGGTGAACTTGGGTGGGAACTTCATGTGCGTATGGCGGGCGTCCTGCCGCTCTACGAGGCGCTGATGGTGGCAGGTGCGGGTGCGGGGATCCGGCCCCTTGGCTACCGGGCGCTGGAAAGCCTCAGGCTCGAAAAGGGCTACCGCGCCTGGTCGTCCGACATCACGCCGAACGACACGCCCTTCGAGGCGGGGCTCGGCTGGGCGGTCAAGATGGCAACGGGGCGCGACTTCATCGGGCGCGATGCGCTTGCGCGCGTGGCCGACCAGCCGCTGACCAAGCGGTTCGCGGGCTTCGTGCTGGACGATCCGGGGGTCGTGCTCGTGGGCCGCGAGACGATCCTGCGGGACGGCCAGCCGGTCGGGTACCTGACCTCTGGCGGCTATGGCTATACGATCGGGTGGCCGGTGGGTTACGGCTATGTGCGCCATGCCGAAGGGGTCAGCGACGGGTTCCTGGCCGGGGGGCGCTATGAGCTGGTGGTGGCCAGCGACGTGGTGCCTGCGCGGCTGACGATGGCGCCGCCCTATGATCCGAAGGGCGCGCGGGTCCGGTCCTGACTTGACCATCCCGCCTCTTCCCGGCAGCTTCGCAGCCGCGAACAGGGGGACCGGATGCGCAGGGTGAAGCTTGGGGGCCGCGGGCCTGACGTGTCGGTCTTGTGCCTTGGCACGATGACCTGGGGCAGCCAGAACACGGGCGCCGAGGGGCACGCCCAGATGGATCAGGCGCTGGCGGCCGGGGTGAACTTCCTGGACGCCGCAGAGATGTATCCGGTCAACCCGATCCGGGCCGAGACGGTGGGCCTGACCGAGACGATCATCGGCGACTGGGTGCGGCGGACCGGGCGGCGGAACGACTGGGTGATCGCCACCAAGATGACCGGCGAGCGCGGCGAGGCGCGGGGCGGCGCACCGATCGACGGGGCGACGCTGCCCCTGGCGCTTGACGGCTCACTCAAGCGGCTCGGGGTCGAGCGGATCGACCTGTACCAGCTGCACTGGCCGAACCGCCCGCATTACCACTTCCGCCACGGCTGGACCTTCGACCCTTCGCACGACGACCCGGCAGCGATCCGGGCGCATATGGAGGATGTGGTCGGCGCCATCGGCCGGGCGCTCAAGGCAGGCAAGATCGCGCATTGGGGCCTGTCGAACGAGACGGCCTGGGGGACGGGCCAGTGGTTGGCGACGGCCGACCGGCTGGGCGTCGCGCGGCCCCTGTCGATCCAGAACGAATATTCGCTGCTCTGCCGGACCTGGGACCTGGACCTGGCAGAGATGGCCCATAACGAGGGGCTGGCGCTTCTGGCCTTCTCGCCCCTGGCGACCGGGCTTCTGAGCGGCAAATATCAGGGCGACGTGACGCCCGAGCCGTCGCGCCGGGCGCTGAACCCCACGCTCTCCGGCCGGATTACGCCGCGGGTCTTTCCGGCGGTCGCGGCCTATCTGCGGGTGGCGGCACAGGCGGGGCTTGATCCGGTGCAGATGGCCATCGCCTGGACGCTGACGCGGCCGGCGCAGACCCTGCCGATCATCGGCGCGACGACGCCCGGCCAGCTGGCGCGCGCGCTCGGTGCGGCGGATGTCACGCTGACGCCCGAGGTGCTTTCGGCCATCGCCGAGGCGCACAAGGCCCATCCGATGCCCTATTGATCAGGGGCGCGCGGCCCCGCCCCGAAGCTGGCTTGCGCTGGTTGCGAAGCGGGCGCGGAAGGCGCGGGCAAAGGCGGTCTGGCTGGAAAATCCGGTCCTTAGCGCAATGTCCTGAAGTGACAGGTGCGTGTCCGTGACCATCCGCCGCGCCTCGTCAAGCCGGAGGTCCAGGAAGAAGCGGCCCGGGCTGGTGCCCAGGCGGTCGGCGAACAGCATCTCGAGCCGGCGTTGCGAAAGGCCGAGTTGCCGGGCGATGGCGCCGATGGCCAGCGGCTGTTCGACCGCGCCTTCCATCAGCGCGATTGCCCGGCCAAGGGCGGGGTCCGCGCGGGTGATGCGGGTCGCGGGCAGGCCCTGTTGCGGCACGGCGCCGCCGTGGAGCGGGTCGTAAAGGAAGGCGCCCGCGACGCGCATCGCAAGCTCCGACCCCTGCCGCGCCCCGATCAGGTGAAGCATCAGGTCAAGGCAGGGCGCCGCCCCCCCGGTCGTGACCATCGGCCCGTCGATCACATAGCGGTCGCGGCGCACGTCGATGGCCGGGAAGCGGTGGGCGAAAAGCTCCAGATCCTCCCAATGGGTGGTCGCGGCGCGGCGGTCCAGAAGCCCGGCGCGGGCCAGGAACCAGCTGCCGCCATCGACGCCGCCCATGGCCGCAAGGCGCGGCGCAAGGCGGCGCAGGCGCGCCAGCAGGTCGGGCGTCGCCTGCTCTTCCAGCCGGAAGCCCGCGACGATCATCAGCATGTCCCAGTCGGCCCGGTCGGTCAGGGGCGCGCCCCTGATGGCGAAACCTGCCGTCAGTGTGACGGGCGCCGTGCCGGGTGTGAGGAAGGACCAGGAATAGAGCGTCCGCCCCGCGCGCCGGTTCGCCGCGCGCAGGGGATCGACGCAGGCCGCGAGCGAGAAGGCGTTGGCATCCTCCATCACCAGGACGCCGACCGAAAGCGGCCGGTCGGTCGGGGCGAAGATCGAGGGAAGGTTTGCCATGAAGCGAAACGTAAAAGGCAAAGTCGCGGATCGCAATGCCCGCGTGCTCTGTCGGGCTTGCGCTTGGCCGCGCAACGTCGGATGGAAGGGGCAAAGGATACGGGCATGAACGAAAAGACGGTTTGGTCGCGGGCGGCCATTGGGATGCTAGCGGGCGGAATGCTGGTGGCGGGGCTTCTGGCGCTCGCCGCTTGCCAGGGCGCGGGCCAGCGCAAGGCGGACCTTTCGCCGGTCGGCGAGGCGCGGATGGACCAGTATCACAAGAGCTGTCTGGCTTCGGGCGGGGAATATCTGCCGACCGCAAAGCAAAGCTACACCTGCACCGGCGTGCCGAAGGATGCGGGCAAGGCCTGCAGCAAGGCGTCGGACTGCGCCGGCGACTGCCTCGCCCGGTCGCGGAGCTGCGCGCCGGTTGTGCCGCTTTTCGGCTGCAACGAGGTCCTGGACGAAAGCGGTGCGCAGGTGACCGAATGCCTCAACTGAAGCGCTGGGCGCTGGCCGCCGCCCTTGTCCTTGCCGCCTGCGCGGCGCCGGAGCCCCAGACCGGCTATCGCACGGGGCCGGGGCAGATCGGCTCGGCGGTGCTTTTTGACCCGGCACGGTTCGCGGGCGACTGGCGGGTTGCCGCGAGCTATGTGCCGCAGGATGCGCTTTGCGGGCCGCTCGGCCAGGCCTGGGCACCCGCGCCGGGCGGGTTCGCCGTCAGCCAGATGCTCTGCCGGCCCGAGGGGTTGCGGAGCTTCGCGGGGCCCGCGCGCCTGACCGGGCCGGGGCGGATGGAGGTCGAGGGGCCCGACGGGCCCGAGGTGGTCTGGGTCCTTTGGACCGACGACGACTATCGGGTCGCGGCGATCGGCACGCCGGACGGGCGCTTCGGGCGGGTTCTGGTGCGGCCGGGGGCGGCGCGGGCCGACCTGATCCAGGCCGCGACCGAGGTCCTGATCTTCAACGGCTATCAGCGCGGGGCCATTCGCCCCGTGCCAATGTCCTGAGCGCCAGGGGAAAATCCCGCGCCGGGACCGTTGCCGCCCGGACCAGGGCATCGACATGGGCCGCCATCGCCTCGACCCGCGCACGGTCGCGGAAAAGGATGTAGCTCTGCCCGATGTAGAGCGCGGCCATCAGCGGCCCGAGGACCGTGAGGGGCGCCGAAAAGACCTGCCGCGCGTCGTAGAGGTAGAGGCGCACGCGGGGGTAAAGCTCGGCATGAAGGCGTTCGAAGGCCTCGATCTGGCCCTCCCACACCGGCTGCGGCAAGGTGCGGTAGTAGCCTTCGCGCGCGGCGAAAGAGGCAAGCTCGTGGATCGGCAGGGCGATCTCATAGTCCGAGCGAGAGGCGCGGAGGCGGTCGAAGGGATCGCCGTCCCCGGCGCCGTCTTCGGCGCCGTCCCCATCCCCGGCCAGATCGGCCGCGCCATATTCCCAGTCGGCCATCGCGCGCGTCTTCATCAGGTCCGGCAGGGTTGCCGGCACATGACGGATCTTCATGCCCTCTGCCTCGCGGTGCCAGGCGATCATCCGCGCGTCATTGGCGCCGCGCGGCGCGTCGGTCAAGGCGAGCGAGGCATCAAGAAGCTCTCCCGCCATCTCGGGCCGGTCGGACAGGCCCAGAAGCCAGTCGGACGACACCTGAAGCGCCTCGGCCGCACCCGCGACCAGATGGGCGTTCGCGAGCCGGCCGCCGTCGTCCGACAGGATCTGGCTGAGGGTCGAGCGGTCGACGCCGGTTTCGCGGGCGAGGGCGGCGCGCGTCAGGCCGCGCCGTTCCATGGCCATGGCCAGACGGTCGCGGAAATGGGTCGCGCGGTCCTGACGGGCCTGACTGTTGGCTTTTCTCACCATGGGGGATATCTACACGCAACGGTGAAGAAATGTCGATAAGCCTCTGACTTCCGGCCTGCCCCTGCGGGCGGCTAGAATGGCGGGAACACAGGATAGCAAGACCATGGCTGACAGACCCGCGAAGGATATGACTGCAAGCGCCGCCCGTGGCGCGGACGCCTGGCGCAGCGAGGGCGCGGTGGACTGGCCGACGCTTTGGGTCATGGCGGCGACCTACCTGGTCTGGGTGCTGGCTCTCTGGGTGGTTGCCCCCGTCTCGGTCCCGCTTGCCATCCTGGTCCTGGCGCTGGCGGTGACGCAGCATTCCAGCCTTCAGCACGAGGTGCTGCACGGCCATCCCTTCCGCCTGCGCTGGCTGAACGAGTTGCTGGTATCCCTGCCGGTCGGCCTCTGCTTTCCCTATGGCCGCTTTCGCGACACGCACCTGGCGCATCACCGCGACGAGCTTTTGACCGACCCCTATGACGACCCGGAATCGAACTTCATGGACCCCGCCGTGTGGGAGCGCCAGAGCCGCGCCCGGCGGATGCTTCTGCGCTGGAACAACACGCTTCTGGGGCGGATGACGATCGGGCCGGTGCTGGGCGTCACCTGCTTTGCCGCGCAGGACTTTGCGGCGATCCGGGCGGGCGACCGGGCGATCCTGCGCGACTGGATCCTGCATGCGGTCGGGCTGGTCGTCGTCTTCTGGATCGTCGCGCAGTCACCGATGCCGGTCTGGGCCTACCTGGCCGGGGCCTACCTCGGCCTGTCGATCCTGAAGATCCGCACCTACCTTGAACATCGGGCGCATCTGAAGGCGCGCTGCCGCACGGTCGTCGTGGAAAGCGGCGGTCCGGGGCCGTTTGCGATCCTGCCGTTTCTCTTTCTGAACAACAACTTGCACGTCGTTCATCACGCAAAGCCGAATGTCGCCTGGTACCACCTGCCCACGCTTTACCGCGCCGGGCGCGAGGATTGGCTGAAGCGGAACGAGACCTACGTCTACCCGAGCTATGCCGCGATCTTCCGCGCGCACCTGGTCAAGGCCAAGGACCCGGTGCCCCATCCGCTCTACCCGCCGAAGGGGCAGGCCTAAAGAGTCAGCTCTGGCCGATCCCCAGCCGGCGGAACATCGGCACCGGCCCCGAATTGTCAAAAAAGGGCACGCTTGCCGGCACCGGCAGGGTCGCGCCGGGGGGCAGGGGGCGCAGAAGGGCGGCGAGTTCGGCCAGGACCACCTCGGTCACGAAGGGCAGGTCCAGCCGGCGCGCCTCGGCCAGCGCCACCCAGTGCAGGTGCGACAGCTCATCGGAGGCGGCCGAGAAATCATCCGCCGACCCTTCGATCGCATCGGCATCTGCCAGGAAGAAGCGCGCGTCGAACCGCCGCGACCGGCCGGGGGGCGTGATCGCGCGGAAGACGAAGCGCAGGGGGGCGCCCGGTGATAGGGTCAGGCCGGTTTCCTCGACCAGTTCGCGGCGGGCGGCGGTCAGAAGGGCGCAGTCCATCCCCGGCTCGGACCGTTCGGCCAGCCGCGCCCGGCAGGCGGGGTCGAGTGCGGCACCCGGCTCTGGCCCGAATCCTGGCCCGAATTCTGGCCCCAGCGATGGCCCGAGCGCGTCGGCTTCGTCGACCGCGCCGCCCGGAAAGACATATTTCGACGGCATGAAGACCGCCGCCGCCCCGCGCTGACCCATCAGGACCGAGGGGCCGTCCGCGCCGCGCCGCAAGAGCAGGATGGTCGCGGCCGCGCGCGGGAGGGAAGTGGCCTCGGCCTCGCTCATGCGGGGGGGCTCACGGTCGGGTCGGGGCCGTCCAGCGGGTCGGGCGATTTCGAAAAGCCGTGCATCCGCTTGGCCCATTGCAGGGCGACGAGCGCGCCCTTGAGGCGGGGCAGCAGGTAGAGCGACAGGGCCACACAGCCGATCGACAGGACGACGGACAAGAGAAGGGGGTCGGGCCGCCAGGCGAAATAGACGAACATCAGGACCGGAGCCAGCAGGTGGCCCACGATCAGGATCGTGAGGTAGGCCGGACCATCGTCCGCCCGGTGGTGGTGCAGTTCGGTGCCGCAGGTCGGGCAATCGTCGCGGACCTTCAGGTAGCCCTGAAACATCTTGCCCTCGCCGCAGTTCGGGCAGCGCCGGTTCCAGCCGCGCCAGAGCGCGGTGCGTGTGTCGCGCTCGACCTCTTCGGCGTGGGGCATGGGCTGGGCATCGTTCGGCATGGCAGCACTCCTTGACCCCCCGCCCATAGCAGGCTTCGGCGCCCTGCGCGATGGGCGGCAGGGCGGCATCATCGGGGACAGCTGCGAAATAGTGGCGCAGGGCCGGAAAAAAGTGCGCGGGGCCGCGACGGATCGGCCGGCCCGGTCCGTATCACCCTCGCAAACCCCGAAGATGGAGACTTCGATGACCCGCATTTCCTTGAACCGCCCGACCGCGCTGGTGACGGCAGCACTTCTGGCCGCCGGACTGGCCGCCGGCGTGGCGACCGCCCAGCAGGCCCAGACGCCCGACCAGGCGCCGGACCAGTCGGGCCGCTGGATGGCGCAGCTGATGCTGATGGATACGAACAAGGACGGCCAGATCACCAAGGCCGAGGCCGACGCCTACCGCGCCGGCCAGGAAAAGGCGATGGACGCCAATGGCGACGGCGCCATCTCGATGGACGAGATGAAGGCGGGGATGGCCAAGATGATGGGCGTAGAACCGACCGGCCGGGCCGGCCAGATGGGCGAGATGCGCTTTGCCAGGCTCGACACCAACGGGGATGGCGCGCTCTCGGCGGACGAGATGGCGGCCGACAACCGCTTTACCCGGATCTTCAAGCGGATCGACCAGAATGGCGACGGCACCCTGGACAAGGACGAACTGGCCCAAGCCCAGACTTGGGCGCAAGAGCATCGCGGCAAGAAGCACGGGCGCAGGGGCGATTGCGGCGACCGGGGCTTTGGCAAGCCGGGAATGGACCAGCCTGCCGGGGACCAGCCTGCCGGGGACCAGCCTGCCGGGGACCAGCCGGGTGACGGATCGAACGGCTGACACGAATGACACCGGCGCCCGCCCTTTCGGCGGCGCGCGCCGGTGACTAGGTTGGTGAGGCGGGCCACTGGTGCTTCAGCGGGCGGCCGGGTTGGAAGGGGCTATGGACGGCAGCAGGGTGCGGACCACGGATGCCAGTGCGACGGATCACCCGCTGCGGGACGGCGCTGCCGCGACCGGCGGTGCCGGGTCCGTGGCCGATCCGGTGCGCCGGGCCGACGCGCTGTCGATGGAAAGCTTTGCCGCCGGCGACCGGGCGGCGGCGCGCGATCTGACCGAGCGGTTCCTGCCGCTGTGCTACCGGCTCGCCTGCCGGCTCCTGTCGGTTCCGGCCGAGGCCGAGGATGTGGCGCAAGAGGCGATGATGCGGCTTTTTGCCAAGGCGCCCGACTGGCAGGGCGAGCGGGCGCGGATCTCGACCTGGCTCTACCGGGTCACGGCCAACCTCGCGACCGACCGGCTGCGGGCGCGCCCGACCCTGCCGATCGAGGCGGCGGACGCCGTTCCCGCCCCCGGTCCGGGGCCAGAGGCGGCGCTGACCGACCGGGCGCGGCTTATGGCCTTGCAGGCGGCGCTCGACGGCTTGCCCGAACGGCAAAGGCTTGCCATCGTCCTCAGCCAGATCGAGGGGTTGGCGCAGGCCGAGGTGGCGCAGGTCATGGGCTGCGGGATCGAGGCGGTGGAAAGCCTGGTTGCGCGTGGCAAGAAGGGGTTGGCGGCTGCTCTTGGACCGCAGCGCGGGGCGCTCGGGTTTGGAGGCGAAGATGAGTGACCGGGACAAGCGTCCGTCGGGCGCGGAAGAGGAACTGGCGGGGCTCTTCGCGCTGGCGCGCGCGGCGGCGCCCGAGCCATCGGATGCGCTTGCGGCCCGCGTTCTGGCGCAGGCCACGGGGCTGCAGGGGGGGGCGCTGCAGGGGGGTGCGGCCCCGGCCGTGCGCCCTGCGCCCGCTGGCCGGGACCGCCGTCCGGGCCGCGCCGGCTTGGGTATCGGGCGCTGGGTCAATGCCGGGGGGCTCGCCCTTGCCGGGGCGCTGGGGTTCGCGGCCGGGTTCGCGGGCCTTCTGGATGCGGCGCCCCTGCCGAACTCGATTTTTCCGATCTCGCTTTTTCCGGCCTCTGCCACGCAGGCCGACGAGGCGGCCGAGCTCAACTACCTGACCGACGGGCCGCCCGGCGCTTCGGTGTTGCTGGGTGCGACGGGCGATACGGCCGAGTGAGGACGACAGACCGAAATGGACGATGACATGACCGAATCCCCTTCGCCCAACCCGCCGCCTAATCCCTCGCCGGCACCGGCCGCCACCGGCCGCCGGCGTGGCCTGAAGCTGGCGCTTGGCCTGTCGGTCGTCCTGAACCTGCTGCTTCTGGGCCTGATCGCCGGCGGCCTCGCGCGCGGACATTCCGGCCGGATGGGCCCTCCGGATGCCGGGCTCGGGCCCCTGGCCAGCGCCCTGACGCCCGAGGACAGGAAGGCGATGCGCGAGGGGTTCTTGCGCATGGGCCAGAACTGGCGCGCCTACCGGCAGGCGGCGGCCGAGGATGCCCGCGCGCTGGCCGCGATCATCGCGACCGAGCCCTTCGACCGCGCCGCCGCGCAGGCGATCCTCGACCGCCAGACCCAGTCGGTCGGGCAGCGGATGCAGGCGTCGCAGTCGCTGCTTCTGGACCGGATCGCGGGCTTGAGCCCGGCCGAGCGGCAGGCCTTCGCGGCCCGGCTGACGCAGGCGCTCGACCAGCACAAGGGCGGGGACTAGGCGGCTTTTCAGGCGGCGCTGCGGTCGGTCCAGACCTGATCGCGGCCTTCGGCCTTGGCCGCCATCAGCGCGCGGTCGGCGCGCGCCAGAAGCTCGTCCGGGGTCGGGCCGTCGGCGGGCAGGCCCATGGCAAGGCCGATCGAGAGGGTGACGGGCACGTCGGTGCCGCCCGGCAGGGTGACGGGGCGGGCACGGGCGGCGGCGAGCAGGCGGTCGGCCACCGCGCGGGCGGTCGTGGCGCTGGCGTCCGGCAGCGCGATCAGAAACTCCTCCCCGCCGATGCGGGCGATGAGGTCCTGGGCGCGGAGTTCGGCCCGAAGGCGCCGGGCGACTTCGGCCAGCACCTGGTCGCCGGCGGCGTGGCCCCAGCTGTCGTTCACCGCCTTGAACCGGTCGAGGTCCAGGATCAGGACGCCGAAGCTGCGCCCGCTTTCACCGGCGCGGCGTGCGATGCGGGCCAGTTCCGGCAGGGCGTGGCGGCGGTTGTGCAGGCCGGTCAGCGGGTCGATCACCGCAGCGCGCAGCCCGTCGGCGACCGACAGGCGCAGCTGGTCGGCGCGGCGCTTGCGGGCCAGTTCGGTCGCGAGCCTGAGTGCTGCCTCGGCCGCCGGTGCCGTCATGTCGATCAGCGCCGCCGCGCCCAGGTCGAGCGCCATCGCCGCCTCGCTGTCCGGCGGGCCATCGGTCGCAAGGCAGAGGGCCGCGTGGCGCGTGTCTGTCCGGGCGCGCAACTCGGTCAGCAGCGACAGGCCGCCATGCGGGCCGTGGTAGTCCATGTCGACAAGGAAAAGGTCGGGGTCGGACCCGCTGCCCGGTTCGGGCGAGAGGGCGGCGTCCCGGTCCAGGACCAGAAGCCGGTCGCGCACATGGGGCTGAAGCGCCCGTTTCCAGGCCAGCCCGGTTTCGACCCGCGCGCCGATCAGGCCGATGAGCCCCGCGCCCTCGAAGGCCGGTGCGGCTTCGGCAAGGCCCGGTAGGTCAGCCCCGGCGCGCAGGCCCAAGGCTTCGGCAGGCTCGCGCCCGCGCAGAAGGCTGCGGATACGGGCCAGCAGGAGCCGGTCGTCGACGGGACGCTGGAAAAGGTCGTCGGCACCGGCGGCCAGCGCCGTGCGCCGGTCGGCGGGCGTCATGCCGGCGTCGGCCAGGATGATGACCGGCAGGGTGCGGGTCAGCGGGTCCGCCCGCAGGCGCGCGCAGAGGGCGAGCGCGCCGTCCGCAGGTCCGGCGAGGATCGCCAGGTCGGGGCGCGGGGCCTTCGCTTCGCCCCGCGCGGCCCCCATCGCCTCATCGCCCGAGGCGACCTGCAGCGTTGCGTAATGCGCCGAGCCGAGCCGGACCTTCATCACGATGCGATTGGTCGCGACGGGATCGACGAAGAGGATGGTCCCGGCCACGCTAGGCCCCCCGGCTGACTGGCTCCGATCTGGCCAATGTCGGGGGCAAAGGTTAACAAATGGTTTCCAAGTGTCGATCCCGTGGCGATTTTCGCCCGGTTTTCTGTGGACAGGACCCTGATTGTGGGACGGAGCGTGAACAATTCGCGGGCACAGGCCGAGGTTCTGGCGCTGCGTGCGCTCGGCTGGATCGCCGGGGACGAGGGGCGGCTCGGGGCCTTCCTGTCGCTGTCGGGCACGGCGCCCGACCAGATCGCGGCGCAGGCCCGCAACGGGGTTTTCCTGGGGGCGGTCCTCGACTTCCTTCTGTCCGACGACGGGCTCGTGACCGGCTTTTGCACCGAGGCGGGCCTGCCCTTCGACGCGCCGATGCGGGCGCGGGCAGCGCTTCCCGGGGGTGCGGTGCCCGACTGGACGTGAACGCGCGCTTCGGCCATGGTGCCGCCGAATTGGAACGGGGACACGCGATGGCCATTCGGGGACTGCTTTTCGACAAGGACGGCACACTTTTCGACTTCCGGGCCACCTGGGGCGGCTGGACGCGGGCGGTGATCGACGACCTGTCGGGCGGCGACCCGGCGCGGGCGCGCGCGGTTGCGGGCGCCTTGGGCTTTGATCCGGCAACCGGGGTCTTTCAGCCCGACAGCCCGGTCATCGCCCATACGGTGGCCGAGATTGCGAACGACCTTCTGCCGCACCTGCCGGGCGAAAGCCTGAAGCCGCTGGTCGAGCGGCTGAATGGCCATGCGATGGTCAGCCGCATGGTGCCGGCGGTCGAGCTCACGCCGCTTTTCGCGCGCTTTCGGGCCATGGGGCTGAAGATCGGCCTGGCGACCAACGATGCCGAGGCGCCGGCGCGGGCCCATCTGGCGCAGGCGGGGATTTCCGACGCCTTCGATTTCATCGCCGGCTTCGACAGCGGCTGGGGCGGCAAGCCCGAGGACGGGCAGATGCGCGCGTTCCTGGCCAAGACGGGTCTTCAGCCGGCCGAGGCCGCCATGGTCGGCGACAGCCTGCATGATCTGGACGCAGGCCGCGCCGCCGGGATGCGGACGGTCGCCGTCCTGACAGGGATTGCGCCGCGTGAACGGCTGGCGCCCCATGCCGACGTGGTGCTCGATACGATCGACGGCTTGCCCGGCTGGGTTTCGGCGCAGGGCTAAGGCGCAGGGCTGAGCAGTGGCCAGCGGGCGGTGAGCGGTCGCCTGACAAAAACGACCAGTTCATGTCGTAAACGGCGGCGAAGCAGGGCCAGCGGCTCTTAATCCTCGGATCAGCGGCCCCAAGGGCCGCGAGGATGGAGGGCGAGATGGCCGACGACCAGAAACGCAAGCGGGCCGGCGGCCGGGCAGGCCATGCGGTGCGGGCGGGCCACAAGGCCATCGACCAGATGCCCTGGCGCATCCCCGAAAACCATGACCGCCCGACCGAGCCCCTTGGCCCCGAGGGCGTCGAGGCGATCCACCAGGGCGCCATGCGCATCCTGAAGGACATCGGCATCCGCTTCCTGAACGACGAGGCACTCGCGATCTTCCGCAAGGCGGGGGTGAAGGTCGAGGGCCAGACCGTCTACATGGACGAAGATTTCGTGACCGAGATGATCGCGCGCGCGCCGGAAAACTACACGGTCACGCCGCGCAACCCCGCCCGCGCGCTGCCCTTCGGCGGGCGCTCGCTTCTTTTCGGAAATGTCTCGTCGCCGCCGAACTACTGGGACCTGGAACGCGGCAAGGTGTCGGGCTTCATGGAGGGGTTCCGCAGCCTCATCAAGCTGACGCACTATTTCAACTGCATCCATTTCGCCGGCGGCTACCCGGTCGAGCCGGTCGAGGTCCACGCCTCGGTCCGCCACCTGGCCTGCCTTTATGAAAAGCTGACGCTCACCGACAAGGTGGTCCACGCCTATTCGCTTGGCAAAGAGCGGGTCGAGGATGCGATGGAGATGGTGCGCATCGCCGGCGGCCTGACGCATGAAGAGTTCCGCGCCAAGCCGCGCATGTTCACCAACATCAACTCCGTCTCGCCCCTGAAGCACGATTTCCCGATGATCGACGGGGCGCTCAGGATGGCGCGGGCGGGGCAGGTGGTCGTCGTCACGCCCTTTACGCTCGCCGGGGCCATGGCGCCCGTCACCATGTCGGGCGCCGTCGCCCTGTCGATCGCCGAGGCCCTGTCGGCCATCGCCCTTCTGCAATATGTGGCTCCCGGAGCGCCGGTGATGATCGGCACCTTCACCTCGAACGTCGACATGAAGTCCGGTGCGCCGGCCTTCGGTACGCCCGAATATATGCGCGCGACGCAGATGACCGGCCAGATGGCGCGGCGCTACAAGCTGCCGCTGCGGTCGTCCGGCGTTTGCGCCGCGAACGTGCCGGACGGGCAGGCGATGTGGGAGACGTCGAATTCGCTCTGGGCTGCGGTGCAGTCCGGGACGAACCTCGTCTATCACGCCGCCGGCTGGCTCGAGGGCGGGCTGATCGCCAGCCCCGAGAAGTTCGTGATGGACTGCGAGGTCGTGCAGATGATCCAGCGCTACATGGAGCCCGTGACCTGGGCGACCCGGCCCGAGGACATCGCGCTCGACGCCATCGCAGAGGTTGGGCCAGAGGGGCATTACTTCGGCGTCCAGCACACGCAGGACCGCTATGCCTCGGCCTTCTACCAGCCGATCGCGTCCGACTGGCGCAACTTCGAGGCCTGGCAGATCGACGGCGCCACCTGGACCGCCGAGCGCGCGCACCGGATCTTCAAGGAGATCCTGGCCGACTACGAGCCGCCGCCGATGGATGCGGGCGACCACGAGGCGCTGAAGGACTTCGTGGCGCGCCGCACGGCCGAAGGGGGGGCGCCGACCGACTTCTGAGGCGCCCTTCCACCGTTTCCGGCCCCCGTTCGCCCCTTGCCGCGCCGATGTCGCGGCTTTGCCCCATGGCCGCCCCTTTGCCCCGCCACAACGGGCGGGAGAGCTAAGGGAATTCTTAACCCGCTGCGGTTAGGCTGACTTACGAGTGTTCTTGGGTATTGTAACAGGGGCCATTGATGCACGGGCTGGTCAATAGATCGCTCCAGACCTTCTTGCGTGACACCTATGGCACCGCGCTCTGGGTCTCGGTCGCCGAAGCTGCGGCGGCGCCGGTCTCGGGGTTCGAGGCCATGCTCAGCTATGACGACGCGGTGACCGACCGGCTGATCGAGGCTGCGGAAGTGGCGCTCGGCAAGCCGCGCGATGCGGTGCTGGAAGACCTGGGCATGTTCCTGGTGTCGTTCGAACCGCTCCGCCGCCTACTGCGCTTTTCGGGCGTCGATTATGTGGCCTTCCTTCTGTCGCTCGACGAACTGCCCGACCGGGCGCGGCTCGCCGTGGCCGACATCGGCCTGCCCGACCTGTCGGTCGACGCCGAGGGACCGGCCGAGTTTGTGCTGACCGTCGGCCCGGGCCATCCCGGCTTCCGCCCGGTCTTTGCCGGCATCCTGCGGGCGATGGCCGACGATTTCGGGGCCTTCGCGCTGGTCGACCTGGTCGACGAGGCGTCGATCCGCATCGACCTTCTAGAGGCGCGTTTTGCCGAGGGGCGCGCCTTTGACCTGGCCGCGCCCCAGCGCAAGACCGCGACTGCGGCCGGGGGTGCGGCATGAGGCCGCCACGCGCGGCGGTCAAGGACGCGGCCCTCGTCGGTTCGGACGCGCTTGGCCACCTGATGCCGATGTTCCTCTGGGTGACGCCGACCGGGCTGATCCGCGCGGCGGGGCCGACGCTGGCGAAGCTTTGTGCCGGGGGCGACCTGGTCGGCAAGCGGTTCCTCGACCGGTTCGTGGTCGAAAAGCCCCATCCCTTGGAAAGCATGGCCGACGTGCAGGCGCTGCAGGGCCAGCGGATCCTTCTGCGGCTGAAGGAGGGGCCGGAAACCCCCCTGCGCGGCCAGGTGCAGCCGCTTGACGGGGGGCAGGGCTGGCTTTTGAACCTGTCCTTCGGCATCGCCGTCAGCCAGGCGGTGCGCGAACACCGTCTGACGAACGCCGATTTCGCGCCGACCGACCTGACGGTCGAGCTTCTGTATCTGACCGAGGTGAAAGAGGCGGTGATGGGCGAACTTGCGGCCCTGAACGCGCGCCTCCGCCTTGCGCACCAGGATGCCGAGACGCGGGCCCTGACCGATGCGCTCACGGGGCTGGCGAACCGCAGGGCGCTCGACCGCGACCTCGCGCGCGAATGCCATCTTGCGGCGCGGGGCGGGGTCGGGTTTGCGCTCGTCCACCTGGACCTGGATTATTTCAAGGCGGTCAATGACACGCTCGGCCATGCGGCCGGCGACCACGTCCTGGCAGAAGTCGCGTCGATCCTGCGCCAGGAAACCCGCCAGTCCGACACGGTGGCGCGCGTCGGCGGCGACGAGTTCGTCCTGATCCTGCGCGGCCGCCCCGAGTTGCGCGACGCCCAGGCGGTCGCCGACCGCATCATCCGCAAGCTGGAACGCCCGATCGACTATGATGGAACGCCCTGCCGCATCTCGGCATCGGCCGGCATCTGCCTCTCGTCAGCCTATCCCGTGCCCGACCCCGAGCAGCTTCATTCCGACGCCGACGAGGCGACCTACGCCGCCAAGCGCGCGGGCCGGGGACGCGCGGTGGTGGCCATGGCGGCAGGGGGTCCTGGAGCGGGCTCCGGCTCGGACGCCGCGAAATGGATCGCGGGCGCGCGGTAAAGAGGATGCCGCAAGTACCAATGCTGGCACCACGACTGAAGTAGCGACGAACAGGGGGCGAGATGGTTGCGTAGTACGGCGAGACTCACACTTGACTCAGTATTCTAGCGTTGTTTAGCCAATGGGAAAATTAGTTGGGTGTGTTTCCCGATAGCCTCGCAGCATTTGTTCGAGCCGCTCGTTGAAATAGGGCTCTTTGATTTCGTCTTCGTGAGGGTCCGACAGCAACTCCTTGGTCAGCCAGTTGATCACGTCGAAAAATAGGCGGCAAATGTAACTAATGTTGACAAAATAATTCTTTGACTCAAAGAATACAATCTGCATGCGTGCGCTCCAATCGGGATCATTGACAAATCCGCGAAGAAAGTTGGTTTCACTGCTTGAAACTGCGCCACGAAATAATATTGCCAAACCATCCTGGTGTTTGGTGTTGGATTCTTTGGGTAGCAAGATGCTTAGCCCAAACATTAGGCCGCGCTTGGAGTTTACCCTATTTTTAATGTTCTGATGGATGTGCCTTTTTACGCTGCGTGCCCTATCCAATGGCTCAAGCGCTTCCGAGAGCCCTGGGATATCGGCAAATTCGAAGAGGCGCGATTCTAGCAACTTCTTAATCGCATAGGCGCTGTCGATGCAACTAAGCGTAAGTGTCTCTATTTGAAACTGATTTAGCTTCTCTAATCTTTTTATGTGTCCATATATTTGTAGTTCGAGCGTCTCAAGGGAGTAACTCAACAAGTAATAGGTATTTAATAGCTCGCTGATCGCCACAAAAAGAACTTTGTCAAAGCGCACCTCTGCCATTCCCCAACCCCTTTTCTAAGTGGAGCGCCAACTGTGTCGGGGTGAGCCAGAACTAGCAAAAAACCCCGCTTCTTCGCACTATCAGCTTACTTTGTGACAGGGCCCTGCGCTCGCGCTTTGGGCTTTCGACGGTTGCCTTCATCGCCGAGCAGGTGTCAATCCTCTCCCACGCAGTCTTCGTCTACGCCCCGCAAATCCCCCGCCCCCAGCCGCGCGGCGCGGCCGAATCCTCCGTTCAGAAGCCCGAATCGCGGCGTGAGCCGCACGAACCGGAAATCCGGCAGGTCCAGATAGACGGCGGACCTGGGATGGTGGGTGCGCCAGGCCGCGCGGCGCTGGGCGTCGGAGCCGTCGGCGGGGTCGAGCCATTCGGCATGAACCCTCAGCGACAGGCGGGCATGGGTCAGCGGGTCGCCTTTCGGGCCGGGCTCGCCCAGCAAGAGCGCGCAATCGGGGGCCAGCGTCAGTGCGCGGGAATGAAGGGCGATGGCCGACAGGCAGGCCAGCAGGCCGCCGCCCGCGTCCGGCGCAAGCGCAATGCGGCTTGCGAAGGGCAGGCCGTCGTCGGGGTGGGTGAAGGCCAGCGTTCCGAAGCGCGCGTCCCGGATCAGCGCCTGCGCCTCTGCCCGCGTGCCGTCATCGGCGTCTGCAACGGGGCCCGCGACGGGATCGGGCCGCCTGCCGCCCTCGCCCATCGCGCGATCTTCGCCTGTGGGTTCCGTCATGGTCGCCCCCTTCATCCGGTGGCCCGCCCCGGGGCGCCGGACCATGGGTTCGCGCTACCATCG
>Ga0209023_10002749_pt1 | contig 21621 bp, 24 predicted proteins | sample LakOneMetagenome_FD_187468 | JGI IMG/M metagenome (GOLD analysis project Ga0209023, IMG submission 187468) | Freshwater and sediment microbial communities from Lake Erie, Canada (SPAdes) (version 2) | ecosystem: Environmental > Aquatic > Freshwater > Lentic | place: Lake Erie, Canada...
TCCGATCTCAGATTGTCGAAGAAGACCTCGGTGGTGGCATGGTTCAGCATGGTGGCGATCGGCTTGATCGTCAGGCCGTTCCCCCTGGCCGCGCGCATGTCGACCAGGAAGACCGACAGGCCCTCGCTCTTCTTGGTCACCTGATCCTTGGGCGTGGTGCGGGCCAGCAGGACCATCAGGTCGGAGTGCTCGGCGCGGCTGGTCCAGACCTTCTGGCCGTTGACGACATAGGTGTCGCCCTCACGGCGGGCGAAGGTGCTGATCGAGGTGGTGTCGGTGCCGGCGGTGGGCTCGGTCACGCCGAAGGCCTGCAGCCGGATCGAGCCGTCGGCCACGGCGGGCAGCCATTTCAGCTTCTGCTCAGGTGAGCCGTGCCGCAGCACCGTGCCCATGGTGTACATCTGGGCATGCAGGGCCGCGGCGTTGCCGCCATTGGCGTGGACCTCTTCCAGGATCGTCGCCGCCGCCGTCAGGCCAAGGCCGCTGCCGCCGTATTCTTCGGGGATCAGCACGCCCAGCAGGCCGGCGCGGGTCATCGCCTGGACGAAATCAGTGGGATAGGCCTTCTCGCGATCCAGGCCCCGCCAGTAGCTGCCCGGAAAGTCGCGGCACAGGGCGCGAACGGTGTCGCGCAGGGCCTGCAAGAGCTGAGGGTCGGTCGCCGTCGCGGCGGGAGAGGAGCTCATGGTGCGGCCTTGGGCAAATCCACGCGCGTCCGGATCGAACGCGCGTTTGATTCCCAGCTTAGCGTCATTGCGCCAGACCGCGAGGGGCTTGAGAGCAGGCGCCGCAGGGGCAGGCGCGCCTTAAATCAGGCCGCCTCGGCCTTGGCGGTCTCCCGCGCCTTGGCGAGAATGCGTCCGAGGCCTTCTAGGATCGACTCCTGGTCGATCTCGGAATCGGCTCGGCGGTGCAGGAGTTTCAGGCTGGAGACATGGACCGTGACGCCAGCCCGGGTGGTCGGATCGGTCGGTATGGCTTCGTCCAGCAGTTCGCACAGCGACCGTGCGGCGCGTTCGACGCCGTTGATCTGCTCGGCCAGCGAGAAGTTGATGATGTCGCTGGACAGACGATAGAGGGTGGGGACCGCCTGAACCGAAAAGGGGTTGGACAGGCGCTCAAGCTCGACCAGCGCCTCGTCGATCGAGCCCAGCAAGGGTTCGCGCATGGTTTCGAGCGCCTGCTCGGCGCGGTTCAGAGCCTCGGCGGCATAGATTCCGCCGGGCTGCTTCATGAGCTCGGCCAGGCGAGGTTTCATTCGTGTCTTTTTGACTTCGCTCACGCGGCTGTCCTCTGCGGTTTGACCAGCTGGTCAAGTTCGGTCTGGCTAAGGTTGTCGTCGGAGGGCTCGCCGATCTCGGCGGCCTGGTCGTCGCGACGGCGTCCGTCGGGATACTCCACGGGCGGGCCAGCGTTCCGCCACCGGCGATCGGGTCCGACATAGACATCACATTCGATGAAGGCGCGGTCCGAGCGGGCGACCCAGAGAATGCGCTCCAGCAGAACCTGGGGCGACAGCGGCTTGGCCACCATGAAGCTGGCGCCGCAATCGCGCGCCCGCACCACATCGCGCATGGGTGTGTGGGCCGACACCAGGATCGCGGGCGTCTGGCGCAGGGTTTCGTTGGTCTGCCGTCTGAGCCAGGCGATCAGATCATAGCCGTCCACATCCTTGATCTGGGCGTCGGTGAAGATCAGATCGACCGGACGGGCGCGCAACTCGTCCTGGGCCTCGCGGCCGGTGTTGACCCGCACCACGTTGCGCAGGCCAAACCCGGCCAGCACCGAGGCGAGGATGTCCTGCGCCTGGCCGTTGCTGTCGGCGATCAGCGCGCGCGCCTTCTCGAGATTGATCAAGGTTGACGGCAGCATGGCATGTCCCAAACCTGCCAAGACCTAAGCGCGGGTCGATTTAAGATATTGCCGAGAACTTTAGTTAACGGCCGGGTGATGGCCTCGTTTTGGGTATTGGGCTCGACACTCGCCAGAATTTTAAGGGCTGTTGATTCCTGGAAAGGAAATTTTGCTCCAGCCTGGATATGTCAACTGTGACAAATCGCCGGATCTGTCTGGTCTTGGCTGTGCTATACTTTGATGGCTGGCGTTTCATTTTTGGTGAAGCGATCAGTCAGGCGCTCCGGACTTTCCGGTCGTTTCGGTCCGAACAGACTTGAAGGTGGAGCGAAGGGTATGGGCGAACCGGACAAGCAACTGGCCGAGGTGAGCTTCACATCCGAGGAGCTGGTCAAGCTTTTCGCTGCGACCTTCCTGCCGCTTTGCGAATTGCTCGAGACAGAGGGCGTGGTCGCGCGGGACACGATCGCCAGGGCCATGTCGTTCTATGTTCAGCCAGACGAGGATTCCAGCAGCGCGGCGATGGTTGCGGCGTTGCAGCTCACCTTGCGGCGACCGCTCGTCGAGTCGGATGTCGACCTGGGCGAGCCGCGCGGCAGGCTAGGGATGCGCGTCATCGACGGCGGATTGAGCCAGCTGCGCTAAGGGGCTCATCGGGCCCGGCGTCGCGTTCGTCTCAGGCGCTGTGCGCGTCGGCTTCCAGGACGTGGGCCAGGGCCAGGGCCAGACCGCTCCAGGACGAGCCCTCGTCCGTCATCGCACGGGCGGTGATCTTTTCGGCCAGCACACGGGCGTCAACGACGCCCGCCGCGCCCAGCGAGCGGCATAGCGGAAGGTAGGTTGCGGCGAACAGCCGCACCACATCGCCACCGGAAAAGACCGGCAATACGACCGTTTCCGGGTCGTCGACGCCGCTCATCTCGCCGAGGCCGCCCGGGCGGGCGACAGTCGGCGCGAGTCGCGCCAGCGCAGGGCGAGGCTGCTCAGCAGCGCCAGACTGATCAGAAGGGCGGCGGGACAGGCGGGGCAGTGACCCGCCAGGACCGACATGTCCTGGGCGCTGCTGCAGATCGGGCCCGCCATCAGGCGCGGCGCGGCCTGCCACAGGGCCACACCCCAGCTGACCAGGGCCGTCACGGCCAGAGCGGTCTGGGACTTGCCCCAGATGTGGACGGTAGGGAACGGCATCGGCAACTCCGCAGGAATACGCCCATCGTCATTCACCGCGCTAAACGCTGCTTTGACAAGGATCAAAGTGGGGTCGAACAAATCGTGTGAGGCAGGGCCAAGTTCGCTGAACGGAGTCCGAATGTCCGCCCCGTCCCACCCCGATACAGGCCCGCCCGCCGGCTCGGCCGTGTTACTCGCCTTCGCGGTTGTCACCGCCTTCCTCGCCATCATGGGGGCTGGGCTCAGTCACGATCCGATCTTCAGGCTGCAGGCCGAGACCTTCGCCCTGGCCGCGGTGCTGGCGGCGTTCGCCCTGAATGCGGGGCTGGCCTCGGGAAACCTTCGCGACCAGCCCGATCGCTACAGCGACAACGTCATCAAGGCCGGCGTCATCGCCACGATGTTCTGGTGCGCCGCGGGCCTCGCGGCGGGCGTGCTCATCGCGGCCCAGCTTTCCTGGCCCCGGATCTTCTACTTCCCCGAGCTCGGATTTCTGAACTTCGGACGCCTGCGGCCCCTGCACACCTCGGCGGTGATCTTCGCCTTTGGCGGCAACGCCCTGATCGCCACCTCGTTCTGGGTGGTGCAGCGCACCTGCAAGGCCCGGCTGGCCGGGGGCATCGCCCCGTGGTTCGTGTTCTGGGGCTATCAGCTGTTCATCGTCATGGCCGCCACCGGCTATCTGATGGGCGCGACCCAGGGCAAGGAATACGCCGAGCCCGAATGGTACGTCGACATCTGGCTGACCATCGTCTGGGTGGCCTATCTGCTGGTCTTCCTGGGCACGCTCTGGAAGCGCAAGGAGCCGCATATCTATGTGGCCAACTGGTTCTACCTGGCCTTCATCGTCACCATCGCCCTGCTGCATCTGGTCAATAACGCCGGCGTTCCCGTCGGCCTGCTGAACCACAAGTCCTACGGCGTCTTCTCCGGCGTCCAGGACGCCCTGACCCAGTGGTGGTACGGGCACAACGCCGTCGGCTTCTTCCTGACCGCCGGCTTCCTGGCCATGATGTACTACTTCGTGCCCAAGCGGGTTCAGCGGCCCGTCTACAGCTATCGCCTGTCGATCGTGCACTTCTGGGCGCTGATCTTCATCTACATCTGGGCCGGTCCGCACCACCTGCACTACACGGCGCTGCCGCAGTGGGCCCAGACCCTGGGCATGACCTTCTCGATCATGCTGTGGATGCCGTCCTGGGGCGGCATGATCAACGGCCTTATGACCCTGTCGGGCGCCTGGGACAAGCTGCGCACCGACCCTGTGGTCCGGATGATGGTCGTCTCGATCGCCTTCTACGGCATGAGCACCTTCGAAGGCCCGGTGATGTCGATCCGCGCGGTCAACGCGCTCTCCCACTACACCGACTGGACCATCGGCCACGTGCACTCCGGCGCCCTGGGCTGGGTCGGCTTCATCAGCTTCGGCGCTATCTACTGCATGGTGCCCTGGCTCTGGAAGAAGGCCGGCATGTTCTCGAACAAGCTGATCGAGTGGCACTTCTGGATCGCGACCACCGGGATCCTGCTCTACATCGCCGCGATGTGGGTGTCGGGCATCATGGAAGGCCTGATGTGGCGCGAATACACGCCCCAGGGTTTCCTGGCCTACAGCTTCATCGAGACGGTTTCCGCCAAGCACGTCGAGAACGTCATCCGCACCGTTGGCGGCCTGATGTACCTCGCCGGCGCCGTGATCATGATCGTCAACATCTGGCGCACGATCCTGATGCCTTCCGAAGCCACGTCTGAACAGACGCAGCCCGCCCTCGCTCCCGCGATCGCCTGAGGTCCCCGATGTCACTCTGGAAACACCACGCCAAGTTCGAGCGGAACTCTCTGCTGCTCGTCGTCGGCATCCTCGTGGTCGTCTCGATCGGCGGGCTCGTGGAAATCGCCCCGCTGTTCTGGCTGCAAAGCACGATCGAGAAGGTGAACGGCATGCGTCCGTACACCCCGCTCGAGCTGGCCGGCCGCGACATCTATGTGCGTGAGGGCTGCTATCTCTGTCACTCGCAGATGATCCGCCCCCTGCGCGACGAGGTCGAACGCTACGGCCACTACAGCCTGGCCGCCGAGAGCATGTACGACCACCCGTTCCAGTGGGGGTCCAAGCGCACCGGTCCCGACCTGGCCCGCGTGGGCGGCAAGTACTCCGACTCCTGGCACCGCGACCACATGACCGATCCCCGGTCGGTCGTGCCGGAGTCCGTCATGCCTCCCTACAAGTTCCTGGCCGAGAAGGAGCTGGATTACAGCGACATCGGCGACAAGATGAAGGCCCTGCACACGGTCGGCGTCCCCTACACCAAGGACGAGATCGCCAACGCCAAGAAGGATCTCGAGGCTCAGGCCGATCCCTTCTCGACCGACGCGGTGGGCCTGCGCGGGCGCTACGGCGCCAAGGTGGTCAACCGCGACTTCGACGGCAATCCCGACAAGATCACCGAAATGGACGCCGCCATCGCCTATCTCCAGATGCTCGGCACCCTGGTCGATTTCAAATCCTACAAGGCCCAGGCTCCGGAGAACCAACGATGAGCGGACTCTCCTACGAAACCGTGGCGCGGTTCTCCCAGCAGGCGGGGCTGATCTATTTCGGCCTGATCTTCCTGGCGGGCGTCGCCTACGCCCTGTGGCCTTCCAAGAAGGCGGAATTCCAGCATGCCGCGCGCATGCCGCTGGATGACGAGGAAATGCTCTGATGGCGTCCGAACGCGAAACCGACGACGTCACCGGCGTCGAAACCACCGGGCACGAGTGGGACGGCATCCGTGAGCTCGACAACCCCCTGCCGCGCTGGTGGCTGTGGACCTGGTACGGCTGCATCGCCTTCGCGGTGGTCTACATGATCCTGATGCCGGCCTGGCCGGGCCTGCATGGCTATACCAAGGGCGTGCTGGGTCAGTCCGACCGGGTCAATGTGACCAGCGAGCTGGCGGCGCTCGACGTCCATCGCGGCGCCGGCGCGACGATGATGCGCAAGGCCAGCCTTGAGCAGATCGAAAAGGACCCCCAGCTGCAGGCCTACGCCCAGCAGGTCGGCCAGTCCGTCTTTGGCGACAACTGCGCCACCTGCCACGGCATCGGCGGCACGGGCGGGACGGGCTATCCCAACCTGCGCGACGACGTCTGGCTTTGGGGTGGCACGCTGCAGGATATCCAGCACACCCTGCAGGTTGGCGTTCGCGCCGATCATGCCCAGACGCGCATGTCACAGATGCCCGCCTTCGGTCGCGACCAACTGTTGCCGCCGGCCCAGATCGGCGACCTGACAGAGTATGTCGTGAAGCTTTCAGGACGTCCGGCCGACACCGCCGCCGTCGCCCGCGCCGCGCCCGTCTACGCCATCCAGTGCGTTGCCTGCCACGGCGCGGACGGTCGCGGAATTCAGGCGCTCGGCGCCCCCAACCTGACGGACGCCGATTGGCTCTATGGGTCCGATCGCGCGGCGATCAGCGGACAGATCTACGCCGGCAAGGGTGGCGTCATGCCCGCCTGGGGTGGTCGTTTGAGCCCGGAAACCATCAAGGCCCTGACAGTGTATGTGCACGCCAACGCGGGCGGTCAGTAGGGCCCATGCCCACCCTCATCGACAACACGAGTCCCAAGTCTGACACCCGGGCGACGGTCTCGGCCGCCGCTCGGGCCAAGGGCAAGGGAGACGCCAAGGGCGGCCTCTACAAGCCGCGCGAGCCGATCTATCCCAAGCTGGTGCATGGTCGCTGGCGCACGATCAAGTGGGCGCTGCTGATCGTCACCCTGGCGATCTACTACATCACGCCCTGGATCCGCTGGGCGCGGCCTGGCGACCTGCCGCAGCAGGCGGTGCTGGTCGATTTCGCCGGCCGCCGTTTCTACTTCTTCGACATCCAGCTGTGGCCGCAGGAAGTCTATATCTTCACCGGCCTGCTGGTGATCTCGGCCCTGGCGCTGTTCCTAGTTACGGCCCTGTTTGGCCGGCTTTGGTGCGGCTATGCCTGCCCGCAGACGGTCTGGACCGACCTCTTTATCGTGGTCGAGCGCGCGTTCGAGGGCGACCGCAACGCCCGCATGCGCCTGGACGCCCAGCCGATGTCGTTCGACAAGGCCTGGCGAAAGACCGGCAAGCACCTGGTCTGGCTGGGCATCGCCTTCGGCACCGGCGGCGCCTGGATCTTCTATTTCCATGACGCCCCGACCCTGATCCGCACCTTCTGGATCGGGCAGGGGGCTATGACGGCCTATGTCTCCTGCGCCCTGCTGACGGCGACCACCTATGTCTTCGCCGGCTGGATGCGCGAGCAGGTCTGCACCTACATGTGTCCCTGGCCCCGGATCCAGGGCGCCATGCTGGACGAGCATTCGCTGCAGGTGGCCTATCTGCGCGATCGCGGCGAACCGCGCGGCCCCCACAAGAAGGGCCAGTCCTGGGACGGAAGGGGCGACTGCATCGACTGTCACCAGTGCGTCGTCGTGTGCCCGATGGGCATCGACATCCGCGACGGCAGCCAGCTGGAGTGCATCAACTGCGGCCTCTGCGTCGACGCCTGCGATGACATTCTCGGACGCCTGGGTCGCCCGACCGGCCTGATCGCCTATGACACCGACTCCGCCGTCGCCGCCCGCGCCTGCGGCCAGAAGGCCGTCTACAAGCCGATCCGCCCCCGGACGATCTACTATGCCCTGGCCCTGACCCTGGTTTCGGGCCTGACCCTGTGGGCCCTGATCGGCCGGCCCAAGGCCGACGTCCATGTCATCCGCGACCGCAACCCGATCTTCGTGCGCATGCACGATGGCGCGGTGCGTGACGGCTATACCCTGAAGATCGCCAACCGCACCTTCGAGGACCGCCGTTTCGAGATCGCCTTCGCCGGCCTGGAGGGGGCGCGCCTCAGCCAGCCGGGACGTCCGCTGGGCTCCAGCGTCGGCGTCCTGGTGCCCGCCGACGAGGTCGTGGCCGTGCGGGTGTTCGTCACCGGGCCGCCCAACCCCGAACGTCCGCACAGCCTTCCGGGCCGCTTTGTCGTCCGCTCGGGCGACATCCAGACCGAGGCCAAGACCGTCTTCCTTTCCGGAGCCGCGAACCCGAAATGACCCAGGCCGCATCCTCTCCGATCCCCCCCGCCAAGGGCGCCATCACCGGCTGGCACGTGCTGGCGGGGATGGTGCTGTTCTTTGTCATCATCATCGCCGTGGACACCCTGTTCATCGTCAAGGCCTATCGCAGCTTCTCGGGCGAGGTGGCCTCCAACCCGTATGAGGCCGGGCTGGCCTTCAACCGCACCCTGGCCCAGCGCCAGCGCGAGGAGGCCCTGGGCTGGACCGCCGTGATCGAGCGCCCCGAGCCGGGCGTCGTGGCCTTGCGGATGACCGACAAGGCCGGTCAGCCGCTCTCGACCCTGTCGCTGACCGGGACCCTGGACCGTCCTGCCACGGAAGTGGGACGCCAGACCCTGAACTTCAAACCGACGGGCGATGGCTGGTATCGCGCCGCGGCGCGGCTGGACGGCGCCTGGGACCTGCGCGCCACCGCCCGCAACGCCCAGGACCAGTTCGAGATCGAAAGCCGGCTGGTGGCCCCATGACCCCGGCCCTGGCCATCCCGCGCGATCTCGAGGCCTTCGTCCGTCGCGACGCCGCGGGCAAGGGGCGGCTGGAGCTGTTGGTCAACGGCGCCCGCTGCGCCGCCTGCATCGGCAAGATCGAAAAGGCCGTCGGGGCCCTGCCGGGGGTCGAAGGCGCGCGCCTGAACCTGACGACCGGCAAGCTGGCCGTGGATCTGAAGGCCGTGTCGGCCAATCCCGATCGGGTGGTCGAGGTGGTCGAGGGACTGGGCTATCGCGCCTGTCTGTACGATCCGACCGAGGCCGCCGCCGCCCAGGACCGCGAGGGCCGCGAGCTGGCCGTGGCCCTGGGCGTCGCCGGCTTCGGCGCGGGCAATGTGATGATGTTCACCGTCCCGGCCTGGGCGGGACTGTTCGGGCAGGAGCTGAACGCCTCGACCCTGACGGTGATGTACTGGATGGCCGCCATCGTCGCCACGCCCTGCGCGCTGTTCGCCGGACGGCCGTTCTTCCGCTCGGCCTGGGCGTCGCTGCGGCGCGGCAAGGCCAACATGGACGTGCCGATCTCGATCGGCGTGATCCTGACGCTGATCGTCAGCTTCTCCGAGACGATCCTGGGCGGGAAGCACGCCTATTTCGACGCGGCGGTGACCCTGCTGTTCCTGCTGCTGATCGGGCGCTATCTGGATCACCGGCTGCGCAACACCGCCCGGTCGGCGGCGCGTGATCTTCTGGCGCTGCAGACGCCGTTCGCCGTGCGCCTGGTCGGTCCGCTGGAGCAGGGCGTGCCGATCGCGGATGTGCGGGTCGGCGACCGTCTGGTGGTCGCGCCCGGCGACCGCATTCCCGTGGATGGCCGCGTCGAAAGCGGCGGCTCCGAGCTCGACAATGCGCTGATCACCGGCGAGACCGCCCTGGTTTCCGTCGCCGCCGGGGCTCGGGTTCACGCCGGCGCGCTCAATCTCAGCGGCCGCCTGGTCATGGTGGCCACCGCCCGCAGCGAAGACTCCACCCTGGCGGCGATCGGCCGGCTGATGGAGGCCGGCGCCCAAAGCCGCTCGCGCTATGTGCGTCTGGCCGACAAGGCCGCCGCCCTCTATGTGCCCGTGGTCCACACCCTGGCCGCCCTGACCTTCGTGGGCGGGTGGGCTCTGGGCCTGGGTCCGCGCGAGGCGCTGCTGCGGGCCGCCGCCGTGCTGATCGTCACCTGTCCCTGCGCCCTGGGCCTGGCGGTGCCCGCCGTCCAGATCGCCGCCAGCAGCCGGCTCTTCCGCCGGGGCGTGCTGGTCAAGTCGGGAGCCGCGCTGGAGCGGCTGGCCGAGGTTGACCATGTGGTGTTCGACAAGACCGGCGTGCTGACCGAGGGCCAGCCCCGGCTGCTCGATGCGCCGGCCCATCTGGTCGCCATGGCCGCCCCTCTGGCGCGCGGCTCGCGTCATCCGCTGGCGCGGGCCATGGCCGCGGCCGCCGGCCTGGGCGTGGTCGCCGATGACTGCGTCGAGACCCCCGGTCAGGGCGTCGAAGGCGTGATCGACGGCCGGCGCGCGCGGCTGGGCCGGGCCGCCTTCGTCGGATTGCAAAGCGAAGGCGCGCTCGAGACCGAGCTGTGGTTCGGCTTCGAGGACGACGTGAAGATCCGCTTCGCGTTCGAGGATCAGCCTCGCGCCGACGCGGCCAGCACGATCGCCGGCCTCAAGGCCATGGGGCTGACGGTCGAAATCCTGTCCGGCGACCTGGCCGGGCCGGTCGAACGCGTGGCCCGGGCCGTGGGTCTGGACGCCTCGGAATGGCGCGCGGGCCTGACGCCGTTCGAGAAATCGGCGGCCATTGACGCGCTCAAGGCTTCGGGCCGGCGTGTCCTGATGGTGGGCGACGGCCTCAATGACGCCGCAGCCCTCGCGCGAGCTCACGCCTCGATGGCGCCGTCGGCGGCGGTCGACGCGGCCCAGAGCGCGGCCGATCTGGTGTTCACGGGCCAGGCCCTGTCGGTGGTGATCGACGCCATCGCGACGGCGCGCACGGCCCGGCGACGGGCGCTGGAGAACTTCGCCTTCTCGGCGCTCTACAACCTCGTGGCGGCCCCGGCGGCCATTGCCGGTCTGCTCAACCCGTTCATCGCCGCCCTGGCCATGTCGGGCTCGTCGATCATCGTCCTGCTCAACGCCCTGCGGCCCAGTACGGTCAGGATGCCCAAATGACCATTCTGCTGTTCCTGGCCCCCGCATCGGTCGCGCTGGGCGCCCTGGGCCTGGCGGCCTTTCTGTGGACGATGCGATCGGGCCAGTACGACGACCCCAAGGGCGACGCCGAACGGATCCTCTACGACCATCTGGAAGACCTGCCGCCGCCGCGCGGCGATTGATCCAGATCAGGGTTGGCCGACCGACGGCGTGGAACAGTCACGGGCGACGCAAGGAGCCCTGACCATGATCGCCACGCTGACCAAAGACGCCGCCGCCGAGCCTGTCGTCGCGCGCCGCCCGTCGGCGTTCGACGTTCGCGACAGCCGGGCCCCGCGCTACACCAGCTATCCGACCGCCCTGCAATTCTCCGACGCCGTCGACGGCGATGTCTATGGCCAGTGGCTGGCCGCGCTGGACCCCGCCGAGCGGGTGTCGCTGTATGTCCACGTGCCGTTCTGCGCGCGGCTGTGCTGGTACTGCGGATGTCATACCCGCGTGGTCAAGAAGGCCAGCCTGATCAGCGACTATGTCGAGAACCTGATCGAGGAGCTGGCGCTGGTGGAGGCGCGACTGCCGGGCCGCCTCACCGCCGGCGCGCTGCATCTGGGCGGCGGCACGCCCAACATGCTGTCGCGTGACGATCTGGTCCGGCTGTTTGGCGCGCTCAAGCACGTGTTCCGCTTCGCGCCGGGGATCGAGATCTCGGCCGAGCTTGACCCCGCCACCCTGACGGAAAGCTGGGTTCGGGCGGCGGCCTTCCATGGTCTAACGCGCGCCAGCCTGGGCGTTCAGGACCTGGCGCCGCACGTCCAGGACGCCGTCAACCGCATCGAACCCTTCGAGACCGTGGCGCGGGCAGTTGGCTGGCTGCGCGCCGCCGGCGTGGGCTCGATCAACCTGGACCTGATGTACGGCCTGCCGCGCCAGACCACGGCGGATGTGCGCTCGACCCTGGACGCGGTCCTGACCCTGCGGCCCGAGCGCATCGCCCTGTTTGGCTATGCCCACGTGCCATGGGCCAAGCCCCATCAGCGCCTGCTGCCCGAGGATGAGCTTCCCGGTTCGGAGGCCCGGCTGGAGCAAAGCCAGTCGGCGGCCGAGCGGCTGGTCGGCGAGGGTTATGTCGCCATTGGCATCGACCACTTCGCCCTGCCGGACGACGCCCTGGCCGTCAGCAAGGCTGACGGCGTGCTGCGGCGCAATTTCCAGGGCTATACGACCGATTCCTGTCCCACCCTGCTGGGCTTTGGCGCCTCGTCGATCGGTCGTCTTCCGCAGGGCTTTGTGCAGAACCTGCCGCCCGAGGTCGCGTGGCGCACCGCGATCGCCGAGGGCCGTTTGCCGGTGTCCCGAGGTCTGGTGCTGACCGACGATGACCGGCTGCGTGGTGATGTGATCGAGCGGCTGATGTGCGACTTCAGCGTCGATCTTGGCCAGGTCGCCCAGCGGCACGGGGTCGAGGCGTCGGTGTTCGCCGATGATCTGGTCGCCCTGCAGGGGCTGGTCCAGGAGGGGCTGGCCGTGGTCCGCGGCGGTGTCGTCGAGATGACCCCGCACGGCCGCGCCTATGTGCGTCTCGTGGCCCAGGCGTTCGACCGCCGGTCGGCCAAGGGCGCTGGATTCTCCAAGGTCATCTAGCTCAGCGTCCCAGACGAGGGGTTGAGCGGTTTGGTCGCGCCGCCGCTTGACGCCGATCAATTCGCGCGCGCCCGGACAGGGCAAGCTTGCGGCAGGGAGACTGTCGATGCCAACCCCATCCTCTTTACCGCTCGAACGGCGTCATCTCGATCTGGGCGCGGACTATCTGCTGCGCTCGGTCGCGATCCTGGGGTCGTTGTTTGGCGGAGACGTTTCCCGGGGCCTGATCTATCTGACCGCCCTCCAGGCCTCGTCGCAGCACCTGCGCAACACCCAGGACCCGGGCCGGACCCAGTCCGCCGATGACGACCAGCGCCGGCCTGTCAGCCTGTCGTCGATCGCCAGGGCCCTGAGCATGTCGGTCGAAACCACAAGGCGCCAGGTGCTGCGCCTCGAGCACGACGGCTTTGTCGACCGCACCGCCAATGGCGGGGTGATGGTTCGTTTTTCTGGGCCAAACAGCGAGGCCCTGTGCGAGGCGCTCGTCGTCAACAGCGTCAATATCCAGCGCCTTGGCGGGGGCTTGCAGCGCCTGCGCGCCGAGACGCCCAGCTCCCGGAAACTGGCATGACGGTCCAGGCCGACAGTCTTGACCTCGCCGTTCGGCGGACGGCAGGCCGCGCGCCCCGGGCGCGGAGCGACGCCTTTGCCGGGCTGTTTCTTTTCGCCGACCTTGCTCCGGCCGACCGGATGGCGCTGCAGGGAGCCGCGACTGTGCGGACTTTCGAAAAGGGCGAGGCGATGATCGACTCCGCCGAGGGCGACGGGCTGATCGTGCTGTGCGAGGGGGCGGCGGCCCTGAGCATCGATGACGACGGTCGTCGCGCGGTGCTGGCCGTGGTCTCCGCGCCCCAGGCGCTGAACCTGGCCTGCGTCATGGCAAGGTCCAGTCCCCTGGTGTCATGGCGGGCGGCCGATCGTTGCAGGGTGATGTTCCTGCCCCGGGCGCTGTTCCTCGATATTGTTGCGCGAGACGCGCGCTTTGCGGCGAATGTCGCTTCGGCGCTGGCCGGCGCCTATCAGGGCATGGTCGCGACCGCCGCGGCCCAGCGCCTGCGCTGCGCCCAGGAACGCCTCGCGGACTATCTGCTGTCGCTGCCGTCCGCGCCGGGCGATGAAGCCGAGGTCCGGCTGCCCCATTCCAAGCATCTGCTGGCGTCGCTGCTCGGGATGACGCCGGAAAACCTGTCGCGAACCCTGGTCGCGCTCGCGCCGCATGGCGTGACGGTGCAGGGCGCGGATGTGCGGATCGCCGATCGCCAGAGGCTGCGCGACGCCGTCGGCTGGCTGGGCGCGGCGTCGGGAGCCTGAGGGCTGGGGCCAGCGTCAGGCGCCGCGTCTGGTGTTTTCCGGCGGGGCGGCGTACCGGAGGCGCGTGCAGGGCGCCAGCGCGCCACCAGCGGAGGCCGGTTTGAAAAGTTTGCCGTTCCAGGCGTCGTCAGAGACGGCGCAGCCGTCCGCGCTTCCCCAGAGGGGAAATTCCAAGTCGTGGAAATTTAAGCGGAAAGTGGTGGGCGCAGTAGGATTCGAACCTACGACCCGCTGATTAAGAGTCAGCTGCTCTACCAACTGAGCTATGCGCCCGCTCGGTCCGAAGCACTTGACTGCCCCGGCGGCGAGGCGCGGAACATACGCAAAGATTCCTGGAACGCAAGGGACTATTTCGTGGCCAGACGAGACATCAGCGGCGCGGTCGATTTCGCCTATCTGGAAGGGTTCGCCGCGGGCGATTCCGGGGTGGTCGACGAGGTGCTGGCCCTGTTCCGCGAACAGGCCGCCATGTGGGCCCCCATGCTCGATCCGGCCCATGCCGGCTGGCGCGACGCGGTCCACACCGTCAAGGGCGCTGCGCGGGGCGTGGGAGCGTTTTCCCTGGGCGATGTCTGCGAGGGCGTCGAGGAGGGTCAGGAGAGCCTGGAGGCGGTCAGGACGGCCTTGGACGCGGCGCTCATGGACATCGCCGCCTACGCCCATGAGCAGATGCTGAAGTCGCTGAAAGGGTGAGCTTCTGCGCCCCGCCGCAAACTGGCGTCATAAATGTAATAATGCGAGTCACTCGCATTTATCCTTGACCGACCCGACCCGCCGTCCTTAAGAGCGCTAACTGATAATCGCTCTCAAGTACAAGGTTGGCTTCCCATGTCCGCTCGCGTCGCACCGCGTCTTAGCCGTTCAGCTCTCCTGGCCACGACGATCCTGGCGCTGGCGCCGATCGCGGGCGCCGTCCACGCCGAGGAGACCGCGCTGGCCGTCGAAGAGCCGAACGTGGTCAGCCAGGTTTTGATCGAGAGCGCGCGCGCCAAACAGTCGGCGGGCGCGACGGGGCTGGACCTCAGCTTGCGCGAGACCCCGCAATCGGTGACCGTGGTCACCCGCCTCCAGATCCAGGATTTCGCCCTTAACAACGTCAACGACCTGTTGGCTCAGGTGGTCGGCGTCAATGTCGAGCAGGTCGAGACCGACCGCACCTATTACAACGCGCGCGGCTTCGACATCACCAACTTCCAGGTCGACGGGGTTGGTCTGCCGCTGGCCTGGGGCATCCAGTACGGCGATCTCGACACGGTGACTCTCGATCGGGTCGATGTCGTGCGCGGCGCCAGCGGGATGTTGAGCGGAACGGGAAATCCCTCGGCGACGATCAACTATATCCGCAAGCGTCCGACGGCTGAGTTTCAGGCCAAGGCCTCGGCCTCGTATGGCTCCTGGAACGACAAGCGCCTTGAGGCTGACGTGTCCGGCCCGCTCAACGCTTCGGGTTCGGTGACCGGGCGCTTTGTCTACGCCAACCAGGACAAGGATTCCTATCTCGACCACTACAGGGTCAACCGGAACGTCTATTACGGCGTGGCGTCCTGGGACGTGACCGCCAAGCTGAAGGCCACGGCGGGCTATACGCGGCAGGACAATCTGGCCTCGGGCGTGCTGTGGGGCGCTCTGCCGCTGAACTATACGGACGGCACGCTGATCTCCTATCCGCGCTCGGCCTCGACGTCGGCCGACTGGACCTATTGGGACACCAAGACCCAGAACGCCTTCCTGGAAACCCAATACGCCTTTGATAACGGCTGGCAGGCCAAGGCGACCTATACGCACAAGACCTCGGACGAGGACGCCAAGCTGCTCTACGCCTATGGCAATCCGGACAAGACGACGGGTCTGGGCGTCGGCGCCATGACGGGACTCTATCCCACCAAGCGCAAGCAAGATCTGTTTGACGCTTCGATCTCGGGTCCTCTCGCCCTGTTTGGTCGCCAGCACGAACTGGTCCTTGGCGCGAGTTCAGCCAGGGGGACGTCAAAGGAATACCAGGGGTTCTCCGCCGCCGCGCCCACCTATGGCGCTGTCAGCGCGTGGGGTCGTCAGCAGATCGCCGAACCGACCTATCCCGATCCCGATCTGCAGGCCGACGTGAAGGACCGTCTCAATCGCGTCTACGGCGCCGCGCACGTCGATTTCACGGACCGCCTGAAGGGCGTGGTCGGCTTCAACGCCATCGACCTGAAGTCGTCGGGTATGTCTTACGGCGCTGATCAGGCGCGTTCGGAGTCCAAGATCAGCCCCTATGCGGGCCTGGTCTTCGACGTCACGCCGAACGTATCGCTGTACGGCAGCTATACCGACATCTTCAATCCGCAGTCGGAAGTGGACGTCAATCACGTCCGCCTCGCGCCGGCCAAAGGCACGAGCTACGAGGCCGGCCTGAAGAGCGAATGGTTCGGCAAGCGGCTCTACGCCACGGCGGCGATCTTCAAGTCCGAACAGGAGAACCTGGCCGAGTACGCGGGAGCGTTCGCGGACGGCAAGAGCTACTACACCGGCGTCGACACCGTCTCGAAGGGCTACGAGCTGGAGGTCAGCGGCGCGCTCACCGACCAGTGGCGCGTGTCGGGCGGCTGGACCCAGCTATCGATCGAGGGCCCGTCCGGAGCGGACGTCCGCCACTACCAGCCGCGCAAGACGCTGAAGCTGTCGACCACCTACAGCATCCCCAGCCTGCGCGACCTGAAGCTGGGCGCGGCGGTGCGCTGGCAGGACGATATCTCGACGGTGGACGTGACGACCGTCACCCAGAAGGCCTATGCGGTGGTCGACCTGATGGCGGGTCTGGACCTGACCGAAAAGGTGCGCGCCACGGTCAACGTCAAGAACCTGTTCGACGAGACCTATCTGACCAGCCTGATGTGGACGCAGTCCTACTACGCGGCTCCGCGCAGCGCGTCGGTGCGCCTGGACTACACGTTCTAGATCATGACCGTGTTCCCCCAGCTCAAGCGCTTTGGCGCGCAGGCCGTGCGGGACGCGGCGACCGACGTCGACGCCGGCTCTGTTCCCCTGGAGTCGGCGGCGCGCAAGGATCGGGCCGGGTTCAGCCCGCGCCCGATCCTGACCTTCCTGCATCGCTGGGTCGGCCTGTTCATCGCCGGCTTCCTGTTCGTCTCGGGTGTGACAGGGGCGGTGATCTCGTGGGATCATGAGCTCGACGACCTGCTCAATCCGCACCTGATGTACGCTCAATCCCGGGGCGAGGGGGCGAAAGGGCAGGGGACGGCGCTGCCAGCCCTGGACCTTGCCAGGAAGATCGAGGCGCGGGACCCGCGCGTCCAGGTCACCTGGCTTCCGCTGGAGCCCGAGCCCGGCGGTACGCTGGCCTTTGGCGTCGAACCCAAGCGCAATCCGGCGACGGGCAAGCTGTTCGAGCCGCACTACAATCAGGTCTTCATCGATCCCGTAACCGGCGCCGAGCAGGGGCGGCGGGAGTGGGGGGCGGTCTGGCCGATCACGCGGGAGACCTTCGTCTCGTTCCTCTACGTCCTGCACTACACCCTGCACATTCCGGCGATGTGGGGCATTGATCGTTGGGGCGTCTGGCTGATGGGGATCGTGGCGACGCTGTGGACGATCGACTGCTTCGCCGGCTTCTACCTGACCCTGCCGCCCAGGCCGGTGTCGGCGAAGGTCCACAAGAGCTTCTGGGCGCGCTGGAAGCCGGCCTGGCTGATCAAGACCCGCGCGAGCGCCTACCGGATCAATTTCGACATCCACCGGGCCTTTGGCCTGTGGCTGTGGGGCGTGCTGTTCACGGTGGCCTTCACGGCCTTCTCGCTGAATCTCTACAGCGAGGTGTTCTATCCGGTGATGTCGAAGATCTCGAAGGTCACGCCCAGCCCCTTCGACATGCGCACGCCGGCCGACATCAATTCGCCGATCGTGGCCAGGAAGACCTATGGCGAGATCCTCGAGACCGCCAAGGCCGAGGGCGCCAGGCGCGGCTGGACGGCTCCGGTCGGCGCGCTGTTCTATTCCAAGGAGTACGGCATCTACGGCGCCGGCTTCTTCGCGCCCGGCGGCGATCATGGCGCGGCTGGCGTCGGCCCGCCCTACCTCTACTACGACAGCGCCGATGGCCGCCTGCTGGGCGACAGGCAGCCTTGGAAGGGCACGGCCGCCGACATCTTTGTCCAGGCCCAGTTCCCCTTGCACTCGGGTCGCATCCTGGGCCTGCCGGGCCGCATCCTGATCTCGTTCGTTGGCATCGTGGTCGCGGCGCTCAGCGTCACCGGCGTGGTCATCTGGTGGAAAAAACGCAAGGCGCGGGTGAAGCGGCGCGGGCGCGCCGCCCCCCAAGTTGCCTAGGCGGCGCGAGCCCTGGCCGGCAGGAAGCGCGGGTTGCGCAACAGGGCCGCGCTGACCAGCGTGACCAGCAGGCCGACCGGGAAGATCTCGGCGAAGGTCATCGGCATGCGCAGCAGGGGATTGCGGTACATCTCGACCATGCCCTGCATCTCCCTGGCCAGCTTGTCATAGGCTGCGCCGGTGACGCCGGCGGCGCGCCTGGCTTCCAGGGTGGTGGCCACGTAGCGCTCCATGAAGGTGTAGTGGGTCAGCGCCAGATAGACTTCCCAGATCAGCACATAGGCCAGGCCGGCGATCACGGCGATGCCCAGGCCCACCTGCACGGCGCGCCAGAAGCCGATGACGCCGCCCAGGGTCTGGTCGCGGTACTGCTTGATCCCCACCAGGATCGCCGACAGGGCCACCAGCATGATCAGATAGCCCAGCCACACGTTCGAGTGCGGCGCGTCGCCATTCCACAGGATCGTGCCGATGATGCCGGCGATGGTCACAAGGCCGGCGACGAGGCCGTGGGTCAGGATGATGCGGAGCATGGTGAGCTGGTCTTTCGTGTTGTGATGAACAGACACCGAGCGTGCGGACTGGCGAAAGGCGGCGCCATCACCCGAAAGGGTGAAATCGACCTTCTCAGCCGTTTGGGCCTCATGGAATCAGCTGCAGGTCGCGGGCCTTGTGGATCGCTTGGGTGCGACGCCGGACCTCCAGCTTGCCGAACAGGTTGGCCAGATGGGTCTTCACGGTGTTGGGCGATAGGCCCAGGGTTTTGGCGATTTCCTTGGTGGACTGGCCCTCGGCCAGCCGTTCCAGCACGCGGACTTCCTGACCGGTCAGGCCAAGGGATTTTACGGCGGCGGTGTTGCGCGAGAAGGCTTGCGGCGCGTGGCGCGAGGCCAGCTTCCAGCCCACCCAGACCCCGCCCACGGCGAAGGCCGCGCCGATGACGGCGACATAGATCTCTCGCGAGAAGGCGCGCACCACGTACTGGTACTCCAGCCACTGCAGCGCGAAGGCGCCGGCGGTCAGAACCAGGGCCCAGGGGAGGATGGTGCGGATCATGGCGCGATGGTGCGTGATCCGCGCCAAGCGTCAACAGGCACGGCGCGTCGGGGTCTTGGGAGAGGAGAGTCGGCGTTCTAGATTAGGCGCTCGTTCAAAGGAGCCTTTCCCATGCCCCCCAGCCCCTGGCATCACCAGCGCAACGCCAATGTCGCCGACGACATCGACTTCGACATCAAGGGGCAGGAGCTCCAGTTCGTCGAGATCGAGCTGGATCCCGGCGAAAGCGCCATCGCCGAAGCCGGCGCCTTCGTCTGGAAAGAGGCCAGCATCGAGATGACCACCGTGTTCGGCGACGGTGCGGGCGACCAGGGCGGCGGCTTCATGGGCAAGCTGCTAGGCGCGGGCAAGCGCCTGATCACCGGCGAGAGCCTGTTCACGACCGTCTTCACCCATACCGGCCAGGGCAAGGCGCGGGTGGCTTTCGCATCGCCGACGCCAGGGTCAATCCTGCCGCTGAACCTGGGGCAACTGGGTGGAACCCTGATCTGCCAGAAGGACAGCTTCCTGGCCGCCGCGCGCGGCGTGTCGATCGGCATCCACTTCCAGAAGCGGATGATGACCGGTCTGTTCGGCGGCGAAGGCTTCATCATGCAGAAGCTGGAAGGCGATGGCTGGGTGTTCGTCCAGATGGGTGGAACCCTGGTCGAGCGCGAGCTGGCGCCCGGCGAAGAGCTGCACGTCGATACCGGCTGCCTGGCCGCCTACACCCCCGGCGTTGACTTCGACATGGTGATGGCCGGCGGGGTCAAGAGCGTGCTGTTCGGCGGGGAGGGCCTGTTCTTCGCCCGCCTGCGCGGTCCCGGAAAGGTCTGGATCCAGTCGCTGCCGTTCTCGCGCCTGGCCGGCCGGATGATGCAGGCGGCGGGCGGACAGGGCGGCAACCAGGGCGAAGGCTCGCTGCTGGGCGGCCTGGGCGACCTGATCGGCGGGAATAGGTAGGCTCGGCGTGCTCTTGAATGCTCTGCTGGCGGAAATCCGGTCCCTCCATGAGGGGCCGGATCGTGGCTATCACGGCTGGAGCCATCCCTTGGCCTTGCTGGACCTGTTGGCCGAGGTCGAGGGAAGGCTCGACGACCCGCTGGCGGTGCGTTGCGCCATCCTGCTGCACGACGCGATCTACGAGCCGCGTCGCGCGGACAACGAGACGCGCAGCGCCGAACTCGCAAGGCGCATGCTGGACGGTGTTATTCCCGAGATCAGCCTTGAGCGTACGATCCGGTTGATCGAGGCGACCCAGCGTCACGCGATCCCTGACGGCCTTGCCGTCGCCGAGATCGGTGACATGGCGATGTTCTTGGACATGGACCTTTCGATCCTCGGCGCTGAGGCACACGCTTTCGACGCCTATGAGGCCGGGGTGCGCCATGAGTACCGCGAGGTTCCCGAAGCGGCGTTCAGGCACGGGCGAGCGGCTATTCTGGAGCGCTTCCTGGAGCGGGAGGCGCTGTACATGTCGGAGTGGGGCCGAGCTCGGTTCGAAGGCCGGGCGCGAGAGAATCTGCGGCGGTCCATCGCTCAGCTGAGAGCGGGCGGTGAAACGCCGATCTAGCCCTTCGTCTTGTCCCAGCTGTCGTACTCATAGGCGATGCAGCGGTCGATCAGGGTGCGCCACACCGGCTCGGCGATGGATTCGGACAGTCCGGTCTCTCGCGCGGCGGCCTTGACCTTGGTCACCACGTCCTCGATCCGCGCGCGGTCGAAGACCTTGGAGCGGTCGGCCTTGATGCGGGCGGCGGCGGCCATATAGCCCTGACGTTCGGTCAGCAGCGCCACCAGGGCGCGGTCCAGGGCGTCGACGCCCTGACGCACGTCAAGCATGGTCTGGCAGTCGCCGGGAACCAGCCGTTCGCCGACCTCGATATTCGTCTTGACCATGAAACCCTAGATACCCGCGCCGTTGTCCATCGTGAGGAGCGCCGCCTCGTGCGCGGCGGCCTCGTCCTTGAGCCAGGCGACGAAGGCCTTCACCTGAGGCAGTCGTCCCTTGGCCTTGGGATGGACGACGTAATAGGCAAAGTCGACCGCCGTGGCCATCTCGAACGGGATCACCAGACGTCCGGCGTCCAGATCGGCCTGGGCCAGGGTGCGCTTGGCCAGGGCCACGCCGCGGCCGTTGGCGGCGGCTTCGATGACCATGCTGGACTGGTTGAAGCGGGGCCCCCGCGAGCCGTCGATACTGCGCAGGCCGCGCGCCGCCAGCCACATGGCCCAGTCGGGGCAGCTGTCGTCGGCGTCGGGCGAGCCGTCGTGCAGCAGGATGTGGTGTGAGAGATCCTCGGGCGCGGCCAGCGGATTTTCGGCCAGCAGGGCGGGGCTGACCACCGGCACCACGGTCTCGCTGAGCAGGCGGATGACCTCCAGCCCGGGATAGCGGCCCGAGCCGTAGCGAATCGCCAGATCGACCTCGCCGGCCGCGAAATCGACGACTTCCATGCCGGCCGACAGCCAGACATCGACCTGGGGCTGGGCCTGCTCGAACTTGCCCAGGCGCGGCACCAGCCACTTGGCGGCGAAGGACGGGGCGGAGATCGGAA
>Ga0209023_10002751_pt1 | contig 21598 bp, 20 predicted proteins | sample LakOneMetagenome_FD_187468 | JGI IMG/M metagenome (GOLD analysis project Ga0209023, IMG submission 187468) | Freshwater and sediment microbial communities from Lake Erie, Canada (SPAdes) (version 2) | ecosystem: Environmental > Aquatic > Freshwater > Lentic | place: Lake Erie, Canada...
TTCTGCCCAGTAGTTTGCGGGGAGCAGCCGATGAACGGCGCGGAAGTTCTGGACGTCGGGCGCGACGCCATCTGGCTGACGATCCAGCTGTGCCTTCCGGTGCTGCTGGTCGGGCTGGTGGTCGGCGTGGTGATCGGCCTGTTTCAGGCCCTGACGCAGATTCAGGAACAGACCCTGATCTATGCGCCCAAGATCATCGCCATCTTCGTCAGCCTGATTCTGTTCCTGCCGCTGATGGGCGCCCTGTTGGGCGGCTTCATGCGCCAGATCGCGGCCCGCATCGCGGGGATGTAGTGGACGCTTATGCGACCGCTGATCAGGTCTGGGCCGGGGGGCTGATCTTCGCCCGGATCGCGGCGATCCTGATGCTGATCCCCGGCTTTGGCGAGGCCTATGTGCCCCCGCGCGTGCGATTGTCGCTGGCGCTGGTCATCAGTCTGGCGCTGTGGCCGGTGGTGCGCGGTTCGCTGCCGGGCCTGCCGGACAGCATGGGGCTGATGGTCGGGTGGATCATCCGCGAGGTGGTCGTGGGCCTGATGATCGGCCTGCTGCTGCGCATGTTCATGAGCGCCCTGGCGACAGCGGGCGAGATCGTGTCGTTGCAGACGACGCTCAGCTTCGCCCAGACCGCCAATCCGATGCAGGCTCAGCCGGGTTCGACCATCGCCGCCTTTCTGGCCCTGCTGGGGGTGACGCTGCTGTTCGCCACCGACACCCACCACCTGTTCATCGCCGGCATGGTGGGCTCGTATCGGCTGATCTCGCCGGCCCAGCCGCTGATGATGGCCGACTTCACCCAGATGGCCGTGCGGACCCTGGGCGACAGCTTTATGCTGGGGGTGCAGTTGTCGGCGCCGGTGCTGGTCTTTGCTTTGATCTTCAACCTGGCGTCCGGCCTGGTGGCGCGGGTCATGCCGTCGTTCCAGGTCTATTTCGCCGCCGCGCCCTTGAGCGTGATCCTGGGCCTGTCGATCTTCGCGCTGAGTCTGGGTGCGCTGGGCACCCTCTTCATCGACCGCTACCGCCGTCTGGCGGAGTATTTCGTGCTGGGAGGCCCTGGTGGCTGAAGGCGCGGATCCCGAGTCGAAAACCGAAGAGGCGACCCCGCGAAAGCTTGAGGACGCCCGAAAGAAGGGCGATGCGGCCAAGTCGCCCGACGTCGCCCAGGTGCTGTCGCTGGCGGGGGCGGCGGCGGTGATCCTGATGGGGGGAGGCTGGTTCGCCTCGTCCATCGCCGAACAGATGCTGCCCTTCATCGCCGCCCCGCACGAGATGCTGGGGGTGCTGAACTCGGGCGCGGGCAACCAGATCATGGTGCGCGCCGTCTGGGCCGTGGCGCCCTTTTTGGGAGCCGTCATGCTGGCGACCATCCTGGGCGGAGTCGGGGGCAATGTCGCCCAGTCAGGCCTGATCTTCACGGCCGAAAAGCTGAAGCCCAAATGGTCGGCGGTCAGTCCGATGCAGGGGTTCAAACGCATCTTCGGCCCCGACGGCCTGGCGCAGTTCGTCAAGACCTTCCTGAAGCTGATCGCCGTGTGCGCCGTGTGCTGGATGGTGTTGAAGCCGCATCTGCGCGAGTTCGAGAACATGGCCGCGATCAGCCCGCTGGCGATCCTGCCGCTGGCGCGCGACATGGCGATCTCGCTGTTCGTGGCCTCGATCATCCTGCTGGGCGCCACGGCCGGAGCCGACTTCATCTGGCAGAAGATGCGCTTCGCCAAGCGGATGCGCATGACCAAGGAAGAGCTGAAGGAAGACTTCAAACAGTCCGAAGGCGACCCGCACATCAAGGCCAAGCTGAAGCAGATCCGCATGCAGCGCAGCCGCCAGCGGATGATGGCCAATGTGCCCAAGGCCACCGTCATCGTGACCAACCCGACCCACTATTCGGTCGCCCTGCGCTATGAGCCGGATCAGGGCGACGGGGCGCCGATCTGCGTGGCCAAGGGCGTCGACGCCTTGGCCCTGCGCATCCGCGAAGTGGCGACCGAGCACGGCGTGCCGATCGTCGAGAACGTGCCGTTGGCGCGCGCCCTGTACGCCACCGTCGAGGTGGACGAGGTTATTCCGCGCGAACATTTCGACGCCGCCGCCAAGATCATCGGCTTCGTCTTCCAGTCCCGTAAGCGCCGGTAAGGCGGCGTCAGGATTTGGGCGTATGATCGCAACACTGATTCGCGAGGCTGTATGACGTCCACCCGCCGCCCTTCGTTCGACCTGTTGTCCGGCGTGATGGCGTTCGGCGTCGTGGCGGCGATTGCGGCGTTGGCCTATCCGGCGTTTCGCGCCAACCCGACCTCGGCGCCGGGACTGGTGCTGATCCTGACCGTGGGCGCGATCGCCCTGATCGGTCTGTTCGGCTTCCGCCGGGCGGCGGACGCCAAGCCGAGCAGCGATGCGGCCATCGAGGTGCTGGACGCCATGGCCGAACCGGCGGCGCTGGTCTGGGATTCAGGACAGATCCTGGCCTTCAACGCCGCCTGGTCCGAGGCCAATGGCGCGACCGGCGCCCTGCCGCGCGGCAAGTCGGCCCAGGCCCTCTACATGGCCTTCGCCCAGGCGCGCAAAGGCGAGCCGGGCCGCGCCATCGTCATGATTGGACAGCGCGAGGTCGAGGTCGTCATCGGCCAGATCGGCGATGGAAAGACGGGCGAGGGCAGGTTCCTGATGCGCGCGGCGCCGGACGCCGTCCTGCCCATCGCCGCCGCGCCCGTCCACACGCCGGCCGCCGCAGCGACCGGCGAGGCGCGGGCCATGGCCGCCGGGGCGCCGTTCGGCTCGGCCGTGATCGGCGGCGACGACCTGTTTTCCGGCCGCGCGGAAGAGGCCAATCCGGCGCTTGCCGTTCTGACCGGACCGGGGGCGGCGCGCGATGCAGCCTTTGGTCATCTGTTCGATCCGGGCGGAATCGCCGAGGCGCGGCTGAAGCTGGCGGGCGGATCGTCGGGCCCGATCGAACTGGTCGCGCGGGCCTACCCCGACAAGATGCTGCATCTGTATGTGGCGCCCGAGGGCGACAAGCGGCGGATCTGGCTGTTCGACGTCTCGGGTCAGAAGTCGATGGAGCTTCAGCTCAACCAGGCCCAGAAGATGCAGGCGGTGGGCCAGCTGGCCGGGGGCGTGGCGCACGACTTCAACAATCTGCTGACGGCGATCCAGCTTCAGCTGTCGGGTCTGCTGGAACGGCACCCCGTGGGCGATCCTTCGTACGAGGGTCTGAACGAGATCCGTCAGACGGCCATTCGCGCGGCGGATCTGGTGCGCAAGCTGCTGGCCTTCTCGCGCAAGTCGACGGTGCGGCGCGAGCGGCTGGACCTTGGCGAACTGGTCGGCGAGTTCGCCATCCTGCTGCGGCGGCTGCTGCGCGAGGACGTGCGGCTGGAGACCGACTACGGACGCGACCTGCCGATCGTGCTGGCCGACAAGTCGCAGCTGGAGACGGCAGTGATGAACCTGGCCGTCAATGCGCGCGACGCCATGCGCGGCGTGGTCGAACCGGGCGCCGGCGTCGTCACCATCGCCACGCGCCGCCTGACGGGCGACGAGGCGCGAGCCCTGGGCTGGGTCGATGCGCCGACGGACGAGGTGGCCCTGATCGAGGTGTCGGACACCGGACCCGGCGTGCCGCCCGAACTGGCGGACAAGATCTTTGAACCCTTCTTCACCACCAAGGCGGTGAACGAGGGCACCGGCATGGGCCTGGCCACCGTCTATGGCATCGTGCAGCAGGCGGGCGGCCATATCACCGTCAGCAATATCGAGGGGGCTGGAGCCGCCTTCCGCATCTTCCTGCCGGCGGCGGGCGAGGCGGAACTGGCCGAGGTTCAGCCGGTCGAGGTCAAGGCCAAGGCGCCGCGCGACCTGTCGGGCGCCGGCCGCATCCTGTTCGTCGAGGACGAGGACGCCGTGCGCGGCATCGCCGCCCGGCTGCTGCGCCAGCGCGGCTATGAGGTGATCGAGGCCGCCGACGGCGAGGAGGCCCTGCTGCTGGCCGAGGAACACGCCGGCCAGATCGACATGATGATCTCCGACGTCATCATGCCGGGGCTGGACGGGCCGTCCTTGCTGAAGAAGGCGCGCAAATATCTGGGCGACGCGCCGGTCATGTTCATCTCGGGCTATGCCGAGAGCGACTTCTCGGACCTGCTGCAGGACGAGACGGGTGTGTCCTTCCTGCCCAAGCCGCTGGACATCAAGACCCTGGCCGAACGGGTGAAGCAGGAGCTGCACGCGGGCTGATCGCCCGCATGAAGGGCGGGGGTCAGGCCGCGCGGCGAAGCGCGGACGGCGCCTTGACATAAAGGCCCCGGCGGCCGTTCACGGCGCGGAAGGCGACCGTCTCGCCTTCCAGACTTTCGTCCACGCCCAGAAGCAGGCACCCGTCATCGACCAGGCGGCGCTCCAGCCCGTCGAGAAGACGCGCCCGGCGCGACGGCTCCATATCGGCCATGACATTGCGGCAGAAGATGACGTCGAAACGGGCGTCATCGGTCGGTTCGTCCAGCAGGTTGGCGCGACCGAAACGCACGGCGTCGGCCAGTTCGGCCTTGACGATCCACTGGTCTTCCCGCGGTTCGAACCAGCGCAGCATGGTCTTGGCCGTAAGCCCGCGCTGAATCTCGAAGCCGGTATAGAGGCCCGAGCGCGCCTTCTCGATCGCGCGTTGCGACAGGTCGGTGGCGACCAGATCGACATCGACGCCGATCTCCCTGGCCGTCATGGCGATGGACCAGGCCTCCTGGCCGGTCGAGCAGCCGGCCGACCAGATCTTGATCCGTCCGTCGGGCCGCGCCTTGGACAGGGCCGGCAGCAGTTCGGTTTCGAGAATGCGGAAGGGGGTGCGGTCGCGACGGAACCAGGTCTCGGCGTTCAGCAGGGCCTCGATCACCGACCAGGCCAGCGAGGCGACCGGATTGGCCCACAGGTTCGTCAGCAGAGCCTCGACATTGGCGTAGCCCTCACGCCGCGCGATCGGACCCAGCCGGTGTTCAGCCAGGTGGATCCGATCCCGCGACAGCCGATAGCCGGCGCGGGTGGCGAGAAGGGACTGCAGCTTGTCGAAGTCCTCTGGGGTCATGCGGCGATCGCTCCGACCTCCGTCAGCTTGGACTGCAGGATTTCGCCGTCGAACGGCTTCATCACATAGTCGTCGGCGCCGGCGGCCAGGGCTTCGGCGATCCGCTCGGGGCGGGTCTCGATCGTGCAGAACAGCACCTTGGGTTGCCTGCCGCCCGGCATGGCGCGCAGGCGACGCAGGAAGGTGATCCCGTCCATCACGGGCATGTTCCAGTCCACCAGCAGGACGTCGGGCATGGCGCCGGTGCAATAGGCCAGGGCTTCGGAGCCGTCCGCCGCCTCATCGACCTCATAGCCCAGGCCCTCGACGATGCGGCGCGCAACCTTGCGGATGATGCGGCTGTCGTCGACGATCAGGCAGGTTCGGAAGTCCAAGGTCGATCCCTCAATGACACGACGGCTTTCGCCCGTGGCGCATGGACTGTTTTTATCTCAAACGCCAGTTAATGAGTCGTTTGGAAACGCCTCAGGCAGGCATTCGCGCGACCAGTGCGACCTTTCCGTCTTCAACCTTGGCGCGTAGAGCGCCGCCGGCCTCGTTCACGGTCAGCCACAGCCAGTAGGGCTGGATCCATTGACCGGCCAGGCCCTCGACCAGGCGTTCGCCGGCCAGACCCGTGACGGCCTCGGGCTTCAGCCGGGCGCGGGCGCCCTCGGCGAAGCCTTCCAGATAGAGCAGGCCGTTTTCCACCCGCGACTGAATGGTGGCGACGCCGCCCATCGGCAGGGCGCCGACGGTCAGATAGGCGAGGTTGGTCAGGGCGCGGGCCTGGGGCTTGGTGAACTCGCCGTCGGCGATGCGCCAGTCGAGCGAGGCGCGGCCCCCCTGGACCATGCCGGACACCAGGCCTTCGATCTCGCGGGCTGTGAACTTCTCGCTGGTGGTGGCGGCGCCGAAGGCGACGCGAGCGAAGTGAACCAGGGCGACCATCTTCCTGGCGCTCTGCTCGATCAGGGCCAGGGCGTCGTCGCGCATGTCCTGAGCTGTCGGGTCCTGCATCAGGTCGAGGCCCGAGACGATGGCGCCCGACGGGCTGATGAAGTCATGGCACAGCTTGGCCGCGATATAGGTCGCCAGCTCCGTCCCATCGACCGGAAGGTCCAGCGGAGCGGCGTCTGTGTCGTGGGGGGAGGTCATGATGTCTGGCGCGCTCAGGTCACAGTTCGTGTCGCGCGCGAAGTTGGAGTGATTTGCCGGTTCATGGAACCGCCCGGATGGTCTATCGACCCGCCAATGACGACCTCTTCCACACCTGCTCTTGAGCGCGATCTGACGTCCGGCGCGCTGTCCCTGGCCATCGCCGAGATCGCAGAGGAGGCCGCGCGGCTGATCCTGCCCTATTGGCGCGCAGGCACGGCGGTCGAGACCAAGTCCGACGACAGCCCGGTGACCCAGGCCGACCGGGCGGCCGAAGCCCTGATCCTGGAACGGTTGGCGGCCCTGTATCCGGGCGTGCAGACGGTGGCGGAGGAAGCCGTGTCGGCCGATGGCGCGCCTGAAACCGCCGAGGACTGGTTCTGGCTGATCGATCCGCTGGACGGCACGCGCGGCTTCGTGCGCGGCGGCGAGGCCTTCACCGTCAATATCGCCCTGATCCATGACGGCTATCCGGTCGCGGGCGTGGTGACGGCGCCGGCGACGGCGACGACCTGGCGCACCGACAAGCCCGAGGGCGGCGCCTTTCGGCGTCAGTTCGGCGCCCTTCAGGCCGGCGAGGCGCATTCGGGCGAGGACTGGCGTCCGATCCGGGTGCGCGACCGGCCGCAGGAAGGCATGGCCCTGCTGAGCCACAGCGTCACCGACGAAGAGGCGACGCGTCTGGCCGCCCGTCACGGCTGCTCGCGCTGGCAGGGGACGGATTCGTCGCTGAAGTTCTGCCTGATCGCCGAGGGGCGGTTCGACGCCTATCCGCGCACCGGTCCGACCTCGGAATGGGACACCGCAGCAGGCCAGGCGGTGTTGGAAGCCGCCGGCGGACGGGTTCTGGCCGATGACGGGCAGCGGATGGCCTATGGCAAGACGCGGTTCCTGAACGGGGCCTTCGTCGCCATGGGCGGCTGAGGTCTAGGACCTCAACAACGCCTCGGCGCGGTCGGCGAGGGCGTCGACGCCCATTTCCCGGGCCGTCATCGCCGCCTCGCCCAGGATCAGCCCCAGATCGGTCGGGACGACGCCGCCAAGCCGATGCCGCGCCAGCATGATCTCGGCCATGCCGATCTGATCGGCGGCCCAGTCGAGCGGCGTCGCCGTCGCCATGCGCGCCCGCAACCGGGTCTCCAGCGTCATCAGGGCGGTCAGGTTCTTGACCGCCTCTGCCAGTGCCACCTCACGCGTGATGCGCCGCTCGCGCGCCAGGGCGCCGATGATCAGTTCGCCGCCCTGCGTCAGGGCCTCCGCCTGGGTCAGCAGCATCAGCGGCTGGGCGTCGTCGCCGACGCGAAGCACCTGGATCGCGGCCCAATCCAGCGGGCTGTGATCCGGCGTGAACTGATCGGCGGCGGCGTCGAACATGATCCGCCCCTGATTGCGGGGCTCGTCATGCCCCGCGATGGCGGCCAAGGCCGACAGGCCAGCGCCGCATAGAGCCAGGGCGCGGGCGCGGGTCAGGGGGCGATGGTCAGGGGATGCGGCCTCGACCAGGGCGCCCAGGTCGCGGCCGGCCTGATCCAGAAGATGCACGTCGCGCTGCACCACGCCCATTTCCAGCGACAGGGCCGCGCGATCCATACGCAGATCCATGTCCTCGGCGTCGTCTCTGCGCACCGCCTCATCCATCAAGACAGCCGCCTGATGAAGGCGGGCGATGTCGCCGCTCAGCCGGGCGGTGCGGACCGTCAGCCGGGCGTGAAGCGCGGCCATGCTGATCGCGATGCGTCGGCTGCGCGGCTGTCCGACCGCCGCAAGGGTCGTCGCCGCGCGATCCAGACGGGCGGGATCGCCGCACAGATCAAAGCGCAGCATCAGCACCGCCGCCTTGGCCATGGCCGCCCGCGCGATCTGATCCTCGCCCACCGCTGAACGCGCCAGGCTGTCTGCGCAGCGTTCGGCCCGGTCCAGACTGTCGGCGGCGCCGGTGCGCCGGGCGTGTTCACGCCACAGGGCGCAGGCGCGGTTCTCGGTCTCGAAGGGACGGGCGCAGGAGACGCGTCCGGCGTCCGTGGCTTCGCGTCTCGCCTCGGCGCGCAGCAAATCCGCGCCGATCAGTTCGACCCAGCCCAAGTCTTCGCTCTCTCGCGCCTGGGCGAAGAGTTTTCGAAGATCACGGCCGAATTCGAACATGCTGGACCTCGGTTATCCCGCTTCGGGACGCAGACTGCGTCACCTGCGGCGTCCAATGCAAACGCAGCGCCGGGAATGCGGTTCGGCTTGGCCTTAAGCCGGCGACCTAGTCGAGTTTCGGCGTCTTCTGCTGGCAGCGTTGCAGGTTGGCGCGCGCCTCGGGCGCATCGGCGTTGAGCTGACGCACTGCGGCGATGCGCGCGCGGGTCTGATCGGCCTCGGCGGCCGGCGCCGCCTTGCCCGCCGCCGTCGCGGCCTGCATGGCCGCAAGGGACCAGTAGAGCGCGGCGTCATACAGCCGCCGCCCCTGGGCGCTCTCGCCGCCTTCAAGCTCCGACGCGGCCTGGGTCAGGCCCGCACAGCGCACCGCCTCCTCATACGAAACCAACCCCACGGAAGGGGCGGCCTGCAGCATAAAGACGGTGCTGGCGAGGGCGAGAAGCGTCGACATGACCTCAGAATGGCTCAGCTGCGTGACCAAAGGAAGTCGTTTGCGGCGCCGGCCTTAGCCGCGCTCCTTCGTCTTGGTGAAGGCGATCTTGGGGAAGCGTTCGCCGACATAGCCGGTTTCCCAGCTCGACTTGGCCAGGAAGACCGGGGCCTGGTCGATGTCGCGCGCCATCTGGGGACGATATTTGCCGCTGAAGTCCTCGACGTCCGCGTCGGAGCCCTCCGCGCCTGGAGCGATCCAGCGCGCCTCGGCGTAGGGGGAGGGTTCGAAGACCACGTCCAGGCCGTACTCCTCGCCCAGACGGTCGGCCATGACCTCGAACTGCAGCTGGCCCACGGCGCCGACGATGAAGTCCGAGCCGATTTCGGGACGGAACAGCTGGGTCACGCCTTCCTCGGCCAGACCTTCCAGCGCCTTCTTCAGGTGTTTGGCCTTCAGGGGATCCTTCACGCGAACCCGTTGCAGGATTTCCGGCGCAAAGTTCGGCAGGCCGGCGAAACGGACCACGCCGCTCTCCGACAGGCTGTCGCCGACGCGCAGCACGCCGTGGTTCGGAATGCCGATCACGTCGCCGGCGAAGGCGTCGTCGGCCAGTTCCCGATCCGAGGCGAAGAACATAATCGGCGCATTGACCGACAGGGACTTGCCGGTGTTCTGCACCTTCAGCTTCATGCCGCGCTTGAAGGCGCCCGACGCCATACGGAACATCGCGATCCGGTCGCGGTGGTTGGGGTCCATGTTCGCCTGAACCTTGAAGACGAAGCCGGTGACCTCGTTGGATCCCGGTTCGACCTCAGTCTCGACAGGGGCGGGGGCGTTGCGGGTCTCGGGTGGGGATTCCTTTTTGGCCTTCATGACCTTGGGCGCCGGGGCCCAGTCGCCGATGGCCTTCAGCAGTTCGTCGATGCCGAAGTGGCGAAGCGCCGATCCCCACAGTACCGGGGTCATGTGACCTTCCAGGAAGGCCTGGCGGTCGAATGCCGGATAGCCGCCCTCGACCAGTTCGACGGCCTCGGCAAGGTTGTCTTGCTCGCCCGCCTCGAAATACCGGGCCGCCTGGTCCAGCGGCAGGGCGGGGGGGTGTTCGGGATCCTCGGCTGAACCGGCGGCCTTGCGGGTATAGGGCTGGAACCGGCCGGTTCCGACCTCAACCATGCCGCGCAGGCGATTGCCGCTCTCGGCCGGCCACCAGATCGGGGCGGGGTCCAGCTGAAGGCGTGACGCGATGTCGTCCAGCAGAGCCATCGGGTCCTGGGCCTCGCGGTCCAGCTTGTTGATGAAGGTGATGATCGGGATGTCGCGCAGGCGGCAGACCTCGAACAGCTTCAGCGTCTGCGGCTCGATCCCCTTGGCGGCGTCCAGCACCATGATGGCGCAGTCGGCGGCGGTCAGGGTGCGATAGGTGTCTTCGGAGAAGTCCTCGTGCCCGGGCGTATCGAGCAGGTTGAACATCTTGCCGTCGTGCTCGAACGTCATGACCGAGGCGCTGACCGAGATGCCGCGCTCCTTCTCGATCTTCATCCAGTCCGAACGGGTGCGGCGGTTCTCGCCGCGCGCCCGCACCGCGCCGGCCGCACGAATGGCGCCGCCGGCCAACAGGATATGCTCGGTCAGGGTCGTCTTGCCCGCATCCGGGTGGGCGATGATGGCGAAGGTCCGGCGGCGCGCCGCTTCTTCAGGCAGGGTCAAGGAAGACATGGCGCGCGACTACCCTGCCGCGCGCCGAAAGTCACTCGTTGGCGGGAGATGGGGCGGATTCAGAGGGTGTTTGCGGAGGGGTTTCCGGCTCCGGCTCGCTGATCTGAGGCGCTTCGGCGTCTTGCGTGATCTCCGGCAAGGCCTGGCCCTTTTCGATGGCGGCGATCATGCCGCTTGCGAAGATGGAAGCGGCGCCGCCGTGCGGATTGTTAGCCACCGGTTTCAGCACCGCGATCGCCTCTTCCGGCTTGCCGGTTTTCACCAGGGCGTCCGCATAGGGGAAGCGCACCGCCGCCAGTTGAGGGGCGCGATCCAGCGCCAGGCCCAGGGTCAGCAAATCGTTTTCGTTAGGATAGCCGGGCTGGGTCCGACGGAGTTCGGACATCAGCATAAGGGTGCGGTAGTCGTTCTGACCGGCTGCATAGGCGCGAGAGAGATAGCCGCGCGCCTGGACGCGCAGCGCCTGAGCCTGGTCGTCGTCTTCGGCCTCGCGCGCTTGTTTGAGCCGCTCCTGCGCCAGGAACTGCAGGGCTTCGACATGGTTCGGATTGATTTCCAGCAGGCGTTGAAGCGCACGTTCGCCAGCGGCGCGATCGCCGAAATGGAGACCGGCATGGCCGGCTGCGAGCAAGGCCAAAGGATCGTCGCCATGCCGGGCCGCCAGCCTGGCGACCTCTTGGCCCAAGGCCTGGCGATCTTCGTCAGGGACGCCGATCTTGAGCCGTTGATTGATGAGCAGGAGATCAATGGCGGCGGGCGACAGTCGCGTGACGACGATGTCGGCCGTTGGGAACTGGCCGCTGAGCGTTCTGCCCATCAGGCGACCACGGGTGTAGCGTCGAAGCGCGACCTGAAGGTCACGAAGCGACATGCCAGTGGAAGCCTCCATCGCAGCTACGGAGTCCTCACCGCCCGAAACGCGCTTCAGATAGTCTTCCAACTGCTCCAGGCGCGCAGGATCGCTGATGAACCAGTGGGTCAGCAGCCAGGCGATCGGATAGTAGGTCGCTTTCTGACTCTCGGATCGAACTTCACCCGGACGCTTGGTCAGCAGGACATCAAGCGGGATCCAGGTTTCCGCCATAATCCAGTAGGCGCGGTTCTGGTTGAACTGGCCCAGCTGAACTTTCCGATCTCGGACGTCGATGTCTGCGGTCATGTAGTATTCGGCAAAGCCTTCGACGAACCACGCCGGGTAGGATCCGGGGAAGTTGCCCAGCATGAAGTGGTGGGCGTATTCGTGCATCAGGATGTCGTCGCCCGACATCCCGCCGTCGCCGTCGCCTCTGATGGCGACCGCAAAGATATCCTCTTCCGTCGGGAAGTAGGTGCCCATCGTGTTTTCACCGCTCTGCGGGTGCACACGCGTCAGGCCTCGGCGACCGCCGACGAGATAGATCGGCATTTTGCGCTGCGGCTCATCCGAGATCGAGCCGCCGTGTCGGACCTGCATGACACGATCGAAAATCTCGAGTTTTTGGACGTAATCGCGCAGGGCGCGCTCGCCGCCGTCGCTATAGACGATGAAGCGTTCGCTTTCGGCCCGCAGCCAGTCCGCCCGTGCTGGCTGAGCCATTGCGGCAAACACAATCGATCCCACCGCCGAAATGGCGCAGGTTACCAGCTTCGAACTCATACAATCAGTCCCGAACATCCCGTGAGGGCGAAGGTGCAACTTCCACGCGCCGACGTCCAGCCGATTGGTCCACGTAAAATAACCCCTCGCCACGAAGGGCTATCGGAGTCATGCTCGGTTCTGGAGGAGACGATCAGGCCGTCAGAGTCCGACGCTCCCCTCCCGGATCGATCCGGGATAATAGGGAAAGGACAAGGACGATGGCTGTCATCCATCCTCAAGACCGTATCGCCCATGCGCCGCGTGAGCGGGCGCCGCTGCATCCGGCGGTGGGGCTGGTCGTCGGCTTCGGCTTTATCGTAGCCGTGGCGACGCTGGTCCATGTGGTGTTCAACGCCGTCTTCTGACGGCGTTTCAGGCCGCGATCAGGCGGCCAGGCGGTTCCAAACGGCGCGGTCGGCAGAGACGGCGTCGAGGCGACGGCCCTTGGACTGAAGCTGGCGCATCACCTGTTCGGGCAGGGTGCAGAAACGCGGCTCGACCAGGTCGGGATTGCAGGCGGGTGCCGGCGCCGCGAACAGGGCGGCGTTCACGTCCGGGCTGCGCTCGGCGATCAGCCAGGCCAGGCGACGGGCGCGTTCGGGATCGTTGCGGTGAAGCAGCGGGTCCTCGGCGAACAGTTCGCAACCCAGTTCCAGCAGATAGTCCAGACCCAGCTTCTCGAACCGGCGCGCGTCGGCGGGCGTGACCGGGCAGGCCTCGTCCAGGTCGAACACGACATCGTTCAGAAGAAACAGCATGGGCGAGACGCTCGACTGGCCGGACGCGAGTTCGTCCGTAAGCTCACAATAGGCGCCGCCGCTTGCAGTCCCGTTCACGGACGCGGTTAAGAGTTTCTGACCAGCCGGCCGTCGCCTTGTAAGAAAAGCGACGGCGATGACGCGACGTTACCCTTGCGCCAATGTGCGGCCTCAGCTTACCTGATCACGCATTGTTACAGGCCGGCGTCGCGCCGGAGAGAGGCCGTCATGACGACCCATGAAGATCGCGCCGGGCTGAAGATCGCCAGCGAACTGATCGCCCTGATCGAGCAGGATGTACTGCCAGGGCTGGGGCTTGATGCGACGGCCTTCTGGAGCGGGGCGGTGGCGATCTTCGAGCGGTTCGCGCCCGAGAACCGGGCGCTGCTGGCGCGACGCGACGCCTTGCAGGCCCAGATTGACGACTGGCATCGGGCGCGGCGGGGCCAGCCGTATGATGTGGCGGCGTCGCAGGCCTTCCTGAAAAAGATCGGCTATCTGGTCGAGGTGCCGGCGCCGTTCACCGTTGGGACCGAAGGCGTGGACGCCGAGATCGCACGCATGGCCGGGCCGCAGTTGGTCGTGCCTGTGCTGAACGCCCGCTTTCTGCTGAACGCCGCCAATGCGCGGTGGGGCAGCCTTTATGATGCGCTTTACGGCACGGATGCGTTGGGCGACCTGCCGGCCGGCGGCGGCTATGACGCGGCGCGCGGCGCGCGGGTCGTCGCGCGGGCCAAGGCCTTTTTGGACGAGGCGGCGCCGTTGGCGGAGGGTTCGCATACGGATGTCGCCGGCTGGTCGGTAGTTGATGGCGCACTGTCGCCCGCGCTGAAGGATGCGGGACAGTTCGTCGGCTTCACGGGCGAGGCCAGCGCACCCGCCTCGATCCTGCTGGTCAACAACGGGCTGCACATCGAACTGGTGATCGACCGCAGCCACCCGGTGGGGCGCAGCGATGCGGCGGGGCTGGCGGACGTGGTGCTGGAATCGGCCCTGTCGACCATCGTCGATCTGGAGGATTCCGTCGCGGCCGTCGATGCGGCGGACAAGGCCGAGGCCTATCGCAACTGGCTGGGTCTGATGCGCGGCGACCTGTCCGCGACGTTCAAGAAGGGCGGCGAGACCCTGACCCGCGCCTTGGAGCCGGATCGCCAGTGGACCGCGCCGGACGGGTCCTCGGTGATCCTGAAGGGGCGCAGCCTGCTGTTCGTGCGCAATGTCGGGCATCTGATGACGACCCCGGCCATTCGTCTGGCGGACGGGTCGGAGGCGCCCGAGGGGATCATGGACGCCATCGTGACCAGCCTGATCGCCCTGTATGATATCAAAGGTCTGGGCGGGTTCGGCAACAGCGCGACGGGCTCTGTCTACATTGTCAAACCCAAGATGCACGGGCCGGAAGAGGCCGCCTTCACGGACAGGCTGTTCGATGCGGTCGAGGATCTGCTGGCCCTGCCGCGTCATGCGATCAAGGTCGGGGTCATGGACGAAGAGCGGCGGACCTCAGCCAATCTGGCGGCCTGCATCCAGGCGGTGAAGGACCGGATCGTCTTCATCAACACCGGCTTTTTGGATCGCACCGGCGACGAGATCCATACGGCCATGCAGTCCGGGCCGGTAGTGCGAAAGGCGGACATCAAGTCCAGCGCCTGGATCGCGGCCTATGAGGAGAGAAACGTCGCCATCGGCCTGAAATGCGGCCTGTCGGGCAAGGCCCAGATCGGCAAGGGAATGTGGGCGGCGCCGGACCGGATGGCGGACATGCTGGAGCACAAGATCGGTCATCCGAAGTCGGGCGCGAACACCGCCTGGACCCCCTCGCCGACGGCGGCGACCCTGCACGCGCTTCACTATCATGCGGTCGATGTGTTCGCGGTTCAGAAGGATGTCGCCGGGCGCGAGACGCCGGGGCTGGAGGCCTTACTGGCCCCGCCGCTGGCGAATGGCGTCAACTGGTCCGAGGACGAGGTGGCGGCCGAGCTGGACAACAACGCCCAGGGCATACTGGGCTATGTCGTGCGCTGGATCGACCAAGGGGTGGGGTGTTCCAAGGTGCCGGACATCCACGACATCGGCCTGATGGAGGACCGGGCGACGCTGCGGATCAGTTCGCAGCATATCGCCAACTGGCTGCTGCACGGGGTCTGTACGGCCGATCAGGTCGAGGCGGCCTTCCAGCGCATGGCGGCCAAGGTCGATGGTCAGAATGCGGGCGATCCGCTGTATCGGCCGATGGCGGCGGACCCGGAGAACAGTCTGGCCTATCAGGCGGCGCGGGCGCTGGTGTTCGAAGGCGTCGATCAGCCGAACGGCTATACCGAGCCGTTGCTGCATGCCTGGCGGTTGAAGGCCAAGGCGGCTCAGTCCGTCTGACGGGCCCTGGGCGGAGCGAGCGGTTCCGGCATCTCCGCTTCATCGTTGGCCATGACATCGTCGGCGGCGTCGTTGGCGGTTCGGGCAGGGCTTTGCGGGCCGGTCGGTCGCGGTGGCGAGCCGACGCCGTAGCCGAGGCGCTTCAAGGCCTCCTCGCCGTCCAGGCCGAAGGCGGTGCGTAGGCGAAGATCGGTCTGGGGCACCGGCACCTCGACGCCCGCCGCATCCAGGGCATCGGCGATCAGCCAGGTGTAGGCCGCGTGCATGGCCGCCGGGCGTTTGACGGCGTCGCGCGTCGGCCAGACCACCAGTTCGAACGATAGGCCCCGATCGCCGAAGGCCACCAGCCAGACCTGGCTCTTGCGGGCCTCCGTCTCCGGCAGGGTGAAGGGGCTGGCGCGGGCGGCGGCCAGAACCGCATCGCGCACCTGTCCCCGGTCCGAGCCATAGGCGACGGTGAACGGCACATGGATGCGGCGGGTGTCGCCCTTCATCGTCCAGTTGGTGACGGGCTGTTCGATGAAGCGCGAGTTGGGCACCAGGACATTGACGTTGTCGTTGGTGCGGACGCGTGTGGCGCGCGGGCCGATCTCCATGATGGCGCCGCGAATGCCGATGTCCTCGATCTCGATATAATCGCCGACCGATACCATCCGGTCGAAAATCAGGAACAGGCCGGAGACAAACTCCTTGACCACGCCCTGCAGACCCAGACCCACGCCGATGCCCAGCGCGCCGGCGAAGACGGTCAGGGACGACAGGTTCAGCCCTGCCGCCGACAGGGCCGACAGGACGCCCACCGCGATGATGCCGTAGCCGGCCAGCCGCTCCAGCAGATAGATCGCCTGACGGCTGCGGTCCGAGCGCTCGCGCACCCGGCGCAGCGACCGCGTCACCAGCCAATGGGCGGCGAAGGCGATCAGCAGGATCACGCCCGCGCTGACCAGACCGCCCAGCGTCAGATTGATCCCGGCGATGCGGGCGATCTGCGACTGCTCAATGGTGTCGAGGTCCAGCTTCTGGATCGGATTGGTCATTGCGTCCTAGAGCGTCCGACGAACGGTCAAGGTTCCGGACCTAGATGGCGAAGTCCTCGGTCGAGAAACGCCCATCCAGCCAGGCGACGATGCGCTCGGCGGCGTCCTCGGGCGACATGGTGGTGGTGTCCACGACGATTTCGGGGCTTTCGGGGGCTTCGTAGGGGCTGTCGATGCCGGTGAAGTTCTTGAGCTTTCCCGCGCGGGCCTTCTTGTACAGACCCTTGACGTCGCGGGCCTCGGCCACCGCCAGGGGCGTGTCGACGTGGACCTCGACGAACTCGCCCTCGCCCAGCAGATCACGGGCCAGGCGGCGCTCGGCGCGGAAGGGCGAGATGAAGCTGACCAGGACGATCAGGCCGGCGTCCACCATCAGTTTGGAAACTTCGGCGACGCGGCGGATGTTCTCGACCCGGTCCTCCTCCGTAAAGCCCAGGTCGCGGTTCAGGCCGTGGCGGACATTGTCGCCGTCCAGCAGATAGGTGTGGCGACCGTCGGCGTGGAGCCGCTTTTCCACCAGATCGGCGATGGTCGATTTGCCCGCGCCCGACAGGCCGGTCAGCCAGACGACGCGGCCTGTCTGGTTCTTGATCGTGGCGCGCGCCGCCTTGTCGACCGACAGCGCCTGCCAGTGGATGTTGTGGGCGCGGCGCAGGGCGAAGTGCAGCAAACCCGCCCCGACCGTGCGGTTCGAGATCCGGTCGATCAGGATGAAACCGCCCAGATCCTTGTTCTGAGCGTAGGAGGCGAAGGCGACGGGGGCGTCCAGGGACAGATTGCAGACGCCGATTTCGTTCAGCTCCAGCCGCTTGGCCGGCTGCTGCTCCAGGGTGTTGACGTTCACCTTGTGCTTGGGCTCGGTGATGGTGGCGCCCACCAGTTTGGCGCCGATCTTGAGCAAGTAAGGCCGGCCCGGCAGCAGGGGTTCGTCGTCCATCCAGACCACCGTGGCCTCGAACTGGTCGGCAGCCTCAGGCGGGGCGTCGGCGCTGGCCAGGACGTCGCCGCGCGAGACATCGATCTCGTCGTCCAGGGTCAGGGTGATTGACTGACCGGCGACGGCCTGATCCAGGTCGCCATCGGCGGTGACGATCCGCGCCACGGTCGAGGCCTTGCCCGACGGCAGGACGCGGACGGGATCGCCTGGGCGCACGGTCCCGGCGGCGATCTGGCCGGAGAAGCCGCGGAAGTCGAGATTGGGCCGGTTGACCCACTGCACCGGCAGGCGGAAGGGGTCGGCCTGAAGAGCGTCCCCGACCTCCAGCGTTTCCAGCAGGGTCATCAGCGGCGGCCCGGCGTACCAGGGCGAATGGGCGCTGGGTTCGGCGATGTTGTCGCCGCGCAGGGCTGACATCGGGATGGCGTCGAAGGCCTGAAGCCCGATCTGGGCGGCGAAGGCGCGGAAGTCGGCGACGATGGCGTCGAACACGGACTGGGACCAGCCCATGAGGTCCATCTTGTTGACCGCCAGGATCACATGGCGGATGCCCAGCAGGCTGACCAGATAGGCGTGACGCCGCGTCTGGGTCAGGACGCCCCGACGCGCGTCGATCAGGATGACGGCGGCGTCGGCGGTCGAGGCGCCGGTGACCATGTTGCGCGTGTACTGTTCGTGGCCGGGCGTATCGGCGACGATGAATTTGCGCTTCTCAGTCGAGAAGAAGCGATAGGCCACATCAATGGTGATGCCCTGTTCCCGCTCGGCGGCCAAGCCGTCGACCAGCAGGGCGAAGTCAATGTCGCCGCCCTGGGTGCCGACGCGGCGACTGTCCGCCTCCAGCGCCGCCATCTGATCCTCGAAGATCATCTTGGAGTCGTACAGCAACCGGCCGATCAGGGTGGACTTGCCGTCGTCCACGCTGCCGCAGGTGATGAAGCGAAGCAGGCTCTTGTGCTGGTGGGCGTCCAGATAGGCGTCGATGTCGCGGGCGATTAGGTCCGATTGGTGGGCCATCAGAAATAGCCCTCCTGCTTCTTCTTCTCCATCGAGGCGGACTGGTCGTGGTCGATCATCCGGCCCTGCCGCTCCGAGGTGGTGGTCAGAAGCATTTCCTGAATGACCTCGGGCAGGGTCGCGGCCGTGCTCTCGACCGCCCCGGTCAGGGGGTAGCAGCCCAGGGTGCGGAAACGGACGGACTTCATCTGGGGCGTCTCGCCGGGGCGCAGCCGGAACCGGTCGTCATCGACCATGATCAGGGCGCCGTCCCGCTCAACCACCGGCCGTTCGGCGGCCAGATACAGCGGCACGATGGGGATCCGCTCCAGGTGGATGTATTGCCAGACGTCCAGCTCGGTCCAGTTTGAGATCGGGAAGACGCGGATGCTCTCGCCGGGCTTTTTGCGCGTGTTGTAGAGCCGCCAGAGTTCGGGGCGCTGGTTCTTTGGGTCCCAACGGTGTTCTGCGGTGCGGAAGGAGAAGATCCGCTCCTTGGCGCGCGACTTCTCCTCGTCGCGCCGGGCGCCGCCGAAGGCTGCGTCGAAGCCGTAATGGTTCAGGGCCTGTTTCAGACCTTCGGTCTTCCACAGGTCCGTGTGCAGGGCCGAGCCGTGATCGAAGGGGTTGATGCCGCGTGCGAGGGCGTCGGGGTTCTGGTGGACCAGCAGCTCGACGCCCAGATCGGCCGCCGCCTGTTCGCGCATCGCGTACATGGCGCGAAACTTCCACGTCGTGTCGACGTGCAGAAGCGGGAAGGGCGGCCTGGACGGATAGAAGGCCTTCTTCGCCAGATGCAGCATGACGGCCGAGTCCTTGCCGATCGAATACAGCATGACCGGGCGCTCGGCCTCGGCCGCCACCTCGCGCAGGATGTGGATGCTCTCGGCCTCCAGGCGCTGAAGGTGCGTCAGGCGCGGCGCGGACAGGGTTGGGTTCGCAGTCAGAATGGCAGTATCCACCGAAGGTCTCCGTCGAGCGGAGGTGACAACGCCAATGTGCGACGTAAGACAAGCGATTGATACTGCCACGTCCTGTGAGATTTCCGACCTGACGGGCAAGAGGTCTAAGAACAGCGTTGTGACGTAGAGGAACCAGGGTCGCGGAAAGCGGCTTATGGCATCAAAACGGAAACGCCCATGTCCAGTCTGAAATCCCTCGCCGCATCCGCCGCCGCCGCGATCGCGCTGGCGGGATGCGTGACCGCACCGTCCCCGTCCGAATATCGCGCGCCGCAGCCGGCCAAGCCGGTGGATGTACAGCGTCTGTGGTCCGGGCGCTGGCACGAGATTGCGCGCCTGCCGGATCGGCTGACCGACGGCTGCGTCGCCGGGGCGTCGATCTATACGCCGGTGGAGGGCACGCGCGTCGATGTGCGCGACACCTGTCAGGTCGGCACGCCAGACGGCAAGGAAAAGGCCATCGGCGGGCGAGGCGAGATCCTCGATCCGGGCACAAACGCCAAGCTGAGGGTCAAATATCTGGCCGGGTTCGTGACCTGGGACTATTGGGTGCTGGACCGGGCGGACGACTACAGCTGGTTCATCTCGGCTGATCCGACCTTCAATCGGCTGTTCATCTACACGCGCGACTTGCCAAACGAGCAGCAGGTGCGCGCCCTGACCGAACGGGCGCGGGCCCTTGGTTATGATGTCAGTCGTCTGGAGTTCCCGGCCCAACCGGCGCGGTAAGGATCAAAGACCATGCGCTCGCCACGGACGGTTTTGTTCGCCTCGACACTGCTCGCGACGGTGATCGGTCTAGGAGCCTGCGCGGGTGGGACAGCCTTGCCCGTCGCGGCGGGGTTTGGTCCGGACCCGCAACTGCCGGCGGCGCGTCAGGGCTTTCTGCCCACCGTCAATATCGCCCCGGCGTCGAGCTGGCCCGAAGGCGCGACGCCGGTCGCGGCGGCGGGTTTGCGCGTACAGGCGTTCGCGACACGCCTGAATCACCCGCGCTGGCTCTATCGCCTGCCCAACGGCGATATTCTTGTCGCGGAGTCGAATGCGCCGCCCAAGCCCGAAGACAAGAAAGGCGGTCTGCGTGGCTGGGTGATGGGCAAGGTCATGGCCAAGGCCGGCGCCGGTGTCCCGAGCCCCAACAAGATCGTCCTGCTGCGGGACGCGGACGGCGATGGGGCGGCGGAGATCAAGACCGATTTCCTGACCGGACTGAAGTCGCCGTTCGGCATGGCTCTGGTCGGCGACCGGCTGTATGTCGCCAACGCCGATGCGGTGGTGGCCTTTCCGTATCGGAGCGGCCAGACGCAGATCGACGCTGCGGCGACGAAGATCGCGGACCTGCCCGCCGGCCGCAATCACCACTGGACCAAGAGCCTTGTCACCAGCCCGGACGGCCGGCGGCTTTATGTCGGGGTCGGATCCAACTCCAACGTCGGCGAAAACGGCCTGGACGAGGAAGTCGACCGCGCCGCCATCCTGGAGATCGATCCCGCGACGGGCGCACGGCGGGTCTATGCCTCGGGCCTGCGCAATCCGGTTGGCATGGACTGGAACCCGCAGACCGGCCAGCTGTGGGTAACGGTCAACGAGCGTGATGAAATCGGCGACGATCTGGTGCCCGACTATATGACTTCGGTCACGCCGGGCGCCTTTTACGGCTGGCCGTGGAGCTATTACGGTCAGACGGTCGATACGCGTCCGCCCGCCAATCCTGCGATGGTCGCGCGCGCGATCCGGCCGGATTACGCCCTGGGCGCGCACACGGCGTCGCTGGGGCTGACGTTCGGACAAGGCGCGAGCCTGTTGCCGCCAGCGCTCCGCTCGGGCGTTTTCGTCGGCCAGCATGGATCGTGGAACCGCAGCGTGCGCAGCGGCTACAAGGTGATCTTCGTGCCGTTCGTCGATGGACGTCCCGCCGGGCCGCCGCAGGATGTTCTGACCGGATTTCTGAACGCCCAGGGTCAGGCTCAGGGCCGGCCCGTGGGAGTGCAGATCGATCGGCAAGGCGCGCTGCTGGTTGCCGATGATGTGGGCAATGTCATCTGGCGCGTTAGCGGGGCCTGAACCTCGATCATAAAAAAAGCCCCGGCCGAAACCGGGGCTTTCCATTATTCTGCTGAGATCAGTTCAGCGGCTGGACCGTGATCGCCGGAGCGGCAGGCGTGGTCACGACGGGAGCCGGGGTCGAAGCTGCGGGCGCGGTGTTCAACTGGCGGGTTCTCGACGTCGAGGCGGCCGGCGCGGTGTAGGGTTGCGGACCCGAAGGCGTAGCCGGCGTCTCAACACGGGCGGCGGCGGGCCGTTCAACGGCCGGCGCAGCGCGACGGGCCACGGGTTCGGCGCGGCGAGCGACCGGCGCGGGCGCAGCAGCGGGCGTCGAAGCGGCGGCCGGCGTGGGGGCGATCTCGACCG
>Ga0209023_10002752_pt1 | contig 21597 bp, 18 predicted proteins | sample LakOneMetagenome_FD_187468 | JGI IMG/M metagenome (GOLD analysis project Ga0209023, IMG submission 187468) | Freshwater and sediment microbial communities from Lake Erie, Canada (SPAdes) (version 2) | ecosystem: Environmental > Aquatic > Freshwater > Lentic | place: Lake Erie, Canada...
TCGGCGACGTATTCCCGTACGACGAGGTTCATGGGCAGCTCCACGGAGCCGGCGGACTGTGCCGAGGCGATCTGGCCGATGAGGTTCTCCACCGCGACCCGGGCCATGTCCTCAATCGGAAGGTTCACCACGGTGATGCTGGGGGTGATGATCGACGCCCACGGCGCATTGTCGAACCCGATCAGGGAGAGATCCCCGCCGATCCGCAGATGCCGGTCCTTGGCGACCTTCAGCACCGCAAGTGACATATTGGCGTTGGAAGCGAGGAGTGCTGTCGGCGCGTCGTCCTGATCAAGGATTGTGTGAACGGCCGCCCAGGCCGACGCCTCGGCGTCACCGGTGAAGTGCACCCAAGCGGGATTGACCGGCAGTTCCGCGGCCATCATGGCCTCACAGTAGCCCTCGATCCGGTCATGGATGGAGGAAATGAGCCCGTCGGGGCGCCCGGGGGTATGACCATGAATATTGGCGGTGAACACGACGAGACCGATTCTGGTGTGCCCGTTCGCGATGAAGTGGGCGACGGCATCGCGCGAACCCTGGCGGTTGTCACCGGCGACGCTGGTGAGGGTGAGCGTCGGCAACGCACGGTCGAGGAGCACCACCGGGCGGCCCTGCAGGTTGGCCGGTTGCAAAAAGTCGAGATCGGTGACCGAACTGGGCACGACGACCAGTCCATCGACCTGCTTCTCCAGCATCACGCGGATGGCGGTGCGTTCGGCCTGTAAATCCTCGTTGGTGTTCGAAACGAGCACCTGGTAGCCGTGAGTGCGTGCGGAATCGATGACGACGCGCATGGCGGTGTCGAACACACTCAGTCCGATTTCGGCGATGACCAGACCCAGTGTCTGCGTGGTGCCGGCGCGCATGGATCGCGCGATCACGTTGGCAACGTACCCGAGCTCAGTCGCCGCTGCCAGGACCTTCTGCCGGGTTTCGGCTTTGACGGCGCCGTAGTCCCCCAGCACTCGGGACGCCGTAGCGCGGGAAACTCCTGCCAATTGGGCGACGTCGTTGATGGTGGCCGCCGCCTCGATCACAGGCCGCGGGGCGTCGTTACCCAATTGTTTCAATTCGAGTCATCCTCATCGTTTGACAGCGTCGATCAATAATGTAATCATCATATCCAACGCCAGTGAGATCGTTCTCAACAAGTTATGAGATCGTTCTCAAATGCCGGTGTGTTTGTACCAACCCCCTTCAATCACGACGGAGCGATGAAGCGGACCGGCCCGCAAGGACACGATCCGAGTACACGCTCAAAGGAGAGTCACCCGCTATGAACAGTTTCACTAGGACCGCAGGCGCTGTAGCCGTCGCCGCCACGCTGATGATCGGCGCGTCTGCCTGCAGCACCGGCACGACACCGGCCGCCACCACCACGACCGCCGGCGGAGCCAACCCGCTTACGATCGCGTTCGTGATGGGCGCCGAGGCCGACCCGTTCTTCAAGGCCATGAAGGTCGGCGCCGATGCTGAGATCGCTGCCAAGGGCGACAAGCTCATCTGGCAGGGCGACCCCTCGGTCTACTCCCCCGCCACGCAGATCCCGATCGTGGACCAGGTTCTGGCGCAGCAGCCTGATTGCCTCGTCCTCATCCCGACCGACCCCGATGCCCTCCAGGCTTCCGTCACCAAGGCGACCGCTGCCGGCATTCCCGTCGTCAACGTCGACACCCACGTGACCGACCTCTCCGACGTGGTGTCCTTCATCACCGGTGACAACGCCCAGGGCGGCGCCGCCGCCGCCGATGCCATGGCCACCGCCATCGGCTACACGGATGGCAGCTCCTACCAGGTCGTCGTCGGCCTGACCTCGGAGACCGCCACTACCAACGTCTCCCGCCTGGAAGGCTTCACGAAGCAGATTGCCGACAAGTACCCGGGCATCGAGATCGTCGACACCGCCTACAGCCAGTCCCAGGCTGCCACGGCCAACAGCAACGTGAGCAACTGGCTGACCAAGTACCCTGACCTCGCCGGTATCTTCGCGATCGACGGCACCAACGCCACCGGCGCTTCCTCCGCGCTGCAGGCCAAGGGCCTCACCGGCAAGGTCGCCCTCGTCGGCTACGACGCTTACAAGGACAACGTTGACCTTCTGACCAAGGGCGTCTTCACCGCCCTCGTGGCGCAGGACCCGGCCACCGAGGCCAAGCAGGCCATCGACACGTGCCACCAGTACATCGAAAACGGCAACAGCAGCGCCGGCATCACCGCCGCCGTCACCCTGCCGAACATCGTCCTCGACCAGAACACCTCGGCCGAGGACCTGGCCACGTACACGTACGTCGAATAGTCAGCCTTGACCGGCGCCGGTCCCCCGATCGGCGCCGGTCAACCTGTCGCATCGGGCGGCTACTGACCAACTGGTGAGTACCCGCCCCGTGCGCATATTCTCTTTCTCCGATACAAGAAGCGTCCCCGGACGCGAAAGGCTCATCGTGGCACAACTAGGACTGCTCCCGACCGGGCTGACGCAGGTCGTCGCTCCCGTTCCACCGCGTCGCACGCGCATCAAGGACCTTCTGGTCAACCAGCAGACAGTCCTCTTTCTGGTCCTCGTAGCAATGATCGTCGTTTTCACGGTCCTCGATCCGATTTTCTTCTCGGTGGGCGTGTTCGGCAACATCCTGCTCGACTGGGGCCCCATCATCCTCATTGCCGTCGCTCAGACGTTCGTCGTCATCTCCGGCGGAATCGACCTCTCGGTCGGCGCCACCCTCGGCTTCTCCGGCGTGATCGCCGCCTACGCGATGCGGGCCCTCACCGGCGCCGGCGTCGGTGACGCGCTCACCATCACACTCGGCATCGTCGTGGCCGCCGCGACGGGATCACTCGTGGGCTATATCAACGCCCTGCTGATCAACCGCGCGAAGCTTGTGCCCTTCATCGCCACTCTCGCCACCCTCGGCGCCGCCGGCGGCATGTCGCTCGTACTCACGGGCGGCGCACCGATCGGCAGCGGCCCGTCCAGCGCCATCGCGCTGAGCGTGCCCTGGCTGGGTCCTCTGTCCTGGCCGGGAATCATCGTGGTCCTGATCGTGATCATCGCCGGCCTTTACCTGCACAAGTCACGCTTCGGCCGCTACACGTATGCAATCGGTTCCAACTCCTTCGCCGCCCTTGCCGCCGGCATCAACGTCAAGCTGCACCTCACCCGGGTTTACGTGCTATCCGGGTTCCTCTCCGGTTTGGCCGGAATGTTTCTGTACATTCGCCTCGGGTCGGGAGCTCCCACCTCGGGTACCGGAAACGAGCTGGTCGCCATCGCTGCCGTCGTCATCGGCGGCGTGGCCCTCGCCGGTGGCGTGGGCCGCATGTCGGGCGTTGTCATCGGCAGCCTGATCCTGGCCGTCGTGCCCAGCGGCCTGATCATCATCGGCATCCAGCCCAACTGGAAGCAGGTCGTCATCGCCTTCCTCATCGCCGCCGCCGTGTCGCTCCAGGCACTGCGCACCTCGTCATCTCGGAGAAGCAAATGAGCGCCAACGACGCCCCCCTCTACGAAGTCCGCAATATCTCCAAGAACTACGGCAGCGTCGTCGCCCTCGACGACGTGAGCCTGTCCGTTCGCGCCGGAGAAGTCATCGGTCTGGTCGGCGACAACGGCGCCGGAAAATCAACCCTCGTAAAAGCACTCTCCGGGGCCCACCAGCCCGACACCGGAGAGATCCTGCTCGATGGTGAGCCGCGACGTTGGAAGAGTCCGCACAACGCGCTCGAGGCCGGAATCGAGACGTTGTACCAGGACTCGAGCCTCGCCCCCGACCTGTCGGTCTCCTCCAATGTGTTCCTCGGCCGGGAGATCGTTCGCCCCGGCATCCTCGGCAAACTGGGCTTCCTCGCCCAGAAGCAGATGGATGCCGAGGCCCACGCCGACCTCGAGCGCGTCGGTATCGCTGTTCCGGCGTCCAACCGCCCGGTCGCCCAATTGTCGGGCGGTCAGCGCCAGGCCGTGGCGATCGGTCGTGCCGTGTCCTGGGCGCGCAAGGTGATCATCCTCGACGAGCCGACCAACCATCTCGGCGCCCGCCAGGCGAAAGAGGTGCTGCAGGTCATTCGCGCGGCCAAGGCGAAGGGGCTCGGTGTGATTTTCATCTCGCACACGCTGCCGCATATCCTCGAGGTCACCGACCGCATCGTGGTACTGCGCCTCGGCAAAGTCGTGTGTGATGCCCCCACGAGCGACTTCAACGTGGACACGCTGCTCGGCACCATCACGGGCCTGATCACCACCACTCCCGCCGAGTAGCTCAGCCCCCACACCGGAGTGCCCCCCGTCCTTCCGGGCGGGCGCACTCCGGTGTTCGCATACTGTGGCTAACGGCGGCGCAGCACAATTCCGGCAATGAAGGCCGCCTGGCCCACGTGCTGCAGGTCGTCGGTGATCACACTCACCAGGCGCACGGCAAGGGTCACCTCCGGTGTCCACCGGGTGTCCACGATGCGGTCCAGGTCGGTATCGGACAGGCCGCCGAGGTAGGCGAGGCTCTGAACCGTGACCGCATCCAGATATTGCGTCAACAGCGCACCGGAAATTCCGCTCACGGCGGCAACGTCGGCTGAACTCTGCCCGTAACCGATCGACTCCGGTTCGAAGGGCAGGCCGAAACGCTGCTGCCAGTCCCCCGTGAGCCAGACCTGGGTCTGGCCGGAGACATCCGCAATGTGGTCGTCCTGCACCCGGGCCAGGTGCCAGACGAGCCACCCGATGGAGTTCGCCTCATCGTCCAGACGCTCGGCGAGTTCCGTCGGCGTCAGATCCCCGACCGCTCGTCGCGCCGCCTCCGCAATGCGTTCGTAGGCGCCGATGAGAAGTTCTGAAGATGTCGTCATAGTCCCATTCTGTCCGGGAATACGAGAGCGACAAAGCCCGGGGCGGGCGTGCCGGTCGCCGCGTCGAGAACGTGGGTGGTGACGTGGCTGCTCATCATCACTCTCCGCTGCCTGCGGCCAGTTTGGCCAATCGCAGGAGAGCGATGTCACGGAGTTCGCCGGCCACGATCGTGACGTCGGCCTCGTCGGTGAGCCGCAGGCGCCGGTTGAGCTCATTCAGGATCTCCGTGCGTGTTCGTCCCGCCTCCCTAATCAGGAAGACCCGCCCGAATTTCTGTTCGTAGAGCCGGTTCCCGTCCGCCAGGGCAGTGGCCAGCGCTTCACTGTGCGCGTCCACCGAGGCCTCTTCGCGCCGGGATAACCGGTCGGCCGCCCAATCGCCGGTTACGGCTTCCCCGATGCGCGGATGCTCCGCCAAGGCATCGTCCACCTCGGCCCGGCTTAGCGGCGTGGCAGCCTCGCGGGCGGCCAGCAACAGCTGACCGGGCGTGTCGAAAGGCCCTCGGGCAACGACGTCATCCACCCAACGGGGAACAGCCAGGCACGAACCGAGCCAGGAGCGCAGCTCATCAGCGGAAACGGTTTTCATACTCTCTCCAACGATTGCACGACGACCAGGCCCACGTCCGATCTGCATCGGACTGCAACAGCATAGGGCCTCGACCGGCCTAAGACCATACGATGTTTATATGGCCCCGAGACTCTGCTCCGTCGCCGGTATCGTGCTCGCCGGCGGCGCCGGTTCGAGGTATGGCCAGCCCAAGGCGCTGGTGCGGGATGATCGCGGCGTCGACTGGCTAGTGCACGCCGTGACGACGCTCGAGGCAGGCGGCTGCTCCCCGGTGATCGTGGTGCTCGGCGCCAGCGGAGACGAGGCGCAGAACCGTCTCCGCGCCGGTCACCTGACAACCCCGATTGTCATCGTCCAGGCCACGGAGTGGGCGAAGGGTTTGTCCGCGTCGCTCTCGGCCGCACTCGTCGCGGCCGAGCCCCTTGATGCTGTCGCCGTGGCCGTCGTTCCCGTCGACGTTCCCGACCTCAACGCCGCCACGGTTGCCCGCATGATCGGTGCGTACCCGGCTGCCGACGGCCGCGACGAAGTACCCGCCAACAGAGTGCAGGCCGATACGCTGCGACAGGCCCGGTTTCAGGGCTCCCCCGGGCATCCCGTCGTGCTCGGGCGCGCGCACTGGTCACGGCTGCGTGCGCAACTCACCGGGGATTCCGGCGCCGGCAGCTACCTGAACGAACACGGTGCCCAGCGGATCGAATGCGGCGATCTCAGCTCGGGCATCGATGTCGATACCCGGATCATCCCCTGACCAGCGCGAAGCATGACCCCACGAGGTGACGACATCAGCCCCATCGACAGCTGTCACGGGGCAGAACGTGTCCGCTCGCGGCGGCTCGCGCTCCGCTTCAGCCGTGCGCCAATCGGGATGCGAGGTCGATCAGTGCGAGATCGCTGAAGCGCGGTCCAACCAAGCTGAGTCCCACCGGGCGACCCTCGACCTCCATGACCGGGGCCGAGAGGGCGGGGTACCCGCCGATGGCGGCCAGGCACGTCAACGACAGCGTTGCGACTCGGGCCGCCTCCACACTCTGCGCGGGCGCCGCCCGGTCGGGCGCACCCGATGACGTCGACGGCAGCAGCATCACGCGCCCGCCGAGGAGCACGTCCAGGGCGGTGCGCGCCTCGGCAAGCCGGTCGCGGGCATCCGCTTCCTGGGCCTCGCTCACCTGGCTGGCCCAGGCGAATCGAGACGCCACGTCGGCTCCGAGCACTCCCGGGTGCTCAGACACCCAGGCTCCGTGCGAGCGCCACGCCTCGGCCGCCTGCACCGTTCGAAACGCCTCACGCAGTTCGGCCAGGTCGCCCACGTCAACGATCTCCGGGGTCGTGAGCAGCCCGTCGCGCTCATAGCGGTCCAGGGCAGCAACGAACTGGGCTTGAACCCCATCCTCCGCGGCGAAGACGAGCGACACGGCAACCGCGAAGCCCGCCGGAACATCCCGCTGCCGTTCCGGGTCAAGCGACGCCGCTGCGGCCAACCGCAGTAGCTGCGGCGACCGGGTCAGCCAGCCCACGGCGTCAAAGCTCGGCGCCAGTGCCAGCAGGCCTTCCCGGCTCACGGCATCCTGGGTGCTGCGTAGCCCCCAGAGGCCCTGATAGGACGCCGGGACCCTGGTCGATCCTGCGGTGTCGGTGGCTAGACCGATATCGGCCTGCCCGAGCGCCACGGCGGCCGCCGGACCGCTCGAGGATCCCCCGGGCAGCCCACCCGGCACGCGAGGGTTGGGCGGCGTACCGTAATTCTGGTTGGCGCCGGCGATACTGTAGGCAAATTCATCGGTTTGGGCGATACCGCGAACGGATGCCCCGGCCTCCAACAGCGCCCGCACGGCCGGCGCCGTGTCGGTAGCCACGTCACGGTAGCGACGATATTCCGGCACTCCGGCTCCCACCGAGAACCCGGTCACGTCGAAGAGGTCCTTCACCGCAATCGTTTCGCCGGAGAGGCTGCCGTGTGCGTTGCCGAACAGCAAAGGACTGCCGAGCGCCCGCCAGATGGTCTCGTCAAACGCCGGCGGCACGGTAGCCGATGGCTCGGGAATGATTGCAGTGGTGGTTTCAGCCAGAAGTTCAGGCATGGAAATCCGCCTTTCGGATACGCGCGTGCACACCGCACACGATGTCGACGACCTGGGAAATGTTGAAGTCTGTCGCCGCGCTCAGGTAGGCGTAGGCGAGAGTGGGATCCATTCCGTAGCGCGCCCCGAGCAGGGCGATCGCCGCGCGCACGCATTCGCGCACGGCTTCGTCCAGATCGGGGTCGAGCCCGGTCGGCACCAAGAACTCCGTCGTTTCGGCGAGCGGTCCCACCAGGTGACCGAAGCTTGCCACAGCGTCGGCCTCGGGAATCACGTCGAAGCGCACGGTCACGCGCAGGCTCGCCTCCATGGCAGTGAGGGCAACTTCACCGTCACCCTGAGCGAAGTGCGGGTCTCCCACATAGGCGAGGGCACCGGCCACCTGCACGGGCACATACAGCGAATTACCCACGGTAAGCAGGTTGATGTCGAGGTTGCCGCCGTGGCTTCCCGGCGGAACCGAGTGCGGCCGCTCGGTACCGGCCACCGCCACGCCCATGATTCCCAAGAACGGATTGAGCGCGAACTTAACGCTCCGCGGACCTCCGGGCACGAGCGGAAGTGTTCCGAAGGCGACCCCGTCGTGTTCCTCGACCGTGGCGAAGATGCTGACGTTCCCCGGCCCCAGCGGAAATTCGCCGGGCAGCGTTCCCTTGGTGTGCCGGTTCGAGATGATCCCGTACGCCACGCGCGGGACCGCCTCGAGCAGGGTCATCCGAAGCAAGTCCCCCGGTCGCGCCCCACGGATGTGGATAGGACCGTTGATCACGTGCGGACCGTCAACGAGGGGATTGCGTGCATAATCACTGGCCGCCAGCGTGACGGCGTCGTCAAGCACCCCGTGCCGGTCCACACCGAAGGCAGCGAAGAAAGCTGCCGGATCCCGGCCCTGGTCTTCGTGGATTCCTTCGTGGCTGATGGTGTCAATCGTCACGTCCGTGCCGCTGTCGATCGTGAATACGGCGGCATCCGTGGCACAGGGCAGCCGCCCCCAGAGCACGGTCTGAGGGGTGGCCGGCAGGTAGTGTTCGGAGCGGATCGGGCCCGTGTGGGGTTGGAGCAGTTCGACGGTCGTATACAGGATGTGCCTCCCGTGTCAGCTGTGCGGTGTCAAGGATGCGTCTGCTTGAGGCTACCGTCCAGCCACCGAGTTGTCCTACAGCGTGCTCGATCCTCGGGCCCGGGTCACACCGGATTCACCCGCCGACGGGCACACTCGTGAGGGCGTCGAAGGCGCGTCGCGGCCCGGAACCGCCGGCCAGCGAGGCTCCCAGCCGGTCGAGTTGCGCACGAGGCTCCCCGGCGAGGGACAGCAGCCGCCGGACGGCGTCGCGAATCTCGTCGACCGTGGCCAGGTTGGGATCGAGCGTTTCCCCGAATCCCACCGCATCGAGCGCCGCGGCACCGGCGAACTGATCGGTGGAGAAGGGCAGAACCAGCAGCGGTACAGCCGCCGTCATGGCCTCGGTGACGCTGTTATTGCCTCCGTGGCTGACCGCGAGCACGGAGCGATCGAGGAGGCGCACCTGCGGGAGAAAGCCCCGAACAAGCCAGGACTCGGGGATCGGTCCCAGCGAGGCCGGATCGGTCGAACCGGTGGCGAGAGCTACGCGCACACCGAGCGGGCGCAGGGCGGCAGTGACCCGCTCAAGCACGTCACCGCGCACGGACAGGAAACTCCCGAAACTCACGTAGACCACGGGTTCCTCGCCGGACTCCAGCCAGCGCTCCACCTCGGCGTCTATCGGCTCGGTGCGTACGGCAGACCCCAGGAAGGCGTGTTCGGGCAACAATGCCGAGCGTGCCGGTGAATGCAGTTCGGCCGGGTAGTTCAGAAACAGAACGTCACCGGTCTCCTGGAATGCGTCGACGCTCGGTACCGCTGCCGGATCGAGCTCGAGCAGGGCGGCATTCCACTGGGCGGTGAAAGAATCCCGCACCGATTCGCAGAGTTGTCGCAGGGCAGCAAGGTCAGCCGTTTCCGGCTGAAAGACATTCGACCACTCCGGCGGGTAACCGTACACTTCGGCGCCCACGGGCAGGGCCGACGGATGACCCAAGACCACGTCGGCGTGATGCACGCCGGCCGTAATCAGTCCCAGTCGCGCGCTGAATGCAAGATGGTCGACAATCACATGGTCTGGCCGGATTTTTTCGACGAGGCGTTGCACCGTTCGGGCGATCTCCACGGGATTCCACAGCAGGTCGCTGCTTCGTGCCTCGGCTTGGAACCGGAGGGTCTCGACCATTCCGCGCCGGGTGGCATCGAAGAATCCGCGCAGGGCGTCGTCTTCTCCCGCCGGTTGGGCCTCGGCTCGAATCGTTCCCGGGTTCGACCCACGACCCAGCTGAAGGTTCTCCCGCTCGAACCCGAAAGCGGCAACAATGTCTGCAGTTGCCGGACCGCTGGCAACAACGACCCGCTTGCCGGCCCGCTGCCAGGCAGTACCGAGAGTCGCCAGCGGAAAGAGGTGCGAGGCGTAGTCCGGGCTGATGATGAGCAGGGTCATGAGGCGTTCAACTCCCAGGTAGCCGTCTCATTCGCGTCGGCGACGTCGCGGTACACATCGGTGAGAGCGACCGCCATCGCCTGGATGGTGAAGCTCTGCGCAACCATGTCGCGGCCACGTTCAGCGTATTCCCGGCCGAAGGGACCCACCGCGACCTCCAGTGCCGAGAAGATTCCCCCGGCCAGGCCGCCGGCGTCGGTGGTGTTGACCAGGAAGCCGGTCACGCCGTGCTCCACGTAGGTTGCCGGTCCGCCCGCATTGGGTGCCACGACGGGCAGGCCAGTGGCCATCGCTTCCAGCAGAGCCAGACCGAATTCTTCCTTGACGCTCGCACAGACATAGGCACCGTGCGGTGCGCACAACCCCGGCCGACCGAAGCGCGCTGCAACGAGCCAACGGGCGACCGTATCGTTGGCGCGGTGTCCGGCCAGCAACAGGCCGTGTTTGGCGGCATTCCTCAGCGGCAGTGCCGTGTTCATCCGCGTCAGCTGCTCCCGTTCATCCGGTGAAGGATGTTCGAGGTCACCACCCACCAGGATCAGGTTGCTGCCCCCATGCAGGGCGGGGTCTGCTGCCCAGGCCTCCACCAGGGTGGCCATGCCCTTCACTCGATGCAGCCTGCCGACCGAAATCAGCAAGGGCAGCCCGCGCCGGTTTTCAGGCAAGGTGCGCAGCAGGTCATCCAGATCGGTCACAGCCGTCACGGGTGCCGCCCACTGACGCGGCTCCAGAGCCTCCGCCAGTGACGCCTCGATCACGGCGAGGTCGATGCCCTCGGCGACCACGGTGTGGCGCTCGGGGTGGGCGTTGATGTCGATGCCAACGAGTTCGCGCATGTCTCTGGCGAGGTCCGGCCGGGGAAAGAAAACCGTGTGGGCGGCGTCGGCTGCCAGTCGCTGCACAAGGCGGGACCGAAACCAGAAGTGCTCGGTTTCGTCAACGACGCCGAAGTTGCTCCGCGTGAGCGATCCCGAACGTTCAAGCGAGTCGATCACGGCGTGCGGGTCGGGCGCCACGGTGAAGACAATCGGGATGTCGAGCTCGCGGGCCACGGTGGCGGCGGCAAGGCTGCCTACATCAGCCATGCGCAGGTGGATGGCGTCGACCGTTCCTGCGGCACGAAGCACCCGGCGGATGCCTCGCTGGGCCGCAATACGCCGGGGCCACGAATCCGCGGCGGTCACGGCCTCGCCGAGGAAGGGCACCGCGGCGAAGGAATGACCAGAGAGCGTCGACGCCACGGCCGTGAGGTTGGCCAGGGCGGTGTCATGGGTGCCGCGGGACAGGGTAATCACCCGTTCCACCTGATCGGTGGAACTCAGATTGGATCGGCTGTTCACGTCAGCGCCACCGGCGCGATGGCCGGCCACGAGAGCGTCCCCCAGCCGCACGAGCAGGGTGGCGATTCCACCGTTGTCACCGGAACCCACCCGAGACAGCTCACCGTCAATGTCGGCGTGCAGGAAAAGCTGCGCGATTGTCGTGCCGTGGCTCCACGGCGGACGCGGGTAGGTCGGTACCGTGAGGTCGAACAGGGCCAGCCGTGCCACATCAGCCAGGTCGCCTGTGCCGAAGGACAGGTCGGTGACCAGGGCGATGTTCACGTCGTTGGGAGCGCGATCGCCGAGGCCGGCAACGGCAGCAACTCTGGTTTCCACCTGCTCGGTGTCGTCTCGGGCGACGGCACGCAAAAAACGTTCGGGAATCCGACCGGGAACCAGGCCGAGGGTTTCCACCAGACGTGCCCGACCGCCCGCGTCACGAACGCCCAGCAGCGCCCCTTCGAGCGCGAGAGCCACGGAATCGGCGGCCGAGGCACTCCACTGCTCCAACGTTCGCTGGGCGATCATGCCGGAGAACCCCCCGACATTGACCATGTTCACCAGTCCGGCGATCGCGTCGAGGCGGGGAAGCCGCACCCCGAAGGCCCAGGCGGCGTGCTCACGCAGAAAACCTGAGTCATGCGACAGGAGCGGAACAAGAACGTCGTCGGCGGTGTCGTCGAAAATCCGAGCGAGTGCGTGCACCGCCGCAATCGCCGTGAGCTGATCGGAGGAATCGGTGGCGGCCGAGGCGAGCAGGCGCACGGCACGCGCACCACCGTCACGGCTCGAGGCGACGGTGAGGTCGTCGGCGCAGCGGATGCCGGCCAGGATCGTTTCGGACTGACGCATGACGTCTAAAGCGGTGTGCGGTCCCACGTTGGTGCTCCCCTCGGGGCGATCTGTCGTCTGATCCGGACCGTGCGATTTCCGCTAATCCGGCATCCGGTTGCACGTTCGAGTCTCGCCCGCACATCAGGTCTCCGATGTGATTCGGCACGATGGGCAATCCGGATTGCCCATCGTGGAATCTTCTCATTAACGATGTGTCCCTTGAAGTGGTCGACAACCACTCTCAGCAAGACACCAGTTAGCCTCCAGTCAGCTGAATAGTGCCGTTACCTTGATGAGAGTCTGGCTCACGCCGTAAACCAGGGGGATCCCCACGATGGCCCAACCGAGCACCAGTTTGATTCTTTTCATATCAGGACTCCAGTACAGGTTCACGTTCGGCGGGAAGGACGGCAACGGGTTCATGGAACTTCGACGCGACGGGTTTGACCATCAGGTTGGCCAGGAAGCCGATCACCAGGATGCCCACCATCGTCAGAAGCGCGGGCTGGTAGTCGGCCGCGGTCAGCTGGCCGGGGGTTCCCTGCGCGTCGAGGATCGAGTTCACGATCAGCGGACCGGCGATGCCGGCGGCAGACCAGGCCGTGAGGAGGCGGCCGTGGATGGCGCCGACCTGGAACGTACCGAACAGGTCTCGCAGGTATGCCGGTGCCGTGGCGAACCCACCGCCGTAGAAGGAGATGATGACGAAGGCGAGGATCACGTAGAGCGCCGTGGTGGTCGAGCCGAAGAGGGCCAGCACCAGGTACAGCACTGTTCCCACGCCGAGGTAGACCATGTAGATGTTCTTGCGTCCGGTGAAGTCCGACGTGGCGGACCAGGCGAAGCGTCCACCCATGTTGGCGATGGAAAGCAAACCGACGAAACCACCGGCGACGACGGCGGTCACGAGTGACGACCCGTCGGGTTGACGGAAGAAGTCCTGGATCATCGGTGCGGCCTGTTCAAGGATTCCGATGCCGGCCGTCACGTTGCAGAACAGCACGACCCACACGAGCCAGAACTGGCGGGTCTTGATGGCATTCTTGGCCGACACGTGATTGCTGCTCACGAGGGCCTTGGCCTTGATCGTGGACGGATCGAATCCGTCGGGCTTCCAGCCCGCAGCCGGCACCTTGATGGTGAAGGCCCCGAACATCATGTACGCGAGGTAGACCACGGCGAAGGTCAGGAACAGCTTGCCGACCGAATCACCGCTGGCCACCCAATCGGCCGCGCCCGAATTGGGGTCATAAGCCGTGAGCAGGGCGGTGGAAACGGGGCTCGCGATCAGGGCGCCACCACCGAAGCCCATGATCGCCATACCCGTTGCCAGCCCCGGACGGTCGGGGAACCACTTGATCAGCGTGGACACCGGCGAGATGTAGCCGATACCCAGTCCGATGCCGCCGATGAATCCGTAGCCTACGTAGACGAGCCACAGCTGGTTGCTGAAGATTCCGAGGGAACCGATGAGGAACCCGCCCGACCAGAACAGGGCAGAGACGAACATGGCCTTGCGCGGCCCGTTCGTGTCGACCCAGGTGCCCAGCACGGCCGCCGACAGTCCGAGCATCACGATGGCGATCGAAAAGATCACACCGATCTGGGTGAGACTCGCATCGAAGTGTGCCACCAAGGCGGTTTTATAGACGCTGGAGGCGTAGGCCTGACCGATACTCAGGTGCACGGCCAATGCTGCGGGAGGGATGAGCCAGCGATTGAATCCGGGTGGGGCGATGGTGCGATCGCGATCAAGCCAACTCATATGTATTTGTGCTCTCTGCTCTGTGCAGCGTCATCACTGCGCCATGGGATTGTAAAAGTGTCGAAAAGCTGTGAGAAATCACTATACGCGAAGGTAATACACGGCTTTTGTACATAGTGACTGCCCCCGACAAGGCAGACTGGAGATATGAAACGTGGAGCACCGGTAGAAGACATCAACGAAGACAACTTGCTTGTCAAAAAACCCCGGACCCACGCGGCCGGCATCGAGGCCGTGGTTGTCGCCCTCGACCGCGGCATCTCCCAGGCCGGAATTTCCCGCACGGCACGATCCCTGCTGCGACTGAACCAGCGCGACGGCACGGACTGCCCCGGATGTGCATGGCCGGAGTCCCAGGGCCACCGCAAAACGGCGGAGTTCTGCGAGAACGGCGCCAAGGCCGTCGCCGAGGAGAGCACCCTGCGAACGGTGACGCCGGAGTTCTGGGCAGAACACTCCATCGCGGAGCTGGAGTCCAAGACGGAATACTGGCTGGGCAACCAAGGTCGGATCACGCACCCGGTCGTCATTCGTCCCGGCGACACGCACTACTCACAGATCAGCTGGGACGACGCCTTCGAGCTTGTCGGCGAGAAGATCCGCGCCTCAACGCCCGAACGCACGGTCTTCTACACCTCGGGACGAACGGCCAACGAGTCGGCGTTCATGTACCAGCTGTTTGCGCGCTCGATCGGCACCAACAACCTGCCCGACTGCTCGAACATGTGCCACGAATCATCGGGGTCCGCTCTCAACCCGACGATCGGAATCGGCAAGGGCACGGTTTCCCTCGAAGACATCCACCAGGCCGAGCTGATCTTCGTGGTCGGACAGAACCCCGGCACGAACCACCCGCGCATGCTGTCAGCCCTCGCCGAGTGCAAGGACAACGGCGGCAAGATCGTGGCCGTCAACCCGCTGCCCGAAGCCGGACTGTTCAACTTCCGCGACCCGCAGACACCCACCGGCCTCATCGGCAAGGGGATCGACCTCGCCGACGAATTCCTGCAGATCAAGGTCGGCGCCGACCTCGCCCTCTTCCAGGCCCTCGGCCACCTCCTGCTCGAAGCAGAGGAGCGGGTTCCCGGCTCGGTCGTGGACCACGCCTTCATCGCCGAGAACACCGACGGCATCGACGCGTACCGCGCCGCCCGCAAAACGATCGACTGGGAAGAGACCGAAGCTGCGACCGGGCTCACCCGTGAGCACATCGCCACGGTCGCCCAGATGATGGTCGAGTCCAAGGCCACCATTATCTGCTGGGCGCTGGGTCTCACCCAGCAGCCGCACTCGGTGAACACGCTCAAGGAGATCATCAACCTTCTGCTGCTGCAGGGCAACTTCGGTAAGCCCGGGGCCGGTGCCTGCCCGGTTCGCGGCCACTCCAACGTGCAGGGAGACCGCACCATGGGTGTCTGGGAGAAGCCGAAGGAAGAGATGCTCGCCGCACTCGACCTTGAATTCTCCATCACGTCACCCCGCGTGCACGGCCTTGACTCGGTCGACACTGTCAACGCCTTCGTGAACGACGACGTCGACGTCTTCATCTCGATGGGCGGCAACTTCGCCCTCGCCTGCTCCGACACCGAGCTGCTCGAAGCGGCCATGCAGCGCGTCGGGCTCACAGTCAGCGTCTCAACCAAACCGAACCGTTCGCACGTCAAGCACGGCCAGTTCTCGCTGATCCTGCCCACACTCGGCCGCACCGACACTGACGACAAGCACCCCGGTGGACGTCAGGTGCTGTCCGTGGAAGATTCCATGTCCGTCGTTCGCACCACCCAGGGCCGCCTGGACCCGGTGTCAGAGCACATGCTCGCCGAGCCCGTGATCATCGCCCGCATGGCAAACGCCACTCTGGGCGCCGACCACGTGATCGACTGGAAGGCCATGGCTGACGACTACGACGTTATCCGTAACCGCATCGCCCGGGTGCTGCCCGGCTTCCAAGACTTCAACGCCCGGCTGAAGACCAAGAACGGCTTCGTGCTGCCTAACCCGCCACGCGATACCCGTAGCTTCAAGACCGACATCGGCCTGGCCCGGTTCACGGTGAGCCCGCTGGAATACCTCACTCCGCCGGAGGGTCACCTGATCCTGCAGACGATGCGCAGCCACGACCAGTACAACACCACGTTCTACGGCCTCGACGACCGGTACCGCGGCATCTCCAACGGACGCAGGGTGATCCTGATCAACGCGGATGACGCCGTCGACATGGGCTTCAAGGACCGCGACATGGTCGACGTCATCAGCACGTTCCAGGGCACCGAGCGCCGGGCCGACAATTTCCGGCTGGTCGTCTATCCGACACCGCGCGGTTGCGCCGCTGCGTACTTCCCGGAAGCCAACCAGCTCATGCACCGCGAGCTCGTGGCGCGTGAGTCGAACACCCCCGGCTACAAGGCCATGGCCGTGCGCTTCGTGGCACGGGCCGAGGAGCCTGTACCCGCCTAGAGCACCCGCACGAAGGAAGGGCTGCTGCGGATCGGAATTTCCGATCCACAGCAGCCCTTCCTTATGTCGTGATCAGGTCGTCGTGGCGACCATACCCGTCACGGCCGGGGACTCGGCTTCGGCTTCGGCTTCGGCTTCGGCTTCGGCTTCCACGATGCGCTCATCGCCGGCATAGATGACCATCGAGTCGCCCCTCAGAAAACCGACGAGGGTCATTCCCACCTCATCGGCGAATTCGGCCGCCAGGGAGGACGGGGCGGAGACGGCTGCCAGCACCGGTATTCCCGCCATCAGCGCCTTCTGGGCGAGCTCGAAACTGGCCCGACTGGACACCATCAGTACGGTCCCGGTGAGGGGCAGCCGCTCTTCTTTGACGGCCCAGCCGATGACCTTGTCGACGGCGTTATGCCGACCGACATCTTCGCGCAGCACCAGGAGTTCACCCGTGGTGCCGTCGAAGAGCGCGGCCGCATGCAGACCTCCGGTCTTTTGGAACACATCCTGCCCGGCCCGAAGTGCGTTCGGGAAGGTGGTCAGCAGAGCCGCGTCGAGGCGCAGCGGGTCTGCGGCCACGTCATAAATCGATTTTGTGCGCACGGCGTCGATACTTGCCTTGCCGCACAGCCCACAGGAACTCGTGGTGATGAAAGAACGCTCCAGGCTGGGGTCGGGAGGCTGCACCCCGGCGGCGAGCGTGACATCCATCACGTTGTAGGTGTTCTCGCCGTCGACCGTGGCTCCGGCGCAGTAACGCGCCGAACTGAAATGCGCGCCGCGGGTGATGATTCCCTCCGACACCAGGAAACCCGCCGCCAGGTCGAAATCGTTACCCGGAGTACGCATGGTCACCGCGAGTGAGCGGCCGTTGACGCGCATCTCAAGCGGTTCTTCAACGGCCAGGAAGTCCTCCCGGCTGATTCGCTTCTCCCCCACGGTCAGCCTGGTGATCTTGCGCCGCGCTGTGATTCTGCCCATATTACTCATCCGCCAATGTAAGACATCTCAATTTTCTTCTTGCCCGACAAGCGCAATTCCCGGGTCTTGGCACTGCGAAGTTCCGAGTACCGGTCGGTGCGCTCACGCCAGATATGTGCCATCACCGTGGACAGCTGCTCGTCCGTGCATCCTCCGCGCATGAGCGCGCGCAGGTCGTGGCCCTCGGTGGCGAACAGGCAGGTGAACAGCTTGCCGTCGGTGGAGACGCGTGCACGCGAGCAGGTATGACAGAACGACTGCGTCACGCTGGAAATCACGCCGATCTCGCCCTCGCCGTCCTGATACCGCCACCGCCTCGACGTCTCGCCGTCGTAGTTCGGGGCCACCTCTTCAAGCGGAAGCTCGGCGTGGATGCGGCTGACGACCTCGGCCGAGGGCACGACGGCACCCATCTCCCAGCCGTTGCTCGTTCCGACATCCATGAATTCGATGAACCGGAGGATGTAGGGGGTGCCTTTGAAGTGTCGGGCCATGGCCACGATGTCCTGGTCGTTTTTGCCGCGCTGCATGACCATGTTGATCTTGATCGGTCCGAGCCCAACGGCGTGCGCGACGTCCAGGCCGTGCAGCACCTTGGACACCGGGAACTTGACGTCGTTCATGGCCTGGAACGTGGCGTCATCGAGGGAATCGAGCGACACGGTCACCCGCTTGAGTCCGGCGTCCTTAAGCGCTTGTGCCTTGGTCGCGAGGGCGGACCCGTTGGTGGTCAGCGCGATATCGATCTCGCGGCCGTCCGGGGTGCGCAAAGCGGCAAGCATACCTACGAGTTCCTCAAGCCCGCGCCGTAGCAGGGGCTCGCCACCGGTGAGCCTGATCTTCTCCACGCCGTGGGCGATGGAGATTCGGGCCAACCGGGTCATCTCTTCGAAGGTCATCATCTCGTCGCGTTCCATGAACGCGAAGTCCTTGCCGAAGATCTCCTTCGGCATGCAGTAGACGCAGCGGAAGTTGCAGCGGTCGGTGACCGACAGACGCAGGTCCTGCAGCGGTCGGTGGTGTTTATCGCTCACCAAACCGGTGGGGACCTCGCTCACAACCGGGATGTCTGACATCTGGCTGTAGAAGCGCTGAACAGGAGTGGAAACGTCGGCGACCGTCATGTTTTAACCCTAAGCTCGCGGACACCGAATACGAAAACGTGTTGCCCGCCGAACGTGTCGAACGGCATGGCGTGCCCAATGAAAATGGTGTGGCCGCGGTGTCGCCGGCCACACCATCACCCATCGAGACGGGCCCGTTGCGAAGGGTTACGCCTTGACGTATCCGTTCGGGTTGAGCACGTACTTGGTGGCCGCGCCCGCATCGAACTCGGCATAGCCGCGCGGTGCATCCTCGAGGCTGATCGCCTTCGCGTTAACGGCCTTGGCGATCTGAACCTTGTCATGCAGAATCGCCATCATCAGCTGGCGGTTGTACTTCATCACCGGTGTCTGTCCGGTGGCGAAGGTGAGCGACTTGGCCCAGCCGAGGCCGAGTCGGATCGACAGGGATCCCACCTGGGCGGCGCCATCCTTGGCTCCCGGGTCACCCGTGACGTAGAGTCCCGGAATACCCAGGCCACCACCGGCGGCAGTGATGGTCATCAGGGAGTTCAGCACCGTGGCCGGCGCCTCCTCGCCGGAGGACTTGCCGTGTCCGCGGGCCTCGAAGCCTACGGCGTCGATACCCGCATCGACCTCGGGGACTCCGAGGATCTGTTCGATCTGCTCCCCCGGCTCGCCCTTGGTGAGGTCGATGGTCTCGCAGCCGAAGCTGCGAGCCTGGGCAAGCCGCTCCGGGTTCATGTCACCGACGATGACGACAGCGGCGCCGAGGAGCTGGGCGGAAACGGCGGCAGCAAGGCCCACCGGGCCGGCCCCGGCCACGTAGACGGTTGAGCCCACTCCCGTACCTGCGGTGTAGGCGCCGTGGAACCCGGTCGGGAAGATGTCGGAGAGCATGGTGAGGTCCATGATCTTCTCCAGCGCCTGGTCCCGATCAGGGAACTTGAGCAGGTTCCAGTCGGCGTAGGGAACCAGCACGTACTCGGCCTGTCCACCGACCCAGCCGCCCATGTCGACGTAGCCATAAGCGCTGCCGGGACGATCCGGATTCACGTTCAGGCAGATCCCGGTCTTGCGCTCCTTGCAGTTGCGACAGCGACCACAGGAGATGTTGAAGGGTACGGAGCAGATGTCTCCGACCTTGATGAATTCGACGTCGGGCCCGACTTCAATCACTTCACCGGTGATCTCGTGCCCGAGTACGAGGTTCTGCGGAGCGGTGGTGCGACCGCGCACCATGTGCTGGTCGGATCCGCAGATGTTCGTGGTAACCGTGCGCAGGATGACACCGTGCGGCACCTTGCGACCAACGTTGGCCGGGTTGACTCCCGGTCCGTCCTTGAGTTCAAACGTGGGGTAATCAATGTCGATGACCTCGACTTCTCCCGCACTCTTGTAGGCAACTGCTCTGTTCCCAGTCATGGATTACCTTCCTAGCTTTCGTGTACTGATCGGGGATTACCTTCACAGCATGTAGTGGATCAAGTTGGAGTGGTACAAGGTCACTATATGGGCGCGGTCGAGGCCGTCGCGGTTACTCCCAGCTGCCACACATGCAACAGGGGACTGTCACTGAGTCCGGAAAAGGTGTATGTCTACAGCACGATGAGGCCCATCACCCAAACAGCGCCGAAGCCCGCGACACCCTGAATCGCCGTGGCCGGCGTCAGCGTTCGATACGCCGTTGCCACCGGGATTCGGCTGAGCTGGGAAACCACCCAGAAGAAACTGTCGTTCGCGTGTGACACCACCATGGCGCCGGCTCCGATCGCCAGAACGGACAGCACCCGTCCCATCTCCGAGTCCAGCCCGAGTGCCGGCAGCAGGGGAAGCGTCAACACCGAGCTCGTGACCATGGCGACCGTCGAGGAGCCCTGCGCCGTTTTGAGCGCGGCTGAAATCAGGAACGGTACCGCCAGCCCGAGTCCGAGGCTCGACAGGGCGCCGCCGAGAAAGTCCGTGAGCGGCGAGGCCGCGAGAATGGCGCCGAAGGCCGCACCGGAACCCGTGATCAGCAGGATCGGCGCCGAGATGCGGATGCCCTCGCTCACGCGTTCGCCGAAGACCTCGAGCTTGCCCGTGCCACGCAGCAGGAAGAGCGAGGCGATCAGCCCAGCCGCCAAGGCGATCACGGGTGTGCCGAGAAAAACGACCGCGGCGTACACGCCGTCTTCGCCGAACGGCCGGACGGGAAGCCTGGCAACGGATGCGAGGCAAATCAAAACCAACGGCGTCAGGATCGGCAGGAACGCCATGAAACCATTGGGCAGCTTGCCGTAACCAGCGCGCATCTCTTCGTACTCTTGACCGAGATCCTCGGTCTGCTCGTCGGGCAGCATGACGTCTTTCTTGAGAAAGCGGTTGGCCCAGAGCAGAGCGGCCCCGGCCGAGACGGTGGCCGCAATCAGCCCGAATCCGATGATGAGCCCGAGGGAGTCGATGGCCCCCAAATTACCGGCGGCCGCGAGCGGCCCCGGGGTGGGCGGCACGAAGGTGTGCGTGGCGTAGAGGCCGGTCATCAGTGCGATGGTCATCGCCACCAGCGAGACCTTCGTTTTCGCTGCGATGGCCTTCTTCAGGGAGTTCAAAATGACGAAGCCGGAATCGCAGAACACCGGAATCGACACGATGAAGCCGATGACGCTCGTGGTCAGGGTTGGGAACCGGGTCCCGAGAACACGGATCAGCGCATCGGCCATCGAGATGGCTGCTCCGGTGCGTTCAAGGATCACCCCGATGATGGTGCCGAACAGGATGATGAGCCCGATACTGCCCAGGGTGGCCCCGAAGGCGGTCGTGATGGTGGGAGCGATCGTGTCAATGGGAAGACCGAAGGCGAAGCCGCCCACCACCGCCGAAGCCAGCAGGGCCAGGAACGGATTGATCTTGAGCTTTGCGGTGGCAAAGACGATGGCTGCAACCAGGGCAACCAAAATGATGATGCTGAGCACGCGAAAACCTCTTTGTTTTGTCGATCAGGGAACTGGTGGAGCACAGTGGCGAACTAGAGAATCGCGCAAACCTGCGCGGTCGTGTCGCGCACGCGCTCGAAGGCATCCGCCTGCAGTTCGGCGAGGTCGGTCGGCCCGTCAGCGATGGAGAAGGCCGCCGTGATTCCCGCCGCCCGGGTGTCAGCTGCCGAGAGGTCCACGCTGCCGGCGATCACGATCACCTTC
>Ga0209023_10002753_pt1 | contig 21596 bp, 16 predicted proteins | sample LakOneMetagenome_FD_187468 | JGI IMG/M metagenome (GOLD analysis project Ga0209023, IMG submission 187468) | Freshwater and sediment microbial communities from Lake Erie, Canada (SPAdes) (version 2) | ecosystem: Environmental > Aquatic > Freshwater > Lentic | place: Lake Erie, Canada...
AAGCCATCCCTGCGAATTGTCGCGGTCGAGCCTGTGGAAAGCCCAGTCCTGTCCGGTGGTCAGCATTCGCCGCACAAAATTCAAGGCATCGGCGCGGGCTTCGTGCCGGACATTCTCGACCGCAAGGTGATCGACGAAATCCTCAAAGTCGATAGCGCGACAGCGATTGCCACATCGCGAGCGCTTGCGCGGATGGAGGGCATTCCGGGCGGCATTTCGTCCGGCGCGGCTATCGCGGCGGCGATGGAGCTTGGCAAACGGCCTGAGAATGTAGGCAAGACGATTTTGGCCATCGTACCGTCGTTCTCCGAACGCTATCTCTCGACGGCGCTGTTCGAGGGCATCTGAGCATGAACTCTCCTCCTAGACGTCCGCGCACGTTGAGCGACGCCAAGACGGAAGCCGAGGCGGCGTTCAAGACGCTGACCAAGAAAGCGCCGGTCGATGTTCCGAAGCCGGCGGCAATCCCTGGCGTGAAAGAGCTGGTTTCGCTGCGGATCGATCAGGATGTGCTGGAGCGCTTCCAGGAGGACGGACCCGGCTGGCAGGACCGCATCAATGCGGCGTTGAGAAAAGCGGCGGGGCTCTAGGCGACGCGGTTTCCGCGTGCGGCCTCTTTCTGAGCGTCGAAGTCGCGGCGGCGGCGGGCCAGATCGTCAGCCGAGATGCGTTCGACGTTATTGTAGTCGAGCTTCCACGACGCATCGGCACTCCAACGCAACGGCGACTGCACCGTCGTCTGCGGACCCGGTGCACTTTCGAGCACTTTCAGCGCTAGCTCCAGCGTGAACGCTTGCGATGCAATGTCGTGTGGTTTTCCGGCGGAATTTCCGAGCGGGAAGTCGCTGAACAAAAAGCGCGGCACGGCTGCATGCTCGATGATGTCCTTGGCGCAACCCATCACCACTGTCGCAATGCCGTTAGCTTCGAGATGGCGGGCGACCAGCGCCGACGTCTGGTGACAGACCGGGCAATTCGGCACCAGCACGACGGCATCGACCGCATCGGCCTTGCAGCGCGCGAGAATGTCCGGCGCATCGGTTTCGATGGTAGCGCGATGGCTGCGGTTGGTGGGCGCGCCGAAAAAGCGCGGCGCAACCGAGCCGATCCTTCCTTCGCCCGCAAGGCGATGAAGCTGGGTCAGCGGAAACCAGGTGTTGATATCGGTCGCGGACGTGTGCGCGCGATCGTAGGCGATGTGAGAAATGCGCAAGTCGTGCTGCTTCCCCGTATCGCCGTCATAGACCTGATAGAACTTCGCGCTGCCGTTATACGCTGCACCGGGTCCCTGATCGCCTTTCGACGGATCGAAACGGGCGGCTGTGGTGACGATGGCAACACGCGATTGCGCGAGCGGTTTTGTGAGCGGTTGAAACGGAGCGGCGGCATGATGCGCCCAGCGATAGGGCGTGTCGTAGCCGATGGCGAGATAGTAATCTCTGGTCCGCTGCATATACGGGACCGGGACATCGAAGTCCGCAACGCTGTCCGGTGACAGGGGTGGCTGATCCGTCATGGGTGGTCCTCGCCAAGCAGGCAAGCAGGCCTAGCAGATGCGCCTGGGGTCGGCCATATTGACCGGAAGAATGACGGCCATGTCCGATACCAATTGCCGGTGTTCGAATGGAAGGAAGCCACCCGATGAGCGGGAAAAAATCTGGTGCGGATGTGCCCGATGCCAAGAAAAAGAAGCCATCACCGACGAAGGACGCGCCGTTCGATGTGGACGTCAACGACGACGGTGATTTCGCGTCGCCGAAGCCTGAGATGACTGAAGAGGAAATGAAAGAACAGGAAGACCGCAGCCGATGAGGCGAGCGGGTTTCATGGTGAGCGCGGTGGGACTCGAACCCACGACCCCATGATTAAAAGTCACGTGCTCTACCGCCTGAGCTACGCGCTCACGTGCTGCGGTGTGTAGGTGTCAGGCTGGTGCCGGTCAAGTGCAGCGTCCCGCTCGATCCGGCTGTGGATATCTATTTGCATCGGTTCGAGAATCCGGCAGCGCGCGCCGTTCGCGGCCCGATTGATCAAATCCGAACAAATAGCGAACTCTCGGGGCTTCAGTCGCGCGGTGAAGCTTGGCTGGCTTGCTGTTCCTGTTTGCGGAGAAGCTTGGCGGATTCGGCCATTCGGGCCTGTGCCGCTTCTTCCTCCGCAGCCCGCCGGAAATCCCGCGCGGCCTTCAAAGGGCGACGCACGTAGGGATCGTCCGAACTGGTGTCGAAGATGATGAGTTTCGAGCAGTTGGGGTATTGCATCTGATACCCGTTGCGTAAACGAGATGCGCGCTCGCCAAACGGCTTCATGCATTTGGAGCAGATGACTTTAATTCTGTCGGTCATGAAATGATCTCCCGGCATGAGTTTACCGGCGAGGACTTAGGTTTCCCCTAAGCCTCGGAAAACAATTCGACCGAACGCCATTCATGATTTGTTAGCCCAAGCCGCTGGCGTGGGATCAATTCAGATCAGAGCGAATTTCAGAGGTCTGCGGCGGTTGGGTGGAAATGGTGGCGGGCGCGCTTTCGCGGCGAAGGCCGATCAGCTCGGCGGCGCGAACCGTTGACGAACTCCAGAAGCCGAATGAGTTGATGCGCGAATTCTCGAGGATCGCGATGGCGACCGCCGACAGGAACGGCAGGCTTTCCAACACCAGCACGCCGGCGAAGATGTAAATCTCGCGGACTTCCTTCTGGTTGAAGGCCACCAGTACGATCGCGCCGATGATCAGCAGAATGCCGATGACAGCTTCCCAGAACGCCTGAAACTCAACCGACATTCGCGACAGTCCGCCTTTGGACGTGCGCGCGAAGGGCAGGTGGTCCGTGATCAATCCGTTCGCGACGGCGCGAGAAACGGTCCATTGCACCGACATGGCGGCGACCATGGCCCCCATCATCTGCCCGAATTTGACCGGCACGCGCAGGCGATAGAGCGCGAGGAAGTGGATGAGCGACACGAGGAACGCGGCGATGATCGGCAGCGTCAAAATCTTGTCGGGAATGGCGATGTCGGCGAAGGTGACGATCGGCACCCAGATCAGGTTTAGGATCGCGACCAGCACGCCGAGGCTTTCCGCACCGAGCCAATTCAGCCAGCCGAGAGCGAACTCACGCCGCTGATCTGGGGACAGGCGGCTGGCGTTGGGCAGGAACCGACGCCAATGCTTCTTGACGATCTGGAAGCCGCCATAGGCCCAGCGATGGCGCTGTTTCTTGAAGGCCTCGTAGGTGTCCGGCAGCAGGCCGTAGCCGTAGCGGGTGTTGGTGTAATGCGTGACCCAGCCTTGCTCTATGATGGCGAGTCCGAGATCGGTGTCTTCGCAGATCGTGTCGCCAGCCCAGCCGCCTGCCATGTCCATCGCGGCGCGGCGGATCAGGCACATGGTGCCGTGAACGATGATGGCATTGGCCTCATTGCGCTGAACCATGCCGATGTCGAAGAAACCGGCATATTCGCCATTCATGATGTAGTGCATCACGGAACGGTCGCCATCGCGATGTTCCTGTGGCGCTTGCACGAGACCCACGCGCGGATCTTCGAAGGCAGGGACGAGGTCCTTGAGCCAGTTCGGGGTCACAACGTAGTCGGCATCGATGATGCCGATGATTTCCGCATCCGCCGCCGTCCGCGCCATCGCGATCTTCAGCGCGCCGGCTTTGAAGCCCTCGACCTTTTCCGCGTTGATGAAGATGAATCGCTCGCCCAGTGACCGACAATGGTCCTGAATCGGCTGCCAGAACGTGGGGTCCGGCGTGTTGTTGATAATCACCACGCATTCGAAGTTCGGATAGTCCAGCCGCGCCACGGCATCGAGCGTCTGCTTGAGCATTTCCGGCGGCTCGAAATAAGCCGGGACGTGGATCGAAACTTTCGGAAAAACGCCATCGGCGGGCGCGCGAAGGGCAGAGGAAATCAGCCGCGTGGGCTTGTGCCCGAAGGCAATGGTCGCGATTTCCTCGATCCGCGCCATGGCGATGAGGACCAGCGGAACGAGCAGGATCAAGCCGAGGGTGAGGGCGAAGGCCGAACCAAAGACGAAGTAATGCGTATTCCAGTAAGCAAAGACGGTGGCGACCCATGCGCCGACACCGCTGGCTGCGGCCGCGAGTACGACCGATTGGACGACGGTCGGGCGCGACAGCCTCAGGATTGGAAGGGACAGAAGAATGCCGACCAGGATGGCGATGACCGCGATCTTCCAATAATCCGGATCGACAATCGGACCGCTCCACGCGAATTTCGGTTCACGTGATGCATTAAGAATGCCCCAGTAAGGACCGACACCACCTTCGAAGAACTTCCAAGGCTGATCGATCGCTTCGACGATATTGTAATCCATTCCCACAGCTTCGGCGCGGGTCACGAAGTTGCGCAGCACGGAGGCTTGAGCAAACGGGCCGGGGAAGGCGTTCTTGAGATTGTATCCGGCGCTCGGCCAGCCGAATTCGGCGATAACCACCCGCTTGCCCGGAAACCCGTCCCGGAGAAGCTGGTAAATGTACATGGCCTGATCGACGGCCTGCTTGTCCGTGAAGTTTTCCCAATACGGCAGGATGTGCGCGGCGATGAAATCCACCGACGAGGCCAGTTGCGGATTGTCGCGCCAGATGTTCCAGATTTCACCCGTCGTGACAGGCACGTTGGTCTGCTTTTTGACGCGCTGGATCAGTTCGATCAGGTCGTCGACCTTCTGCTCGCCGCGGTAGATGGTTTCGTTGCCGACCACGATGCCGATGACGTTGCTGTTGTGTTTTGCGAGGTCGAGGGCCGCCGCGATCTCGCGCTCGTTGCGGTCGGCATTCTTGTCGATCCACGCGCCGACCGTGACCTTGAGGCCGAACTCGTTGGCAATTGCCGGGACCAGCTCCACGCCGCCAGTGGACGAGTAGAGGCGGATCGCTTTGGTCAGCGGGACCAGCTTTTTCAGGTCGGCGCGAATTTTCTCGGCGCTCGGAATGTTATCGATGTCGGGATGCCCGGTTCCCTCGAACGGGGCATAGGACACGCTCGGCAGCATTCCGTTGAAGTCGGGGGCTTTCTGCTCGTCCCGCAACACGCCCCAAAGGGCGGCATGGACAGCAGTCACACACAGCAGAACGGCAACGATGGCGCGCATCAAGAGAAAACCATACGGGGCCAACGTGTCAGGATCTCGAACCTGTCCCCTCGGTTCGGCCGCGTTGAAGGCGCGGACAGCTTATCTATGCCGCGCAGCTTAACAACTCATATGGCGACATGGCCATTTGAGGGCACTGCGTTCTGGAAAACGAAATAAAGCCGATTCGTTCCAAGGGCATACAGCCCGGCAACCTGGCCTATTTCGATGCCGGAGCGGCGGGTGCCGCAGCCGGGGCTGGCGGCGTGGCTGTGGGCGGCGTGGCGGGCGATGAGGCGGTGCTGCCCTGCGGTTGAGCAGCCGGGTTGATCCAGCAAGCGTGGACGCGGCCGTTGAGGGTTTCCGCGACCTTTGGGTCGATGGTCGCGCCGAAGCGAACCACGCAGCGGAATGTTGCCTGGATGTGTCCGCCGGGGCAGCCGAACCGGTCATACAAGTCGAGATGACGGAAGGCGGTGTCGAGATCGTCGCGCCACATCAGCCCGACCACGCGGCGGCCGAGCCAGACGCATTCCGGATTACCCGCAGGACCGTTGATTGCCTGCGCGGCCTCGACGAACTCGTCGGCCTTGCGCTGGCTGTCCTTGATGGCGTCGCCGGGGTTCTGTTTGGGGGCAGTCTCCTGCGCGCGGACGTCGCCGCTCTGAGCGATGGCCGCTCCGATACCTACGAACAGGGCAAAAGCCGGTACGGCGACGCGCTGAAATACTGCAACTCGAAACCCGCTACGAACGCGACCCATGAAATCCCCGACTGATTGCCTGCCATCCGGTAGCGAACGGCGCTGCCCTGATGCCTTACCTTTGCGGCGGAAGATTGCCTTTACCGCAACTGTCCGATTCCCATGAAGGACATTTGCGTTTTTGTCCAGCAAGGCGGGAATTTCGCGGTTTGGTGCGACCAGAAGACCGTGGGGGGTATCCGGTGGGGCCTTGGCAGAGGGTCGGCGACCGGTTATCGACGTGCCTCCTTGGAGGAGGACGGAACCAATTTCCTTTCGCACGCCGCTGGCCCTTTTCATCCTGTCCTTGAGCGCTATCGCCGCAGTGTGGTGGTGGCTGGCCATGCCTATCGTTCTGGCGCGTGCGCCAATCGACCCGGCTGCGAAGCTCGAATGCGTGTCCTATGCACCGTTCCGGGGAGCGCAAAATCCGCTGGAACCTGGACTGGTTATTCCGCCCGAGCAGATCGCGCAGGACCTTGCGCAACTCGCCAAGGTGACCGGCTGCATTCGAACCTATTCGGTGGGCAACGGGCTTGAGCAGATTCCGGAGCTTGCACAAAAGGCCGGGCTTAAGGTTTTGCTGGGCGTTTGGATCGGCACCAACAAGCTCGACAACAAAGTGCAGATGGAAACCGGCATCGCGCTGGCCAAGAAATATCCTTCCGTTGTGAGCGCGGTGATCGTCGGCAACGAAGTGCTGCTGCGTGGAGAAATGATCGCCGCCGACCTCGTCGCGAATATCCGTTACGTGAAATCCAAGGCCGGCGTGCCGGTCACCTATGCCGATGTGTGGGAATTCTGGCTGAAAAATCGCGACGTCTACGACGCGGTGGATTTCGTCACGATCCACATCCTTCCGTATTGGGAAGACATGCCGATCCGCGCGCGCTATGCGGCCAGTCATGTCGACTCCATCCGCAAGCGGATGGCGGTCGCGTTCCCGAACAAGGAAATCATCATCGGCGAGACCGGGTGGCCGAGCGCGGGTCGCATGCGCGAAGGCGCGCTACCGTCGCGCGCAAATCAGGCGCGGGTCGTTTCCGAGATTCTTCAATTGGCGCGCGAGCAGAAGTTCCGCGTCAACCTGATCGAAGCCTATGACCAGCCGTGGAAGCGGATGTGGGAAGGGACTGTCGGAGGTCATTGGGGCCTATTCGATGCGGCGGGCGACCGCGCGCTGAAATATCCGGCGGGTGAGCCGGTCACGAATTTCCCGCGCGCGAAGATTTACGCAGCTGTAGGGATGATCTTCTCCGCGCTGGTGTTCGGCGTGGCGCTGCTGACGTTGCGCCATCGGCCCTGGTCGCCACGGCTGAGTTCTTGGGTCACGGTCGCGATCAGCGCGACCGCAGGCGGCGCGCTGCTCGGTGTGGCTTTCGATAAGATGATGGTCGAGAGCCTCAGCTACGGCGGCTGGACTGTGGGTATCTTGCTGTTTGGCGCGGCAGTTTTCTCGCCGTTGGTTGTCGCCAATACCGTGATGTATGGCCGGGGACTGCCGACGTTCCTCGAACTGATCGGTCCGAAGGATTATCGCACCGGTTCACGGATGCAGACCATTCTCGCAATTCTGCTGCTCGTCACCACGGCGCTTGCGACGCAGACCGCTCTCGGCTTCGTGTTTGATCCGCGCTATCGCGACTTTCAATTCGCGGCCTTCACAATGGCTGTGACGCCGTTCCTGCTGCTGACCGCGCTGAACAGGCCGACGTCGGGCACGCGCCCGATTACCGAAACCGTGTTCGCCGTCACGCTTGCGCTGTCGGCGATCTATATCGGATTCAACGAGGGGCCAGCCAACTGGCAGTCGCTCTGGACCTGCGGATTATATCTTCTGCTGGCGCTTACGCTGTCGCGGGCGCGGGTCGTGCGAACCCCAGAATAAGCAGCGCAATCGCAACGCCGGACAGGCCGATGTTGTAGAGCACGATGCCGAAACATGCAGCGATCAGACCTGCGGTCAGCGTCACAATCGAGGGCCGGATCACGTGCAGCACTGCAATGGCGAGCGCTGCGCCTCCAAATACATAGTTCTTGAACAGATACGTCATCGTGAGACGCGTCTTGCAAAGGAATGTCTGCAGACCGCCCTCGCATTCAAGCCTGACTTGCGAAAACTCGATGGCCATATAGCGCAGATAAATGGCGTATCCGATGGCGAGAAATCCCACCACGAGAATCCATTGCACTTGATAGGGTGTCAGTCGAAAGGGCTGTTTTTTCATGGGCCGAATATGGTTCGGATCGCTCGATGATTCAACCCAAACCTCGGCGAGGTCGATCGCCTGTTGACCGGCAATTGCGCGGCGAAGGCCCACTCATATGCAGGCTTCTCGCCGCCACGACCTAGTTAGTGTTGCTGAAGAACGAACTAAAAGCCGACTGTTTTGGCTTTTCTTCGACCACGCTCTCGACGCGCGACTTTCCGCGCCGTCGCGAACGTTGGACCGGCGCTTCAATGGTCTTTTCACTGGTCATATTCAGGCGCTGACCCTCATAGACCGCCGTGTCGCAGGAGCGATTGCTGTCCGCCAGCACACCGGCGCAAAGTTTCGCGGCTTCCGCTGCATTCGCGAGCGGGCCAGCGACGAGACGAAGCTGCATCCCGAGACCATCGTTGCGTTCCTTCACAACGATAATCGGCTGCATTGACGCCAGACGTTGCGAGTTGGTCTTCAGTGCGCCGCGCCAAACCGCGCGAAGGCCTTCGACAGAATTGGCTCCGCCGAGATCCACGCCGAACTCGGTCCGGCGCACAACGTTGGCTGACAAATTCTCGCTCGCATTGGTTTCCGGCGGCTTGATGGCCGCAGTCACAGCAGGCTCCGGGATCGGTGCGGTGGCCGTTTGCTCGGCTTTTGCGGGCGGCTGCGGCGCAGGCGTAACGGTCGCAACAGGTGCGATCTTTGGAAGCGGTGCGGGCTCAGCTTTCGCCTCCGCCGGGCGTGCTCTGATCGGCTCACTTTCCGATACCGGCGCAGCCTGCGCCGGAGGAGCTACTGCTACAACAGGCGCGGATGATGGTTTGTTCAGCGATCCGGTTACGGAGTCCAGACCCTGTTCAATCACGGTCACGCGCGCGTAGAGCCGGTCGCGGTCCGCATTGAGCGTCTCAACCGCCGCGGCAAGCTCGCGCGACTTGTTTTGGCTTTCCTTCGCGATCCATTGAACTTGCTGAGCCTGCCGTGCGAACTCGTTGGAGGCCAGCTGCTCGCGCTGCATTGCAGCCGGTGAGCGCGTGGCAAGGATGGCGATGATGAGCATGCCGACCGATCCGGCACCCCAAGACGCAAGCTGCCACGTCGCCCGCTTGTCGAGGCTGTCTTCTTCCGCGAGGAATCGATTCAGCCAGCCGCTGCCGTCCTCGTCCGTCACGTCGTCACGAAATTTGTCGGAATTTTTGGCCATGCCGCAGGCGGGCCCTCCCGCGGCCCTTAAGCGAATCATCCCGTAAATCTTAACAGGAAGCAGCCCGGTGCGCGTGGCGCGGAAGCAACCCAAAGTGCTTTTGTCACCGGCTACTCTCGGGTAAAGACGTCGCCGAAGCGCCAGACAGGAACACGCATGACCGGCAGAACAACCCTTGCGATCGTGCTTGCGGCCGGAGAGGGCACGCGGATGCGCTCCAGCCTGCCGAAGGTGCTTCATCCTGTTGCCGGACGCCCGCTGATCGCGCATGTGCTCGCGGCTGCGCCGAACGGGAAAGACGACGCCATCGCTGTTGTCGTCGGCCCGGACCATCAGGCTGTGGTCGATGAGATCAAACGGGTCCGGCCTGAGGCAAAGACATTCGTGCAACGCGAACGGCTCGGCACGGCGCATGCGGTGCTTGCGGCGCGTGATGCCATCGCTGCGGGTGCGGACGATATCTTGATCGCCTTCGGCGATACGCCACTGATCGATGCAAAAACCTTCGAACGATTGCGTGCCGCGCTGAAAGACGGCGCGGCGCTCGCCGTTCTTGGATTCCGCGCCGCCGATCCGACGGGCTATGGGCGCTTGCTAGTGGAAGGCGGCCAACTCGTCGCGATCCGCGAGCAGGCTGACGCCAGCGAGGCCGAACGCGCCGTCACGCTTTGCAACGCGGGCGTCATGGCCTTCGCGGGTAAGACGGCGCTGCAAGTTCTCGACAAGATCGGCAATGGCAATAGCAAGGGCGAGTATTACTTGACCGATGCCGTCGCCGTCGTGCGCGAGCTAGGCTTGCGGGCGGCTGTAATCGAAACCGATGAGGATGAAGTGCGCGGGATCAACACCAAGGCCCAACTCGCTGAAGCCGAGCAGGTGATGCAGCGCAAGCTGCGGCAGGCCGCGCTTGATGCGGGCGTTACGATCATCGCTCCGGAAACGGTCTTCCTCGCCGCCGATACGACCTTCGGCAAGGATGTCACCATCGAGCCATTCGTGGTCATCGGTCCCGGTGTTGCCATCGACGACGGCGCGGTGATCCATTCGTTTTCGAACATCGTCGGCACACGCATCGGCAAGAACGTCTCCATCGGTCCTTACGCGCGTCTGCGGCCCGGCACCGTTTTGGGCGACGGCGCGCGCATCGGCAATTTCGTTGAGACCAAGGCTGCGGAGATCGACGCAGGCGCGAAGGTCAATCACCTGAGCTACATCGGCGACACGCATATCGGCGAGCGCGCCAACGTCGGCGCGGGCACCATCACCTGCAATTACGATGGTTTCGACAAGCACCGCACGGACATCGGGGCGGGTGCTTTTGTGGGATCGAATTCGTCGCTGGTGGCGCCGGTCAAAATCGGCGCTGACGCCTATGTCGGCTCGGGATCGGTCATCACGCGCGATGTGCCGGAAGGCTCGCTGGCGGTCGAACGGGGAGAGCAGACCACCCGTCAGGGCTGGGCGAAACGCTTTCGCGAGATGAAGCAGCGCGGCCGCAAGCCCAAGTCGTGACCAACGCGTGACCGTGCTTGTTTACCATCCCTAAGCCCCGGACGTCACTGACGGTTTACCCTGTCTCAATCGGCAACAATTGTTGAGGCGGGATTGTGCTATTCAACGGTAGAGATGGCCGCATTCAGGCGGGCTGGAGATTGCTAACCGCATGTGCGGAATCGTTGGAATTCTTGGGAAGGGTCCAGTTGCGGACCAGCTTGTCGATTCGCTGAAGCGTCTCGAATATCGCGGCTATGACTCCGCTGGCGTTGCCACGCTGGAAGGCAAGCTGCTCGATCGCCGTCGCGCGAGGGGCAAGCTCAAAAATCTTGAAGCCGTTTTGAAGACATCGCCGCTCGGCGGTCACACCGGCATTGGCCACACGCGCTGGGCCACCCACGGCAAACCGACCGAAGCCAACGCTCATCCGCACGCGACCGACAATGTCGCAGTGGTTCACAACGGCATCATCGAAAATTTCCGCGATCTGCGCGCACAGCTTGAATCGCAAGGCGCGACGTTCTCCAGCGAGACCGACACCGAGGTCGTCGCGCATCTGGTCAATTCGTATCTCGTGAAAGGACTTTCGCCCGCCGAGGCTGTTAAAGCCGCGCTGCCGCAACTGCACGGCGCGTTCGCGCTCGCCTTCATCTTCAAGGGCGAAAACAATCTCATGATCGGCGCGCGCAAGGGTTCGCCGCTCGCAGTGGGTTACGGCGAGGGTGAGATGTATCTCGGCTCCGACGCCATCGCGCTCGGGCCATTCACCGACACGATCAGCTATCTCGATGACGGCGACTGGGTCGTCCTCTCGCGAGACGATGCGACCGTCTATGACGACAAGAACGCCGTCGTCGAACGCGAGATCGTCAAGCACAACACCGCAAGCGCGCTCGTCGACAAGGCGAACTATCGCCACTTCATGGCGAAGGAAATTCACGAACAGCCGGAAGTCGTCGGTCATACGCTGGCGCATTACGTTGACATGGCCACCGAGCGCGTCGCGCTGCCGGTGAAACTGCCGTTCGACTTCTCGACTATCCAGCGCGTATCGATCACCGCCTGCGGCACGGCAAGCTATGCAGGCTTCGTTTCGAAATACTGGTTCGAGCGGCTGGCGCGGTTGCCGGTCGAACTCGATGTCGCGTCGGAGTTTCGTTATCGCGAAGCGCCGCTGCGTAAGGGCGATCTGGCGATCTTCATTTCGCAGTCAGGCGAAACCGCCGACACGCTGGCGGCGTTGCGCTATGCGAAGTCACAAGGGTTGCACACCATCTCTGTGGTCAACGTGCCGACATCGACCATCGCGCGCGAAAGCGAAACAGTGCTGCCGACATTGGCCGGGCCGGAAATCGGCGTGGCATCAACCAAGGCGTTCACCTGTCAGTTGATGACACTGGCGGCCATCGCCATTGCGGCGGGCAGGGCGCGGGGCGAACTCTCCGAGACCGATGAGACGAAACTGGTGCATGCGCTGGTCGAAGTGCCGCGCCTGATGACACAGGCGCTTGCTCTGGAGCCGCAGATCGAAAAGCTCGCGCGTGACATCGCCAAGAGTCAGGACGTGCTCTATCTCGGCCGCGGCACCAATTATCCGCTGGCTCTTGAGGGCGCGCTGAAGCTCAAGGAAATTTCCTACATCCACGCTGAGGGCTATGCGGCCGGTGAACTCAAGCACGGCCCGATTGCGCTGATCGATGAGAAGATGCCGGTCGTCGTGATCGCGCCGCATGATCGCGTGTTCGAGAAAACTGTCTCGAACATGCAAGAAGTTGCGGCGCGGGGTGGCAAGATCATTCTGATGACCGACGCGCAGGGCGCGAAAGAAGCGACCGTCGAGTCGCTGGTCACGATCATCCTGCCCGACATGCCGTCCACCGTGACGCCGATGGTCTATGCCATTCCGGTTCAACTGCTCGCCTATCACACAGCCGTTGTGATGGGCACCGATGTGGACCAACCGCGCAATCTCGCCAAGTCAGTGACGGTGGAGTAGCGCGCTCGCTGACAAACGGTCGCAGCGCCGATCCCTCGCGCGCGGCAAATTCTGATACACTGCTGTCGCATTTGTTTGCGAAGCAAGGCACTGATCGATTGAAGATGGTTCGGTTCGACGATGAATGACACCACGCCAAAAATGGTTCCGGGCAGTCTGCCGCCGACGCCTCCCGCCGACTTGCCGCGCGGGCCGATGGCGCGCCTGCGCAACTATTTCCTGACCGGGCTGATTATCGCCGGTCCGATTGCGATCACGATTTATCTGACGTGGTGGTTTGTAAACTGGGTGGACGGTCTCGTCCGTCCGTTTGTGCCGATTGCATACCGCCCTGAGACCTACCTGCCGTTCGGCCTGCCGGGTTCCGGTTTGGTCGTCGTCGTATTCGCGCTGACGTTTCTTGGTTTTCTCGCCGCCAACCTGATCGGGCGCACGCTGGTCGATCTCGGCGAGGCGCTGCTTGGACGCATGCCGGTTGTGCGCGCGATCTATCGCGGCCTCAAGCAGGTGTTCGAGACATTGTTCTCGAGCAACGGTTCGAGTTTCCGCCGCGTCGGCTTGGTAGAGTTTCCTTCGCCGGGCATGTGGTCGATTGTGCTGATCTCGCAACCGCCGAGCGTGGAAGTGGCCGTGAGCTTGCCTGGCAAGGAAGAATTCATCTCGGTGTTTTTGCCGTGCGCGCCCAATCCGACCACCGGCTTTTTCTTCTACCTGCCCAAGAGCAAAATCATCGACATCGATATGAGTGCGGAGGACGCGGCGACGCTCATCATGTCGGCTGGCGTCGTGCAGCCGAACGGCGATGCGCAGAAAAAGATCAACGCACTGGCTGAAACGGCCAACGCTGAAGGTGTTGTGCCCGCCTCGCCGACACCAGCCACTGCGAAGGTGGGTTAGCAGCCCGCAACTCCGATTCTTATCCCGTCCATGCTTCCGTTTGACGCAGGGTCTCGCGGCGCGAATCCTGATTGAAACGGGTGCCGCATATGCGGTGTAAGAAAAGTCGGGGAAAACTCGTGAAAACATTCATCATTGCTGCCGCGATTTCCGCGGGATTGGTCTTGGGTCTGTCGTCGTCCGCCGATGCGCAGAGCTATAACTCGCAGCGCGCGCGCCAGGATCGCGAATACAAGAGCCTGTCGGCTGCCACGCAGCGTGCCTACGGAACCACAAGCTCGTCGAGCACATATCGGGCGCCATCTTCGAGCAGCAGCAGTTCCAAGCGTTACTGACAGTTCAGGCCCGGATCACATCCGGGCCTTTTCATTATCCGGCACCGATCAGCGGCAGCGCTTCGTCCCGCTCGTAAAGATAGAGCAGGCAGCGCAGTGCCTCGCCGCGTGCGCCTTTCAGCTTTGGGTTGTCCTGCATGATGCGCACGGCCTCGTCGCGTGCTTGTGAGATGAGTTGTGCATGTATCTCGGGCCGCGCGATGCGATAGCCGGGCAGGCCGCTTTGGCGTGTGCCAAGCACTTCGCCTTCGCCGCGCAGGCGCAAGTCTTCTTCTGCGATCCGGAAACCGTCGGTGGTTTCGCGGATCACCTTTAATCGCGCCGTGGACATCTCGCTTAAAGGCTCGTGATAAAGCAGGAGGCATGTCGACGCCTCGGAGCCGCGTCCGATGCGCCCTCGCAACTGATGCAACTGCGCAAGGCCGAACCGCTCGGCGTTCTCGATCACCATGATGGACGCGGCGGGCACATCGACGCCGACCTCGACAACAGTTGTCGCCACCAGCAATTGAATCTCGCCCGCCGAGAATTGCGCCATGACGCGATCTTTGTCCGTGCCTTTCATCTGGCCGTGAACAAGACCGACGCGATCACCGAAATGCTTTTGCAATGTCTCAAAGCGTTTGGTCGCGTTGGTGAGATGTGCGTGATCCTCAGACTCGGTTTCCTCAACGAGCGGGCATATCCAATACGCGCGCTTGCCGGCATCGAGAGCCCGGTCGAGCCCGTCCACGATCTCCTTGATGCGGCTCTTCGGAACGGCGCGCGTATCGATAGGCTGGCGTCCTGCAGGCTTTTCGCGCAGTTCGGAGATGTCCATGTCACCGAAATAGGTGAGAACCAACGTGCGAGGAATCGGCGTCGCGCTCAGCACTAGCACATCGACGGCGTCGCCTTTCTCGGTGAGTGCGAGCCGTTCGCGCACGCCAAAGCGATGCTGTTCATCCACCACTGCCAGCGCCAGCGATTTGAATATTACATCGTCCTGAATGAGCGCATGCGTACCGACCAGCAGGTCGATGTCGCCGTTCGCCAGTCCCTCAATGATCTCGCGGCGCTCCTTGCCTTTCTCGCGGCCAGTGAGGATCGCGACCCGCATTCCTGCGCGCTCGGCCAATGGCGCGATGGTCTTGATGTGCTGGCGTGCAAGGATTTCCGTCGGTGCCATCAAAGCCGTTTGCTTGCCGGTCTCGGCAACGGCGGCGGCAGCAAGCAGCGCGACTACGGTTTTGCCCGAACCTACATCGCCTTGCAGCAGGCGCAGCATCCGCACCGGCTGATTGAGATCGTCGGCGATGGCTTTCGCGGCCTCCTGCTGGGAGTTGGTTAGCGCATAAGGCAGAGCGTCGATGATCTTGTGTCTCAAGCGACCGTCGCCGGCGTTGCGTACACCGGCGGGGCGACGCAACTGCGCGCGTACCAGCGCCAGCGCGAGTTGTCCCGCCAGCAACTCATCGAACGCAAGCCGCGACCAAAAGGGATTTTGCGGCAGGATGTCGGTGAGTTCGTACGGCTCGTGGACATGATACAGGGCAACGCCAAGCGGCGGAAACGAGCAGCGTCGCAATACGTCGGGGCTGATCCATTCCGGCAAGTCTGGAAGTTTTGCGAGCGCTTGCGTCATGGTGCGGCGGATCGAGCCGATCGCAAGTCCCTCGGTCAGCGGATAAACCGCGTCGATCTGCGGCAGCTTCGCGAGGCCTTGCTCATCCACGACGCGGTCGGGATGCACGATCTGCAGCGTGCCGTCGAACATCTGCGCGGTGCCGGACACGTAACGCGTCTCGCCCTTCGGCAGCAGCTTTTCGATGTAATCGGGTTTGGCACGGAAATAGGTGAGCACCACATCGCCAGTCTCGTCGCTGGCATAGACCAGATGCGGCGCGCGGGAACGGCCGGGCGGTGCTGCACGATGGCGGTCGATGGTCACTTCCAGCGTGACGACTGTTCCGGGAACAGCATCGCGGATTTTTGGGCGCGCGCGCCGGTCGATGACGTTGGTCGGCAGATGCAGCAGCAAATCGACCAGACGCGGCGTGGTGGTGCGATCCAGAAGATAGCGGAACAGTTTGTCCTGCTTCGGCCCCACGCCTTGCAGGCTTGTGACAGGCGCGAACAGCGGATTGAGCAGGGGCGGGCGCATCGTGGCGACTCAGCTTCTCAGGAACGAGGGCTGCTTTTGCATATCCCGAATGCAAGGTCAGAGAAATGCTGACATCGGCAATCATGGTTGTTATATCAGCCGTCCCGGCACGTCCGGGCTTTTTGCGTTGGAAAAGGATCGGGACATGACGGGAACGACACGATCAAGCCACGGTCTCGACGACCGGCAGAAGCGGCTTCTGTTCCGATCCTGGCATCGCGGGACGCGCGAGATGGATTTGATCCTCGGCGGGTTCGCGGACGTGCACATCGCCGATCTGTCGGACGCGGAAATGACCGACCTCGAAAGCCTGATGGAATTGCCGGACCCCGATCTCTACAACGCCTTCAATGGCAGCCAGCCGCTTGATGCCGAATATGCGAATGGCGTCTTCGTCCGCATCAAATCGTTTCTGGATGCGAGCCGTTCGTGAAGGCTGCCGCTAAATCTCCCGCGCAACTGCTTCGCCCCGGCCATGTACTGACGCTCTCAAACGTCGCCGAGGGCGCGGAAGGTCTTGTGATCTCGGACCTCGCCTGCGCGGTCGCGGCGAAGAAGGATGCGCCCGCCGTCAGCCTCGCAGTCGTGTGCCGCGATGGTCCGCGCATGGCGCAACTGGCGCGCGCGCTGGAATTCTTCGCGCCTGATCTCGGCGTCATGCAATTTCCGGCGTGGGATTGCCAGCCCTACGATCGCGTGTCGCCGCATGGCGGTATCCTCGCGCAGCGCCTCACCACACTGGCGAAGCTGTCGCGCCTGCAAGGCAGCGAGAAGCCGCTAATCGTGCTGACCACGGTCAACGCCATCGTGCAGCGTGTGCCCGCGCGTGATGTCGTTGCAGCACAGGCGCTGTCTGTTGCTCCGGGTCATCGCGTGCCGATGGATTCCATCGCGGCGTGGCTCGAACATAACGGTTACAACCGCACCTCGACCGTCCGCGAGCCGGGCGAATACGCTGTGCGCGGCGGCATCCTCGATCTGTTTCCCGCCGGGCTCGATCAGCCCGTGCGTTTCGACTTCTTCGGCGACACGCTGGAATCCATCCGCACGTTCGATGCGGAATCGCAGCGCACGCTCCTCGACATGCGCGGGCTCGATCTCGTGCCGGTGTCGGAATTCCAGCTTGTGACGGAAACCATCAAGCGTTTCCGCATGGGCTACGTCGCTCAGTTCGGTGCGCCGGAACGCGACGACATGCTCTACGAGGCGGTGAGCGAAGGCCGCCGTCATCCCGGCATGGAGCACTGGCTGCCGCTGTTTCAAGAGCGGATGGACACGCTATTCGATTATCTCGGTGCTGCGCCGATTGTGCTCGAACATCAGGCCGACGATTCCGCGCGCGAACGCTTCACACAGATCAACGACTATTATGAAGCGCGACGCGAGGCGATGGATACACCGGGTGGCGGGGCGATCTACAAGCCGTTGCCGCCGGACAAACTCTATCTCACCGAGAGCGAGTGGACGAATGAACTGACGGAGAGCGCGCTGGCGCGGCTTACGCCGTTCGCGCTGCCGCCTGACGACACAAGCGTCATCGATATTGACGCGCGGCAGGGACGTGATTTCGCGCCGGAGCGTGCGGACACCAAGGTCAACGTCTTCGAAGGTGTGGTCGCTCACATCAACGGATTGCAGTCCTCGCGCAAGAAAGTGGTCGTAGCACTTTGGAGCGAAGGCTCGCGCGATCGCATGGCGTCGATGCTGAAGGATCACAAGCTGCTCAACATCACCAGCGTCAATTCGTGGCGCGCGGTGCAGGCAACGCCGCGCAACGAGACCATGCTGGCGGTGATCGGCCTGGAATCCGGTTTCGAGACCGAAACCGTCGCGCTGATCACTGAGCAGGACATTCTCGGCGACCGGCTGGTGCGCCCGCGCAAGGCCAGCCGCAAGCTCGATAACTTCATCTCGGAGGTGACGAGTCTCGCGACAGGCGATCTGGTCGTGCATGTCGAGCACGGCATCGGCCGTTTCGTGGGCTTGCAGACCTTGCAGGTCGGCGGAGCACCACACGATTGTCTCGAACTGCATTATGCCAACGAGACGAAACTGTTTCTCCCGGTCGAGAATATCGAACTGCTGTCGCGTTACGGCTCGGACCAGTCCAATGTCGAACTGGACCGGCTGGGCGGCGGCGGATGGCAGGCGCGCAAAGCCAAGCTCAAGAACCGCATTCGCGAGATCGCTGGCGACCTGATCAAGATTGCCGCCGAGCGGCATGTCCATGTCGCGCCGAAGTTTCCGGTACATCAAGGCACCTACGACGAGTTCTGCGCGCGCTTTCCTTACGAGGAAACCGAGGACCAGCTTGGCGCGATCACCGCCGCGCTGCATGACCTCGACGCGGGACGTCCGATGGACCGGCTGATTTGCGGTGATGTTGGTTTCGGCAAAACCGAAGTCGCGCTGCGTGCCGCGTTTGCCGTGGCGCTGGATGGCAAGCAGGTCGCAGTCGTGGTGCCGACCACTTTGCTGGCACGGCAGCACACCAAGACCTTCACCGAACGGTTCAAGGGCTTTCCGGTCAATGTCGCGCAGGCCTCGCGCCTTGTCGCGCCCAAGCAATTAACGCAGGTCAAGAAAGACCTCGCCGACGGCAAGATCGATATCATCGTCGGCACGCACGCGCTGCTCGGCAAAAGTATCAAGTTCAAAGACCTCGGCCTGCTGATCGTGGACGAAGAGCAGCATTTCGGCGTGAGCCATAAGGAGCGGCTGAAGCAGCTGCGCGCGGAGATCCACGTGCTGACGCTTTCGGCGACGCCGATCCCGCGCACGCTGCAACTCGCGCTGACAGGTGTGCGCGAACTATCGATCATTGCTTCGCCGCCGGTCGACCGCCTCGCGGTCCGCACATTCGTGGCTCCGCACGATCCGCTCATGATCCGCGAAGCGCTGCTACGTGAGCGTTATCGCGGCGGTCAGGCATTCTATGTCTGCCCGCGTATCGAGTATCTAGCGGAGGCCGAGGACTTCCTCGATAAGCATGTGCCCGAGATGAAGGTCGCGGTCGCGCATGGACAGATGCCGCCGACCGTGATCGAGGACATCATGTCCGCGTTCTACGATGGCAAGTACGACATCCTGCTTTCGACCACTATCATCGAGTCCGGCCTCGACATTCCGTCGGCCAACACGCTGATCGTGCATCGCGCCGATATGTTTGGCCTCGCGCAATTGTATCAATTGCGCGGCCGGGTGGGGCGCTCGAAGCTGCGCGCCTATGCGCTGTTCACGCTACCGGCGCAGCAGAAGATCACCGCGCAGGCCGAGCGTCGCCTGAAGGTTCTGCAGTCGCTGGAAAACCTCGGGGCGGGCTTCCAGCTTGCGTCGCACGATCTCGATATTCGCGGCGCGGGCAATCTGCTCGGCGAGGAACAGTCGGGCCACATCAAGGAAGTCGGCTTCGAGTTGTATCAATCGATGCTGGAAGAGGCGATCCTCTCGCTCAAGGCCGGCATTTCCGAGCCGGTCGCGGACCGCTGGTCGCCGCAGATCACGCTCGGGATGCCTGTGCTCATTCCGGAGGATTATGTCGCCGATCTTTCCATTCGATTGTCGCTGTATCGCCGTCTTGCAGACCTCGACACCGACGACGAGATCGAAAATTTCGGTGCGGAGTTGCGCGACCGCTTTGGGCCATTACCGGACGAGGTGCGCTGGCTGTTCAAGATTGCCGCGATCAAGGCCTATTGCCGCCGCGCCAACATCGAGAAAGTGGATGCAGGTCCGAAGGGTGCGGTGATCGCGTTCCGCGACAATTCATTCGCGCATCCGGACAAGCTCATGTTCTTTATTGGCCGCCACGGCAAGGCTGCGAAGGTGCGGCCGGACATGAAGGTGGTGTTCCTGCAGGAATGGGACACTTCGGAAGAGCGCGTCGAAGGCACGACGACCATCCTGCGCGATCTCGCCAATCTGGCAGAAGGCAAAATGGCTGCGTGAGAACGGCGACCACGGAATAGCCGCGGCCGCCGGTTTCCAGCGTTTACTTCGGGTACTTGAACTCAGGCGCAGCCTTGAGCTGATCCTTCGTGGCGTTCATCGTTGCGCGCCACGTGTCCTTGTCCTTGTCGTACTTCACATTCAGCGACGACGGCGACACGGCGACATAATGTTCGCCGACACCCAGAAACCCGCCAACCGACAGGATCATGGCTTGAACCTGCTGGCCCTTGCCGATGGCGAGGTCGGAAATCTCACCGACTTTTTCGTCCTTCTGGTTGTAAACATTCAGACCCTTGAGCTTGGAGCTGAACATTTCGTCTTTCGCGACAGTCGAGAACTTGGCGTCGGCAGGCGCTGTTCCGCTCGTTGTCGATTGAGCAAAAACTGGCGATGCGAGCAGCGCCATCGAAACGGTCATCAGTGCAATCTTCTTCATGTAAGCCTCCAAAGCGATGAGAAGGCTCTCTAAATGCGCGACCCGATAGATTGTTCCGGGTGATACGCCGTGACGCGGCAATTCAAGAGACTGCGCGCCGGTCGTTGTCTCGCAGCCGCCCCAGAATGGATGCGACCGTATCGTTCGGCATCAGCGCGGCGACCATGATGTCCGGATCGATGCATCGTTCACGCTTGGGGCTGTACATCGTGTGTTTCAGAACACTTGCGAGCCGCCGGGCGATGGCGTGAGCGTTGCGTGAATCGGTTTCCGCGAACACGACAAGGATGGAGTCGCATCCCTCGAGCGTCGCGAAATCCATCCGGCGCATCAGACGGCTGAGAATACGGGCAGCATCAAGGCGCATCCGCTCGGAGGTCTTGCCGGGCGCGAAAGCAATCCGCACGACGGACAAGCCTGCGCCTCGCGCATGAGTTTCGGCGACTGCGGCTTCGAAATCGCGGTTGAAGGCTTCGTCGGTCAGCAGACCGGTGCGCGGATCGAGCAGGCCGCCGACGTCGATGGATTTGAGCGCACGGCCGATACGCGACTCGAACGACTGCTGCCGGATAAGTGGGATCGCATGGGTTGCGACCCGGTGCGGATCGCCATTGGCGATTTCCAGGTTCGGCAGATCATAGTCGCCCTGAAGGCCGCCGGAATGACCGAGCACGACGGGCAAATGACGGAAACGAGAATCTTCGGCCAGCACAGTCAGGAACGCGTCCAGCACGCGCGGCGTGAACCCGTCGCCGACAACGATGCCGTCGAGGTCACGGGCATTGAGGTGCCGGGCAGCAGCTTCAATGCTGAGCGCACCGACAACGCCCATCTGTTCGCCAAGTGCGACCGAAAGCGCCGGAAATGTTCCGCCGCGCCCCAGCAGAAGCACCGTCGCGTCGTCAATTGGATCGCTCGAAGGCATCTGCGTGCCGGCAGTGGAACGGCTGGATAGGCGCCGCAACAGCGTGGCGTGCAGCGTGCGCACGCGCAGCGCTGCGTTGAGGCGCGCCATCAGTCGATCCGCGCTGCGGCTTGCTTGCGTGAAAGGAATGATATTGCGGGGCAGGGCCGCGCCGGGGTCGATGGCG
>Ga0209023_10002754_pt1 | contig 21584 bp, 18 predicted proteins | sample LakOneMetagenome_FD_187468 | JGI IMG/M metagenome (GOLD analysis project Ga0209023, IMG submission 187468) | Freshwater and sediment microbial communities from Lake Erie, Canada (SPAdes) (version 2) | ecosystem: Environmental > Aquatic > Freshwater > Lentic | place: Lake Erie, Canada...
TCCACCACCCTGCGGGCGGTCCCCCTCCCCGAGCAAGCTCGGAGAGGATTTGGACTTATGCGTCCGCCAGCTTGTAGTCCCTGAACTGGTCGCGCAGGTCCTTCTTGCTGACTTTGCCGGTGCCGCCGTGCGGAATTTCGGCGACGAATTCTACCGCATCGGGCAGCCACCACTTGGCGACGCTCTTGGCCAGGTGCTCCTTGATCTCGTCCGCGCCAACTTCCATCCCGGGCTTTTTGACCACCACCAGGATCGGGCGTTCGTCCCACTTGGGGTGATAGATCCCGATCGCGGCAGCTTCCGCCACGGCCGAGTGGCTCATCGCGGCATTCTCCAGCTCAACCGAACTGATCCATTCGCCGCCGCTCTTGATCACGTCCTTGGTCCGGTCGGTCAGCTGCAAGGTGCCGTCGGGATGGATGATGCCGACGTCACCGGTATCGAACCACTGGCCGTCGACCGTGGCATCGGCCTCGGCCTTGAAGTAACGTTTGATGATCCAGGGCCCGCGCACCTGCAGCGCGCCGCTGGTCTTGCCATCGCGCGGCAACTCCTTGGTGGGATCGCCCAGGTCAACCGTACGCAGCTCAACCCCGAAGGGGACGCGCCCCTGCATTTGCTTGATGTCGAGCTGCTCTTCAAAGTTCTTGTCGGCCCAGTCCCAGGTCTGGGCCCCGGTGGTGCCGATCGGGCTGGTTTCGGTCATCCCCCAGGCGTGGGCAACATTGACCCCGGCTTTCATCAGTCGCTCGATCATGAAGCGCGGCGCGGCCGAGCCGCCGATAATCGCGTGGTGCAATGTCGGCAAGGTCAGGCCGGTCGCGTCCATATGCTGGAAGGTGGCGAGCCAGACGGTCGGCACCCCGGCCGAATGAGTCACCTTCTCGCGGTTCATCAGATCGCATAGCACCGCCGGATCGTTAACCGCACTGAACACGAACTTGATCCCCGCCGCCGCGCCGGACCAAGGCAGGCCCCAGCTGGCAGCATGGAACATCGGCACCACCGGAAGCATGACCGAGCGCGTATCGAAATCGAAGATCGCCGGTTGGAGCCCGGTAATCGCGTGGAGCATGGTCGAGCGGTGCTCATAGAGCACGCCTTTGGGATTGCCGGTGGTGCCGCTGGTGTAGCACAGCATGCAGGGATCGCGTTCATCTCCCCTGGCCCATTCAGTCTGGCCGTCCTCGGCCCCGATCCAGTCCTCGAACTCGCCATTGTCGAAGCAGATGAAGTGGCGGATTGTGGTCCACTTGCTCTTCATCCGTTCGATGATCGGCGTGAAGGCCTTGTCATAAAGCAGGACCTGGTCCTCGGCATGGTTGGCGATATATTCCAGCTGGTCGTCGAACAGCCGCGGGTTGATCGTGTGGAGCACCCCGCCCACGCCGACCGCGCCGTACCAGCTCACCAGGTGGCGCGAATGATTCATCGCCAGGGTGGCAATCCGGTCCCCCGTCTGCACGCCCAGCTTGCGCAGCGCCTGGGTCATCCTCAGCGCGTCATGGCGCACTTCGCGCCAATTGGTCCGCGTCTCGCTGCCGTCGGCCCAATGGGTAACGATTTCGCGGCCGCCGTGCTCGCGCGCGGCGTGATCGATCAGGTGGGTGACCCGAAGGTCCCAGTCCTGCATGGCTCCCAGCATTTCAAGCTCCCAATCCCAAGGTCCGTTCGTTTGCGAAGCGAAGCCGAGATGCCATGCACGGTGTCTCGACTTCGCTCGACACGAACGAAAGCCTGTTTGTTACGCTACGAGCCGGAGATTCGCTGAACCTCGCCGCGCGCTTAGCGATATATTGGCAAGCCCATCGACACTTGCCAAGCGTTCTGCAAGCTCGCCATCGAGATGGAAATCGCTGCCCAGCCGGACCAGCGGATCGTGGCCCTTGCCGGTGCGCAGCCGTGCGATCACTTCGCCGCGCCCCGGCTCGCCCGGTTGCAGCAGCAGCGCCAGCTCGCTGAGTACATCAGGCCGCAGCACATCGAAGCGCAATTCCATCGAGCTGGCGACCTTGACCTCGCTGAGCGGACGGGCCCCGCGCACCGTGACCCGCGGCGGCTCATCCGGGCTGGGTGCATCGAGCTCCACAGTGAGTAACAGGCAAGTGCCATCCTTGGCCCATTGCAACATCGGATCGACCAGCGCTTCCTCAAAACATGCGGCAGAAAACTGACCCGAGGGGTCAGAGAAATCGGCGCGGACGAAATCGCCCCCGCGCCGGGTCTTGCCGCGGTTCACGCTTTCGACCATCGCCGCCATCATCGCCTGCGCCCGGCCGCCACCGGCAACGCCGCTTTCCATCAATGCCGCATAGGTCCGTGCGCCATTTGCTGTCGCAACCGCACGCCACTGCTCAACCGGATGCGCGGCGAAATAGAAACCGAAAAACTCGCGCTCCTTGGCCATCTGTTCGGTTTTCGACCAGGGCTCGACCTCGGTCAGCCGCAGCGTCGGGGCAGCATGGTCATCACCGCCGAACAGCGCCGCCTGCCCGCTTGAACGGCTGCGTTCTGCCTCATCCGCCACGGCCAGCAACATGTCGGCATTGGCGAGCACCTTGGCGCGGTTCGGCTCGAGCGCATCGAAGGCCCCCGCCCCGGCCAGCCCTTCCAGCTGGCGGCGGTTCATCGATCCGGGTGGGGCCCGGCGGAACAGGTCCTCCAGGCTGGCGAATGGCCCGTTTGCCTCGCGCTCGGCATGCAGCGCGTCCATGGCCTTTTCGCCGACGTTGCGGATGCCGGCGAGCGCGTAGCGCACCGCATAGCCCTCTTCGGTCCGCTCGACGGTAAACTCGGCCTCACTCTTGTTGATGTCCGGCCCGGCCAGTTCCAGCCCGGCGCGGCGCATGTCGTCAACGAAGACCGCCAGCTTTTCCGACTGGTGCATGTCGAAACACATCGAGGCGGCATAGAACTCATGCGGGTAATGGGTCTTGAGCCAGGCGGTCTGGTAGGCCAGCAGGGCATAGGCCGCGGCGTGGCTCTTGTTGAAGCCATACCCGGCAAATTTGTCGATCAAGTCGAACAGTTCGTTGGCCTTGCCCGCTTCGATCCCTGAAACTTCGGCGCAGCCCGAAATGAACCGGGCGCGCTGCTGGTCCATTTCCTTCTGGTCCTTCTTGCCCATCGCCCGGCGCAGCAAATCGGCGTCGCCCAGCGAATATCCGGCCAGGACCTGCGCGGCCTGCATCACCTGTTCCTGATAAACGAAGACCCCGTAGGTTTCGGACAGGATTCCTTCCAGCTTGGGGTGCGGATACTCGATCGCCTCGGCGCCGTTCTTGCGGCGGCCGAACAACGGGATGTTGTCCATCGGGCCCGGACGGTAGAGCGAAACCAGCGCGATAATGTCACCGAAATTGGTCGGTTTGACGGCGTTCAGCGTGCGCCGCATCCCTTCGGATTCAAGTTGGAACACGCCTACCGTGTCGCCCGACTGGAGCAGGTCATAGACCTCCTTGTCGTCCCACGGCAGCGCGTCGAGATTGATCGTGATCTCGCGCCGGGCCAGCAATTGCAGCGCTTTCTTGAGCACCGACAGGGTCTTGAGGCCCAGGAAGTCGAACTTGATGAGGCCCGTGTCCTCGACATATTTCATGTCGAACTGGGTGACCGGCATGTCCGAACGCGGGTCGCGGTAGAGCGGGACCAGCTGCGCCAGCGGCCGGTCGCCGATCACCACGCCAGCGGCGTGGGTGGAACTGTTGCGGTTGAGCCCTTCCAGCTGGATCGCCAGATCGACCAGCCGGTGGACCTCATCGTCGTTGTCATATTCGCGCTTCAATTCGGCCACGCCGTTCAAGGCGCGCGGCAGGGTCCAGGGATCGGTCGGATGGTTAGGCACCATCTTGGTCAGCCGGTCGACCTGGCCGTAGCTCATCTGCAGGATGCGGCCAGTATCGCGCAGCACCGCGCGGGCCTTCAGCTTGCCGAAGGTGATGATCTGGGCGACGTGATCGTGGCCGTACTTGGCCTGGACATAGCGGATCACTTCACCCCGGCGGGTTTCGCAAAAGTCGATATCGAAGTCCGGCATCGAGACGCGCTCGGGGTTGAGGAAGCGTTCGAACAGCAGCCCCAGCCGGATCGGATCGAGGTCGGTGATGGTCAAAGACCAGGCGACCACGCTGCCCGCGCCCGAACCGCGCCCCGGCCCTACCGGAATATCGTTGTCCTTGGCCCATTTGATGAAGTCGGCCACGATCAGGAAGTAGCCGGCAAAGCCCATCTTGTTGATGACCGCCAATTCGAAATCGAGCCGGTCCGCGTATTCGTGGAATTCCTCCCCAACCCCGCTCGGCCTGAGCCTGTCAAAGGCCACTTGCCGGGCCTCGCCCTCAGCGCGAAGGGCTTCGACAAGCTCAGCCGGAGCGGCGTCGACGTAATAAGGCTGGAGCCTCCGGGCGAGCCCTGCCCGCGCATCGTCGATCAGCATCTGCGCTTCGCCTGCGGCATCGCCGGCCAGGCTGGGCAGCAGCGGCTTGCGCTTGGGCGGAGCGAAGGCGCAGCGCTGGGCGACGACTACCGTGTTGGCAATCGCCTCGGGCAAGTCGGCAAACAACTCGTTCATCATCGGCGCGCTTTTCACCCACCACTGCGGGCTGGAGCGCGGCCGGTCGGGCGCATCGACGTGGGTCGAATTGGCGATGCACAGCATTGCATCGTGCGCGCCGTAAAAGCCGGGATCGCCGTAGGATGCCGGGTTGGTCGCAACTAGCGGCACATTCCGCGCATAGGCCAGGTCGAGCAGCGCATCCTCGGCCGCTTCCTCTGGCGCCTCGCCGCGCCGCGCGATTTCGATGTAGAGCCGCCCCGGGAACAGATGCTCCAGCCGGGCGCAATAGGCTTCGGCCGCATCCAGCCGCGCCTCGGCCAGCAGCCGCACCAGTGCGCCTTCACCGGCGGCGGTCAGGCACAGCAGACCTTCGGTATGGCCTTCCAGTTGTTCCAGCGTGACGTGCGGATCGAGTTCGAGCGGGCGGTCGAGGTGCGCGGCAGAGACCAGATGGCACAGGTTCTGCCATCCCACCTCGTTCTGGGCATAGAGCGCCAGGCTGTCGATCGGCCCATCGTCAGAGCGCCGCATGCCCAGGAGGCTACCGACAATCGGCTGAATGCCCGCATCGCGCGCCGCGCTGGCGAAAGCGGGCATCGCATAAAGCCCGTTGCGATCGGCAATCGCGATGGCCGGAAAGGCACGTTCCTTGGCCAGTTTGACCACCGCCTTGGGATCGATCGCTCCTTCGAGCATCGAATAGCTGGACATCACGCGCAAGGGGACGAAACCGGTGTGGGACATGGCCGTTAGGTAGGCACAGCGGGCCAGATTCGCAAAACCATTGCAGCCTTATCCACTGCCTCATCCCCAAGGTCACGCCAGCACTAGGCAAAAGCCGCGTTGTGTGGTTCCATACAGGCAACAAGCATTGGGTCGTTTTCGCACATTCCATCTATACGAGGGGAAGGAAAATGGACTTAGGTAAGACGCCTCAGATTGGGGGCCTGGTAAATCGTGCCAAGGCAATTATCCTCCAACCTAGTGAGACTTTTCCGGCAATCGCCGCCGAACAGACGACGCCAGGCGATGTCATCACCCGCTATGCCCTGCCGCTGGCCGCGATCGGGCCGATCGCCGGCTTCATCGGCGGCCAGGTGTTCGGGATCAGCCTGTTCCTGGTAACCTTCAAGCCCAGCCTGATGAGCGGATTGACAATGGCTTTGACCAGCTTTGTCATGAGCCTGGTTTCACTCGTCGTGGTTTCGCTGGTGGCGGAATTCCTCGCTCCAAACTTCGGCGGCGAAGCCAATCGGACCCAGGCCTTCAAACTGGTCGCGGCCTCGATGACCCCGGGCTGGGTCGCCGGAATTCTGGGGATCATCCCCGCGCTTGGCGCGCTGGCGATCATTGCCGGGCTCTATGGAATCTTCCTGCTTTACAAGGGCTCGACCCCGCTGATGAAAGTCCCCGAAGACAAGGCAGTGGTCTATACCGTGGCAGTGGTGGTCGCGGCGTTTGTGCTGTCATTGATCACGGGCACGGTAGTCGGCCGGGTAACCGCCATGGGTATGAGCGGAGCGGGATCGATTGGAAATTCGGACTCGGTCGAAGTCAACATCCCGGGCATGGGCAAGGTCGATACCAGCAAGATCGAGGAAGCCGGCAAGCAGATGGAAGCCGCTGCCAACGGCAATGTCACCCCGGTCGATACCGCCAAGCTGCAGGCCCTGCTTCCCGCATCGCTGGGCGGCTATACCCGCACCGCGCTCGATACCGGGGCGATGGGCGCGATGGGCAAGGGCGTTTCGGCGACTTACACCTCGGGCGATAAATCAATCAAACTGTCGGTGATCGATTCGGCCGGGCTTGGCGCACTGGCTGGTCTGGCCGGGGCAATGGGCGCCGAGCAGAGCCACGAAGATGCCGATGGTTATGACCGGACCAAGACTGTCGACGGCCAGATCGTCGTCGAAAAATGGAGCAAGAGCGGCCATGGCGAATTCTCGCAACAGGTCGCCGGTCGCTTCTTCATCAGCGCCGAGGGCGAAGCGGGTTCGATTGACGAATTGAAAGCGGCCGTTGCTGGGATCGATCAGGGTGCACTGACCGGGCTGGCGAAGTAGGCTCAAAAAATAATCCGTTCGTCCTGAGGAGGCGTCACGAAGCCGCAGGCTGAGGAGCCGTCTCGAAGGGCTGCGCCCATACGCAGTGGTTCAAGACGGCCTTCGCTGTGCTCAGTCCCTCCTCACCACGAACGGATACTGTTACATCAAAGCAGCTTTTCGATATCCTTCGCGATGCTCTCGGGCTTGTCGGTCGGGGCATAGCGCCGCACCACCTTGCCCGAACGATCGATCAGGAACTTGGTGAAATTCCACTTGATCGACTTGGTCCCCATGAGCCCTGGCGCCTCGCTCTTGAGCCAGGAATAGAGCGGAGTTTCATTCGCCCCGTTGACCTCGACCTTGGCCATCAACGGGAAGCTGAGTCCGAAATTGACCTTGCAGAATTCCTCGATCTGGTCGGCGCTGCCCGGTTCCTGGGCACCGAACTGGTTGCAGGGAAAGGCCAGCACTTCGAAGCCCTGCGCGCCGTATTTCTTGTGCAGCGCTTCCAGCCCGTCGTACTGGGGCGTAAAGCCGCACTTGCTGGCGGTGTTGACCACCAGCAGCACCTTACCCAGCTTGTCGGCGAGCCGGACTTGTTTGCCGCCCGGCAGGTCGACGGCAAAATCGGCAATTGTAGTCATGGCAGATCTCCGCGTTGTGCCAGCGCGATGATTTCGCCGACGCCTAATGTCTTGCCGCCGGAAATTTCCAGCACCAGCCGCGCACGCTCAGCACTGGGCATCGCGCCGACCTCACGGACCAGTTCGCCGAGCGTCCCGTCGCGGAGCTTGCGAAAGTGATAGTGCAAGTCGGACCCGCCATCGTCACGCTCGGTCAGCGTGGCGGGCGCGTTCCAGTCGATTAGTTCCATGGGTAACGCCCTCTCTTGCGAGCGCCAATCATTGCACGCCGCGTCGGGCCTATCAACCTATTCGAGCACACCTTCGTGCAGCCGCACCACCCGGTCCATCTTGGCCGCGAGGCGTTCGTTGTGGGTCGCGACCAAAGCCGCGCTGCCGGTTCCCCGGACCAGTTCAAGAAACTGTTCAAGCACCCGATCGGCGGTCTTTTCGTCAAGGTTGCCGGTTGGCTCGTCCGCCAGCACCAGCACCGGCTTGTTGGCCAGCGCCCGGGCCACGGCGACGCGCTGCTGCTCGCCTCCCGAAAGCTGGCTGGGTCGATGGTCGAGCCGTTCGCCCAGCCCCAGTGCGGTCAGCAATTCGCGGGCACGGTCTTCGGCCTCGTCCTGGCTCTTCTCGGCGACCAGTTGCGGTAGAACAACATTCTCAAGCGCGTTAAAATCGGCCAGCAGGTGGTGAAACTGATAGACGAAACCGACAAAACTGCGGCGCACTTCGGTGCGTTGGTCGGAATTGAGCCCGGTCGCATCGACCCCGGCGATCGCGATTGTTCCGCCAAACCCGCCTTCGAGCAGCCCGACCGCCTGTAACAAGGTGGACTTGCCCGAGCCCGAAGGGCCCAGCAATGCAACGACCTCCCCTGGGTTGATCGTAAGATTAACCCCGCGCAGCACGTCGATCCGCATCCCGCCCTGTTCGAAGCTGCGGGTCAGGCCGCTGAGTTTGATCACCGGCTCACTCATAGCGCAGCACCTGCACCGGATCGGTCGAAGCCGCCTTGAGCGCCGGATAAAGCGTCGCGAGGAAGCTGAACACCAGCGCCATCACTGCAATCACTGTGATCTCTACCGGATCGCTGCGGCTGGGCAGTTCGGTCAGGAAACGGATGGTCGGATCCCACAGGTTCTGACCCGTGACCAGTTCGATAAAGCGTACTACCGACTGGCGGAAAAACAGGAATACAAAGCCTAAAGCCAGCCCGGCCAGTGTTCCTGCTGTTCCTATCAGCGAACCGAGCGTTACGAAGATCCGCAGGATCGACTTCCGCGAAGCGCCCATCGTGCGCAGGATCGCGATATCGCGGGTTTTGGCTCGAACCAGCATGATCAGGCTGGAAAGGATGTTGAACACCGCCACCAGCACAATGATCGACAGCACCACAAACATCGCCACGCGTTCCACCGCGAGCGCTTCGAACAGGCTGGCGTTCATTGTCTTCCAGTCGGTCACCACCGCGCGGCCTTCGTATTTCTGGCCGATCGGGGCCAGGATTTCGGCCACATCGTCGGGATTGTCGACCTGGACCTCGATCATCCCCACCGCATCCCCCGACAGCAGCAGTGTCTGCGCATCCTGCATCGGCATGACCACAAAGCGCTGGTCGAAATCGTAGACCCCGATCTCGAAAACCGCAGCGACGCGGTAAGAGATCTGGCGCGGGACCGTGCCGAACGGCGTGCTCTGCCCTTGCGGATTGATGATCGTAATACTGTCACCCACCCGCGCGCCCAGGTTCTGCGCCAGCTGAGATCCGATCGCCACCTCGTTGGCATCCGGCTTCAGGGTTTCAAGTTTCCCGGCGACCAGCTTTTCGGTCAACCGATCAATATCTTCCTGGGTTTGCCCGCGCGCGAAAATCGCCTCGACCCGGCCATTGAAACTGGCCAGCAACGGCTGCTCGATCAGCGGTGAGGCATGGACTACGCCAGGCGTGGCGTTGACCTCTTTGAGCACCTCGCGCCAGTTCTCCAGCCGCCCGCCATAGGCCTGGACCACGGCGTGGCCGTTAAGCCCGACGATCTTGTCGAACAGCTCGGCACGAAAGCCGTTCATCACGCTCATGACAATGACTAGCGCGGCGACGCCCAGCATCACCGCGACCAGGCTGATCCCTGCGACCAGCGCAATAAACGCCTCGCCGCGGCCAGGCAGCATATAGCGCTTGGCGATGGTCCATTCGAAAGGGGATAGGATCAAGGAAGCATCCTGCGCGAGAAATGAAACTGCTCGCGCGGTTTAGGCGGGCGCCTCCATGCTGGCAAGGGCGCCCGCCCGGCTAGGCCTATTTGGGCGCGATGACGAAATCGATCGCTGCCCCGGCCCAGACCGCAGCGGTCACGCGATCATTAGGCCCGGTGCGGTCGATTGAGCTTATGAACGAAAATACGTCAGGAAGATTGAGCGCCGGCTTGGCATTGCTGACTCGGACCACCCGGATCACACGATAGCCCATCGCGGCTGCATATCGATCCGCCTCGGCGCGGGCATTTTTGATCGCTTTGGCCACGGCTTCGTCGCGAGCGGCGACGGGATCGCGCTGCACATAGATTACCCGCGGAGTGCGATAGTCGTCGCTTGAAAATTCGCGGGCCTTGGCGCGCACTTCTTCCAACCGATCCAGGCTGTCGAGTGAAATTGTCACGGTCTGGCGCTGGCGGTGCTGACGGATGGTGGGGGCAACCATTGGCGGCATGACCACAACCGGAGGAGGCGGAGAGGGCGAAGTCTTGGCCTTTGCTTGCGGAGCCGGCTCATTCCGGACCGGAACGGTCGTCACCGCGACCGGCACCGGATATTCAGGCTGCCGTTGGTCCTTGAACGCTATCTGTTCTGACTTGATGCCAATCTTGGCGAACTTGGCGGTAAGGTCGGCACCCGCAGCTGCCAGTCCTTTGCTGGCTCCCTCAGGCGTATCCGCCACAGCTTCGATCTCGAATTCCACCCGCGCCTGTTGCGGGGGAGCATCGCCAATTGCCTCGATGTGCAGCTCAATCTCCGGGCTACTGGCAGCCAGTGCGGGTAGCGGGGCCAGCAGCAGCGCCGCGATGGCAATGATTGGTGAACGGGCGATACGCATATGGCTCTCCTGATCTTGGCGACAAGTGACCAATTCGCATCCAGCATAGCAAGCGAATTCGTGCGCAGATCAAATGGTTGTGCAATGCACACGCACACGGCCTTGCCTTTGGCAGCGATCCCCGCCAAAGGCGGCGCCACGGGCGATCCTCGGGCCAGGCGATTCCATATGAACCTTACCCATCCCTTCCTTGATGCAGATGGTGACAAGCTGCGCGAGGAGTGCGGCATTTTCGGCGTGATCGGCACGCGCGAAGCTTCGGCGATGACGGCCTTGGGGCTGCATGCGCTGCAACACCGCGGCCAGGAAGCGGTTGGCATTGTCAGCTATGACGGCAAGGACTTCTTCGCGCGGCGGGGCCTGGGCCATGTGGCGCAGGTCTTTTCCGACGCCAGCATGTTCGCTGAACTTCCCGGCGAAATGGCCAGCGGCCATGTGCGCTATTCGACCACCGGCGGCCAGGGGCTGCGTAACGTCCAGCCGCTCCATGCCGATCTGGCGCGCGGTGCTTTTTCGGTCGCGCACAATGGCAATATTTCCAACGCGATGCACCTCAAGCATGAGCTGGTCAGCAAGGGCGCAATCTTTCAGTCCACATCGGACACCGAGGTCATCCTCCACCTGATTGCGACCAGCCGCTATCCGACGCTGATGGACCGGCTGGTCGATGCGCTGCGGATGATTGAAGGAGCCTATTCGCTGATCTGTATGACGCCTAAGCGGATGATCGCCTGCCGCGACCCGCTGGGGATCCGCCCCCTTGTAATGGGCAAGCTCGGCGATGCCACGCTGTTCGCCAGCGAAAGCGTCGCGCTAGACGTCGTCGGGGCCGAATTCGTCCGCGAAGTTCAGCCCGGCGAAATCATCGAAGTGCGCGCCGATGGTCGGCTGACCAGCCACCGCCCGTTCGGCGACACTCCGCCGCGCCCCTGCATCTTCGAACACGTCTATTTCAGCCGTCCGGATTCTGTGATGGGCGGCCAGTCGGTATACGAAGTGCGCAAGGCGATCGGCAAGGAACTGGCGAAGGAAGCACCGGTCGAAGCCGACCTGGTAATCCCGGTGCCAGACAGCGGCGTGCCCGCAGCGATCGGCTATGCCCAGGAAAGCGGTATTCCGTTCGAGCTTGGCATCATCCGCTCGCACTATGTCGGGCGCACCTTCATCCAACCTTCGGACGGCGCGCGCCATGCCGACGTCAAGCGCAAGCACAACGCCAACCGTGCGCTGGTTGAGGGCAAGCGGATCGTGCTGATCGACGATTCGATCGTGCGCGGCACCACCAGCATGAAAATCGTGCAGATGATGCGCGATGCCGGCGCCAAGGAAGTGCACATGCGGGTCGCCAGCCCGCCGACCCAGCATTCGTGTTTCTACGGTGTCGATACGCCCGAGCGGCACAAGCTGCTGGCTGCGCGGATGGACGTGCAGGAGATGACCAAGTTCATCGTTGCCGACAGCCTGGCTTTCGTCTCGATCGATGGACTTTACCGCGCTGTGGGAGAAGCCAGCCGCAACAATGCCTGCCCGCAGCACTGCGACGCCTGCTTCACCGGCGATTACCCCACCCGCCTGACCGACCTGGCCGAGCGCGAGGTCGATGAGGGCCAGTTGCCGCTCCCGGTCGGCAAGGTGGCATGACTGCGCTGACCGGGCAGATCGCGCTAGTTACCGGCGCCAGCAAGGGTATTGGCGCGGCGACCGCCAAGGCCTTGGCTGCGGCGGGAGCGCACGTGGTCCTAACCGCTCGCACTGCCAAGGCGCTCGAAGAGGTTGAGGATGCAATCTTCCAGGTCGGCGGTAGCGCCACGATCGCCCCGGTCGACTTGAGCGATGGCGACGGGATCGCGCGGCTAGCCAATGCCGTGACCGAGCGCTGGGGCAAGCTCGACATTCTGGTTCATTGCGCCGCGATGCTGCCCGAACTGACTTCGGTACGTGATATCGATCAGACCCAGTTTTCAAAGGCGCTGACCATTAACGCGCTGGCCGTACAAGCCCTGATCGCGCGGTTCGATCCCTTGCTCAAGGCCAGTGAGAACCCGCGTTTCATTCACCTGACCACCAGCGTTGCGAGCGCACCCAGGGCCTATTGGGGCGCCTATGCCGCCAGCAAGGCTGCGGCCGAAATCCTGGTCGACTGCTACGCAGAGGAAACGCGCAACACATCAAGGGTTCGGGTCGCGATTGTCGACCCGGCAGCGACCAGAACCGCAATGCGGGCAAAGGCTTACCCCGGCGAAGACCCCGCTTCGGTCAAGTCTCCGGAAGTGGTGGCTGAACGCATCCTGACACTGCTTGGTGAACAGTTTGCCAGCCCGCACCGCGAAAGTGTTAACCCTCCCTCATAACAAGCCAGCAACCGCGAGCAGCGATACTTTGCAAATCCTGCCGGGAAAGGTCCCGGAAAGGCAAGTTTTCAAGGGGCGCTTCGATGAGCGAAAATCTGTTGCTGACCAAGGATCCCTATTTCTCCGCCGCGCAGGAAGATCGCAGCGCGCCGCGCACGCGCGTGGCGATCCCGGCGACCTTGCGGATGTCGGGCGGGCGGGGTTTCCAGACCGTGATCCATGACTTGTCGCTGAGCGGTTTTTGTGGAGCAGCGGTCAACCGGATGATCCCGGGCACCGTCTGCTGGCTGACCCTACCGGGGATCGAAGCGTTGCAGAGCGAAGTGGTGTGGTGGGACAACAGTCTGGCGGGATGCGCCTTCGAGAAGCTGCTCAGCCCGATCGTCCACGACAATATCCTGGCCCGCTGGCAGGCCAATACCTCGTTCCGCCCGGTCGCCTGACCGGGAGTCCCGATCCGCCCGGGCACGGGCCAGAACCTCCGTGTCCCTTACCCCCCCAATACGCGGAAATTAGCCGCGCCCGGGCGGAACTTGATCAAGCCTTAACCAGCGTGACCTGTGCGACGGTGATGCCGCCGCCGCGGAATCCGCCTTCGCAGTACATCAGGTAAAACCGCCAGAGCCGCTGGAAGCGAGCATCGAAGCCCTGTGGCAAGCGCCCCTCGGCAATCGCTTGATCAAAGTTTGCCCGCCAGATCTGTAGCGTTTCGGCATAGTCGAGTGCGAAATCGCTTTGGTCCCGCCATTTGAGGCCATACTCATCCGCCAATCGGCGAAACTCTGTCTCGCTAACCAGCATTCCACCCGGGAAAATGTAGGCCTGAATGAAGTCGGCGCTGCGGGCATAGGCCGGAAACAGTTCCTCGCGGATTGCAATGTACTGGATCGCTGCACGCCCGCCAGGTTTCAGGCAGCGCGCCAGGCAGGCGAAGAAGTGCGGCCAATATTCGCGGCCGACGGCTTCGACCATCTCGACGCTCGCAATCGCATCGAACTGGCCGGTGACATCGCGGTAATCCTGCTTGCGGAATTCGATTGCCGGTGAGCGGCGCTGGCGCGCCCAATCGAGCTGCGCCTCCGACAGGCTGATCGCGGTCACCTGCATTCCGTCATCATACAGACGCTGCGCCAGCGCCCCCCAGCCGCAGCCGATCTCCAAGACGTTCTTCGCACCCTGCAGCCGTTCGGCGATGGTCGACAGCTTGTGCTGCTGCGCCGCAGCCAGATCCTGCTCCGGTGCGGCGAAGCGCGCGCTCGAATAGACCATTTCGGGATCGAGCCACTCCGAATAGAACTCATTACCCAGATCGTAATGAGCGTGGATATTGCGCTGCGAACCCTGGCGGGTGTTGCGGTGCAGCCAATGCGCCATCAGTGCCGCCCAGCGCCAGGGGCCATGCGCTCGGGCCAAACCGCCCAACGCATCGGCATTGGCGACGAACAAAGCGAACAGCTTGACCGGCTCAGGGCTGGACCACTCACCCAACTCCCAGGCTTGATAAAGCCCGATCGAACCCGCGCTGGCGACCCGCAACAGACCGCGCCAGGAATGCAAGGTGACTGTGGCCTCAAAGCCAGCTGCCCGCCCGCCCAAGGTGCGCTTCGATCCGTCGGGCAGCGTTGCGTGGAGCGTGCCGGTGGCAAGTCCGGCATCGATCCGCTCGACCAGACGCGCAGTGCTGCCCGTCCACAACCGCGCCAGCCAGCCACCGTCGCCGCGCACCGCAGCCGGTCCATTTGTAAGAATATCCGTCTTTGCGCCAGCCCGTGCTGTCATGCCCGGCCTATGAACCGGGCGAAGGGCAGTTTCAATATGACCTCAGGCGCAGCGGGTAATTGCGTCGAGGATAACCGGGTTGAGCGGACGCAGAAACTCGCAGCCGAATTCGAAATCGGTGACCCAGGCCACCCGTGCCTCGATCGGCTCAAGCGTGCCGATCTTGATGAAGAACCGGTCGTCTTCGTGAACCAGAAACACGCCAGAGACCCGCGCGCCCAGTTCCGAGATGTCCTGGACTTGGACGTTGGCGCGGCGGTTGCCAGCACGGAACTGCACCGAAGCCTGAAAACGCCGCCGATCGGCGCGGCGGCCGCTGGTCTGCTGGAATTGCGGTTGGCTGTTCATGGCAGGCGGGTTGCTCGTTTTGGAACTTATCTGCCGACCCTAGTCGATCATGGTAAAGCCCTCGTTAACGGTCTTATAGCGCCAGATTCCGAGGCCTAACAAAATGGGGACGCCGCGGCATTGCCGGGCGTCCCCCTGTTCCTTGACCCTTGGTCCGGATCAGAAGCGAACTTCTATCCCGACATTGTACGAACGCCCACGCGGGTCAGCAACGCGCGGTTCCCAGCTCGATCCGGCCCCGGTGTTGCCATCGTAAGTGATCGCGAACGGGGGATCGGTGTCGAACAGGTTCTTGACCCCCACGTTGATCCGGTAGTCCGGGCTGAACGCGGTGATCGCGACCGCCAGGTTGTAGATCATGTAGGGTTTGACCCGGGCATTGAAGTCCGGCCGGGTGACCGCGCCGCTGGCGATGCCAGGCAGCTTCTGATTGTCATAGCCGGCGCGGAACACCTGGGTGAGCGTGACGTTGAAATCCTTGGTCGAATAGTTGATCCAGGCATTGTGCTTCCAGCGCAGGCCCAGATCGCCTGCGAAAGTGAATATGCCCAACTGGCTCGGCCCAAAGGGCAGCGCCGGATTGTCGATCAGCTTTTCGCGCTTCTTGAGCATCCAGGTGCCATCAAGGCCCAGGCTCAGGCTGCTCTCGCCGCCCAGGTCCCAACCGCCGCGCAACGCTATTTCGATACCCTGGGTCCGCCGCGCGCCGGCGTTGACCCAGCGCTGGTCGATCACGGTGATCTGGTTGCTGCCGTCGCGGATGAAATTGTTTTCAAACAACGAAGCGTTGTCGATCAATTGCCGCAGCGTCAGCGTGGCAATGGTGTTTTCGACATTGATCATCCACCAGTCGGCTGACAGGCTCCACTTCGGGGCCGGCCGAAGCACCACGCCCAGGCTCGCCATCTTGGCGGTTTCCGGCCCGAGATTGAGGTTGCCGCCAGTCCAGATATTCGGACGGATCTGCGCGCAAGGCAGGCCCGAAAGATAGGCGCTGGTCGGCACCCCGCCCGGGCAGGACACCGGATCGGCCAGATCGCTGCCCGAATAGGGGCTTTCGGTCACCCCGTTGAAGATCTGGTTGAAGCTGGGAACGCGGAAGCCTGTGGAATAGGAACCGCGGAACATCAGCCAGTCCATCGGCGTGAACTTGGCCGACACTTTGGGATTGGTGGTGGTGCCAAAGCCGGAGTAGTCGTCGATCCGCACTGCAGCGGTGATATCGAGCATGTCGAACACCGGCAGGTCGACTTCGGCATAGGCCGCCTTGACCGTACGGGACTTGGGCTTGAGCGCGTTGACGTTGTCGAACGCAGCCAGGAAGATCACCGGCTGGTCGGTTGCCGCAGCAGCAGACCCGTTGAAGCTGTAATTCTCACGCCGCCAGTCGATGCCCAGCGCGACTTGCAGCGGGCCGCCCGGCAAATCGAACAATGGACCAGACACCGAGGCATCGACTTCCTTGACCGTGTAGCGACCACCATAAAGCGTTGTCCCACGCGCCGATATGGCCTCAAGCCCTGCAAGCGCTGCCGGGGTCTGCTCTAGCGAAAATGGGTTTAGGATACCCGCGTTGATCAAACCAACCAGACCAGGTGTGGTTGCCCCAGGGGCAATTGGCGCACGATCCGGCATCCCTGCCTCATTGATCGCCGGTGTCGCCAGATCATTATCCAAGGTTCCGCGATAGTAGTAGCCCGAACCAAGTACAGACTTGGTTTCGCTCTCCGAATGCGAAGCTCCGACATGATAGTCCCAACCGTTAAACGGCAACGGACCTTCCAGCCCGACATAGGCCCGCAGCGTGCGGCTGTTCGTCCGATATTCGCGCGGTCCGCAGGCAACACAGCGCCAACGGCCCGAAAGTGGCCTGCCATAGCGCGCGTTCAAGGTTGCGGCGCTGCCTGGAAACGCCGCGAGCAATGCATTGAACACCTGGTTATAGGTCGTAGCTGTCAGCGCATTGAGCGGATAGGCCCAGGGCAGGTTGGTGGTGTTTGCAGTAAGCTGGGCGTTGGAAAAACTCTTGGCTGAATCCGCGTCTGATCCGGTCACTTCGGCGAACAGTTCGCTGCTGCCCAGCTTGACCGTCGCCTTGCCGTAATAGGTCAGGGTCTCGATCGGCTGCTGGATCACCGCCGCGCGGCCAGTATCCCAGGCGCAGGCGTAGTAGTTGTTCGGCGAGGTCCACAGCTCCCAATCATAGGCCATGCCCCCGTCCATCGTATCGCAACCAGCCCCGCCCGGCAGATCGAGGATGTTGATCCCGCCAGCTGCGGCATTGCCGCCGTTGGGTGCGGTCAGCGTCAATCCCGCCAGCAAGGACCCGGTGGGGTTCTGGTTTACGTTGGCCCCGATGTTGAACAGCGTCGCGATGGGGGTGCCGCGGGTATCGACCGACAGCCCGCGATTGGGCTGGTTGGTGTTGACGAAGTCACGCTGCGATCCGCGCAGGATCTTGTTCCAGCTGTAGGAAACCCCGCCCATGATATTGATGCCGTCTTCATTGAGATCGCCGTAACCCATCAGCCCCGAAAGGCGATAAATGTTGCCGCCGCCGTGTTCGGTGAAGTCAGTCGAACCCGACAGGCTGTAACCCTTGAAGTTCTTCTTGGTGATATAGTTGATCACCCCGCCGATCGCATCGGTGCCATAGATCGCCGAGGCGCCGTCCTTGAGAATTTCGACCCGCTCGATCGCGGCAAAGGGGATCTGGTTGACGTCTACCGCGCCACCAGAAAGCCCATGCGCAGCAACCCGGCGACCGTTAAGCAGGATCAGGGTCGAGGCGCTGCCCTGCCCGCGCAGGTTGGCGGCCGAAAGCCCATTGGTGCCGCGCTGCGCGCCAGTCACCACGTCAGCGTTCGAAGCGAGGTTGTCCGCCCCGGTGCCGTTGCTGGTCAGGAACATATTGAGCTGTTCCGGGTTGGACAGACCATTCTTTTCCAGATCGGCAGTCGAAATGATCTGCAGCGGCAGCGCGCTCTTGGTCGGATCCTGCTTGATCCGCGACCCGGTGACCACGATCGCAGCCTGTTCTCCGCTGTCCGCAGCGTTGGGACTGGAAACGTCAGGTGCCGACTGCGCCAACGCAGGCGAAGCGAAAGCAACGAGCGAAACCGAACTGGCAAGGATGCCGCGAGCGAGCGAGCGAAGTGTCATGATTACCCCCAATCGAAGACGAACAGCGATTCAACTCGGGGAGACTATCAAGAGACAGCCGCTTGGCCATAGTCCGATGTCAAAAAGTCTCGATCAGGGACGAATTTCGGTGCAGCGCTGCGATTCTGTTGCAGTTAGGCAACAACCCAGACTGGAAGCGATCTCAATTGGCCGCGTAGAGCGCCAGCAGCACCGCTTCCATCGCCGGAATCGCCGTTTGTCCATTGGGCACATCGTTGGCGAAGAATGAGAAAGTCAGACGCTTGCCACTGGCCGCGCGGAAGGTGCCCGACAGCGCATTGGTGGCGTTGAGCGTGCCGGTCTTGGCGATGAGGTTGTTCGCCAGCGGGGTGCCGGTGAATCGGCGCTTGAGGGTGCCGTCAACCCCGGCGATCGGCAGCGAAGCGTACCAGGCCTTGCCCCAGGATTGGGTGTCGATCCAGCGTAGCAAGGCTACGCCAGCGCGGGGGCTGACGCGGTTGTAGGTGGACATGCCCGAGCCATCGGAGAAATCGTAGCCCTCGCGCGGGATACCGGCGAGTTCGAACAGGGCCCGTTCGGCGGCGAGGCCATCCTCCAGCGTGTTCCAGCTTCCGCCGATTGCCATTCGCCGCAAGAGCAGCTCTGCATGCAGGTTCTGGCTCTGCTTGTTGATAATGGCAACGTCGTCGATCAAAGGCGGAGCGGCGACAGTCGCGAGCGGAGCGCCTCCAGAGGTACGCAGTGCGCCTTCATCGCCCATGTCAACCTCGACCGGTCGGTGCAGCGCCCGCAGTTTGCCCTTAACCGTCACCCCTCGCTGGCGAAGCAGCGCAGCCAAAGTCCAGGCGGCATAGTGCGCCGGGTCATCGATACCCAAAGCAGTTCGCCAGAGCTCACCCGTGTTATCGGGCAATCCGGCCTGGGAGGTCCGATTGGCTGTGTTCACATACAGCCTGAAACTGCGCGAATTGAGCTGGTGTTCTAGCTGAAAGTCCGGGCGGCGAAATGGGTTCATCACCGCAATCACCGATGGGACGGTAACAGTTACGTAGGAAGAAACCTGCACACTGGCGCGACTGGTCTGCTTGTCCCAACGGACCTCGATCGGCAGGGCGTTGTCATCCAGGCTAAGCGCCGATGCCGCCGTTGCGTCGTCGCCGCCAAGGTTGTTCCAGCTCATGCCCAGGCTCCACCGCTGGTCGGAGAAGATCGCATCGTCGCCAATCACGTCACCAACCACACGCGTTTTCGCGGCAATCGCGTCTGCAAGCGTTGCCAGGCACGCGACCTTGCAATCCGGCGCGCTCGACAGTGCTGGGTTGCCATGTCCAACCAGCAGAACGTCCGACCCTTTCCCCTGCTTTGCCGGAACCAGATAGACCTCCGTCGAGCCGTCAGGGCGGGACGTGCCAGTTTCGGGCAGCAGCGCCATGGCCGCAGCTGTAGTGAACATCTTGGTGTTGGAGGCGGGGATGAAGCGCTGATCGGGGTTGACGGCGACAATCACTTTTCCAGTATCGTCGATCACCAGCAGGCCAAAGCGGGTGCCCTTGGGAGCCTTGGCGAGTTCGGCCTCGACCGCTTGTTGCTGGGTGTTTGATGGCAGGGTTTCGGCAAAGGCCGGCGCGGCGAGCAGGAGGGCGAGCGGGGCGAAATGCTTCAGCATTGGCGCAGCTTGCCCAAGGACTTAGCGCAAGTCCACTACCTCGACTGGAGGCAGCGGCGCGGCGCCCGGTTGTTCGGCCCAGTGGCTGGCGTTGAGCACCCCGCCTGAAGCCCGCAATTCCGCCACCTTGGCCAGATCGACTTCGGCAAAGAGCCACTGCGCGGCGTCCATTTCGCCGAGCGCCAGCACGCCTGTGGCGGGCATTCCCCGGTCGGGTGGAGCGAAGACTCCGGCGGCTCCGCGATTGACGTCAACTGCCGGATTCCATTGGGCATTTCCGACCGTAGGCGACTGGACGGCATAGCATTGCCCCTCAAGTGCGCGGGCCTGGGCGCCCAGCCGGACGCGCCAGTAGCCGTGCTCGCTGTCGGTGCAGCTGGGGACCAGCAGCAGCTCCATCCCGGCCTCGACCTGAGCGCGGGCAAGCAGGGGAAATTCGCTGTCGTAGCAGATATTTATCCCGATCTTGCCAAGCGAAGTCTCAAACAGGCGCAAGGGCCCAGAGGCCGAAATGAACCACTCCTCGCGTTCAAACCGGGTCATCACCAGCTTGTCCTGCACGCCCACTTTGCCGCTGGGCGCGAACAGCCGCGAGCGGTTGACATAGCCGCCCGGAACAGCGGCAGGAATCGAAGCAGCCAAAATGTGCATGCCTTGCGCAATCGCAAGGTCCCGGTGCAGCACATCAATGTCACTCAAGCGTCCGGCCACCGTACCCAAACAGGCACTGAGGTCCCCCATCGTGGTCACATCGAGGGCCGCAAGCTCCATCGACCCATATTCGGGAAACACAGCCAGGCTCGCCCCGCCTTCAGCCGCCTGCTCGATCCACATCGTCAGCTTGTCGACATAGGCCGACCAACTGGCAAGCTGATCGATCGGATACTGCGCGGCGGCGATCGTGAAGCGGGTCATAATTTGCGCATCCAGTACTGCATCGGCTTCAGGCTCTCATCGGGTTCGCCATGCTCCTTCCAGGCCAGTTCGGTGACAAAGTCCGCAACCGGTGCATATCCGCGCTTGGTCCAGAACGCGTCGAGCGGAACATAGCCCTCGGGCCGCGCCGGGTGATCATCCGGCCGGATCACAGCGGCGAAAGTTGCGGACGTCGCACCGCATTCCCTGGCCTGCGCCTCTCGCTGGTCGAAAAAGGCATGGCCGATCCCGTGCCCGCGGAATTCGGGCAGCAGCACGCTCTCGCCGAAATAGAACAGCCGGGACGTGTCGATCCCCCGGCTTTCAAAGGGCTCGCGAAAAAGATCCTTCTGCGCCCACATCGGGCTGGCCGTGGCCGCGCCGACGATCTTCGCGCCATCAAAGGCCGCAACCAGCACCGCGTCGGGCGCAGCGATGAACTCTTTCAGGTACTCCGCCTCATAGCCGGCATCGCCATCGTAGAGATAAGGGTACGCCGCAAAGACCGCGATCCGCAGGGCCGCCAGATCGTCAATTGCGGCGGCAATCTCGGCACCGGTCAGCGGGCGGACTGAAACCATCAAAGTACCTGCCATTCCCAGTCGGCCAGGTTGTAGTAAACCGTGACGCGGGCAATCTTGCCCCCGGCAAAGGCAAAGAAGGCACCGGCCGGCAGAACATATTTCTGCCCGTTTGCCTCGGGCAGCCCCTCGTCGGTCGCCAGATACTCGCCGTTGACAATGAACTCTGCCGAACCGCGCAAACCCTCATCGTCCGCCATCACCACGATTTCGGTCAGCGTCTCGCGATAGCACCGCTCCATCTTGGCGAGGAACGCGCGGAAGGCATCCTTGCCCACTTGCCGGTCACCCTGGTTGATATCGTGCGCTACATCGTCGGAAAGGCAATCGAGCATCCCTTCCCAGTCGCCGGCATTGAAAGCGTTATAATAGCGGGTCAGCAAGGTAAGGGCTTCGGCGCGGTCCATCGGGAACTCCAACTGCAAAAGGCTGGCGGCGGGTTAGCCTGCGGGACCGGAACCGGCAACGCCGGACAAG
>Ga0209023_10002756_pt1 | contig 21571 bp, 29 predicted proteins | sample LakOneMetagenome_FD_187468 | JGI IMG/M metagenome (GOLD analysis project Ga0209023, IMG submission 187468) | Freshwater and sediment microbial communities from Lake Erie, Canada (SPAdes) (version 2) | ecosystem: Environmental > Aquatic > Freshwater > Lentic | place: Lake Erie, Canada...
GTTCTGGTCCTTTCAAAGGGGCCGTTGGGTTTGGTGCAACGACGGGCCAAAACGCCATGCGACCGGCGAACGGAACCGACCAACTGGGAGGGGAAGCCCCCCTGTGGGGCTTGAAGTGCCAGACCGGCGCGTGAGCGACAGTGCCCTGAGGCAGTCACCCAAACCCCACGACCCCGCAAGGACCCGGATCGTGAGCGACTGGAACGGACACAGCGTGAGGGGTCACGACAGCCGCGATCTCCTGCTCACCGCATGAGCCCACCGAACGTCGGAGCGGTATGCGTTACTGCAGGCTCAATGCGAATTCACGTTGCAAGCGACCACGCAGGCTTTGAGTTGAAGCGCGACCTGTCCCGCTTCTTGGTGGACCTGGGTCATGACGTCGTGGACTGCGGAGCCCATCTTCTCGACCCAGAAGATGACTACCCACCGTTCTGCATCGACGCTGCTGAACGAACCGTCGCGCTACCAGGGAGTCTGGGCATCGTGATCGGCGGCTCAGGGAACGGCGAGCAGATCGCAGCCAACAAGGTCACCGGCGCCAGATGCGCACTCGCATGGTCCCCGCTGACCGCGCGGCTCGCCCGTGAGCACAACGATGCGCAGCTCATCGCACTTGGTGCGCGCATGCACAGCACCGAGGAAGCGTCCGCGATCGTCCAAGCGTTCTTGGAGCCCGTGCCGGCCCTCGAGCCGCGGCACCGAAGGCGGATCGGACAGCTGGACCGCTACGAGGTCACCGGCACCGTCGACTGATCAGGCGCCGCAGCAATGCTGGCGCAACCCGTCGCCGACCTACGAACCGTTGCTGTTTAGCGGCAGGCAGACGCGATCGAGATGTTGGTGACTCGCCGCTCGCGTGACTGCACTGTGACGGTGCAGTGGTCCTCGAACATGAAGCCTTCGTCCCCAGGCCCCCGGTCGTATGCCCACGCCCGGTCGCGATAGCTGCCACTCCACCCCGTGGGAGGACCAACAAATCGCTTGACGTCAGCCAGCGTCAGAGGGCGGTCTTTGGAGCATTGTTTCAGTTTGCGCAGGTCCTCGAGTCGTTGCTGTGGCGGTGACTGGAAGGCACAGGCCGACCCGCGCGCCTCCCCACCGCATGCAGCCAGTGTGCCAGCTACAAGTCCAACAACGCCTGCAGCGACCGCCGCCCGTCGCAAATGCGCGGGAACCTCGATCACGGTGCGTCGGTCTTCTTGAACGCGTAGGTGCAGGGATGGTTTGCCGGAAACCGGCTGGAAGGCGTTGCGAGGTTCGGCGTAACCGTTCTGAAGTAGATGAGTTGCGTTTGGTCTCGCGGCAGCGGATTGCCCGGGATGTAGTCGAGTCCGGACGGGAACGAGACCTTTCGGGCGTTGAACGACTTCGACCGCATTGAGCTGCACAGCATTGGCGCGCTGTAGCTGGTGTTGGTGAGCTGGAAGTTGAACCCGACGTTGTTGTTGTTCCTGTCTTGGTAGCTCGCCCGCCGCGTGTCGATTTCCGGATCGACACGGGCGTCGTCCTCGATCGACATGATGATGTCCAGGACGACGTCGGGTGAGATGACTTCTGAGTACACGTTGAACTCTTTCTGTGCGATCCGCACTGCGTAGGCAGTCGCAAAGGAGTGTTGGAACGCATTCATTCGCGAGTCCTGGCGTAGGCCATCGATGTTGGTGCCCCACAGGATTGCTTCGATCGCGTACACGCGGTTCGCCATCGCCCGGAGCTTGAGACAGAATCCGCGGGCGATCACCGGGAGTCGGTTCTTGCACTTCTGAGCGTTCGCGATCGAGTCCTCAAGGCTTGATGCCAGGTGCAGATCGCCAGTCGTCTGAACGGCCGCTACCGAGCTGCGGGCCGAGGTTGCTCCCCCGGTCACGTCGACCGCGATATCGACCGGCGAGCTCGGATCGGTGGAGGCTGTTACTCGCCGTGGGACACTCGCCCTCGGGTCGACGGATTGAGGCAGCCAGACCTCGTAGTCACCGGCCGGCACGTCTAGACGCGCGACTCCGTCTGCGCTGGTGAGTACGCCTGTTGCGGTGGCTGCACCGACCCTTCGGTAGCTAACGGGCATGTCCGGCATCGCGGCATCAGTGGAGTACGCCGGGTTGTACTGGCTCTTGGTCCAAGGACGAACCAGCAATGTCGCGTTAGGGGCGTCCGCTACAGGGAAGTCCTGGGTGTCCGGCGGGTCAACGGCGCTGACGGCGATGGAGTAAGAGGTTTCTGCACGGTTGCCGACGTTGTCAACGCACCGGAGCGCGACGTCGAGGGTCGTGCCGACTTGGGCTGAGGCAGTAATTCCGGACTCGTCGAGCGCCGTCCACTGCCCGCCTGCGCCAACGCGGAACTCGCAGCCCCGCAGGCCAACGCCGGGAACGTCGCCTGGAAGCTGAGGATCGTCGGTCTGAGCGACACCCAGCAACGCCGTAGCGGTAGTGGGATCGTACTCAGTGAGCTCGATGGCACCGGCCGCTGGCGTCGGTGGCGTTCGGTCTACGTACGCCGTCCACGAGGTGCCGGCCTGGGTGTTGCCGGCGAGGTCGGTGACGACCGCGCGGAGTTGGTGGGCCCCTTCGCTGAGCCCGGTCATCGGTGCCGTGAGTGTTTCGTTGGCGCTGCTGGAGCATTGTTCGCTGCAGGCCAGCGTTCGCGTCACCAAGGTCGCGCCGCCTGCTTCTTCGATGCGGATCGTCCTGATGCCAGACAGCTGCTGCCCGTTGGCTGCCGCTGGGTCGGTCGCCGTGATAGTCACGGTCTGCGGGTCGGTGCCGTTGAAGTAGTGGTTCTGCCCGTCAACCAGAGGTCCGGTCGCCGCGATGTTTCCGGCTGCGGTGCGGTCCACTTTGATAGCTGGGATTGCCGTGGCGTTCGCGACCGAGGTGTTGTCAACGATGTCGGTCGCCGTGACGTTGAACGGGTTGATGCCTTCGGGCAGCGTTGCGACGTCGTAGCCGAGGCTTGCCGTCGTGTTCGGTTTTGTCGTGTTCCAGGTGGCGGGGCAGCGATCGTTGCGATCACCCGTGCACGACAACGCCGTCGTCTTGGACGCAGCACTACCGGTGAGCGGGCTGGGTCCGGTGATCGTGACGCTCTTGACACCGAGACCAGCATCGGTGGCGGTCGCAGTGACCGTTCCGGTGCCCGTGTTGACCCACCCGGTCAGGCTGTTCGTGCCAGCGGTGATCGTCGGCTTGTCGTAGTCGGTCAGATACAGCCGCGCGCCGGGGAGATAGGCGTCGAACTGGGGTTGGACGGCCCGGGTGCGCTGAACACCAAAAACCGCACGATTCCCCGTCGGGCTCGATAGCCGGCTGCAGGCCGCCGCCGAGCAGAACACTTGACGGCCCAGCGCGCCGATGAAAATCTGACCCGACGGTGTCCACGGCACCCAGGCGCCTGGGGTACAAGCGGTCGGGTGCGCGCTCGCTCTCGCGGTCCCGCCCGGCGCATTGTTGACCGACGCCTGCCAACCACCCGCGGAGCTGCGCATGCCTTCGTTGACGCAACCAACAGTGTGGGTGATCACCGGCCCGTACTCGGCCCGATACACCGTCGAGGACCCCGGTGCCTGCCACTGCCACTCCCCCGTCCCAGGCCCAGCGAACAACGCGAACTTCGCCGTCGCATACAAGCCCTTCGGCGCCCACCACGTCGCACCGGTCCACGTTCCGAACGTCAAAGGGTCTGACACCACCGGCGCCCAACCCTTCGTATCCAAAGACGGGTTCGAGTACCAACTGCCGACGGGCGCCGGACCATCCCAGTCCTCGAGCACATAGTCCTTGGCGCTCGCGGCCGGAACCAAGGCAGCAAACGCAATCGAAAGAGCTGCAAGTAGCTGGACACCAGCGCGACGAGTCATGCGCGCACCCTAACAGCAGCCAGAACCTTGGTGTGACGAACTGGGTTTTGGGGAGAGGGGCTCCGTGATCCCGATGTTCGGCACCTCGAGACGTGCGCGCCGAGCTGCTCCCGTCGCGCACATGTCTCCGACTACGAAGCCTCACGAAAACAGGGCGTGACGTCACTGAACTGGACCTAGTGCAGATTAATGTCTAGCACCACCGAGAGTGTCGCGCAGTGGAGCCCTGGGCGTGCGGGTTTTGGGCGCTTTCTATCCCGTTCTTGCGACGAGTTTTTCGGGGCGCTGTTCGACGATTAGCATGAGTAGAACGCTGGCTGCGTGCCTGTCGAGCCCGCTGAGTTGCCAGTTGTCGAGTTGCGGGTTGCGTAGGTGGCGCGGGACCACGAGCGGCCAATACGTCTGAGGGTCGTTCGTGTCCTCGAGTCCGAGGCGGATGCCCTCCGCCACCTCTCGTGCCTCGCTGCCCTCCTCGCTGACATCGGCCAGATGCTGTTGCAGACGCTCTGCCGTGAAGTACATGATCTCGACGATCGAGAGTTCCTCTCCTTCGCCGGGTGCAGGAGGCAGCGCTACCAAGGAAGCGAGCTGATCGGCGTGCTGCTCTCGGATCACTGTGACGACAAATGAGTCGTCCGCGAGCAGCGACAAAATGTGATGCCAATTCCACGCCGAGAGAGGCGTCTCTTGGCCCTCTTGGTCGACGTAGCTGATGGCACCGCTGGTGCTAACGAAGCCTCTTCGAAATGGCGGGCGGCGACTCCGCCTGGCTCTGGACGGGGCAAGGCTTCTCAACATGCGTTTGGCTCCATCGTTCTTAGTCATCGGCCAACGGTTCGCCAACCGTAACTGCACCGGTCGACAGCAGCTCGTCGCCATGTGGACCCGTGACCGGAGCGTGCGCGACGAAGCGCATGATTGAAGACGGCAAGGTTCTCGCCGCCGACCAGGTTCTCGCACTGCGATTCTCCACTAGCTGGCTTGGGTTGAAGAGGACGAGCCGGCCCGCGGCACTCTCGCTGTCTCAGCGCATCGACATCATGACGATTGTGGCAGCGGCGGTTACGAGCCCGTAGATCGTGAGCGGTGTCGCTGTTCGTGAAGCCTTCCGGAACTGGATCCCCCAACGTGGATCGCCGGCTGAGCGGGCCACAAGCGATTCCATGACATTGAAGGTAAAGAACCCGATCGGCGGAAGCAGCACGATCACGTATGCCGGAGCGTCGCTGCCTGTCAAAGCACTGACTGTTCCAGCGAGGACGGCAACGAGGATCGCCGTGATCGCGAGGTACCTTTGGCCTCGTTTTACCAGTCGCGACTGGTCAGCATCGCGGGTCCGAGCACGCACGACTGCGGCGGCCGCACGATGCTTGTTCTTGGCTCGTGCATGTTCTCTCGGCTCTGGATCGTGGGTCGTTCCGTCGAACGATTGTTGGAACGCCTGGCGGAGCTCGGCGATCTGGCGCGGTACGCCTCTGCGCGACAGATCCTGGTCGCTTTCGGCCGCGGTTTCCATGCACTCGAGCATCCAGTCGAACGCCACTTGATGGCGGGCCATCTGCTCGGGAGTCGCGGCGGCCCAGTCACGCTGCACGGCTTCTATGTCATCGGGGCCGACCTCCGAAATCCACCATGCGACGACGGCCTCCTCCCGCAGGCCGCTCCGCTCTTTGGCGGGAACGATCAGCGGCGTATTCGCGACCTGACGGAGCAGGTGGACGGTGTTGACCTGCGAGAAGAGTCCGGCCCGGCGGAGTGCATGATTGACGACAGCCACGTTGTCGCCGCCGTCGATGTTCTCGCACTGCTGCTCGCCGACCCCAGGCTCCTGGTTGTAGAACACGATCCGGCCGCTCTCGGGGATACAAACGTACATGCCTGACACAGCCCCCATTGTCACGCCCGAACCGGCGGCACGGTGACACGATCGCGTTGCGGACCGACGAGAACGCGGCGTGAGCATCTGGGCGCGGGTCTGTGGTTCTGCTCGGCCGCTCTAGTTGTGCGATGCGGCGATGAACATGAGGACGATCATCCCGACGGGTATGCCGCCGAAGGTGACCGCATCCGATAGAGCGCCGCGAAGTTTGGTTTCCCACCGCGGGTCCCCGGCGGCGCGAGCGACGAGTGGCGCTACGAGGACCAACGAGACGAATAGGAGCCCCAGTACCAACGCGATCACGAACGGCACGCCTGCGGACGACTGCGGCCAGATGATGGGCATCGAGCCGCCGACAATGATGACGAGCCAACCTAGGAGGCCGAGCTGTCCACGGATGCGTTCGGCGCGATGGAACTGCACGCGCTCTTCTGTCGTCATTCGCGCAAGTCGTTGTTCGTGACGCTCGCGCGCCTCGATCATCTGGTCACTGTGCACGAGTGGCCTCCACGACCGCGAGGCGCTGCGTGGTTGGTTCTACTGCACCGGCCGCGAGCGATCCCATACGGGGTGTATCGGCACCGGTTCTGATCGCCTGTAGCGGCAAGGCAAGGCCTGTGGCGCAGCGTTGAAGCAGCGCGAGACCTCGCGTGCCCCGGAACGTCGCGGACGCAGACGGCTTCGCCCGCGGTTAGCTGGCAGCTCGCACTACGCTGTGCTGCGCGGCACCCACCCCGCCGCCGGTGCGGACCGGGAACGCGACGATACGAGCGCCGCGGTCGCGCCGGCCGCGCTCAGCACGGCGGTGGTCCCGCCTACGAGCCTGGAGATCAAGGACGAGACGATCGGGAGTTGGGCGCGCCATTACCCCTCGTTTCGGCATCACCGGCGGAACCTTTCGTACGAGTAGACACCTGTCGCACTCGTTGCCCGCCCGTGTGCGCCCGCTTCACCACTGCAACGTTCGTCCCACCCCCGTGTCACACGTTCGTTTCGTCGCAAATTGCAGCTAAAGGTTCGCGTCCGAACCGCCGATAGAACGAGAAAGCGCCCCCATTTGTGCTGGAGGCGCTTTCAAGAATGCTAGATGGTAACTAGCGACTCATGCGACCCATAGTGGCCTCCTGAGTTGGTGGTACATGCTGATATCAGCACCCGGGACCTCTGCTCTGGTAAGCCGGTCCCGGATCGCATCGTAAATCCTACGGGGTGGTCGGACGTTCGTCCAGCCACCCCGCAGTGCTGTCCGCAGTTATGTGCCCGCGACGCTGCCTCGTCGTGAGGGTCCCGCACTCCGCTGCAGCGAGCGCTACTCGCCGTAGCCGGGCGGTCGGTCGCCGAGGAAGCGTTCGAGCTCCGCCTTGAACGTTTCGCCGCGGTCACGGTTGAAGCGAAGATCGGGACGGGACTCGATCATGTCGATGAATGCGTCGACGAGCTCCGGCTGGAACTGCCGGCCCTTCTCTTCTCGGAGAACCTCGAGCGCCTCGTCATGTGTGCGGTAGTGGCCGGCATAGTTGCGGTTGGTGATCGCTTCGTAGGTGTCAACGATCGCCAGCATGCGCGACAGCTTCGGAATCTCTTCGCCCTTGAGGCCATGTGGGTAGCCCATCTTCCAAAAGTTCTTCGGATCTCCCCCGTCCCAGCGTTCATGGTGAGAGACGATGAACCTGGCCATCTTGACCCCGTCCTTCAGGTTCCGGACGAAGTAGGCGCCGTCTTCTGGGTGCTCGCGAAAAAGCAGCATCTCCCACTGAGTTAGCCGGCCCGGTTTCGTCAGCGGTCGCTCGGGAATCTCAAGCTTCCCGATGTCGTGAACGAGGCCAAACTCCGTGGCAAACTCGACCTCTTCGGCGTCGCCGCCGAGATGGGCGCTGAATGCGCGCATCAGCGCACTGACCACGGCCGAGTGCCGCCCCGTCGAGCGATCCTTGGCCTGCAGCCCCTCCATGGTGCCGGCAACCTGCAGGCGATAGCCATACGCGATCTGAACAAGGCGATCCTCGGCCAAAGCGCGGAGTCGTTCGGCCTCGTCGCGGTGCCGCTCAGCGAACCGGCGCTGCTCCTCGGCTTCCTCGCTCTTAGCCGTGGCGGTCTTCTCATCATCAATCGCCTTGAACAGGCGGCCGATAAGGGCCATAAAGAGGATCAGGTTGGCGCCGGCCGCCACGAGGCCTACAAGTCCGTACGTGAGCACGACGTACACGCCGGCGGCGCTGAACTCCGCAGCAACGAACTCGGCAAGAATCGTGGCATCGAGCTTCAGGCCGTCGGAGAGCTTGACGCCGTCCTCACTCCAGTCGCAGACCGCCATGAGGGGGACGTTGACCGCGAACCCGGCAAAATACGCAAGCGTGACAATTCCGACGAAGTGCGCGGCAGCGTGGCTGAGGTCCACGTGATACCCCACGGCACTTGCCGCGATCGGGAACAGCGAATATGTAACGACGTTGTTCAGCGTGGGCCGGGTGCGCAACCGGTTTTCCTCGTCGCTCAGGAGGTACCAGATGTTGTCTGCGAGTGCGCCCGCGAGGCCGACGCATGCTGCCTGTGCGGGCCCTAGTGCGCACGCGGCGATAACCACGGCGAGAGGAATTCCGTTGGTGCTCCAGGTCTTCCGCTCGATCGCGAGCGGCGCCATTGCAGCCGACAGAACGACTAGCCCAGCAAGAAGGTCGGGCTGCCAGTCTTCGCGTAGCCCCAGGTACACGACGAGCGCCAGGCTCGCCGCCGCGAACAGGGTGTAGACGGCGGTCCCGATCTTGGGCTGGTGTGTGGTGCTTGCCTCGGTCATCGCGCCTCGCTACGTCGCCTCCACCGAGGGGTCAGTTGCAGGGCTCGCGGGTCCGGTGACGGGCTTGAGGTACCACCAGAGGCCGACCATGACGCTTGCGAGACCGCCGATCAGGAATGTGATGCGCGGACCTGAAACTGCGGTGAGGACTGCGCCGCCTGCGTACGCGACAGCGGGCCCGGCGGTCGTGATCGACTCCAGTAGGCCGGATGCGCGGGCGTAGAACTTGCTGTCAACCTGTTCCTGCAAAGCGGTGACGACCGCGACCCACTCGGCCCCATTCCCCGCTCCACCGATGACGTTGAAAACGATCGCTACGCCGATCGTGGGTGCGGCCGCAAGTCCGAGATAGCCGATGCCGCACACGACCGCAGCACCGGCGACGATCATCGCGATATTCCTGTGATGGTTGCGCTGAAAGAACGTTGCTCCGATGATCGAGCCCGCCCCCCAGGAGGCGAGCAGCAACCCGTATGCCGCTGATCCGGCACCGAGCGACTCTTTGGCGTAGACGACTTCGACCGGCACAACGAGCGCACCCAGGGTCATAGCGATCCCTTCGCCTGCGACCAGCCTGCGGGCGTTTGGGTGGTGCCAGACGTGATCGATGCCTTCGCGCATGCGCGCCCAGCCGCTCGTGCCGCCGCCCTCCTCTTCGTCTTCGTTCTCGAGTTCCGCGGCGGGGAGCCGCTGGCCCATGAACGTCAGCACGACCGCGGCGAACAGGAACGTTCCCGCGTCAATCCACAACGCCGTCACCGGTGATGTTGCGCGGATCAGCAGATACGCGGCTGCGGTTGCCGAGACCATCAGCCAACCGTTCAAAACACTGACGAACGCGTTACCCACGCGCAGCAGCCCGCCTTGGTCAAACAGGGTGGCCATCACGCCGCGCGTGATGCCTCGACCGGTCACCGCTAGTAGTCCATCGAGCGATGCGAGCAGCAACAGCCAGCCCAGGGCAGCATCGTTGGCAGCCAGTAACGCAAGCGCGGCGAACAGTCCCGTCTGGATGAAATACAGCCCGGGCAGACTGAGGCCGACCCTGACCGGCGCAAGCTTCGCCGTGAGCCACGGCGCGATCAGCGACGGCACGAGCTTTGACGCAGCAAACATCGCAGCGAGCGCGTACGGGGAACCCGTGCGGTCGTAGACCAACACGGCAAGCGCAACCATCGCCAACAGGTCGCCGATGTCATTGACCGCGTAGGTCGAGATCAGCGGCTTGAACCCGGGTAGCGCGAACAGCTTGCGGGTCTCCCCCGGGACTCGGACGTTCTCCTCGGCGCTCATCACGCGGCGTCCCTGAGGCCGTCTTCCAGAAGCGGCGCGAAAAGCGCTAGCGACCTCGCCAGCATCGCAGTCAGCTCCCAGATGTCTTGGCTCGTGAGTTCGCAGCGCTCCTGGTCATCAGGCGCGTGTCGTTCCAACGCCCAGTGGTAGACACCGATGTGCGCGGCAGCCGAGAACTCCGCCTTCCCCGCGTCCAGCGTCAGACGGTGCGGCCCGAACGCGTCGTGGATACGCCGCGCCGCCCGGCCCGCGAACGACGCCGCATAAAGCCCGAGCTGCGCCAGTGACGCATGGTGATCGGGCCTATCAAGTGTCGGCTCCAGGGCCAGCGACCTCACAACCGGCGCAAACCCCGCAACTTGGGGGGCACCCGACTCCGCAAGCTCGGCCTCACGGTCAATCTCGCCAAGAATGACCTCCCACGAAAACAGGACCGGTCGAATCCCCCCGTCGCGGCCAACGAAGCACGGTCCGTCCTCAAACTCAAAATAGCCATAGCCCATCCCACCGTTCTATCGACCGTGCAGGCGTTTTGTGCAGCCTGACTGTCTGGCCGGCACACGAAGACGAGCCCGACCCTCGCTGCTGGCCCGGTTGGGCGCAGCGCTGCAGCGACTGCGGACGACTCTCGCGCTGCGTAGCGTCCAGCTACTGGCGTTCGAAACGGGTCTCGGCGGTGAGGCTGAGGCAGAACGCGGCGAGCAGTTTCGCGCATTGCTCGACGTCTGCGAGGTCAACGAGTTCGACCGGTGAGTGCATGTAGCGGACCGGGACACCCACGAGTGCGGTGGCGATGCCTTCTCGTTCGAAGTGCACCATGTCTGCATCGGTGCTCGTGATATCCCCAGACGCCGCGAGGGTGTGCGGAATCTCGCTCGATCCGCCAGTTTCGATGAGAGCTTCGGTGAGTGCGGGGTGAAGGATCGAGCCGCGCTGGATCACCGGGCCGCTCCCGAGATGGTGTTTGCCCTGCCTTCGCTCGTCGACCCCGGGCGCGCATGTTGCGTGCGCGACGTCAACGATGATGACCGCGTCGGGGTTGAGGCGATGGGCGGTCGTTCGCGCACCGGTACCGGTGATCTCCTCCTGCACGGCCGCCAATGCGATCACGTCACCTGCCGCGCCGCCTGCTTCGGCCACCAGACGAGCTGCTTGCAAAGCGATGTAGCAGCCGAGGCGGTTATCCATGGAGCGGCCCGCGATACGACGATCCTGCAGCTCCACCGGGTCCCCCGCGATCACCGCAACGTCTCCGATCCGCACCAGGCCGCGAGCGGCGTCTCCGTCCTTTGCTCCGATGTCGATGTGTAGCTCGTGGATCTCCGGGTTTTGCTTTCGGCGGTCGTGCGGGGTTTCGAGATGGATCGGCTTTCGGCCGAGCACCCCGGCAACGCGTCCGTTCTTCGTTGAGATCTCCACACGTTGCGAGATCAACACGAGCGGATCCCATCCGCCGACGCCGGAGAAGTGAATGAACCCCTCATCGGTGATATGCGTGACGATCAGCCCAATTTCGTCAATGTGACCGGCGAGCACGACCGAAGGCCCGCCCGCCTTGCCTGGCACGGTGGCGGTGACCGAACCGACGCCGTCGATTTCGACACGATCGGTGAATGCGCGGCTGGCATCAGCGAACACGGCCGCGGCCGCGGTCTCATAGCCCGACGGACCAGCCGTCGTCAACAGCGAGCGGAGAACATCAGGAATTGGCATCGGCCCGAAAAACTACTTGGCGCCGCGGAGCGACCGACCTGAAACCAAGCTCAGCGCAGCCGCCAGAGTTCGGCGGCTGTCCGCTCTTCGCTGAGCGCCCCCTCCCCTCCCTCCGCGCCCCTAGAGTGCCGTCGCTAGTGCGCAGGTGCTTATGTGACCACACCCGCCAGCGGCATCGTGCACGAGTACCATCGCCTGCAGTCTGGGACCCATGCCCGGCCTCCGTAGGTAGCTATCTAGATGCAGTACCGGAAGCGCCCCACGCTGAGGGCGCTTCCGTCGTTTCAGCGCTGTTGCAGGTGACATCTCGAGGTCACCGTCTCAGGTGACAGACTGCCGTCGTCATGACCGCCGCATCCCGATTCCGAGCTGTAGTGCTCGCCATCGTGTTGACGGCGCTCGCGGTGCCGGCGTCCGGCGCCGCGCATCCCTGTCAGGTGCGCCACCGACTACCGGACCGCGCGTGCACGCCGGGCGCAGTGTTTCCGCATGCGACGAAGAAGAAGATCTGCCGGGTTGGTTACACGCGAGGCGTCCGCAACGTCCCTGACCGTGTGAAACGTTTGGTGTACCGGCGCTACGGGATCAAGCGTCATCCTCGCGGCACCTACGAAATGGACCACCTCGTTCCTTTGGAGCTCGGCGGCAGCAACAAGATCATCAACCTCTTCCCGCAGGCGGCCCTCCCCCGCCCCGGCTTCCACGAAAAGGACATCCTCGAAAACAGCTTGCACGCCTCGGTCTGCGACGGATCCATGAAACTCCGCACCGCGCAACACCTGATCGCTACGAACTGGCTGAAGACCTACAACGCCCTGATCCGCTGAACGGTTACCGCTGCGCCAGCGTTGCCGGCACCGATTAGGTCACGGGACCGGCCCACGAAGACGCGGAGCGGTTCGCGTAGATTGAGGTAAGTTCGATCTGTGAAGGCAGGAGTGGCTTGATCAGCAGCATGGCCACTTGCGGAAACTCGAAGGCTACGACGCCGGACTCAGGCTGATCGTCGCTTCGGTGTAAGCAACTACTCCATGATGTAGATCCAACGCCCAGCCGACCACGCACGGTTGGACGTGCGTCGGACTACAGCGTTACTGACCTGCGAGGCGGGAGACGACGAGCTGGTTGAGGCTGACGCCTTGCTCGGCTGCCTCGCTCGCGAGACGCCTGTGCAGTGGCTCCGGTACCCGTACCCGGAACTGGCCGCTGTAGTGGCGGACCGATAGCGGCTCGGGTGGCCGCTCACCGGTAGCGGCCATGTCGGCAAGTACGCCTTGCACGACTTTGCGGAGCCCGATCAGTGCCTGTTCTTGCTTGCCGGCGAGCCACGATAGCGACGGGAACTCGACGGCGGTGGCGACGAACTCAGCGTCGTCGGGGGACCATGCAACTCGGTAGGTGTAGTGGTCGGCGTCCATCATTTTCCCTCCTGGTTGATCTTGTCGACAGCGGCGAGCACCTGCTTGACCTGATACGGCTTGGCTTTGCCCTTGGCGTTCTGGATGTTCACGCGAGGATCGCCCGCCCACGGTGTCCGGTAGACGCGATGGCTGCTGCCGCTCTGGCGCGCCTGACCGAAGTAGTGGTCACAGACTTTCGACAACTCGGTGAACGAAACGTTGGCCTGACCGGCCCGCATCTTGCCGACAATCTTCGCGATCCGTTCATCCGAACTCACGACAGGCATGGTACCACGGGCGGTACCACTCCGCGAGGGCGCGGCGGGCCTAGGTGAACAGGCTCGACTGACCTGAGTCCTCGCGCTCGAGCCGTGCACGCAGCGTTGCCCAGCTGACGAGGATTGTGGGTGGTCGGCCAGCGGTCGACGGTTTTGGTGGGTACCCGTCAGGCGTGTTGGCGCCGGCGTAGCCGTGCTGTCGGCAGTGGGTGTGCCAGCGGACCGTGACTTCCCATTGCTCGCGGGTTGGCCGTTCGACTCTGAGGCCTTTGCTGTCGATGTGGACGCCGGGGTGGAGCGGGCCGCTGCACCCCTCCCCCGTGTGACCGAACCGGCCGGCTTCGAGCAGTTGCTGGCGGGCGTTGGGTCGTGATTGCATCATCCAGTCGATGCATTGATCAACGGTTGGGATCTCGGGCAGCTGGTTCTCGCCGCTCATCGTGTGCCTCCGTCCCGGTCGTCGTTGGCGACTTCGGTCCAGGTGGGTAGTGGATCCATCGTGATGCCGGGTCCGACCTCGGGGCCGTTGTCTGCCCACAGCTCTTCTGCTTCTTCGGCTGTTTCGGCCACTATTTCGAAGGTCGCGGTGATCTGGAACGTTCTTCTGACCGGGTCTCGGTCGAGGTCGGTGATGTGCGTTTCCACGTAGGTTCGGGCTAGTCGTTGTGCCCACTGGTTGGATCGGTCGACGGCTTCGTTGAGGTCGTCGGTGTAGAACGTCATGGTCTCTGGTCCGCAGACACCGGAGACGCAGTAGCGGCCGGCGGGCTTGCTGGTAAGGAGGTATGCGGCGAGGCGCACGGCGCCTTGGTGGTAGCCGTCTGAGGCGATCGCACGGACGTGATCGTTGATGCGTTCTTGCCGACGCTCGCTGCTTGGGTTGCTCATGTGCTGCTCCTGTTCCGGTTGGTGTGGCAACGCGGCCAGCAATTGCGCGCTGTCTGGCTCCCCGGAACCGAACCTCTGGTGAAGGGAACCCCGGCTCTGCCGGGGTTGGAGGGCGAGCCAGGTGGTGCGCTAGCGTCGGCAAGGCAGACACACCCCCGGACAACGGGCGGCATCGAGCGCGTCAGCGGTGGTTCTGCTGGAGGGTTCGCAACACTTGCGCTGTGGCGCTATCAGCGTGTGTTGGGCCGGTGGCAGTGTGAGTGCGAACGAGCCTCGGGTTGCCGTCCGGCCGTTCCCGGTAGCGGAGATGATCGAGTCGTTGGATCAGATGGCAGCGGTGTTTGCGCTTCCCGACCCGGGCGGGTTTGATCAGGCGTCACTGGCTGGCGAGCGGCTACTCGCCGCCTACGCGGTGGATCTCGCGAAAGCATCCAGCGATCTCGTGGCTGGCATCGCGAAACTTGAGCCGTTGCGTGGCCAGGAACTCGCCAAGTACGTCGTTGCCGTCAGAACCTGTGTTGAGGAGGCTTCCGGTCCGGTTCGCGAGTTGTACCCCGCGATCGAACGCGGACCAGTCCACGAGGTGCAGGAGATCGCGGCAGCCGCGGTCGCCGCGCTCCGGCGGCTTGTGGAGGTCGCCGAGGCTGCGCCTTGAACTGCGCTGCCAGCTCGCTTGGTAGTTAGGTGGCGCGTTGGTCGCGGCCGCCGAGCGCGGCCGAAAGCAAGCGCTCGTCGTGCACGGGGTCGCCTGTGTTGAGCAGGCTGATCGGGGTCGCGTTGCTGAGCTCTGGGTGTGGGCGGTGAAACCAGCGGTAGACGCCGTCTTCCGTCCAGGAATGTGTAAGGATGCTTGTGACCTCTGTCGCTATTGCGGCTCGTCGGTTCGCAGGGTGCCCGCCCGCTTTCCAGCGGGTGAGGGTCCGCGGACTGATCCCGAGGACCTCGGCGATCTGCCCGCCGCTCAGCGATCCGAGCAAGTCCTTCATCCGCCGAACGGTGTCGGCTCTGCTGCGTTGGTGATTGACGGTCCTCGTCGTCACGGGCGGTTTGCGTCGACTGCTGTGAGTTGTTCGCTTCGACCGTCGGGGAGGGCGGCCAGCATTTGCCCGCCGATCGCCTCCACGTAGCTGAGGACCGTTGAGATGCGCGCGTCTTCGTTCTGCTCGATGCGCCAGACCTCTGAGCGGCTGAGGTCCGCGCGTTCTGCGACTTCTTGCTGGGTGAGGCCAGTCTTCTCTCTTGCACGCTTGAGGTGAAGGTTGCGTGTGTCGACGCGTGGTGCTCTGACTCGAGGTCCGGGCGTGATTTTCAGATCGGAGCTGTCTCCGACGAAGCGGCTGTGGTCAGTCATGGGTTACGCAACTTGCCGGAGTTCTTCGCGGTGGCCGGGGAGTTCGAGCACAACCTGGCCTCCGAGCGCTGACACATAGGCGATGATCGTCGAGAGGCGGGCGTCTTCGCTGTTTTCGAGGCGAGCGATGTGCGAGCGGTGCATTCCGGTCTTCTCAGCGACCTGGAGTTGGGTGAGGCCGGCCCGGTTTCGCAGCTCCTTGAGCCGGAGCGTGCTGGTGTCAAACCACGGTTCCGGTGCCGGCGGCGGGTCAGGTGCCGGTGTCAGGATGAGGTCTTTGGCGTCTACGACGAAACGGTTCTTGCGGGTCATGGGATCAGCTCCACGTCGATGAGGTAGTAAGGGGCGCCGCCTGCCTTCTCGGCGCGGCAAAGTCTTGGGAGTTCCACCAGCACCGCTGTGCAGCCGCGCGGCGCGAGCAGTTCGTATTCGTGCATTTCTTCGATGAGGTCCGGGGCTGCTGTGTGGATGACGCGGCTGCCTGCGTCGAGCAGCACCCTGAGAACGATCCTCGTTTCCGGCCGGCTGCCGGTGCTTGCGAATCCCCAAGCCACGTCTTCGAGCAGTGACAGTGACCAGTAGCCGGCGTCTCCGATCCGCGCGCCGGGCTTGAAGCTGTGCAGCTGCTCCCCGCCGTCGATGACGCCGCGGTACGCGAACACCGGGGTCCTAAGTGTGTGCGTCGCGATCGCGTCATCGAGCAACAGATGCTCTCCAGTCTCAAAGCCGTTGCGGGCGTCCTCGTTGAGCTCGTCGTGGCCGCTGTTCTTGTACGCAGTGAGGGCCTCCCGTAGCTCGTCGGCCAGCCCATCGACCCAGCCGTCGAACTCCTCTTGGAGCCACGCGTCTGCCTCAGCGTCAGTTGAGAAACGGAGTACGTCATCCACCACCGCAGTGTAACGTATTTGGTACATCCTGTGGGCGAGGGATATGAGCGCGGCAGCTGCGCCGAGAACAACAGCTGTGAGCAGCAGTAGGTGGTTCATGGAGCCTTCCTGGTGTCGGTGGTTGGTGGCAACGCAGCCAGCATTTGCGCGCTGCCTGGCTCCCCGGAACCGACCGTCAGGTAGGGACACCCCGGCGCAGCCGGGGTTGAAGGGCGGGCCAGACCGTGCGCTAGCGTCGGCAAGGCAGACACCGAGCACCGAAACCAGGCATCCCGCCACCAGCGACCCGGAATTGCAGGCTCAGAAACGCCGTCTAACGCCCTGGCCGGCACCCCACCAAGGGCATTGCACCCCGAGAATCGGGGGTTCGCGCTGTGTTGTGGCCGCGAAGCTGCCCCGAAGTCGGGTGGCGGCGTTAGAGCAGGTCGAACGGCTCAGTGACGGCGAGCGGGGCTTCTCTTTCGGGACCACTGACGGCGATCGGTTTAGTTCCCGACAATCTCAGCCGATACTACTCCTGCTTGACCTATTGCCTAAGTTGTCGTAGTCTTTTTGTATGCCTGATGGTCTTCGTCCTATCGCCTCGTTGTTTCCTCTGGGTGGCTCGGTGCCGCCGGAGCTCGTGATTGGGCGAGACGGGGAGATCCAGGACATCTCTGCGCGTCTTCGTGACGGAATTGGCACGTTGCTGTCGGGTGAGCGGCGGATCGGCAAGACGACGGTCTGTGACTCGGTGTGCTCTGTCCTTCGTGAAGAGGGCGCGCTCGTTCTTCGTGTTGATGTTCCTGAGCGCTCGGACTCTTCGCAGCTGCTCGAGGAGATCGTGAGGGCATGCGCGAGCCCGACGGCTGCTGCAGCCAACAGTGTCGGCAAACTTCTTCGCCCGTTCGTCGAGCGCCAGTTGCAGGACGCCGGGCTTCCGCTGGATCTTGCTGGCCTCGGTTCGCTGCCGCCACGATCGATGCGGGCGATCGTTCAGTTGCCGGTCGCCGTTGCAGCGCGCACTGAGCGGCCGGTCATCGTGTTCTTTGACGAGTTGCAACGTGTCGCCAGTTATCAGGATGCCGCGGCCGTCCTGAGCGACGTCCTTGATCTTTACGGCCCCGGCAGCGGCGTCACGGTGCTGGCTGACGGCAGCGACCAACGCGTCCTGGACGGCCTGCTCGGTGCGCCGCACCACATCGGCAAGCTGCTCGACCGCGCCCAGCTTTCTGACCGCATTCCGCTGGCCGTGTGGCGGGCACCGCTGACCTCCAGGTTCAGCGATGCAGGACTGGAGCTTGACCCCGGCGCGCTCGAGCAGATCATTGCGTTCGGTGATGGTGCGCCGTACGCAACGATGGCCGCGGCGCGCTACACCGCGCGCGCTGCACACAACACTGGCTCAACGCTCGTCTCGACGTTTGACGCCCAGATGGGGATCGATGAGGCAGCTAGGCGGTTGAGCGATGACGGCGTCTAATCCCCGGCCCAGCGGGTTCGTTGACTCTCGTTCGCGGCTCGCGTTCCTTGGGCATGCTGACTCTTTCAGTGAGCTGCTGTCGGTGTTCTCCGATCGTCCCGGGCTCACGGTGCTGGCATGCGATCCGTTGAGCGGAGCCAGCGCTCTCCTTACGGCTGCTGTGAACGTCAAGCCGTCGGCTCCCGGCGCTCCGGTGGTAGTCGTGGACGCGTCGCGTGCTTTCAGCAGTCCCGATTTGGCGGCGATGATCGCCGCGCAATCCGTTGCTGTTCTTCGGCCTGGCTCAGCTGCTTGGTGGCGCGGTGAGGAGCCCGAGGCGTCAACGGCCGGACTTCAGCTGCACAAGGAGCTGCACGGGCTCGGCATGGATCCCGAGCGGTTCCGGTCGTTCGCTCAGAAGGACAGCAGCCTGCTGCTCGCCGCGCTCGATCTTGCGGCCAGCCTCGCCGGCGGACCGCTGACGGTTGTAATCGATCACCTGGGGCCTTGCGTGAGCGGCATGCGCGGAGGCGACGGACGCGAAGCGCTCAGCCTCCTGCGTACCGCCTATCAGCGCCACCGCGATCTTGATCTGGTGGTTGTTGATTATCAGGGCGGCCCGGTTGTCCGAGCGCTGGCCGACCCGGAGCACCCGATGTACCGGGCCGGGTCGACGTTGCACATTGCACGAATGACGCCGCGAGGATTCATGGCAGCTCTCAGCCAATTCGGTGCACCGACGTCCACCCCGGGCCCCGTCTTTCCGGCCGAGCTTCTCGGTGCCGCCGCTGAGCTCGCGGCTGGCGTCCCCGCGTACATCTGGCAGATCGCCGAACTTTCGAACGCTACGCCGGAGACTCCCGCAGAGCATCTCGTGGCCGCGGCGAATACCGGCTGGCAAGGCCTGCGCTACTTGACCGAGCCCGCGCTCGCGACGCAGTGGAATCTGTTGCAGCGTGTTCATCCGGCGGCGCGCGCGCTCATCGCGGCGATCAGTTCCGGCAGGCCGCCGTACTCGATCCCAGCAGCCAAGAAGACCAGCGCTGACGGACTGAACCGGCTTCGTGATCTTGGTGTTGCTTGGCAGCCCGAGCCCAGGCGCTGGGCGGTCTCAGACCCGCTGCTCGCGGCGTTCGCGCGGGAACACGCACCACCATGGCTGCACGAAGGTCGCTAGGCCGGCAGCGCCGTTCGAGCAGCCACGAAGGAGACGCCCGCGCGCCCTGCCTAAGCGTGGTTGCAGCGTTTGGACTTCAGTCCGCTTCCGCACCAGCACGGTTCGTTCCGGCCGGGCTTTGGGAGTCCTTGGCGGCGGTGACGTTCGAGTAGATCCTCGACGCTGGACCCGGGCTCGCCTTGGGCCAAGGTCGGGTGTCCTGCGCTGTTGAGTCCGGCGAGAACTGGTCCTTGGCTGCACTGTCCTCCGATGATCGCGGGATGTCGTCCTTTCCAGGATGCCGGCCGCATGTGCATGTCCACTGTGGTGAGGTCCGGGCTGACCATGATCGCGGCCTCGATCAGGTGAATTCCGTCGAGATAGTCGTCCTCGGGTTCGTACATGTCGATGTCCACCGAGGCGGTGTTCAGGGCGGCAGTCAGCGCGCGCAATGTGACCTCCCCGGCGCGCCACAGTAGGAAGGTCACGGCATCCGAATCTCCCGCGGGATATACGCGCAAGTCCGTGAGCCACTGTGGAGGCGAGCCATCCGCGTGGCTCCCGAAGTTATTTCTGACCTTCTTGATGAGGTCGCGGTATGACCAGTTTGCTTCGGGTTGCACCCCGGGTACCGCGAATCGCAAACAGGTCTCGTCGAGATGCTCAAGCAGCGGTCCGGTCAGATGCGCTTCCGCGGGCGATCCTCGCAGTCCGAGTTCGACGGTGAACTCGTCCTTCTGCGCCGCGATGCCTTTGCCCCACATCGCCACTTCGGGGAGGTCCACATGTAGCTCGCTGAACGCACGCTCTGCTAGCTGGTAGCCGCGGCCATCACCGACGATGGTGTGGAGCACGCTCGCAAGGTCGTCCCGCGCAGTGGTCGACAACGCACGCACCGACTCGACGTGCGTTCGAAGGCGATCCAGATTCTCGACGAGCCTGTCGACCTCAGCGCGTCTTGACATCTACCGCTCGAACGGTGACGGCCCGCGTGGCGACTGCTGGTCGGCGGCTGCTTGATCCGGCGTAACGGACGGTGATCTTCCACCGGCCGAGCGGCACGTTCCGGAGCGTGAGCTTGTACCGGCCTTTTGTGCTGGAGACGCGGCGGGTGATGCGCTTGTGGCCCTTGCGTGTCAGCGTCACGGTCAGCGAGGTCCCGGTGACGCCAACGGTGCCGGTGATCGTGACGGTCCGGCCGCTCACCACAAGGGGATCGATCGAGAGCGCTGTCGGCGTCTTCGCGACCGGTGTGGTCGTCGTGGGGGTGGTGTTCGCGGTGCCGGACCCGGTTGTCGTTGTGCTCGTGTTCGTCGGCGCTGTGTACGGCAACGTCGCGGACGCTTCGGGCCCGGATCTCCCTGCGGCGTCGGTCAGGCGGACTCTGACGGTCCAGCCTGCAGCGCCGGCTGTGTGGTTGCTGCTGGATGCCGCCGGTCCGCTTGTCGGCGGACCGCAGCTGCCGTCGGGAGCGCAGAGCCGCCACGTGGACTCGGTGCTGGCAACGGGTCCGCTACCGGCGGCCGGCGGCTGCCAGCTCACGCGGCTGCTGTTCACGCCAAGGCTCGTGACAGTCAGCTGCGGCGCCGGAGGTGGTGTTCCGTCGACCTGCCGCGTGACTGGCGCGGTACGGGTCTCGTTGCCGGCCGCATCCACGACGGCGAGCTGCAGCTGATGATCGCCGTCAGCGACCGCGGCTGGGTCGAACCCGAGGCCGCCAGACCCGGCGAGGTCGACGCACGGCCGCGGCCGGTCGTAGGTGCAGCTGGCCTGCTGCTCAGCGACTGGCTGGCCGTCGAGGTGTGGCCGGTGCTGTGCGCGAGTTCGTGAAACAAGGTGGCGTACCAGTCGGCTGCCTGTTGGAAGCGGGCCTGGTCGGGCATGCGCACGAGGTCGGTCCTGAGGTTGTAGGCAGCCCTTGTGCCGCCGGTGAGGATCTTCGGTCCGCCTTCGTACTTGCGAAGTCGCTGTTCGCAGCGTTCGATCTGTGTCCATTCTGGGCCGCTGCCTGCGAGCGCGGTTGGTGTCAGCTTGGGGTCGAGTCCGTCGACTTGGGAGGCGTTGAACACGGTGTAGGTGCGGGCCATGAACGCTTCTGCGTACTCGCCCTTGGCGTCACGTCGGATCTTCAGGCCGTCCTGTTCGGCTCGCCGGCGCTTCTCGGCGGTGTTGAGCCGGATCTTTGCGGTCTTCCAGAGGAAGACCGGTGTGCCGCTCTCACCCTTTCGGACCTGGGCGCCGCGTTCTGCGGCTTGTTTGTAGGTCAGCCACCACGGTGATTCGTAGCCGGCCGTTGAGGTGAGCATCCAGTTGATGCCGCGATACGGCTTGCCGGTCGCGAGGCTCAATGCTGGGACACCTGAGAGGGCTGCCCATGGCTTCTTCCATGGCACGGTTCCTTGCTTGAGCTCGGTGAGGATGCGGTCTGTGACCTGCTGGTAGGGGTCGCGCGGCGCCTTTCGGCGCCGCGCTGTCTTGGTGGCGGCCATCAGGCTGCCACCTCCTGCTCTGCCTCGGCCGGCGCCGGGGCGGCGACGGTTTCGATGGTGCCTGCGATGATTTCGACTGCTTGGCGGCTTGCGCCGTCTGCGGTCTTCCATTCGCGCCAGCGAAGGCGTCCTTCGACCTGGAT
>Ga0209023_10002757_pt1 | contig 21570 bp, 18 predicted proteins | sample LakOneMetagenome_FD_187468 | JGI IMG/M metagenome (GOLD analysis project Ga0209023, IMG submission 187468) | Freshwater and sediment microbial communities from Lake Erie, Canada (SPAdes) (version 2) | ecosystem: Environmental > Aquatic > Freshwater > Lentic | place: Lake Erie, Canada...
CGCAACGAAATCGGCGCGCGCACCCAGCGCCTTGCCCGGATGGTCGGGCCAGACCTGGCTGCTCGGCGCCACCAGCGCACCGGCGCCGCCCTGCAGCGCGCGCCGGCTCCAGGGCTCGCCCGCACAGAAGCCATCCATGTGGCCGGCTTCCAGGTTGGCTGCCATCTGCCCGGGCGGCACGGTGACCAGCGTGACATCCTTCAAGGGATCGATGCCGGCGGCGGCCAGCCAGTAGCACAGCCACATGGCGTGGTTCCCGGTCGGGAAGGTGTGGGCGAAGGTGTAGCGGCGTGGCTGCGCACGCATCAGCGCGGCGAGCCCGGCGCCATCGCGTGCGCCGCGTTCGGCCAAGGCGCGCGACAGCACGATGGACTGGCCGTTCTGGTTCAGGTTCATCAGCAAGGCCATGTCGCGCGGCGCCGCGCCGATGCCCATCTGCAGGCCGTACAGCAGGCCATACAAAGCCTGGGCCGCATCGAGCTCGCCCTTGTTCAGGCGGTCGCGCATGGCCGACCACGAATGCTGGCGTTCCAGCACCAGGCGGATGCCGTACTTCTCGTCGAAGCCGAGTACGGAGGCCATCACCAGCGGCGCGCAATCGGCCAGCGGCATGAAGCCGATCCGCAGTTCCGTCTTTTCCGGCCGGTCGCTTCCTGCCGCGTAGGCTCCCTGTCCGCCCTGCCCCAGCAAACCCGTCATGTATGTCCTTTCGCAGCCGGGGCCTGGCCCAGCAAATCCTCGACGTCGAGGATGCGCTGCGCGACCTCGGCCAGTCTCAGGTTCTTGTTCATCGCCAGGCTGCGCAGGCGGCCGTAGGCTTCTTCTTCCTTCAGGCGGTAGCGCGCCATCAGCACGCCCTTGGCGCGCTCGACGACCTTGCGTTCCGCCAGCTTCTGGCGCGTGTCGGCCAGCTCGCCCAGCAGCTGCTGCTCGCGGCGAAAGCGCGCCAGCGCCACGTCGAGCACGGGCCGCACCCGCTCGGCCTGCAGGCCGGCCACGATATAGGCCGAGACGCCGGCCGCCATCGCCGCTTCCATCGCGGGGGCGCTGTGGTCTTCGGTGAACAGGACGATGGGACGGCGTTCGTCGCGCGTGGCGATCACGATGTGTTCGAGCACGTCGCGCGCGTCGGATTCGCTGTCGACGATGATCAGGTCCGGCTGCAGCTGGGCCACGCGCTCGGGCAGGAAGATATCCGGCGGCAGAGAAGCGACGATGTCGTAGCCCGATTCCAGCAGGCCGATGCGCAGCGCCGTGTTGCGCTCGACCTGGGCGGCAAGCGCGGCGTCGTCATGGCCGGATGCGTCGGCGGTGACGACGACGATGCGCAGGCTGCGGGGCGGGTGGCTGGATTTCATGCATGCATCAATGCAAGAAGCGGGCCACGCCTTATACGGCTGAGTTGCAGTCGAGATATTTCATCTGTAAATATCAGCTACGTGGCAAGTCCATAAACTATAAGACCAGCTTATCGCGGACATCATGAACATAAAGTTTATTTATGAAAGCATTCGTTCTATACTGCAACGCAACATCGCAGTATTTACCAACCCAACGCGCTTCGAGCGCAAGAAAGGTTTGACCATGATCGCTTTCGAATACCTGCCAGTTGGCCTCGCCGTTCTCGCCGTCGTCGCACGCATCGCCATGTTCCTGCCGCGCCAATCCAAAGGCCGGAACCAGGCTGCCTGAACCGCTGTAAATAGTTCGAACATCCGCGCGAATATCGCAATACATACAGCAATACGCACAGCAATACGCGGGTAAAACTTCTTCCGGATTAATCACCCGCGAAGTGCCCCGTCGCATGGTGGCTGAGCTAGAATGCTTTCGCAATTTCTAGCCAGAAAGCTATTTCGCTAACCAACCACCATTCACGATGCGACTTCCTGTACTGACGATTCTTGCCGCGTTCACCGCGCTGCCCGCGATGGCGGCGCCAACGCCCATCACCCTCGACCAGGCCATGGCCAACCCCGACTGGATCGGCAACCCTGCCGAACAGGCCTGGTTCAGCTGGGACGGCAAGCAGGTCTTCTACAAGCAGAAGCGCACCGGCTCGCAGCTGCGCGACACCTTCGAGGCCGTGCAAGGCGGCCAGCCGCGCAAGGTGGCCGACGCCGAACTGGCAAAGCTCGACAGCCCGGCCGTGGTCTACAACCGCAACCACACGCGCGCCGTCCTGGTGCGCAACGGCGATCTGTTCGAGCGCGACCTGAAGAACGGCGCCCTGGTCCAGATCAGCCGCGGCGTGAAGGCCGAAGACCCGCAGTTCTCGAGCGACGAGCGCGCCGTGCAGTTCCGCGTCGGCCACGAGTGGTTCAGCTGGGACCGCAGCAGCCGCGTGCAAGGCCCGGTCGCCCTGCCCCGTGCCGCCAAGGACCCTGCCGCGAGCGACCCGGACGCCCTGCGCGACATGCAGCTGCGCCTGATCGCCACCCTGAAGCGGGCAAAGGACGACCGCGACGCCGGCCGCGCCCGCGCCGAGGAAGAACGCCGCGCCGACCCGACCCGCGCCCCGAGTCCGATCTACCTGGGCGACAAGCTCACCATCGAAGGCAGCGCCCTGTCCCCGGACGGCCGCTGGCTGGTGGTCGTCACCGCCGCGAAAAGCGGCGACAAGGGCCGCGTCGGCAAGATGCCGCGCTACGTCACCGAATCGGGCTACGAGGAAGCCGACGACGAGCGCACCCGCGTCGGCCGCAACAACCCGGCGCCGCACGCGCTGAAACTGATCGACCTGGCGACCAACAAGGTCCAGGACATCCCGTTCGACAGCCTGCCGGGCATCGCCACCGACCCGCTGGCCAAGCTGCGCGCCGACGCCAAGCTCGACCCGCTGAAGGGCAACCGCCCGCTGCGCATCGCCGACCGCGCCGACGCCGTGCGCTGGACCGCCAACGGCAAGCAGGCCGCCGTGATGCTGCGCGCGGTCGACAACAAGGACCGCTGGATCGCCACCATCGACCTCGCCGCCGCCAAACTGAAACCGGTGCATCGCCTCAGCGACGAGGCCTGGGTCAATTACGACAACAGCGACTTCGGCTGGCTGCCGGACAACCGCACCCTGTGGTACCTGTCGGAAGAAAGCGGCTACTCTCACCTGTACACCTCGACCAGCGACAGCCAGGCGCGCGCCCTTACCAAGGGCAAGTGGGAAGCCGGCGACGTGCAGTGGAACTTCGACGGCAGCACCGCCTACCTGCTCTGCAACCGCAAGAACCCGGGCACCTATGAAGTCTGCGCGGTGAACGCGAAAGACGGCGCAACGCGCGAAGTGACCGGCCTCGAAGGCGTGGAGCGCTTCGCCCTGTCGCCGGACAACCGCAAGCTGCTGGTGCACTACTCGTCGAGCTACATGCCGATCCAGCTGGCGACGGTGCCGGTATCGGGCGGCGCGGCAGCGAAACTGACCGACACCCGCACCGCCGAGTACAAGGCGCGCGAGTGGATCCAGCCCGAATACGTGGCCGTGCCGTCGAGCGATGGCGGCGACCCGGTGTGGTCCAAGCTGTACCGCCCGGCCAAGCTGGAAGCCGGTAAAAAATACCCGATCGTGATGTTCGTGCACGGCGCCGGCTACCTGCAGAACACCCACAAACGCTACCCGACCTACTTCCGCGAGCAGATGTTCCACAACCTGCTGGTCGAACGCGGCTACATCGTGCTCGACATGGACTACCGCGCCTCGAAGGGCTATGGCCGCAACTGGCGCACCGCGATCTACCGCCAGATGGGCCACCCGGAACTGGTGGATTACCAGGATGGCGTGAAGTACCTGGTGCAGAACCTGCAGGGCGACGCCCAGAACGTGGGCATCTACGGCGGCAGCTACGGCGGCTTCATGACCTTCATGGCGCTGATGCGGGCGCCCGAGATGTTCAAGTCTGGCGCCGCGCTGCGCCCGGTGACCGACTGGACCAGCTACAACCACGAGTACACCGCCAACATCCTGAACACGCCGGACCTCGATCCGCAGGCGTATAAAATCTCGTCGCCGATCGAGTATGCCGAGAACCTGCGCGGCAACCTGCTGATCGGCCACGGCATGGTCGACGACAACGTGTTTTACCAGGACTCGGTGCGCATGGCCCAGCGCCTGATCGAACTGCGCAAGGATAACTGGGAACTGGCCAGCTACCCGCTGGAACGCCACGCCTACACCCAGCCGGAAAGCTGGTTCGACCAGTACCGCCGCATCCTGAAGCTGTTCGAGCGCACGCTCAAGCAGTAAGGAAACAGGAAGTAAGCGAGCGCCCTGCGGGGCGCTTTTTGTTTTACTGTTGTGCGCTCACCTTGCTACCTTGATCCGATGTCCATGACGCTTCTTCACTCTCCGCTCCGTTTCGCCGTCTGCCTCGTACTCGCCAGCGGCGCCGTCCATGCCCAGGATGGCTTTGTCGGCTTGCCGACCACCGGCAAGGTCGACGACAGCCGCGTCGTGTCGGCGCGCCACGGCACGGCCGCGCCGGAGCAGGCGAAGGCAGCGCCGGGCAAGCCCGCGGCTGCGGCGGCGCCGGCACGCAAGGCGGCCATTCCCGCCGGCGGGATTACCGGCGTGGTGGTCGAGAACACGGCGGGCGAACAAACCAAAGTGCCGCTCACCTTCGGCCAGGTATTCGCACCCGGCGACCTGCCGCGCGGCGCGGGCCTGTCGGGAAAACTGGCCGACGGCAGCACCCTGCCGCTGCAGGTCGACGTCAAGGCCACCCATCCGGACGGCTCGGTGCGCCACGCGGTCATCTCCGCCCTGCTGCCGCGCCTGGCGAAGGGACAGGGCGCCGGCATCGCCCTGGTCAAGGGCGGCGCCATGGGCGACGATGCGCGCGCCAGGCCGGACCTCGACAGCGGCGCCAGCGTCGCCATCACGATCGACGGCGAACGCTACACGGCGTCCGCCGACCGCCTGCTGAAGGAGCAAAAGCCGCAGGTCTGGCTGAACGGCCCGGTCGTCACCGAACTGCAGGTCGCCGCGCCGCTGCGCAATGCGAAAGGCGAGGAACACCCGCACCTGGCGGCGCGCTTCGCGATCCGCAGCTACGCCGGCACCGGCAAGACCCGCGTCGACGTGGTGGTGGAGAACAACTGGGCCTACGAGGCGGCGCCCCGGAATTTCACCTACGACGTCGAGCTGAAGGTGGGCGACGACACGGTCTACGCAAAGAAAAACTTCACCCACCTGCACCACGCGCGCTGGCGCACCCTGGCCTGGCGCGGCGCCGCGCCCGCCGTGCACCTGCGCCACGACACGGCCTACCTGATCGCGTCGCGCGCGCTGCCGAACTACGACCGGTCGGTGGTGGTGTCGGATGCGGCGCTGGCCACGCTGATGGACAAGTTCGATGGTTCCAGCGCCGAGCCGATGGGGGTAGGCGCCGCCAGTCCGGCCATGCCCAACACCGGCGGGCGCAACGACATCGGCCTGCTGCCGGGTTGGGCCGCGATGTACCTGCTCAGCATGGACCCGCGCGCGAAGCAGGTCACACTCGGCACCGCCGACCTGGCGGGCAGCTGGTCGGTGCACTACCGCGACAAGCGCACGGCCTTGCCGGTCAGCCTGATGGATTACCCCTACATGACCATCCTCGGCAATCCGGGCGACACCCGCAATCCGAAGACCGGCAAGCAGGAAGGCTTTCCGCGCTGCGCGCCCGACGCCTGCAAGACGCCTTATAAAGTCGACAGCGCGCACCAGCCGGCGTTCGCCTACCTGCCCTACCTGGTCACCGGCGACCATTACTACCTGGAAGAGCTGCAGTTCTGGGCCATGTGGAACGTGTTCTACTCGAATCCCGGCTACCGCAAGAACATCCGCGGGCTGGTGGAACCGCACCAGGTACGCGGCCAGGCCTGGAGCCTGCGCACGCTGGCCGAAGCGGCCTACGTCACGCCGGACAGCCACCCGCTCAAGCGCGACTTCCTGGCCATCCTGAAGAGCAATCTCGATTACTACAACGCGCTCTACAGCGACAACCCCGCCGCCAACCGCCTCGGCGTGGTCGACAACAAGCCGGCCGTGGTCTACAAGGGCAAGACGGCGGTGGCGCCCTGGCAGGACGACTTCTTCACTTCGGCGGTCGGGCACGTGGCCGAGCTGGGCTTCAAGGATGCCCAGCCGCTGCTGAAGTGGAAGGCAAAGTTCCCGATCGCGCGCATGGTCGGCGCAGGCGCCTGCTGGGTCGATGGCGCCAACTACACGATCACCGTGCGCGATTCGCCCGGCGCGCCGATCTACGACAGCATCGCCCAGGCCTACCGCAGCACCATGGGCGAGCTGGCCGGGCTGCCTTGCGCCGGACCGGAACTGGCGGCCGCCACCAAGCGCCAGGTCGGCGACATGGGCGGCTATGCGGGCACGCCGATCGGCTTCCCGTCGAACATGCAGCCGGCGCTGGCGTATGCGGCCGACGTCGGCGGCGAGGCCGGCAGGAAGGCCTGGGCGCGCTTCATGTCGCGCAGCGTCAAGCCCGACTACGGCAAGGCGCCGCAGTTCGCGATCGTGCCGCGTTCGCTCGATGCCGACGATGCCCGCTGAGCCGATGCCGGCAGCATAAAGGATTACAGGTTGTAAGCGCCGTTGCAAATCCGGCATGGTTGTTGCACCTTATCGGCATAATAATCCGAAGGAGGTCCGATCATGAGATGTTCCCTGCGTACGCCCGCGCTCCTGGCGCTGGGCGCTGCCGTCCTGGCCGCTTGCAGTGTCCCGACGCCCGACCGGCAAGCGGCACAGGCGCCCGCCGTCGCCGAGGCGCCCGCCCCCGCTCCGCCACCGCCTCCTTCGGCGTCCACCTACGCCCCGGCGGCCCCGGGCAGCGTGACCGTCACCGGCTCGTCGATCGCGGCGCCGCAGGCCATGCTGAAGCGCGCGCCCGCGCCGGGCTACCTCATCATCGCCCCGCCCCAGGCCGACAAGTTCCCGGACAAGGAAGCGAATGCCACCCAACTCGTGGCCGAGCATCCGGTGTCCACCTTCAGCGCCGATGTCGACACCGCCTCCTACGCCTTCGTCCGGCGCCTGTTGACCGGCGGGCGCCTGCCGCCGCCGGGCGCCGTGCGCGTCGAGGAAATGGTGAACTACTTCCCCTACCGCTACGCCGCGCCGACGACGCGCAACGCGCCCTTCGCCGTGACGACCGAGGTCATGCCCAGCCCTTGGCGCGCCGGCAACCAGCTGCTGCACGTGGCCGTGCGCGGCTTCGACCTGGCACAGGCCGAGCGTCCGCCGCTGAACCTGGTGCTGCTGATCGACGTCTCCGGCTCGATGGGGGGACCGGACCGCCTGCCGCTACTGCAGCAAGGCCTGCGCCTGTTCGCGGAAAGCCTGCGCGAGAACGACCGCGTGTCCATCGTCACCTACGCCAACGGCACCGAGGTCGCGCTCGAGCCGACCCTGGGCCGCGACAAGCAGAAGATCGTCGATGCGCTCGACGGCCTGCGCGCGGCGGGCGGCACCGCCGGCGGCGACGGTTTGCAGCGCGCCTATGCGCTGGCCGAGCGCCACCGCGACCCGAAGGCGGTGAACCGCGTAATCCTGGCCACCGACGGCGACTTCAACATCGGCATCACTGACCCGAAACAGCTGGAGCGATTCATCGCCGACAAGCGCAAGAGCGGCGTCTACCTCTCGGTGTTTGGCGTCGGCACGGGCAACCTGAACGACGCCCTGATCCAGCGCCTGACCCAGTCCGGCAACGGCAACGCCGCCTACATCGACTCGCTGCTGGAAGCGCGCAAGGCGATGCAGGAAGAACTGGGGTCGACCATGTTCCCGATCGCGAACGACGTCAAGATGCAGGTCGAGTTCAACCCGAAACAAGTAGCCGCCTACCGCCTGATCGGCTACGAAACCCGCATGCTGGCGCGCCAGGATTTTAAAGACGACAAGGTCGATGCGGGCGACATGGGCGCCGGGCACACCGTCACCGCCATCTACGAGATCACGCCGGCCTCCGAGGCGGGCAAGCTGGTCGATCCGCTGCGCTATGGCGACGGCAAGCAGGCGGCGCCTGCCGCCAAGGGCGATGAGCTCTGTTTCGTGAAGGTGCGCTACAAGCTGCCGGGACAGGGCGCGAGCCGCGAGACCGCGCATGCGGTGCGTGCGGCCAGCGTGCGCAAGGCCTTCGATGCGGCGTCGGAAGACGCGCGCTTTGCGGTGGCGGTGGCGGCCTTCGGCCAGCGCCTGCGTGGCGAAGCGCCGGTGGCGGACTACAGCTATGCCGATATCGCCAGCCTGGCGAACGAGGCGCGCGGCAAGGATGCGGAGGGTTACCGCGCCGAGTTCGTGCGCCTGGTGCGGATGGCGGAGTCCTTGGGCAAGACGAATCCGGTTGGTCAGCCGTAGGGTGGGTTCTTGAACCCACCACGTCGGTGCATGCAGACCGTCGCCCGGTGGGTGCTCGAACCAACATGACGCTGCATGGCGGTCTATTGTCCGGTGGGTTCGAGAACCCACCCTACAAACGCGGCAACGGTGTGCTGAGCCCCGGCGTGCCTGTTATAAGATTTCGACAGACACGCCCGGTTCTTCGGGCTCCCTTATCCCACTATTCCAGGAACCCCCATGCGCCTTCTCATTGCCCTGATCCTCCCCTGGCTCACCTTCTTCACCATCGGCCGCCCGATCGCCGGCATCATCTGCCTGATCCTGCAGGTGACCCTGATCGGCTGGCTGCCGGCCGCGATCTGGGCGGTCTATGCCCTGAGCCAGTACAAGACCGACCAGAAAATCGAACGTTCGATGCGGGGACGGTGACGCGGCTCAGGCCTCCGGCTTCTTGCGCTTGCCCCTGCCTTTTCCCTGACCGCGGTCGGCCAGCAACTGGTCGACCGACATGCCGGCTTCCTGCACGATCGCCAGCACCTGCTCGCGCGCCTTGCGCAGGTCTTGCTTCTGGCGCTCCTTGAGTTCCTTCTCGACGTCGAACTGCAAGCCTTTCAGTTCGCCGAGGTTGTAGTTCGACAGATCGATCTGTGCCATCGCTTGCCCTCTGTTCGGTTGGAACCCCTAGCCTATCACGGCTCAGGGTGCATGCAGCGTCATGCAGACAGCAAATCGACCAGCGTCAGCGCCACCACCTTCGTCGCCTTGCGCAGGTCGTCCAGCGCCAGCTTTTCGTCGGCCTTTTTCGCATTCGATTCCGGCACCGTGCGCGGGCCGGCGCCGTACATCACGGCCGGGATGCCGTGCTCGCCGTACAGGCGGGCGTCGGCATACAGCGGCGTGCCCACGGCCGGAATCTCCTCGCCCAGCACCGCGCGGCCATTGCGCTGCAGGCTCGCCACCAGTTGTTCGGAGCCCGGCAGCGGACGCAAGGCATGCGACAGCAGCAGGCGCCGGATCTCGACGCGGATGCCGGGCAAGCCCCGCACCGCCTCCTCGATCAGGGCGCGCACCCCGGCTTCCACGGCAACCGGGTCTTCCTCGGGAATCATGCGCCGGTCCATTTTGAGGACCACCTTGCCCGGCACGACATTCGTGTTGGTGCCGCCATCGATGCGGCCGACCAGCATGGTGGGCGAGTCGATCCCGGCCACGCTCGACTTGACCTTCTTCAGTTCCGGCAGCTGGCCATAAATCGCATTCAGGATGCGCGTGGCCGCCTGCAACGCATCGTGGGCCGTTTCCGGCATGGCGCCGTGACCGGCCTTGCCATGCACCGTGACTTCCAGCTGCAGGCAGGCGTTGTGGGCGGTGATGACCTGGTAGCTGAAGCCGGCCGCAATCACCAGGTCGGGCTTTGTGAGCTTCTGTTCCAGCAGCCAGCCAGGGCCGAGCAGGCCGCCGAACTCCTCGTCGTAGGTGAAGTGCAGCTCGACCCCGCCCTTCAGGGGCAGGCCCAGCGCCTCGAGCGCGCGCACGGCGAAGGTGTAGGTGGCGAAGTCGCTCTTCGACACCGCGGCGGCGCGTCCGTACAAATAGCCGTCCTCGATCTCGGCGCCGTAGGGCGGTTTGGTCCAGCCTTCGCCTGGCGGCACCACGTCGCCGTGGGCGTTCAGCGCGATGGTCGTGCCCGCGCCATACGGGCGGCGCACGATCAGGTTGGTGATCGATTCCATGCCGTAGTCGGCGACAAGCTGCGCCGGCACCGCGTGGCGTTCGGCTTCCCAGCCAAAGGCGCGCACCATCTCCGCCACCGCCTCGGCATGCGGCGCGTTGTTGCCCGGCGGGGTATCGGTGGGAATGCGCACCACGCCCTGCAGGAAAGCGACCTGCTCGTCGAAGTGGGCATCGATCCAGTCGAGCAGCCCTTGTCTCGCTTGCGTATTCATCATTGGCTTCCTGTCTTGGCGCCGGCTTCGAACCAGGCGCCGACCTGCGCCCGTTCGGCATCGGTCATGTTGGTGAGGTTCGCCAGCGGCATGGCTTTCAGCTGCACGGTCTGCTGGTAGATGCGAGCCGCGTTCTGGCTGATGAGTTCAGGCGATTCGAGCATCACGCCGGCCGGCGCGGTGGCAAAGCCGGGTTGCGTCGGTTTCGCGGCGTGGCAGCTGACGCAGCGCTGGTCGACGATGTGCTTCACCTGCGTAAACTGGGCCGCCGTATCCACGCCAGGTGCCTGCACCACCGGCGCTTTCGGCGCAATCAATACCGCCAGCACGGCCAACAGCGCGACGCCGGCCGCCGGATACTTCCACTCGATGCGGCCCTTGTGGCGCAAATTGAAGAAGTGGCGGATCAGGACGCCGGCCGCCATGATCACACCCAGCACGGCCCAGGCATGCTCGTGGCGGTAGGTCATCGCATAGTGGTTGCTGATCATGAGGAACAGCACCGGCAGCGTGAAGTAATTGTTGTGCACCGAGCGCTGCTTGGCCTTGATGCCGTAGATCGGGTCGGGCTTCTGACCGGCCATCATGGCGTTCACCATCTTGCGCTGCCCGGGAATGATCACGTGGGCGACATTTGCCACCATGATGGTGCCGATCATGGCGCCGATGTGCAGGTAGGCCGCGCGTCCGCTGAGCAAATGGGTGAGCACCCAGCTGCTGCCGACCAGGAAGGCGAAGATGACGACACCGAAGGCCAGGTCGCGCTTGCCGAGCGGGGACTTGCACAGCAAATCATAAACGAGCCAGCCCACCACCAGGCTGCCCAGGCCGATGCCCGCCGCCTGCCAGCTCGAGAGGTCGGCCACGCTGCGGTCGACCATCATCGCCTGCGCGTTCAGGTAGTAGACGATGAAGAGCAGCGCAAAGCCGGACAGCCAGGTGGAATAGGCTTCCCACTTGAACCAGTGGAGTTCCTTCGGCAGCGTGGCCGGCGCCACCAGGTATTTTTGCGGGTTGTAGAAGCCGCCGCCGTGCACGGCCCAGAGTTCGCCAGCCACGCCTTTTTTCGCCAGGTCGGAATCCGGCGCGGGCGGCTTGATGGTGTTGTCGAGCCAGACGAAGTAGAAAGAAGCGCCGATCCAGGCGATGCCCGTGATGATGTGCAGCCAGCGCACCAGCAAATTCAGCCATTCAAGGCCGTAGGGAGCCAGGTATCCGAATACGTCCATGCAGGGGTCCCTCATCTTATTCGTGGCAGTATTTCAACGAAGATACGCGGTTTTCATTTTCTACGACATGAAATATGCCGTATATTCGACATAATCGAACCGATATACGTCTAACATTCCCCATGGCCAGCCTGCCCCAGCACCTCGACCTGCACCTGATCCGCATCCTCTACCTGCTGCTGGTAGAAAAAAACGTCTCGCGCGTGGCGCTGAAACTGAACCAGCCCCAGCCCTCGATCTCGGCCTCGCTGCGCAAGTTGCGCGAGCTGACCGGCGACCCGCTGCTGGTGCGCGGTGCGCGCGGCATGGTGCCGACCCAGCACGGCGAAAGCCTGCTGAAACCGGCCAAGCGCATCCTCGACGAAACCGAGAGCCTGTTCGTCAAGAAGTCGCCCTTCGTGCCCGAGGCGGCGGCGCGCACCTTCCACATCGCCGCGCCCGACTACCTCGACACCCAGTTCCTGCCGAACGTGGTCGCCTCGATCCGGCGCGGCTCGCCGAACAGCCGCGTGGCCATCCACAGCCTGGGGCCGGGCACCGACTACCTGCGCATGCTGTCCGACGGCGAGATGGACCTGGTGATTGCCAACTGGGACGAGCCGCCCGCGCACCTGCACATCTCCAAGCTGTTCGAGGACCCGATCGTCTGCACCATGCGCGCCGAGAGCCCCTACGCCAAGCGCACCGAGGCCGACGCGATGACGATCGAAGACTACCTCAGTTTGCCCCACGTGGCGCCGTCGCAGATGCTGCCGGGCTACCACGGCGTGATCGACTCCTTCCTGGCGCGCTCTGGGCTACACCGCAAGATCGCGGTCGAGTCGCCCTACTTCGGCTTGATTCCGTACATGCTGACCCAGACCGACCTGGTGCTGACCACCGGCCGCCAGTTCATGCGCTTCTATGAAAAGTCGCTGCCGCTGAAGACCTTCACCATGCCGATCAAGTTTCCGCCGATGCGCTTCTACCAGCTGTGGCACCAGCGCGTGCATCAGTCGACGGAACACAAATGGCTGCGCGATCAGGTGAGCCAGGCGGCGCGGGCGCTGGTGCAGAAGTGACTATATCGGCGCCCGTATAGGCAGGGGCGCCCTCCGGCCTTATCATCGAAGGCTCGAACCATGCGAGGCCGATCATGACTCCCCTCTCCAGCCTGAACACACTTGACGCCGCCGCTTTTGCCGCGGCCCTGAATGGCATCTACGAGCATTCGCCCTGGATTGCCGAGCGCGCCGCCAGCGCGCGTCCCTTTGCCTCGCTGGCGGCGCTGAAACTGGCCCTACAGGCAGTGGTCGATACGGCTTCGGAGGACGAGCGCCTGGGCCTGCTGCGCGCCCACCCCGAGCTGGCGGGCAAGGCGGCGATTGCCGGCGAGCTGACGGCCGAGTCGACGGGCGAACAGGCGGCCTCCGGCCTGAACCTCTGCAGCGCCGAGGAATACGCCACGCTGCAGCGTTTGAATGCCGCGTACAACGACAAGTTCGGCTTCCCCTTCATCCTGGCCGTCAAAGGCCCGACCGGGCGCGGGCTGACGCGCACGGCGATCATCGACACCTTTGCGCGGCGCCTGAAGCATGCGCGCAGCGACGAGCTGGCGGAAGCCCTGCGCCAGGTGCACCGCATCGCCGAGATCCGCCTGAATGGCCTGCTCGGCGTCACACCGTCCATCGGCGCGCAGGTGATGGACTGGGCCGAGATCCTCGGCGCCTGGAGCGATACCGACGCGGGCCTGACCTGCGCCTACCTGACGCCGGCGCACCGCCGCACCGCCGACCAGATCGAAGCCTGGATGCGTGAAGCCGGCATGCAGACGCATATCGATGCGGTCGGCAACGTGGTCGGCCGCTACGCCGCGCTAGATCCGAACGCCAAGACCCTGATGACCGGCTCGCACTACGACACCGTGCGCAACGGCGGCAAGTACGATGGGCGCCTGGGCATCCTGCTGCCGATTGCCATCGTACGTGCGCTGCAGGCGCGTGGCGAGCGTTTGCCGTATCACCTCGAGGTGGTCGGCTTTGCGGAAGAAGAAGGCGTGCGCTTTCGCAGTACCTTCCTGGGCAGCAGCGCGGTCACCGGGCAGTTCGACCTGGACCGGCTCGACACCCAGGACGCGGACGGCGTGAGCATGCGCCAGGCGCTGCTCGAAAGCGGCCACCATCCCGCGGCGATCCCGTCGATTGCGCGGCGGGCGGAGGACCTGCTCGGCTTCGTCGAAGTGCACATCGAACAGGGTCCGGTGCTGCTGGAGCGCGGCTTGCCGGTGGGCGTGGTGACGGCGATTGCCGGCAGCTCGCGCTACCTGGTCGAACTGGAAGGCGTCGCCAGCCATGCGGGCACCACGCCGATGGGCATGCGGCGCGATGCCGCCGCGGCCGCCGCCGAGATCGTGCTGCTGGTCGAGTCGCGCTGCAGCGGCACTGAATCGCTGGTCGGTACCGTCGGCCAGCTCGAAGTGCCGGCCGGCTCGGTGAACGTGATCCCCGGCGCCTGCAAGCTCTCGCTCGACATCCGCGCGGCCAATGACGCCGTGCGCCTGGCGGCGGTGGACGATATCCTGGCCGGCATCAGCGCCATTTGCGCGCGGCGCGGCATCGACGAAAAGCTGTGGAAGATCGTGGAAGCGGAAGCGGCGCCCTGCTCGCCGCGCCTGATGGATGCGTTGGGTGCGGCGGTGGAACGTGCCGGCGTGCCGCGCTTCGATTTGCTGTCGGGCGCCGGGCACGATGCGATGCAGATGGCGCAGATCACGGAGGTCGCCATGCTGTTCACGCGCTGCGGCAACGGCGGCATCAGCCACAATCCGCTGGAGACCATGACGGCCGACGACGCCGAGCTGGCGGGGCAGGTGCTGCTGGATTTCCTGCGCAGCGTGTCGACGAGCGCATGATCGCCCTGCGGCCGGCGCGCGGTGACGAGGTCGCCGCCTTGTGGGCGCTGCGTACGCGCGCGGTTGCCCATGGCTGCGCCGGGCATTATGCGCAGGATGTGCTGGATGTCTGGCTGGCGTCTCCTGCGCCGGACAGCTTGTCACATTTGATTGCAGCGGGCGGCGCCACCGTCGCGGAGGAAGCCGGGCGCATGCTCGGGTATGCCGCAGTGGACGTGGTCAGCGGCGAAGTCGATGCGGTGTTTGTCGAGCCGGGCGAACATGGGCGCGGCATCGGACGCATGCTGCTGGCGGCCGCCGAAGACATGGCGCGTGCGGCCGGCTGCACGCGCCTGTTTCTTTCGGCCTCGCTGAACGCCGTGCCCTTTTACCAGCGCGCCGGGTTCATCGCCCTGCGCGAAGCGCTGTACCCGCACCGCTCGGGCATCGGCATTCCATCCGTGTACATGGAAAAGCAGACGACCCAGGCGTAGGGTGGACGGCTACGCCGCAGACGATGCGCATCCGCGGCGGGTGCGCCGCCCACGTGTTCGACTGTCTTCCGAACAGAGGTAAATGGATAGGCTGCGCCGACGCTGGCGTGCGTTGAACGCGTGGGCGGCGCACAAGCCAGGTATGCGCATCGTCTCCGGTGGAGCCGACCACCCTACGCTCTTGCCCGGCCCGCCAGCACGAGCGCAATCCCGCCGAGGATCGCCACCGAGGCCACTCCCAGCCGCAGGCTCAATGGCTCGGCCAGGAACAGCACCGCGCCGAAGGCCGTGATCACCGGCACCGACAGCTGCACCGTCGCCGCGCGCATCGCGCTGAGTTCGCGCAGCGCCGTGTACCAGAGCGCATAGCCGACACCCGAGGTGATGGCGCCCGATGCCACCGCGAGCAGGATGCCGCCCACTTCAGCATGCGCAACGCCGACAAAGGGCAGCCACAACACCAGCGCCATCGGTGCGGCGCGCAGGAAGTTGCCGGCAGTGGCGCCGAGCGGATCGAGCGCGCCGCGTCCACGCAGCGAATACACGCCCCAGGCCACGCCGGCCGATGCCATCAGCACCGCGCCCACGATGGGCGGTGCGCTGACGCCCGGCAGGACAAGATAGACCAGGCCCAGCGCCGCCACGGCCAGGCCGGCACAAGCCAGCGGCGCAAAGCGCTCGCCGGCGCGCAGGGCGGCGCCGAACATGGTCAGCTGGACAGCGCCGAACAAAATCAGCGCGCCGCTACCGGCCGCCAGGCTCACATAGGCGAAGGAAAAGAAGGCGACATAGGCAAACAGCATCGCCGCCGACAGCCAGTCGCCACCGGCCTCCTTTGCGCCGCCCGCACGCCAGCGCACGATCAGCGCCAGCGCAATGGCGCCGGAAACGATGCGCACCGCGCCGAAGCTGGCCGGGTCGATCCCGCCTTGCAGCAGCGCGAGCCGGCACAACAGCGAATTGGCGGCAAAGGCCAGCATCGCCGCCGCCGTGAACGCCAGCGTCGATAGGCGCGGGCGGCCGGTGGCAAGGTCACGCATGGCTGGCCACCAGCAGTGCCGACCAGGCCAGCAGCGCCGCACCCAGCGGCTTGCCCACGAACTTGTCGAACTGGCGCCCCCAGGGTGCGTTCTTCTCGACGGCCATCACAACTGCCAGCACCAGCATCCAGCCCAGGCTGCCGGCGCCGACGGCGAACATCAGCAGCATCAGCGCCCAGCAACAGCCGACGCAATAGGCGCCATGGTGCAGGCCGAGCAGCAAGGCCTGGCGGCCGTGGTCGCGGCCGCGCCAGTGCGTCATGATGAAGCCGAGCGGCGAACGGCAGCGGTCGAGGCAAGCGTATTTCAGGCGGCTGAACTGGAAGGCGCCGGCGCCGGCAATCACGGCGGCGCCGACGATCCAGCCGTTCCAGGCCAGCTGCGGCGATTGGTTCATCAACGCCAGCAATCCCGTGTGCAGGCCGTGGGCGAGGATGCCGAAGGCGCCCCAGGCGGCCATGTAGCCCAGGCCGAGCAGCGCCAGCAGGCGGCCATGGTCGGGCCGGCTGGCGGTCAGGCGGTCGAAGGCGTCGAACAGCGGCAATGTGGTGGGCAGCATCATCGCGGCGGTCATCAGGATCCAGGCCACAGCATACAACAGCAGCGGGACCACGATGTCGCCGGCCGGCAGCGCGCGGCACAGCGCGGCGGCCGGGCCGGAGGCGGTCCAGTCGCCGTGGTCGAGATAGCGCCCCCAGGGACTGCCGGCCCAGATCCACAGGGTCAGCCAGGCCAGCGCCGCCAGCGCCAGCAGCAGCGGCGCGAACACGCGGGTATGGCGCCGCACCCGCGGCGCGTTGGCTGCTGCGCTCATGCTTCGAACACGAAGGTGCTTTGCAGCGCGTTATGGTCGCGCAGGTTCAGGTGGATGCCGAGGGTGTCGTTGCGCGAGCGGTAGACCGGCGCCTTGCCCACAAAGACCGGGGCGCCGGGCACGGTCGAGAAGATGGTTTCGGTCAGCGTGGTGGTGTTGCCGCTCGGGCCGCGATAGGGTTCGAGCTCGGCATAGTAATCGCTGCCGATGGCCAGTTCCCCCCTGCCCTCATTCACCGTGAACGTGATCGGTGCGCGTTCGATCGAGACCACTTCGCCGATCAGCTTGGACAGTTCGGCCACGGCGCCGCCGGACTTGCCGCTGTAAACCTTCAGGAGCGCGTCCATTTGTTCGTCGCTGGCGCCGTCGTCGACGAAGAAGGCGACGCGCCAGTTGCCCTTCAGGATGTTGCCGGGCAGATGGGACACGGCGGCCAGCGTGTGTCCGCCGACGTCGACGCCGTCGATGGCGCCCTTGTCGATGTGCCAGGCGACGATGGTGTCGCAGGTGCCGTGGTCGGGGTCTTCGCCGATCCAGCACGGGCACAGGACCTTGCAGTTGCAGACTTCCAGGAGCCTGCCTTCGAGACGATAGCTCATGATGCCTCCCCTTTGTCGTGGCTGCCGGTTGCAGGGGCGCGGACCGGCTGCATCTTTACAAAGTAGGACGGCGGGAAGTCACAGACAAGCGCGGCTTGGCGCAGTTGATATGAGCCAGATCAAAAGCACAAGCTGCAGGAGTCCCTTATAAAAAAGTGCGACATGCGCCCGTTGTTTGAAAGCGTGGACGGCAAAGCCGTCGACCCTACTCGAGGTGTGCGAGGCCGCGCCGGGCCTGCTTGCGCGCGCGCAACCAGTCGCGTCCTCCGCGCTCCAGGGCTTTGGCAATGACGTTCTCCGGCAAACTGTAGACCGTGGCCCAGGTGGCGCGGCCGTCGGCGGCGTTCGCCGGGAAGCTGTGGGTTTCGATCGGCCAATGGTATTTGCGCTTCAGCGTGCGCACGATGGCGGCCAGGGTCACGCGGCCCTGCAGCGGTTCGGAACCGGTCTGGTCCTCGTTCGACAACAGCACCGCCAGCACGGCGCCGCGCGCGGTCAGCGGACCGGGAAAGGTAGGGAGTTTGCTCGGCATGCGGCCATTCTAGCCGCGTTTGCCGGCATGCAGCGGACGCGTCCCTGCCCTCGCGCCATGATCGACTGCGCGACCTTACTCCACCACCTGCGCCCGCTCCAGCATCGCATGCAGCAGCACGTTGCAGCCGGCTTCCAGGTGCGCGGGCTTGGCGTCCTCGATCTCGTTGTGGCTGATACCGTCCTTGCAGGGCACGAAGATCATGCCGCTCGGGGCCACGCGGGCGGCGTAGATGGCGTCGTGGCCGGCCCCCGAGACCACGTCCATGACCGAGTAGCCCAGCTTGTCGGTGGCGGCGCGCACGGCATTCACGCAGTCAGGATGGAAGGGGCAAGGCGGATAGTAGGAGACGCGCTCGACTTCGATGCCGAGGCCGGTCTCGCTTCGCGTCTTCGCGACAAAGGCGAGCATCTCCTCGTGCATGGTGTTCAGCAACTCGTCGTTCACATTGCGCAGGTCGATGCTGAACTTCACCTGGCCCGGGATCACGTTGCGGCTGTTCGGGAACACCTGCACCATGCCGACCGTGCCGCGTCCGTAAGGCGGATAACGGTTCGCGATGGCGACCACCTCCTGCATGATGGTAGTTGCCACCTGCAGCGCGTCGCGGCGCAGGCCCATCGGCGTGGGACCGGCGTGCGCCTCCATGCCGCTGACCGTGCAGTCGTACCAGGACAGGCCCATCACGGCGGGCACCACGCCGATGACCTTGTCGGCGTCTTCCAGCACCGGGCCCTGCTCGATGTGGGTTTCGAAGTAGGCGCCGATCGGGTGCTGGCCGGGTTCTTCCTCGCCCAGGTAGCCGATGCGTTCCAGCTCTTCGCGCACGCTTTTTCCGTCGACATCCCTGGCGGCGTAGGCCGCGTCGAGGCTGAAGGCGCCGCAGAAGACGCCCGAGCCCATCATCACCGGCACGAAGCGCGAGCCTTCCTCGTTGGTCCAGAAGGCGACCTCGATGGGCGCTTCGGTGACGATGCCCCGGTCATTCAGGGTGCGCACGACTTCGAGGCCAGCCAGCACGCCGTAATTGCCGTCGAACTTGCCGCCGGTGGGCTGGGTGTCGACGTGGCTGCCGGTGACGATTGGAGGAAGGCCGGCGTTGCGGCCTTCGCGGCGCATGAAGACGTTGCCGATCTTGTCGACGGTGACCGACATGCCGGCGTCACGGCCCCATTGCACGACCAGGTCGCGGCCCTGGCGGTCGAGGTCGGTGAGGGCGAGGCGCTTGACGCCGCCCTTGTCGGTGGCGCCGATCTGGGCGAGTTCCATCAGGGATTGCCACAGGCGTTGGCCGTTGATGCGCAGGGTGTCGGGCATGGTTGTCTCCGGGTGGGAAGCGGCGGCTTTCGGTTGCAGGGTGGTAGGGCCGCCGCCTGTTGAACGCGTGGACGGCAGAGCCGTCCACCCTACGGTTTTCGCATGCGCCCCGGGGTGTGCGGAACGGGGCGCCGTTTGCGGTATCGATCAGGCGAATGCGGGACGGTCGATGTGGCGGCCGGCGCCTTCTTCGGCGCGCAGGTCGCCGCGCTCGAAGACCAGCTTGCCGGCGGCGACCGTGTGCGTCGGGATGCCGCGGACGGTGCGGCCCTCGAAGACGTTGAAGCCGCCTTTCGAGAACTGGGTTTGCGCGGAGATGGTGCGGGTGCCGCTCGGGTCCCAGACCACGATGTCGGCATCGGCCCCGACCGCGATCACGCCCTTGCGCGGGTACATGTTGAAGATCTGGGCGGCGTTGGTGGACGTGACGCGCACGAATTCGGAAGGCGTCAGGCGGCCGCTGTTGACGCCGGCGTCCCAGACCACCGCCATGCGCTCCTCGACGCCGCCGCAGCCGTTCGGAATGCGCGTGAAGTCGTTCGCGCCCATCGCCTTTTGCTCGACGCAGAAGGTGCAGTGGTCGGTGGCAGTCGTGTGCAGGTTGCCGCCGGTGAGGCCGTGCCAGAGGGCGTCCTGGTGGTGGCGGCTGCGGAACGGCGGGCTCATGACGTGGCCACGGGCGAAGTCCTCGTCTTCGCTCTGGTACACGCTGTCGTCGATCACCAGGTGGCCGGCCAGCGCTTCGCCATACACGCGCTGGCCCCTGGCGCGGGCGCGCACGATGGCGTCCAGCGATTCGGCGCAGGACACGTGGACGATGTACACGGGCGTGCCGAGCACGTTGGCAATCGCGATGGCGCGGTTCGCGGCTTCGGCTTCCACCTCGGGCGGGCGCGAGAGCGGATGGGCTTTCGCGCCCGTGATTCCCTTGGCCAGCAGTTCCTTCTGCAGCTGGAACACCAGCTCGCCGTTCTCGGCATGCACGGTCGGAATCGCGCCGAGCTCCAGCGCGCGGCGGAAGCTTTTTACCAGCGTCTCGTCGTCGGCCATGATCGCGTTCTTGTAGGCCATGAAGTGCTTGAAGCTGTTCACGCCGTGCTCGCGCACCAGGGTGCCCATCTCGGCGTGCACCGAATCGTCCCACCAGGTGACGGCCACGTGGAAGGTGTAGTCGGCCGCCGACTTGCGTGCCCAGCCGCGCCAGGTGCGGTAGGCTTCCAGCAGCGATTGCTGCGGATTCGGGATGACGAAGTCCATGATGGTCGTGGTGCCGCCCGCCAGGCCGGCGGCGGTGCCGCTGAAGAAATCGTCGGCGGTGACCGTGCCCATGAAGGGCAACTGCATGTGCGTGTGGGTGTCGATCCCGCCCGGCATCACATACTGGCCGCCGGCGTCGATCACCGTGGCATTCGCCGGCGCGTCGAGGCTCTCGCCGACGGCGACGATCTTGTCGCCAAAACAAAGCACGTCGCCGCGGAAGGCGCGGTCGGCGTTCACGATGGTGCCGCCACGGATGATCGTCGTCATGGACACTCCTTCAAGTTGAACCCAGGTTGGATGGCGCGTTATGTTTTAGTTCGGATAGGGTGGCGCCGCACGGGGCGCCGGCGCCGTGCGGCCCTTCATCATCAGGCCGTAGACGATCGCCGCGATCACGACGCCCACGAACCAGGCATAGGTATAGATGGTCTTGAAGGCTTCGCCCACGTTCGGGAACGAGGCCGGCAACGCCGCGTTCAGGAAGCCCGGCAGGTTCGGCAGCACGCCGGCGGCAAAGGCGACGATCGCCGCCATGTTCCAGCCGCCCTTGTACGAATAGGCGCCGCCGTCGCGGTACAGCTGGTCGACGTCGAGCCGGGTCTGGCGAATGAAGTAGTAATCGATGATCATGATGCCGGCGATCGGCCCCAGCAGCGCCGAGTAGCCCGTCAGCCAGATGAAGATGTAGTTCTGGGTCGTCTCCAGGATTTTCCACGGCATCATCGCCAGCGCGATGCCGGCCGTGATGTAGCCGCCGGTGCGGTAGGTGATGCGCTTCGGCGACAGCGCCGAGAAGTCGTAGGCCGGGCCGACCAAGTTGGCGGCCAGGTTGACGCTGGCGGTGTCGATCAGCAGGATCAGCAGCGCCACCAGCACGGCGATGCCGGTCATGCGGCTGGCCACGTCAACCGGGTCCCACAAGGCTTTGCCATACAGGACGATGGTGGCCGAGGTAACGGTGACCGCCAGCGCGGCCAGCAGCGCCATCGGCAGCGGCAGGCCCAGGGTCTGGCCGACCACCTGGTCTTTTTGCGTTTTCGCGAAGCGGGTGAAGTCGGGGATGTTCAGCGCCAGCGTGGCCCAGTAGCCGATCATGGCGGTCAGCGAAGGCCAGAACACGGACCAGAACAGGCCCGCTTTCGGG
>Ga0209023_10002758_pt1 | contig 21551 bp, 25 predicted proteins | sample LakOneMetagenome_FD_187468 | JGI IMG/M metagenome (GOLD analysis project Ga0209023, IMG submission 187468) | Freshwater and sediment microbial communities from Lake Erie, Canada (SPAdes) (version 2) | ecosystem: Environmental > Aquatic > Freshwater > Lentic | place: Lake Erie, Canada...
CATGGCTATGAGCTGATCAAGGCCATCGAAACCGCGGCCGGCGGCGCCTATACCCCCAGCCCGGGCGTGGTCTATCCGACCCTGACCCTGCTGGAAGAGCTGGGCTACATCACCGTCACCGAGGCCGGCGGCGGCAAGAAGCTGCACACCATCACCCCCGAGGGCGAAGCCTTCCTCGAAGCCAACGCCCAGCCCGTGAAGAGCCTGTTCGAGCGCATGGCCGACGCCGCCGCCCGCAGCGCCGCCTTCTCGCCGCAGATCATGCGGGCCCGGGAAAACCTCAAGACCGCCCTGCGGCTGCGGCTCACCGCCGGCCAGCTGTCGGCCGAGCAGGTCGAGCAGATCGCCAAGGCCCTGGACGACGCGGCCGGCGTCATCGAGCGCGTCTGATGGAGACCCTGATGCAGAGCCATGCCCGCCTGACCACCGAGAAGGCCGCCCGCTACATGACCCAGCTGGCCAAGCACTGGAGCCACAAGTTCGAGGTCACCTTCGACGAGACCAGCGCCCGCATTCCCCTGCCCATCGGGGACTGCCGGATGCTGGCCGACGCGACAGGTCTCGACATCACCGTCGAGACCGCTGGCCTCGAAGGCCTGGCCCGGCTGGAAGACGTGGTCGCCGAGCACCTGCTGCGCTTCGCGTTCCGTGAAGGCGTGGAGAAGCTGGCCTGGACCCGCGCCTGGGAAGCCGGGCGGATCGATCCGCCGGCGATGCGGGTGGGGTTGGGGCAGGGTTGAAGGGTTTGTGAACGCCCCGGCGTCCTCTTCCGCTCTCCCCGGCGAAAGCCGGGGTCCAGATCGAACCCAGAGCGGTTGTCGGTTTGGCTAGGTCGGAAGGCGCGTCATCCCCAGACGCTCAGGCTGAATCTGGGCCCCGGCTTTCGCCGGGGAGAGCGGATTCAAAAATCAGCAATCGAACTCAATGCAGCCCGCGCAGCAGGTCCAGCCGGCGCATCGCCTTGCCGGGCAGTTCAGACATCCGGCCCAGCGGCAGGGACTCGGCCATGTGGCGCACCCCATAGGCGGCCTGGCGCACGAAGGTGGCGGGTGAGGGCGAGCCCAGGAAGCCGAACACCACGGTCTGGCGGGCGTTGGACAGCTCGCGCTTGAAGCGGTAGTCGCCGGCCCCCAGGTCGAGGCGGTCGTAGGGCGTGCCGTCCATGCTTCTCAGGATGTCCTGAAACAGCATCAGGCCCGGCGAATAGCGCTCGAACTGCGGATTGTGGGCGATCAGCCAGCCATGGATGGTGTGGGCGCCGCGCAGATGCAGGTGCACGGCGGCCAGCTTGCCGCCCAGATGCAGGGTGTAGAGCCCGCCGCCGAACGCCGTGTCGCCGGTCGCGAACAGGGCCTCCACCAGGCTGGTCACCCAGGGCGTCCGGAAATAGTCGGTCTGGCCGGTGGCGATCAGCTGGGCGCGCTTCCAGGCGATCAGCTGGTCGTAATCGGCGCGGGAGTCCGACATCGCGGTGAAGACGGCCGGGCCGACCTCGCGCTCGGCCTTGCGGCGCTTCTTGTCGATATCCTTGAGCACGCCCGAACCGGCGGCCCTGCGCCCGGCCTCATAGCCGGCGTAACCGCCCGGCGCCTCGACGATCCAGGAGTCCGCCTGGCCGCGTCCGTGGCGAGCCAGGGTCTCGTCGTCGGCCTGCATGTGGCAGAAGTCCAGGCGGTGGACGCGCAGGGCGGTCAGCAGCTGGCGCGGATCCATCGCGACGCCGGGCGCCGAGACCAGGGCCTGATAGTCGCACATCGGGGCGCCGACCGGCATGCCGACATCGGCGCGAACCCGGGCCGGCAGGAAGCCGATCGCCTGGCCGTCATCGGCGCGGAGGATGGCGACCTTGATTTCGCCGGCCTTCTTGCCGGTCGCTTCGCGCGCCCGGGCCACGGCCTGGGTCCAGCGCGGCGACAGGAAGGGCGAGTCCAGGCGCGCCTGCCCCACCTGCAGGCCCGACCAGCGGTCGATGTCTGTGGGGCTCAGCTCCAGCGCGGGAACGACTTCAATCTTCAAGGACGGCGGGCTCTGGGCGACTCACGACCAGTCTGGTCGGCCGAGAGTCTGACCCAGATAGCTTTCCCTAGTGTTGACGAAACCCCGTTTTGAGTAGGGCCGTTTTACTGAATTAATCCATCAGCTTGCGCGACAGATACACATATTCCAGGGCCTGGCGGCGGGCGGTTTCGGCCAGGTTGGCCGAGGCCGCGTGGCCGCCGTCGATGTTCTCATAATAGAGGACCGGATAGCCCAGCTCTTCCAGACGCGCCGCTGCCTTGCGGGCGTGGGCGGGGTGGACGCGGTCGTCCTTGGTCGAGGTCTCGATGAAGACTTCCGGATAGTTCTGGCCGGCCTTGAGGTTCGAATAGGGGTCATACCGCTCGATCACGGCCCGCTCCGACGGTATGGCCGGGTCGCCATACTCGCCCACCCACGAGGCGCCGGCCCCGATCTGGCTGTAGCGGATCATGTCGAACAGCGGCACCTGCACGACGATGGCGTTGTAGAGCTCGGGCCGCTGGGTCAGGGCCACGCCCATCAGCAGGCCGCCGTTGCTGCCGCCCATGATCCCCAGCCGGCGCGGCGAGGTGATCTTGCGGGTGATCAGGTCCTGGCTGACGGCGAAGAAGTCGTCATAGACCTTCTGGCGGTTCTCCTTGAGGCCGGCCGAATGCCAGGCGGGCCCGAACTCGCCGCCGCCGCGGATGTTGGCGACCACGTATGTGCCGCCGCGCTCCAGCCACAGCTTGCCCATCACGCCCGAATAGCCCGGCGTCATCGACACCTGGAAACCGCCATAGGCGTAGAGCAGGGTGGGGGCGCTGCCGTCGTACTTCACGCCCTTGGGCCGCACGACGAAGTAGGGAATCTTCGTGCCGTCGGTGCTGGTGGCCTCGAACTGCTCGACCACGTGGGTGGAGGCGTCAAAGCGGGCCGGCGAGGCCTTCACCTGTTCCAGCTTCAGCGAGCCGGCGTCGGCCAGCCAGAAGGTGGAGGGCGTCAGATAGCCGGTGACGGTGACGAACAGGCGCTCGTCCTTTTCGGCGCTGGAGCCCAGGCCGATCGAGGAATTGGCCGGCAGGGCCAGATCCTGAGACGTCCAGCCCTTGGCGCCGTGGGTCAGCACCCGGGCCGCGCCCTTGACGTTGTCCAGCAGGGCCACGACCAGCTTGGTGCGGGTGGTCGTCACGCTCTCGACCGACTGCCGGGCCGTGGGCCGCAGCACCAACATGGCCTTGGCGGTGGTTGGGGCGGCTTTGAGGGCGGCGAGGTCGAAACTGATCAGATCGCCGGTCCTGAAGCCCTTTTCCGGCCAGTCCTGCTCCATCAGCACGACCATCTGGCCGGCGACATAGGCCTGGATCGAGCTCTTCAGGGGCAGGTCCAGCTTCACCGGGCCGGCGTCGGTCAGCAGGTGCTTTTCACTCTCGAAGAAGGTCACGCCGCGATAGGCGATCACCGCCTGGGTCACGCCGTCGGCGTCGCGCAGCACGAAGGGGCTGACCGACACGTCGGTCTCGGTCCCGCGATAGACCTCCTGCGCCGCCGACAGCGGCTGGCCGCGTTTAACCGTCTTCAGCACATAGGCATAGCCCGACTTGGTGACCTGGCCGGGCTCCCACTCGCGGGCGACCAGCAGGGTGTCCCGGTCCAGCCAGCTATAGTTCTGCTTGCCCTCGGGCAGCTCGAAACCGCCCGCCACGAAGCTCTTGGTCGTGGTGTCGAACTCGCGAACCGTCACGGCGTCCTTGCCGCCGTCCGACAGGGTGATCAGGCAGCGGATCTCTTCCGGGGGCAGGCACGAGGCGCCCTTGAACACCCAGTTGGCGGTCTCGGCTTTCGACAGGGCGTCGATGTCGAGGATGGTTTCCCAGACCGGCTCGGCGGTGCGGTAGCTGTCCAGGGTGGTCTTGCGCCACAGGCCGCGCACATGGGTCGCGTCCTGCCAGAAGTTGCGCAGGGTTCCGTCGCCGGCGAACGACACGCCGGGCACCCTGTCCTTGGCGTTGAGGATCGCCAGGGCCTTGGCCTCCAGGTCGGCATAGCGGGCGTCGCCCTGCAGCACCGGCAGGGTCTTGTCGTTCCGGGCCCTGGCCCAGTCCATGGCCCGCTGACCCTCGATTTCCTCCATCCAGAGATAGGGATCGTTCTTGCCCAGCTCCGACAACGGCGTGCGCGCCTCGGCAGGGACCGGGGCGGTGGGTTCGGCGGCGTGGGATGCGGTCATCAGGCTCGTGGACGCTAACAGGGCAAGGACAAGGCTACGCACTTAGTGATCCATCAGCTGACGTGACAGGTAGGTGTAGTGCAGGGCCCAGCGACGGGCGTTCGACTTGGGGTCCGCGCCATTGGCGTGGCCGCCGTCGGTGTTCTCGAAATAGAGGTGGTCGACCTTCAGATCGTCCAGCTTCGCCGCGAACTTGCGGGCGTGGCCGGGGTGGACGCGGTCATCCTTGGTGGAGGTGGTGATATAGGCGAGCGGGTATTTCACCCCCGCCTTGAGGTTCTGATACGGCGAATAGGCCTCGATGAAGGCCCGCTCGGCGGGGATGTCCGGGTCGCCATACTCGCCGATCCACGAGGCACCGGCCGGCAGCACGGTGTAGCGGATCATGTCCAGCAGCGGGCTTTCGACCACCACCGCGTTCCACAGGTCGGGCCGCTGGGTCAGGGCCACGCCCATCAGCAGGCCGCCGTTCGACCGGCCATAGGCGCCCAGATGGCGCGGCGAGGTGATCTTCCTGGCGATCATGTCCTCGGCCACGGCGTAGTAGTCGTCGAAGGCCCGCTGGCGGTTGGCCTTCAGGGCGGCGTCGTGCCAGGCGGGCCCGAACTCGCCGCCGCCGCGGATATTGGCGACCGCATAGCTGCCGCCCTTCTCCAGCCACAGCTTGCCGATCAGCGGGTCATAGACCGGCAGTTTCGACAGGTTGAAGCCGCCGTAGGCGTGCAGCAGCGTCGGGTTGGAGCCGTCGTGCTTGTGGCCCTTGGGATGGATCAGGAAATAGGGAACCTTCGTCCCGTCCTTGCTGGTGGCGAACTTCTGCTCGACCTCCAGATTGCCGCCTTCGAACTGGGCCGGCAGGGCCTTGACGGTCTCGGACGCGCCGCTGACCGCGTCGGCCAGCTTCAGCTGGGTCGGCGTGGTGAAGCCCTCTACGCTGTAGAAGATCTGGTCGCCCTCGTCCGAATGCGAGCCCAGCGACACCGAGCCGTTGGCGATCACTGGCAGGGTCTGGGACGTCACGCCGAACTCGCCGCGATGCTGCAGGCTGACCAGGCTGCCCCGGACATTGTCATAGACCACGGCGACGACGCGGTGGTCGGTCACGGCCACCTGATCGATCGACTGGCGCGGGCCGGGGGCCAACAGCTGGCAGGGATCGCAGTCGTTGCCGATTTCGATCTTCCCATCGCTTGCCTTGGTCAGGAACGCTTGCGACACGGCCACGAGCGAGCCCGCGGGAAAGCTCTTCGCCATCGCGTCCACGTCGATGGTCCAAGGCTCCTCGATCTTTAGGACCAGCTTGCCGTTGATCAGCCCGCGCACCCCGACCTTCTGCGGGATCGGCAGCAGGCGGGCGGTCTGGCCGTCCCATAGATAGGTCTCGTCGTGGAAGAAGTCGGTGGCGCGGGTCAGTAGCACGACCCGGTTGCCGGCCGCATCGCGCAGCACGTTGGGACGGGCCGAGACGTCGCTCTTCTGGCCCCGGAACACTTCGACGGCGTCGCCCAGGGCCTGGCCGCGCTTGAGGGTCTTGATCACCATGCCGTAGCCGCTGTCTGTGGTCGTGCCGGGGCCCCAGTCGCGGGTCAGGATCAAGGTGTCGGCGTCCAGCCACTCGGCGCCCTGCTTGCCTTCCGGCAGCAGGAAGCCGCCCTCGACAAAGCTCTTGGTCGTCAGGTCGAACTCGCGGACCTCGACCGCGTCCTTGCCGCCGTTGGACAGGTTCACCAGGCAGCGGTCATGGGTCTTGGGACGGCAGTCGGCGCCCTTCCAGATCCAGTTCTTGCCCTCGGCTTTCGCCAGAGCGTCGATGTCCAGCACCGTCTCCCAGACCGGCGCGGCGGTCTTGTAGGAGGCGAGCGTCGTGCGCCGCCAGATCCCGCGCACATGGGTCGCGTCCTGCCAGAAGTTGAAGACGCTGGTCCCGATGAAGCTGGGCGCCGCGATGCGGTCCTTGGCCGACAGGATGGTCAGCGCCTCGGCTTGCAGGCCCGCGAAGCGCGGATCGCCCGACAGCACCGGCAGGGTCTTGGCGTTCTCCGCGTTCACCCAGGCCAAGGAGTCGGGGCTTTCCACCGCCTCCAGCGCCAGGTGGGGATCACTCTGCTGGGCGGCCAGCGCGGCGCCGGAGGAGAGCAGGGCGAGGGCCAGGGCCCCGGCGGAACAGGTGCGAAGCAACATCATGGGCCGGGACGGTATCGAAAAATTTGATGCGCGCCAGAGCCAAGCTTTGTGGGTCAGACCCCGTCGTCAGGAATGTTCAGCAGCTTGCCGCACGCCTTGCAGTGCACCGCGTCCGGATCATGCCGGCGCAGGCCGCAGGCGTGGCACTGATAGGTGACCTTGTGCGGCCGCAGGATCGACTGGATCAGGCCGATGAACAGCGACACCCCGCCCAGCATGGTGGCGATCGACAGCAGCTTGCCCCACACGCCTGGCAGGGTGACGTCGCCATAGCCGGTGGTGGTCAGGCTGGTGACGGTGAAATAGAGGGCGTCGACATAGCCGGCCACGCCGTCATGCCGCCCGGCGAAGCTGGAATAGACGAAACCGGTGATCACGAAGACGAAGGTCAGCAGGGAGGCGGCCGCCTTGGCGATCTCCTCCACCCGCGTATCGTCATAGCGGCGCCCCACCGTGCGCCAGAAGAATTCGCTGTGCACCAGCGTCCACAGCCGCACCACCCGCAGGAAGCCCAGGTTCAAAAGCCAGGCGGGAAAAAGCAAGGTGGCCAGCACGAACAGGTCCACCCAGACGATCGGCTTCTTCAGCCAGGCCTTGAGGTCGCCATGGGCGATGGCGCGGGCGGCCATGTCCAGCGCCAGGAAGCCCGCCACGGCATAGTCCAGCACATAGAAGGTCAGGCCGTGATCGCGCATGGCCGGGGCGGCGATGAAGAAGGCGATGATCAGCAGGTCGACGACGATGATCGCGTAGCGGAACGTCACGGCGGCCGGCGAGGCGCCGTGATAGAGCGCGCGAAGCCGGGCCCGCAGGCGGAAACCTTCGTGGTTGCTGGTCTTCAAACGCCGCCCTTTCCGGTCACACTGTCAGGTCAAATGATCGCGGCGCGCGCCGGGCTCTGACTTGGCGACGGTTTTCCACTATATAGCCCCCACCATGAGCCGCACCTTCCTCAAGATGAACGGCCTCGGCAACGACTTCGTCGTGATCGAGACCGCCTCCCAAGCCTTCAACCCGACGGCGGAGGACATTCGCGCCATCGCCAAACGCGGCGAGGGTGGGATTGGCTGCGACCAGGTGATCGCCATTGATCCGCCCCGGAGCGCGGGCGCTTCGGCCTATGTGCGGTTCTGGAATTCCGACGGCGACATGGTCGGCGCCTGCGGCAACGGTACGCGCTGCGTGGCGTGGCTGCTGATGCAGTCAGCCGGCAAGGACAGCGTGGCCTTCGACACCGATGGCGGACGCCTGTCGGGCAAGATGGCCGGCGACAAGCGGGTCACGGTCGACATGGGCCTGCCGGGCCTGGACTGGACCCAGATTCCCCTGTCCGAAGAGATGAACACCGAGCGGGTCGAGCTGCAGGTTGGTCCGATCGACGCGCCGCTGGTGCACACGCCGGGCTGTGTCTCGATGGGCAATCCGCACGTGGTGTTCTTCGTCGACGCCCCGGTCAGCGACGCCTTCGCCACGGGAACGGGCTCGCTGGTCGAGCATCACCCGCTGTTCCCGCAGGGCGTAAACGTCGGCTTTGCCCACATCGCCGCCCGCGATCACATCCAGCTGAAGGTCTGGGAACGCGGCGCGGGCCTGACGCTCGCCTGCGGCACCGGCGCCTGCGCCGCCCAGGTGGCCGCCGTGCGCCGGGGCCTGACCGACCGCGTCGCCACCGTCGAATTCGAGAGCGGCAGCCTGGTCATCGAATGGCGCGAGGCCGACGGCCACGTGATCATGACCGGCCCGATCACCCTGGAATATACCGGCAAGCTGCCGGAAAAGGTCGCCGCATGAGCCTCCACCCCGCGCTCGCCGCTGGAAACACGGCCGTCATCACCGGCGCCGCCGACGGAATCGGCCTGGCCGCCGCGAAGATCTTCCGCGAGCTGGGCCTCAACGTGGTCATGGCCGACGTCACCGGCCGCAAGCTGAAACAGGAAGCCGAGGCCATCGGCGCGCTCGCCGTGCCCACCGACGTCGCCGACCGCGCGGCGGTCGAGGCGCTGAAGGCCGTCGCCCTGGAAGAGTTCGGCGCGGTCGACGTGCTGATGAACAATGCCGGGGTCGGCGGCGGCGGCGACGCCTTCGCGGGCGACGACGCCTGGAGCCGCATTCTCGACGTCAATCTGTGGGGCGTGATCAATGGCGTGCAGGTGTTCGGCGAGGAGATGGCCCTGTCGGGGCGTCCCGGCCTGATCATCAACACCGGCAGCAAGCAGGGCATCACCCAGCCGCCCGGCGACACGGCCTATAATGTCTCCAAGGCGGCGGTGAAGGCCCTGACCGAAGGCCTGGCCCACACGCTGCGCCAGACCGAAGACTGCCAGGTCACCGCCCACCTGCTGATCCCCGGCTACACCTTCACCGGCATGACCAAGCGCGGTCCGGGCGGCAAGCCCGACGCGGCCTGGACGCCCGAGCAGGTCGTCCACTTCATGCTGGCCCGCATCGAGGCCGGCGACTTCTACATCCTGTGCCCCGACAACGACGTCACCCGCGCGGTCGACGAGAAGCGCATGGCCTGGGCCATCGGCGACATCATCGAAAACCGCCCGGCCCTGTCGCGCTGGCATCCCGACTGGAAGGACGCCTTCGCGGCGTTCATGGACAAGCCGTGACGACCTACACCGTCATTTCGCGCCCGCCGACGCCCAAGCCCGCAGTTGGTGAGGAAGGCGGGCCCGCGACCACGATGTCGGGCCCCGACGGCGTCGATGTCGTCACTTTCGGCTGCCGGCTGAACGCCTACGAGAGTGAGGCCATCCGGGCGCGCGCCAGCGCTGACGGCCTGTCGGACGCGGTGGTGTTCAACACCTGCGCCGTGACCAATGAGGCCGTGCGCCAGGCGCGGCAGGCGATCCGCAAGGCGCGCCGCGAGCGGCCCGACGCCCGGCTGATCGTCACCGGCTGCGCCGCCCAGATCGACCCCGCCGCCTTCGCCGCCATGCCGGAAGTGGATCTGGTGCTGGGCAATGCCGAAAAGGCCGCGCCTGGGGCGCTGCTCGACACCTCCACCCGCGTTCGGGTCAACGACATCATGTCGATCAAGGAGACCGCCGGTCACCTGATCGCCGGCCTCAAGGACCGCGCCCGGGCCTATGTCGAGGTCCAGAACGGCTGCGATCACCGCTGCACCTTCTGCATCATCCCGTTCGGACGCGGCAATTCCCGCTCGGCCCCGGCCGGTGAGGTGGTCGAGCAGGTCCGCCGCCTGGCCGCCGAGGGCTATAACGAGGTCGTGCTGACCGGCGTCGACGTCACCTCGTGGGGAACCGACCTGCCGGGCCAGCCGACGCTTGGCCAGCTGGTGGGCCGAATCCTGAAGCTGGTTCCCGACCTGCCGCGCCTGCGTCTGTCGTCCATTGACGCGGCCGAGATCGACCCCGACCTGTTCAAGCTGCTGGAAACCGAGCCGCGTCTGATGCCCTATCTGCATCTGTCGCTGCAGGCCGGCGACAACATGATCCTCAAGCGCATGAAGCGCCGCCACAATCGCGAGGACGCCCTGAAACTAGTAGCCGAGGTGCGCCGCGTGCGCCCCGACACCGCCTTCGGCGCCGACCTGATCGCCGGCTTCCCGACCGAGACCGAGGAGGCCTTCGAAAACACCCTGAAGCTGGTGGAAGAAGCGGGCCTCGCCTTCCTGCACGTCTTCCCCTACAGCGCCCGCCCCGGCACGCCCGCCGCGCGGATGCCGCCGGTCAAGGGGCCCGTGATCAAGGACCGCGCCCGTCGCCTGCGTGAAGCGGGGCAGGCGGGTCTGGAACGCCACCTGCAGCGCCAGGTCGGCCGCGTGCTGTCGGGCCTGGTCGAGCGCGATGGCGTGGCCCGGGCCGAGGACTTCACCGAGATCGCCTTCGCGGGCGAAGCCGCCTCGGGCCAGATCCTGGCCTTCCGCGTCACCGGCCATGACGGGTCGCGCGTGATCGCCGAGCTGGCGGCATGAGCCTGAGCGGCGGCTGCCAGTGCGGCGCTGTCCGCTTCCGTGTCGACGGCGATCCCGGCCGCGCCTCGATCTGCCACTGCCGCATGTGCCAGAAGGCCTTCGCCGGCCCGTTCGGGGCGCTGGTGACAGTGGAGGTCGCCGATCTGACCTGGACGCGCGGCGCCCCGGCCCATTTCCAGAGTTCGGATCAGATCAGGCGCGGCTTCTGCGCCGCCTGCGGTACGTCCCTGTCTTTCGCGTGGAGCGCCGACAAGATCGACCTGGCGGTTTTCGCATTCGACGACCCGTCGGTGGTTGAGCCTGGGGTTCAGCTGGCCGTCGAGGGTCGGCCGGCCTGGATGGATCATCTGGCGCTGATGCCGGTGCGGCCGCCGATGGGGCCGGGCGGTGCGGTGGCGTCGCGCCAGCACCCTGACCACGACACCTAGGGCCCGCGACTTGTTCCCGAATTGGGAACATGCTAGGTTGCGACCGTGAACGTCGTGACCAAGAGACTCCTGCAGGCCTTCTGGACCGTCCATCCCGGCGCCAGGGGACCGCTGACCGCCTGGTACAATCACGCCAGAGCCGCCGAGTGGCGGACGCCTCAGGACATCAAGAACGACTTTCGCGGCGTCGATTTTGTGGGCGACAACCGGGTCATCTTCGACATCGGCGGCAACAACTATCGTTTGGTGGTGCGGGTTTCCTACACCTTCAAACAGGTCCTGGTGAAGTTCGTCGGCACGCATGCCGACTATGACAGGATCGATCCGGAGACGGTGTAATGGCGCAGACAATCAGCATCATCCGCGACGAGGCCGGCTATGCGGCGGCCATGGCAGAATTCGAAGCCTGTTTCGATCATGAGCCCGCCCCCGGCAGCGAAGACGGTGATCGGTTCGAGCTGCTGGGCCTGCTTCTGGCCAAGTATGAGGAAGATCATTTTCCAATGCCCAAGGCCAGTCCGGTGGAGGCGATCCGCTTCGCCATGGACCGTCAGGGGCTTGGGCAGTCGGATCTGGCCGAACTTCTGGGCTCGCGGTCTCGCGCTTCGGAAATTCTCAGCGGCCGCCGCGACCTGACCCTGCCGCAGATCAGGCTGCTGTCCAGGGCCTGGCGTATTCCGGCCCAGGCCCTGATCTGCGAGATCGAGCCCGCCTGATCCCGACCTGACCAGGCCCCCGCCACAGCCATGAAAAAACCGGGCCGGACAGCGTCCGACCCGGTTCTTCTTCAGATCGCCCGGCGGACCGGGTGGGCGTTTAGGCGCTTGCGCCCGGCGCTCCCGGAAGGGCGGTCGTCTTGCGGGTCTTCCACAGCGACCAGCCGACGCCGGCCGCCAGGATGGCGAAGGTGATCGACAGCGACAGGGTGGCGGGGAACTTCTCCCAGCCCAGGGCGTCGGCGATGAAGATCTTGCCGCCGATGAACACCAGCAGCACGGCCAGGGCCTGCTTGAGATAGGCGAAGCGGTGCAGCACCGCCGCCAGGGCGAAGTACAGCGCCCGCAGGCCCAGGATCGCCATGATGTTGGAGGTGTAGACGATATAGGGATCGGTGGTGATGGCGAAGATCGCCGGCACCGAGTCGACGGCGAAGACCAGATCGGCCAGCTCGACCAGCACCAGGGCCAGGAACAGCGGGGTGGCCAGGCGGGCGGCCTTGCCGGTGCGCGAGTCGACGCCCTGAACGAAGAAGCGGTCGCCTTCCAGCTTGTCGCTGATCGGCATGACGCGACGCAGCCATTTCAGGGCGGGGTTATTGGTCAGGTCCATGGGTTTGTCGCCCGCGAACAGCATCTTCACGCCGGTCAGGATCAGGAAGGCGGCGAAGATGTACAGCACCCAGCCGAACTGGCTGACTAGGGCCGCGCCGACGCCGATCATGATGGCCCGCAGGACGATCACGCCCAGCACGCCCCAGAACAGCACCCGGTGCTGCAGGGCCGGCGGAATGGCGAAGAAGCCGAAGATCAGGGCGATGACAAAGACGTTGTCGATGGCCAGGCTCTTCTCGATCACAAAGCCGGTCAGATATTCGACCCCGGCGGTCGCGCCCAGCTGCATCCAGACCAGGCCGCCGAAGCCCAGGCCCAGGCTGATATAGACCAGCGACATCAGCAGGCTTTCGCGCACGCCGATCTCACGGGTCTTGCGGTGCAGGACACCCAGGTCGAAGGCGAGCAGGGCCACCACCGCCAGCATGAAGCCCGCCCACATCCAGAGCGGTTTGCCGATCACCGGCAGGGTCAGAAAATCCATGGTCTTGTTCAGGTCCAAAAGCCGTCGCGACCGGAGCGCCGAGGCTGGTCGGGGCGGGCGGGTTCGAAGGAAATGCGGTGGGATCACCCGGCGGCGGGTAGCCCTTCGGCCTCACAGGGCGTCCCTGTGAGGCGTCCGGGCGATCTCGGGCGGATCAGGGGGTCTAGACGCGAATGTCCAGCAGGCCCCGGTTCAGGGGGCGCGGGGCCGGGGCGCGCTCGACCCGGTCAGGCTCCGTCACCGGCTTGGCGGTCGGCTGGCTGGCGTGGGACGCCGCCTGGACCAGGGTCTGCTGGGCCAGTTGCAGCGAGACCCAGGTCATCGGGGGGACATGGCCGCCGACTCTCATCGCCGGCCTCCCGCCGTGATCAGGTCAAACTGGATCGGATTGAGCGCCAGCAGGGCGCAGATCCGCAGCAGCACGTCGCGCTCTTCGGCGTCGAGGCCGCCGTCGGCCGTCGCCACGGCGCAGGCGGAATTGACGATCACCCGAGCGACGTCATCGCGACCGCGCAGGCGGCGGATGGCCATCTCGGCCTCGAAACGGGCGACCTCCGGATCCTCCTCGAAGCGCCGGTCCAGGGCCTCGAAGACTTCAAGGGCGTCGTCAATCCCGAACGCCGCCAGGGCGGCCAGTCCGCGCATGCGTTCCAGCATGCGGCCGCGCTCGTCGGGCGTGACCCAGCCGTCGGCCTGAGCGACCAGGGCGCAGGCGGCCACCAGGGCGTCCAGCTGGTCCAGCTGGGCCGGCGTCCAGGTCTCGGTGATGCGCGCTTGGGCGGCGTGGATGGGGTTCAAAGACATCTGTGTGCACTCCTCTGATGGGAGGGCGCGCCCGATGCCGGGCTTGCTGGGTTCTAGGGGGGGGGACACACCCACTGGACCCGGCATCGAGCGCACCCGATGCGGTCCGACATCACGATCGCAGCCTTCAGGTGCGAGGATCGTCAGAGGGGCCCGGCCCGCTTTATCAAGATCATGTGGAAGGGCAGCGCGTGCAAGGGGGTCGGGAATTGATCTTTCGCATGGATAAGATGAGTTTCTCTTATCTTGAACCCAGCCCGTCCCGGGAGAGCGGCGCTCAGTCGGCCGCCCGGTCCTCGCCGCCCGCGAAGCCCGGAAGGCTCCAGCCCAGCTTGATCGCCGCGGCCCGCAGGCCGAAGGCCGAGGCGAAACCCGCCAGTCCAGCCGGCCAGAACCCCACGCCCACCAGATCCAGCACGGTGAACACCGAGGCGCCCAGCAGGGCGGCGGTGATGTAGATCTCGCGGCGCAGCAGCAGGTTGGGCTCCTCGGCCAGCACGTCGCGGATCACGCCGCCGAAGGCGGTGGTCAGCACGCCCATGACCACGGCGGTGAACGGATGCACCCCCAGGCTCAGGGCCTTGGCCGCGCCGACCACGCAGAAGGCGGCCATGCCCAGGGCGTCCAGCCACAGCAGGGCCCGGAACCGCCAGCCGCGCTTGCCCAGCGACCAGACCACCGTGGCGGCGGCCAGGCAGGCCAGGATGTAGCCGGGCCTCTGCACCCAGAACACCGGCGCGCCGATCAGCAGGTCGCGCAGGGTGCCGCCGCCGACGCCTGTGATGGCCGCGAAGAAACCGAAGGTGATGATGTCGTGCTTGCGCCGCGCCGCCGCCAGCGCCCCGGTGGCCCCGAACACGGCCGCGGCGGCGTAGTCCAGCCAGAACAGGGCCGTCGCCAGGGGGTCTATGGTCGGGTCGGGAAGCGGGTCCATGACCGTTCATGCCACGGCCGGGTCGGCGGCGGAAACCATCGCCCGGTAATATCTGATTTACACTTTCGCCCGTTCCCCTAAAGGAGCGCTGATGAACGACAAGCCCGAGCAGAAACAAGGCTGGTTCCAGCGCCTCGCGTCTGGCCTGACCCGGTCTTCCCAGGCGATGACCGAGCAGGTCACCGGGGTCTTCACCCGGAAACCGCTCGACCAGGAGCAGCTGGACGCCCTGGAAGAAATGCTGATCGAGGCCGATCTGGGCCCGCAGATCGCCGCGCGCATCGCCGACGCCTTCGGCAAGGCGCGGTTTGGCAAGTCGTCGACCGATATCGAGGTCAAGGAAGCCCTGGCCGAACTGGTCGCCGCCGAACTGGCCGACCGCGAAGGCCGCTTCGACCCGCTGGGCGGACCGCGCCCCTATGTGGTGCTGTTCATCGGCGTCAACGGCTCGGGCAAGACCACCACCCTGGGCAAGATCGCCTCGGACCTCACCGAGAAGGGCGCCCGCGTCCTGATCGCCGCCGGCGACACCTTCCGCGCCGCCGCCGTCGAGCAGCTGAAGGTCTGGGCCGACCGGGCCGGGGCCGACTTCATGTCCAAGCCCACGGGCTCCGACGCCGCGGCTCTGGCCTATGAGGCCGTCGAGCGCGCCAAGGCCGAGCACTATGACGTGGTGCTGATCGACACCGCCGGCCGGCTGCAGAACAAGCAGGGCCTGATGGACGAGCTGCTGAAGGTGATCCGGGTCGTCAAGAAGGTCGATCCGGACTATCCGCACGAGACCCTGCTGGTGCTGGACGCCACGGTCGGCCGCAACGCCCTGGCGCAGGAAAAGATCTTCGGCAACCAGGTGGGCGTCTCCGGGATTGTCATGACCAAGCTGGACGGCACCGCGCGCGGCGGGGTGCTGGTGCCGGTGGCCCGGGCCAGCGACAGTCCGATCAAGCTGATCGGCGTGGGTGAGGGGGTGGAGGATCTGCAGCCCTTCAACGCCCGCGCCTTCTCGCGTTCGCTGGTCGGGCTGGAGGACTAGGCCGTGGACGAACAGCAGACCAAGAAGAAGCACGCCGCCTGGGTGCGCACCGCCGTCGACTACGGCGCGCCGATCGCCTTTGCCGTCGCCTATTTCACCACCAAGAATTTCCAGACCGCCACCTGGGTGCTGGTCGCCGCCTCGGCGGCGGCTCTGGTGCTGGGCTATGTGGTCGAGCGCCGCGTGGCGCTGCTGCCGCTGTTTTCCGGCGTCATGGCCCTGATCTTCGGGGTGCTGGGCCTGATCTTCCACAGCGACGTGTTCGTCAAGATCAAGGTCACTGTGGTCAATGGCGCCCTGGCGGCGGCGATGATCGGTGGGGTGCTGATGAACCGCGCGCCGCTGAAGGCGCTGATGGGCGAGGCCATGCAACTGCCCGACGCGGCCTGGCGCACCCTGACCCTGCGCTACGGCGCCTATTTCGCCTCGGCCGCCATTCTCAACGAAATCGTCCGCCAGACCCAGGATACGGACAACTGGGTCAAGTTCCGCGTGGCCCTGCTGCCGCTGGCCATCATCTTCTCCCTGACCCAGGTGCCGTTCATGATGAAGCACATGGCCAAGGGCGACGAGCCGTCGGCGCCCGAGCCCCCGGACGCGGGTTTCTAAGCGGTTCCGCCGTTCACGGATCACCTGTCGTCAAATCGACGTGTAACGATGATAATGCTTGTCCGTCGGCTGATCGGACGAAAGCGAAGTCATGGCCAAGACCAAGGTTGAGAAGAGCGGCGGTCTGCTGGAGCGGTCGCCCAGCCATCTGCTGCACCGGGTGCTGCAGCTGGCGCTCGACATCTATGCCGAAGAGTGCGGCGCGGCCGGGGTCACCCAGCGCCAGTTCGCGGTGCTGTCGGCCGTGGCCCAGAACGAGGGCGTCACCCAGACGGCCCTGGTCAAGGCCACCGGCATCGACCGCTCGACCCTGGCCGACATGGTCGCTCGGATGATCGCCAAGGGCCACCTGGAGCGCCAGCGCTCCGACCAGGACGCCCGCGCCAACAGCGTTCGCCTGTCGCCCTCGGGCCGGGCCATGCTGGAGGAGGTCGCGCCGATGGTCACCATGGCCGACGCGCGGATCCTGGCCCTGCTGAAGCCCGGCAAGCGCGAGGGCTTCCTGGACCTGCTGGCCGACATGGCCGGCGCCGACCTGCATCCGTCGGTCGAAAGCGAGCCCAAGGCCAAGAAGGCCAAGGCCGACAAGCCGAAAAAAGACAAGAAACCCAAGAAGGACAAGGCCGCCAAGAAGGCGGCCTGAGGGCCTTTTAAACCACGATATTCAGCAGCGAGCCCGGGCGCAGCACCTTCTGCGGCTGGGCGTCCGGCTGCGTGAACGGACGAGTCGGCGCCTGGCGCTGCGGCTGAGCCTGGGCTTGCGCCTGCATCTGCACCGAGGCGGCGGCCTGGGCCGGGCGCGTGGGGGCCGCATCGCCGAGCGCCGCCTGGAAGAAGGCCGAACGCGTCGCCGCGCCACCCGACGCGGGCGTCGAGGCGGGTCTGGCGGGGGCCGAAGGCCAGCCGGCGGGGCGGACGGTGCTCATGACTCGAAGTCTAACATGGTTAACTGAAAGTCTGCGAGCATGGTCAACGTCGGGTTAACGCGAAAGCGCCGCGACGTGTCAGCGCACCTTGAAAGCTGTCATCCCGGCCGCAGCGTAGCGGAGAGCCGGGACCGCCACAGGCTCGGAGCTTCCGGCGGTCCCGGCTCGGCGCGCTTCGCGCTTGGCCGGGATGACAGTTTTTAGTGAGCCTTCGCCAGCAGGTCCTCGGCCGCGTCGGGCGTCAGGGGGCCGGTGTGCTTGGCCAGGATCATGCCGTTCGAGCCGACCAGATAGGTCTCGGGCACGCCGGTGACGCCGAACTCCAGGCCCGCGGCGCCGCTGCGATCCACCAGCCGGGCGGCGAAGGGGTCGCCCAGGCGGGTCAGGAAGGCCTGGGTGTTGGGCGGGGCGTCCTTGTAGGCGACGCCGATGATCTTCACGCCCTGGGCGTTCAGCGCCATCAGCTGCGGATGCTCGATCTCGCAGGGGGCGCACCACGAGGCGAAGAAATTGACCAGCACGGGGCCGCCCTGTGTGACGTCCTTGAGAGCGGTCGGCTGTCCGCTGGACAGCTCGGGCAGGGTCAGGACGGGCATGGGCTTGCCGACCATGGCGTGGGGCGAGACCTTGGGGTCGCGCTTTAGGGCGTAGCCGGCGAACAGCAGCGCCAGGGCCGCCAGCACGATCAGCGGCGTGAAGGCCAGCCAGCGTTTCAAGGTCTGGCGTCCAGCTGCGCCTGCAGGCGCTCCAGCTCGGCTTTCCACCGGCGTGCCTGGGCCAGGCTGTCGAGGATCATCCAGCCAAAGGCCACGGCCGTGATCCCGAAGGCCGGCCACAGATAGATCGCGTATTTTCCAGCGTCGAAATCCATCTCAGCTCTCCGCGATCCGCAGGGCCAGGGCCCGCGCCTTGCGCCGCCAGACCAGGGCCCGGATCCGCACCAGCCACAGCGACCCGAAGGCCGACAGATAGGCCAGGGTCATCAGGGCCCAGGGCCACAGATACACGGCCGGCAGCCGGTCTTCCGGCTTGGCGAACAGGGTCGAGGTCCCCTGGTGCAGGGTGTTCCACCAGTCGACCGAGAACTTGACCACCGGCAGGTTGATCAGCCCGACCAGGGCCAGGATGGCGGCGGCGCGAGCGGCCTTCTGCTCGTCTTCCAGCGCGCCGCGCAGGGCCAGATAGCCCAGATAGAACAGGAACAGCACCAGCACCGAGGTCATGCGGGCGTCCCACTGCCACCAGGTCCCCCACATCGGCTTGCCCCACAGCGAGCCGGTGACCAGGGCCAGGGCCGTGAACACCGCGCCCAGCGGCGCGCAGGCGCGGGCGGCGGCGTCGGCCAGGGCGTGGCGGAAGATCAGGGCCAGAAGGCTGGAAACGCCGAGGAACAGATAGACCATCATGCTCATGATGGCGGCGGGCACGTGGATGAACATCATCCGCACCGTGTCGCCCTGCTGGTAGTCCTCGGGGACCGAGAAGGTCAGGTACAGGCCGATCACGGCCAGCGCGGCGGCGATGGCCCCGAACATCGGAGCGGCCCACCGCGAGAAGGCCATGAACCGCTCGGGGTTGGTCAGGAAATCAAACGGGTGTCGGGCGTCCATGGATTGCTGATTAGAGCTCCCGATGAACGCCCGCAATGCGTATCGACCCTTATCAGCCGGCCTTGGGCTTCATGATCATCCTGCGCTCTTCCTTGTGTCCGCCCATGGCCGGACCGTCGTGGCGGATGTCGAGGTGCTTGACCATCATGTGCGGACCGCCGCCATGCGGGCTCAAGGCGTCGAAGGCCTTTTGCTGGCTGGGCGACAGGGCCGCATAGAAGGCCTTGGTCGCCGAGGCGCGCTTCTGGAAGGTCTCGGCCATTTTCGTCATGTGCGCGGCCTGCCTGTCGAGGCGCTCGGGCGTGGTCAAAGGCTTGTCGTCGCCCCCGTCCTTGCTCTCCCACTTCAGGCCCTCGGCCATCTTCTGCGGCGCGGTGGCCTCGATATAGGCCTTCAGGGCGCCGTCCTGGTCGGGACGCAGCTGCAGCACGTCGCGCAGGTGCTTGGCATGGGCTTCCGGATCGGCGGGTTTGCCGTGATGCATCATCGCCATGTCCTGGCCGCTCATCATCATGACGTCCAGGAACGACAGGGGCGGCGCGGGCGGCAAGGGCGGCAGGGGCGGCAGCGGCGGCAGCGCGGGGGGTGGAGGCGGCGGGGGCGGCATCTGGGCCATGGCGGCCCCGGCGGCGGTGGTGATCGCGAGAACGGCGCTGGCGGCCAGGGCCAGACGACGCGTGGACTTCTGCATGATGGTTTCTCCCTCGGAACCAGATCTGGCGAGAGCTTGGCCATCGGCTTGTGGCGCGAAAATGTCAGGTTGGATGAACAATGTTACAGGATTGACGGGTTCACCCCGTCCCGGGTTTCAGTCCAGCGCATTCCTGCACGCCGCCGCCATGGCCAGGGGGCTGAGGCCCACCGCCGCCGTGCAATAGGCCAGCATCAGAAAGAGGCCGCCGGTCCACGGCAGGCCGCCGGCCAGGGCGTCCAGGGCGCCGGCCCCGAAGATCACCGGCGGCACATAGAGCGGCAGCACGATCACCGCTACCAGCAGGCCGCCGCGCCGGCTGCCCAGGGCCAGGCTGGCGCCCAGCCCGCCCAGAAAGGCGAAGGCCAGGCCGCCGAACAGGCCGCACAGCACCAGCAGCGGAATGATCTTCGGATCGGCGCCCAGGGCCAGGGCCGCGACGGGCGCCGCCAGGGCCAGGGGCGCGCCCGAGGCCAGCCATTGGGCGAGACACTTGGCCACGGCCACCGCCTCCAGCGAAGCCGGACCCAGGGCCAGCAGGTCCAGGGCCCCATCCTCGAAATCACGTTCGAACAGGCGCTCCAGCGACAGCAGGGCCGCCAGGGCCAGGGCCAGCCAGGCGATGCCGGGGGCCACAGCCGCCAGTTTCTCGGGCGCACGGCCGGCGGCCATCGGCAGCAGGGTGACGACGCCGGCATAGAAGGCCAGGGCCAGCAAAGGTCCGCCGCCCTTGCCCCAGGCCAGGGCCAGTTCGCGGCGCAGCAGGATCAGGAACGCGGTCATGCGCCCACCTCGGCCACGCGGGCGGCCACCGGCAGGGGATCGTGCACGGCGGCCAGGATCATGCCGCCGCCGACCAGATGCTCGGCCATCAGGGCCCCGAAGGTCAGGCGATGGGTCGAGTCCAGCGGCGCCATCGGCTCGTCCAGCAGCCACAGGGTGCGCGGGCTGGCGACCAGCCGGGCCAGGGCCAGGCGGCGACGCTGGCCGGCCGACAGGCGCCGAACCTCCAGGTCGAGCAGGCGCACCAGATCAAACCGCTCGGCGGCCTGACGGGCCGTGGCCGGCGAGCCGCCGCACCACAGGGTCTGGAACCGCAGTTCCTCCCAGGCCGTGCGGGTGGATTTCAGGCCGTCCTGGTGGCCGACCATGTGCAGATGCTCGGCGCGGGCGGTTTCCGGCTCGTGATCCTCGAAGACGATCTGGCCGGCTTCCGGCCGTAGCAGGCCGGCCACGGCGCGCAGCAGGCTGGTCTTTCCGGCCCCGTTGCGACCGGTCAGTTCCACGGCCTCGCCCGCCTCGATCCGCAGATTGAAGCCCGAAAACAGTCGTCGTTCGCCGCGAGACACGGCCAAATCTTTAATGAGAACAGTTCTCAACATGCCAAGACCTTGTCCCGCGCATGGACGTTGAACATTAGCAGCGCTAAGAAGCCCTCGGCCGTCCCCCTCCAGCTTGTCAGGGGACGCGGCGCGGGGATGGACGCTGTGGGTCCGCCTCGATCGCGCGATCCCGGGAGTGGTTTTCGGGCGGCCGTGGACAGAGAAGGGATCTCCCGAATGGCGTCTGTTGACAGCCTTAAAGCCCGCCGCGAACTGATCGTCGGTGGCAAGACCTACGTCTATTACAGCCTTCGCGCCGCTGAGGAAGCCGGTCTGACCGGTGTTTCTTCGTTGCCGGTGTCGATGAAGGTGCTTCTCGAGAACCTGCTGCGTAACGAAGACGGCGTGTCCGTCGACGAACCCGACCTGAAGGCCGTGGCCGCCTGGCTGCAGAACAAGGGCGCCGTCGAGCACGAAATCAGCTTCCGTCCCGCCCGCGTGCTGATGCAGGACTTCACCGGCGTTCCCGCCGTGGTCGACCTGGCCGCCATGCGCGACGCCATGGTCGCCCTCGGCGCCGACCCGGCCAAGATCAACCCGCTCAACCCCGTCGACCTGGTCATCGACCACTCGGTGATGGTCGACAACTTCGGCGACGCCAAGGCCTATGACGCCAACGTCGCCCGCGAATATGAGCGCAATATCGAGCGCTACCGCTTCCTGCGCTGGGGTAGCTCGGCGTTCAACAACTTCCGCGTCGTGCCCCCCGGCACCGGCATCTGCCACCAGGTGAACCTGGAATATCTGGCCCAGACCGTCTGGACCAACGACGTCGACGGCGAAACCACCGCCTATCCCGACACCGTCGTCGGCACCGACAGCCACACCACCATGGTCAACGGCCTGTCGGTTCTGGGCTGGGGCGTGGGCGGCATCGAGGCTGAAGCCGCGATGCTGGGCCAGCCGATCCCGATGCTGATCCCGGAAGTCATCGGCTTCAAGCTGACCGGCGCCATGCCGGAAG
>Ga0209023_10002759_pt1 | contig 21545 bp, 18 predicted proteins | sample LakOneMetagenome_FD_187468 | JGI IMG/M metagenome (GOLD analysis project Ga0209023, IMG submission 187468) | Freshwater and sediment microbial communities from Lake Erie, Canada (SPAdes) (version 2) | ecosystem: Environmental > Aquatic > Freshwater > Lentic | place: Lake Erie, Canada...
TCACATTAAACGAATATGAGAATGAATGTCTTTATTTGAATGAACGCTCGACTTCTTCTAAATCAGGAACAACCCAAGTTTGACCATCATGTTGAATATGCTGGTAAACATACTGATCGGCTTTGCTCGTGCCTTTTGCATCGGCTAAAGCATCAACATCCTTGAGCGCAGACATTTTGACGCTAGATAAAATCGGCTCACTAGTTGTCGCAATCGCATAGCGCACTTGATCCTGCACACCTTCAATAACGAGTGCATGCGTGACATTTTTTTTATCCGCAAGCATCACCAATGGAATTTTTTTACCTTGCCATACCAGCTCTTTATCTGAAGTAGGTTTGAACGTAATCGCTTCTATACTGAGCGTTTGTGGCACCACCCAAGATACGCCATTACCGACAGATAAAACGTACAGTTCCAACATACCGGAAGTCGTCAGCAAGCTGATATTTTGATCGGACAGTGAAAATTGTGAGTCCTTTGCTGGATTAACATTACTCATCGTTGATTTCCTTATTTCCTAAATATTGCTTAGCGATTAATTAGCTCATGGAGATCGATTTTTCAGCGATAAATTGCTGTAAATGTTCTGCTAAAACCTCTGGCGTGCCGTTAAAACTTACCTGACCAGATGCTCTCACATTATCAGGTTGACTGGAGCAGACACAACTACCTGAACTCTGCGCCCAGATCGTTCCCCGTGCCTCTTGAACAGTTGTAACCGCCGCACTGCCATCATCGCCCATCCCACTAAAAATAATGGTAATTAAACGCGAACGGAATGCTTCAGCTGCACGGCGCATCACATCGTTAATCGACGGTTGATACTGTCCTGGCCAAGGCTTGTATTTACCTGAATCGGGATGAATCGGCTCATGGGCAAATACTTCGCCACAATCACCAAAATCAAGCTGGCGCACCGCAGGAACGACCAAGATATGACCTTTGGCCAAATGTAAGTTTGGAAAAATTCGCTGGTCATCATCGGGTGGCTGACTGGTAAAATTCTTTTCTGTATCAAACTTCCATGCATTATGCCGTCCTAATACCCGCGGCAAAACCGCCTGCATATTAGGATCAATATGCTGCACAAGTACAAATGCTACGGGCAACGTGACGGGCACGATATCCAAGAACCGCTTCACAGCCTCAGGTCCACCCATCGATGCCGCCAGAACACAGACGTACTCCCAATCTGGAGTGACACTTCCCGTGATGTAGCGCGGATCAGCATTATGTAGTGCAGGTAAATCAGCTTCTGATTTCGTCTCAATCTGCTGTTCTAGATCTTCATCTGAATCTTCTTCATCAAAGGTCAACAAAGGCGCAGCATCACCTAGGATCTTATTCAACTTTGCGCTCAGCGAATTGACCCACTTATGATACGCACTTTTATTGATTGGCGGTGGCGCTGGTGTAATGCCAACCATCAAAGGAGCATCATCACCCAATAAATCCAACACTTTATCTTCATCTTCGACATCTAACAACCAGAGACTGGGCAATAGCTCACAGTGCTCTGATTTCAATCGATTGGAATGGATGTTATGTAACACATCAAACCCACTACGCGAAACTGCATCAGCAATCGCAATTCGTTGCATTGGACTGTCTGCAACAATCAACAGCCTAGGTGCAGCTGAATACGCCATCACATTTATGCCGTTGTCTTATTACGAGTAATTTCAGCTTTGGACTCCATCAAAAGATCACTGATATTTTCTAGTAAAATTTGCTCTTGGAATGGTTTACCCATGTAGCCATTCACGCCGACACTGTATGCACGTTCACGGTGTTTTTCACCCGTCCGTGAGGTAATCATAATGATCGGTAGGTATGACAGTCTTGAGCTATGGCGGACGAGTGTTGCAACTTCGAAACCATCCATACGTGGCATTTCGATATCGAGCAGCATTAGATCTGGATGAGTATCCTCAAGTTTACTCATCGCATCGACACCGTCTTTTGCTTGAATCACTTGATAGCCATGACGTTCAAGTAAACGAGTCGTCACTTTACGCACCGTCACAGAATCATCAACAACCATAATAGTTTGTTTTTGAACCACTGCAACAGTAGATGCTTTGAGTTCAGTTTGCGATGCCGCTTTCATGCGAGCAATACTGCCTGCTGAACGTGCCAAGGCAACAAGATCCAAAATGATCACCACCGAGCCGTCACCCAGAATGGTCGCACCAGAAATACTACCCACGCTCACCAACTGCACACCAACGGGTTTAATGACGATTTCTTCACGTGATCCAATCAATTGGTCAACTTGGATGGCAAAACGCTGTCCTTCGTATTTCACCAACAACAATGGCGAAGGAATATTCTGACCTTGGCCGTATAAGGTCGGTGTATGTGAACCACCGACTAACTCGCCTAAATAACGTAAGCGATATTGCTGTCCATCAATCGCATAAGTTTCTTTATTTGACTGATAGAAATTTTCAAGTTCAGCGTTACCGACACGAACAATACGTTCGATTTGCGACAATGAAACGGCAAATATCCGATCACCCACACGAACACGAAGAGCATCGGTCACCGCCACGGTGAGTGGTAGACGCAGGGTAAAGCAAGTGCCTTGACCCGCTACAGAACTCACCGAAACCACACCACCTAATTGGCGAATTTCACTTTGCACGACGTCCATACCCACGCCGCGACCAGAAATCTGCGTCACTTGCGCGGCTGTTGATAAGCCTGCATGGAAAATCAACTGCATGATCTCAGAATCAGTCAGTTCTGCTGAGGCTTCGATGATGCCGCGTTCAATCGCTTTGTTACGTACTGCAGCGACATTGATCCCGCGACCATCATCTTGCAGTGTAATAATGACTTCACTACCTTCACGCAATACCGATAAGGTAATTGAACCTTTTTCTGATTTCTTATGCGAAATACGATCTGCAGGTGACTCCATACCATGGTCAACCGCATTACGGAGCATATGCTCGAGCGGGGCAACCATACGTTCTAGAACACTGCGATCCAACTCGCCTTCCGCATTAAGAATATTCAATTCAACAGGTTTGCCCAATTCCGTTGCAGTCTGGCGGACTACGCGTTGTAAGCGAGGAACCAATCGTGAGAATGGAACCAAACGAGAACTCATCAGACCTTCTTGTAGTTCTGATTGAATCCGTGACTGTTGAAGCAATAAACTTTCTGAATCACGCGCCTTTTCAACCAATGTATTTTTAAAATCTAATAAGTCAGACACAGACTCAGCTAAAGATTTAGATAATTGGTTAATCGATGAATATTGATCCATCTCCAGCGGATCAAAGTCCTGATATTGACCACCATCATGCTGACTGACTTCATCATGGTGACGCGCGATGATTTGTGACTCAAGCTCACCATCCATACGGCGTAACTGCTCAGAAATTTTCTGAATTGCAGTCCCCATTTCATCAACTGTCACCGCAAAACCAGTCAACTCCATCTCAATCCGTGCACGGCTAATTGCATTTTCACCCGCAAGATTGATCATCTTTTCCATCATCGTTGCCGAGACGCGCACCATTTCTGATGAAGATACATCCAACTCAAGCGATTTCGGGAATGATCCTGTCATCGGCGGTAAGCCCGACGGATCAGTGATCACTTGAGCAGGTTTAGTCGGCGCTGATACTTTTGCTGCTGGTTTAACAACACTGGTTGGCGTCGTCGCAACAGACTGGGCTTTAGTAACCTCTACCGTAGCTGACTTCGCTTGTATAGCAGCCAATAACGCAGGATCCTTACGGAACAAACGCAATGCATCAATTAACGGTTGCGGCATTTGTGGACGTTCACCACGGTCAAGTACCGCAATGGAGTCAGCTAACCAATCATGACTTTGGTTCAGCAATACACCAATTTCTGGAGTCACAGGGCGTTTGCCTAAGGCGAGATCTTCGTAAACGAACTCCATCTCATGCGACAAATCACCCAACGAATCCACACCCGCCATTCGTGCGCCCCCTTTAAAGGTGTGCAGATTGCGCTGTAAATCTTGTAATAATTTTTTAGTGCTTGGATCATTCGATTCAAGTGAACCTTTCAGCCATTTAGACAGTTGAACACTGGTTAAATCAACAATTTCACCCGCTTCATCCAAAAAGATTTCCAAAACATCAGGATCAGGCGCACTGCCCTCATCCCATGCTTCTGCCAAGACTTGCATCTGACCTAATTTTGGAAGTTCTGGCTCTGCATCTGGAATAGGAACTGGTTGCTGAGCAATTGGTTTCTGGACAATTGGTTCAAGCACGACGACAGGTGTTGGCTCAACCTTAGATTGCTCTACGACTGCCTCAATCACAGCGGTAACTGGTGCAGTACGTTTATTGTCAATTAAATCAAAGTAACCTTGTAGAACCTGAATATCTCGGGACTTAATATATTGCTGTAAAGTCAATGTTTCAGTCGGCGTAAAGAATGATTTTTGTGACTGTCCAAGCTGCTCAACCTGCTGTGCAACTTGATCTTGCGCATGACGTAAGAATCGAACGAGAACATCTGGCGTATTTTTACAATCATCCACTAAGCGCTCATAAACGGTTTCAAGCTCATGGGTATAGTCTCCCAAGCTTTCAACACGGGCCATACGCGCACCACCTTTCAACGTATGCAAATGACGTTGCAAAGCTTTAAGAGGTTCATTGTTACTGGTTTCCGCAGCCCAAGCGGTAAAGCTTTGGTCAATGTCTTGCACCAACTCTTCGGCTTCTTCCATAAATACTTCAAGTAACTCAGCATCATTTTCACTATCGACTGGATAACTTAAATGAGCCACTTCGGTCTGATCAGGCTGAACAGCGGGCGTAACAACCTCAGCAGTACTCACCTCGCGTACAACTTTTTGCGCGGGTGTTAGTTTTTTCCAATCTTGCAAACGCTCAATCACGGCTTGAACAGGTTGCACTTGTAGACTTGCAGCAAGCTCATCAAACATACGCGTTAACGCAGTATGCGCTTCTAACAAATCATCCACCAAAGCAACATGATCCGCATCGAGAAGCGCTGGATAATTGATAACATGCTGATAGGCCTGTTGCAGTGATGCCGCTAATGCCGCTAACGGTGCAATCGGTACATGAACCACAGCCTCCGAGAGCTTAATCATCTGAGCATTTAATGTTTCGACATGAGAGAGTGCATACGTACTTGAAAGCTGTTCTTTCAGCGTCCATTCAGCATCCAACACATCATCAATACCAATATCCATAAGCTCAGTCACAAGCCCTGTGAAGACAGGTTCTGGAATATCTTGACCTTCAGCATCTTTCTTCTTCGGTGCTAATGCTTCAATGCGATCAATAAATGCATAGCATGCGGAATCTAAAGTCGGCATCTGACCCGCCTTCAATTGACTCACTTGCAATGTCGCTAAGCGATCCAACTCAACCAGCGCGTCTAGATGATCGTCTTTCATTGCTACATGTTCGCGCATCAAACGTTTACATTCATGCTCCATCACATGTGCAAGCTGATAGACAGACTCAATGCCTGTCATTCCCGCACTACCACGCAAGGTATGTAATGCACGAAGCAAGATATCACTCGTCATCACGGTATTATTAGCTGCAGAGAGGTTACTACTCACAAAGGTGCGGATATTGTCTAAATAACCTTCAGCTTCGCTCACGAAAATCTCAAGTAGCTGAGGATCCAACTCTTCAATCGACATTTCTGCTTTTGCGATGACGGGTGCAGCAGCGACAGGAGCGTGCTCTTTTACCGCTGGCTTTGGAGCAATATCCGTTTCATCATTATTGAATGCATCGGCTAACGCATCAAAGTCGTCAAGTAAAAACTGCTCATCATCTAGAACAGGAATATCAGAATCACCACCGACCGCTTTTTGCATCACATTTTGAATCAGCGCTGCACTGATATCATGCCCGCCCTGTAACAACCACGCAGTATGAATAATCGGTAAAAGATCAATTCGGGGTACACGCGCTACTGAAAAGTCTTCAATCAAGCTTGGCAAAATTGAAATGACTTCACCCAACAACTGGACAATATTTTGTGTTGGGACAACAGTATGCTCAAGCACACCATTTAATAAACGCTCATTCGACCATGCAAGTTCAGCAAAAGCATGCGCGCCAATCATGCGACCAGAACCTTTTAAGGTATGGAAATTACGGCGGATAACTTTTAGGGCTGCTTCATTCTCAAAATTCACTGCCCATTGTGGAAAGTGCTCATTAAGCTCTTGTACGACTTCTTCGGCTTCTTCTAAGAAGATTTCCAGAATGGAATCGTCATCACCAAAATAACTGACAAAATCATCTACTGGCATGACTTTCGGAGCTTGTTCACTCAGTAAATGAATCGGTAATGCTTGGGTAGAGCTCGCTTCCTGAGCTTTTTTTGGCACATCTGTTTGCGAAGGCACTTCGACTGCACTTTCAACCACACCATCTTCTTGATCGCTTACAGATGATTTAATCACATCTACTAACCGCGTCTGCATCAGCGAGCTGGCACTTGAGATCCATGCCGCAACTTGTTGATTGACTGCTGCTGTGCTTGTACTTTTATCTTTATAGCTTCCAATTAAATTGGGGATAGCAGCAAATACTTCATCTATCAGCGCAGTCATCGACTTGCTTGGCTGAACACTATGGTCCAAAACTCGATTCAATAAATTTTCAATTGACCAAGACAACTCACCAACCGTACGCGCACCGACCATCCGTCCAGAACCCTTCAGCGTATGGAAAGCGCGACGTATTTCTTTTAGAGAGGCTTCATCAGCAAAATTAGCTTTCCACTTTGGATAATAGTCAGCAATTGTTTCAAGAACTTCTTCAGCTTCTTCGATGAAAATTTCGCGAATCTCATCATCCTGTTCAAAGTCATCATTGTATGGATTTTCATTCAAATCAGACTGAGCAAGCGTGTTATCAACGACCGCTTCTTTATTCACTGACATTGTAGGTTCAATGACTACATCTACGTTTTTTTCATCAATATGATCAATCACAGTCGCAACTGTTTCATCATGATAAATTTTTTCTCCGCCAGCTGGTACCGGCTCGGATTGTTTCAAAGGTTGCTTAAACTCAATCAAGGTACGTTCCGCTAAAGCGAGAATGTTATCGTCCTGATACTGTCCAGCCAATTGATCAAGATAATACTCAATCGATGAAATAAGCTGCGCTAATAGCTCAGTTTGCTTCCAATGTGGTACATATTTCGCTTTTAATATTGTTGATTTAATTGCAGATGCTGTATTCGACAACAACTTAGCTGCACGCGGCAAATCAAGCATTGTAAAGGCGCCGCTGACCATTTTTAACAAGTCTGGAACATCCGCTAACGCCGCCACATCACCACGACTCTGATGGTATTTTGCCAAGGCGGCTTTAATTTTCTCTAGCGCAGTTCTAGACTCACGCACAGCAGCATGACGTGCATCTTGTACCAAACCACCATCTGCGGCTTGATCTGATTTTGAGGTCAATACAATGGTTTGCTTCACTTTATCGGCGAACTGAACTAAATCAGTATTGAGACGCGCAATAACTTTAGAATCAACATCATATTTCGCCACTAAGTGCTGAAGTTGAGTTTGGCCCTCTTTCGCTAAAGGATGCCAACCGGAAACATCAAGTAATCGTACGGCTTCACGTAATGCGATCGCCGCCGTATCACGACTAACAGCCAAACCTTCGCGCGCGGCATTGACTTGCTGTAACGCTGAATCAAGTAGACGACTGGAAACATTGCCACGTTCTGGTAAATCCATCCCATAAAATTGACGTACTTTTGAAACTTCAGGGTCCGCAACCACATGTGGATCTAACGCACTAAGCAAATCACCCAATAAAGCATTATGGTTAGCTACACTCACATGGTCTTTAGTGACTAAAGACCGCTCAAGTCGAATGAGTAAAGGACGAATTGTTTCAGCTTCAGTCAAATATCCGTTTGCGATTGCACGTTGAAATACACGTGCAACTTGCCAAAGTGCAAAATCTTGACGTGTTTGAGCTGTCGAATGGAGTAAGTCAGCCACACGGGTCAAATCTAATAGGCTCTGCTGTGAATTGCTATCACTGAGCCAAGCTGCGAGTAAATATTGATAGGCTTGCGTTAATTTTTCTTGTTGCGTTTCAGTTCGAGCTGGAACCGAATACTTTTCATCCAATAAAGAAAAATCAGGAACGAAGGCTACTTTTGGCTCGGCTGAATCATTAAGTAGCAAAGCATTTAATGCATCAACTTGTTCATAGACTAAAGAAGTCCGACTGCTTTTTGTCCTTTGTAGATGATCCAACTCTTCAATCAGTATCTCTAGCGCCATCCGTATCTGGGTCTGGATACTTGAAAAATGTAAGCGGCCTACAGCAACAGCCTGTATCACTTTTTCTAACACTTCTGATAGCGTCAAAATGTCAGCAAGCTGAGCAATATGTAAGGTACCGCTGACTTGATGCAAACTCTCATAGGCAGATTGCAAAGACAGGGGGGTTTGCTCTTGCAATTGTGCCTGAACCTTTTGCAAGGTTTCATCGAGGGCATCTTTGACCCAATCTAAGGCGATATAAGACTGTTGGAGACTCATAATATTTTGCTCTGAATACGATTGTCCGTCCGTAGAAACCAAGTAATGCTTTGGCTCAACAGATGCTTATATATATATTTCGGTAATTGAATAGCTGAGCCTTTCAGCCATGATTGACCAACATGAATACTAGGCTTAGTCTTTAACAAACCATCCATTTTTTTATGCCATAAAACCGACAAAATCAGACGACTCAAAGATTTGTCATCCAACTCATCACTCTGACTATACTTTGACTCGCTCATATGCCAACGTCCCTGCGTGCTTAACTCTTTTCATGGCAGGATGATCCCAATCCACCATTTCCCCAGGCCCCAAAACCAGCAACCCGCCAATATCTAACCGTTGTACCAATGCATCTAAGATATCTCGACGATCAAACTGGCGAAAATAAATGAGTACATTTTGACAAAAAATAACCTGTAACCGCCTAAACGGTACATCAGCACTATCCATTAAATTAAATCGATGAAAAAAAACATGCTGACGCAATACGTCACTCACCTGCCAATCATGCGTCGTCATTGAGGACGCATGAGCAGCATGCTTGGCATGCCCGACGGGCAGCTCAACACAATTCTCACGATATTTTTCAGGAATTTTCTCAGCCTTACGCCATGAATATAGACCGCTTCGTGCAATATTGAGCACAGACTCACTAATATCACTCGCCATAACACTAAAACCATGCACAGCATGTGAATGCGCAATCATGGCCAAAGACCAAGTTTCTTCACCTGTTGAGCAACCCACACTCCAAATATGTGCGGGCGTTTTAAACAAAGATAAACGATGCTCAAGCAACTCGTAAGAAGGCAAATGACGGAAAAATGCGGTCTCATGTACAACTAAATCTTCAACCAATTGTTGCCATTCAGGTGAGTGAATTTGAACCAACTGATAATACGACATCACATCTAAACCACACAGCTTCATTCGCTCTTTTACACGTCGTTCAAACAAACTACGCTGAATCTCTGGCAATATCATCCCAATCCGCGACTCGATGAGAGAGTGCCAGAGTGCTGACTGCTCTTCATCGAATGCTTCATTGGACTGCGCAACACCTGTAATAGATGCTGGAACTGACACCGAATTGACTGATAATTTCACAATATAACCAACCAACTAAGCATTAATTAGCAGTCATTTCTTCGGGAAGCTTAAAGCCCGAAACTGATTCGCGTAGATTCGCAGCCATGTCCGCAAGATTACCAACCGAGTGCGCTGTCGCCATAGTACCCGCTGTTGTTTTGGTTGTAATCTCTTGAATGACATTCATCGTATTTGAGATATGGCCTGCAGATGCAGCCTGCTGACGCGCCTCGGATGAAATATTTTGAATCAAATCCGCCAAGTTTCTCGAAACTTTTTGAACTTCATCCAACGCAACTCCCGCATCCTGAGCCAAACCAGCACCACGAATAACTTCACTAGTGGTTTGTTCCATTGAAATAACCGCTTCATTGGTATCACTTTGAATCGCTTTGACCAAGCCTTCAATCTGTTTAGTCGCACTCGCAGAGCGTTCCGCCAACCGTTGAACTTCGTCCGCAACCACCGCGAAACCACGACCTGCCTCACCCGCCATCGACGCTTGAATTGCCGCGTTCAATGCCAGAATGTTTGTTTGGTCAGCAATGTCGTTAATCAACGAAACGATATCGCCAATTTCCTGTGAAGACTCACCCAAACGTTTAATACGTTTTGCAGTTTCTTGAATCTGATCGCGAATGATATTCATACCTTCAATAGAACGTTGAACAACATCACCTCCATTAACAGCAATTCCTACCGAACGTTCCGCAACCGCAGCCGATTCAATCGCATTCATCGACACTTGATCGATAGATACAGCGATTTCATTCACAGCAGCTGATGCACCCGCAATTTCTTGCGCCTGATGTTCTGACGCATCTGCCAAATGCATTGCAGTCATCTGCGTATCCTGTGATGAACCCGCAACTTGCAATGCCGTGGTATTAATCGCAGAAACCAACAGACGCAATTGGTCAATCGCAAAGTTAACAGAGTCAGCAATCGCACCAGTAAAATCTTCAGATACCGTTGCATTAACAGTTAAGTCACCATCAGCAAGGTCGCCCAACTCATCGAGTAGACGCAAAATCGCAGTCTGATTACGTTCACTTTCCGCTTGAATTTCACGTGCACGTTCTGCTTCTTTATGTGCTTCAGCCATCGCACGCTCTTGGTCAATACGTGAACGCATCATAAACAAACGTGCCAATGCGTAACTCAAACCTAGTAAACCCAAGAGAAGTAATGTACTCGGGAAAATTGAGCGGTATTTATTTTGGACCGCAGTAGAAAGAACACCTAGTTGGCTCTGCAATTGTGCAGATGCAGAATACAACTGCTTCGCTGAATCACGAACCTGTGTAATTTGCGGAGAACTAATAAACATTTTTGCAGCAGACGGTTTTAATACGTCATCGTATGACTTTTCAATTTCTGCCAACGATTTACGTGCACTAGGATTCTTGATCGCCTCAACGCCGAGATCAGCATCACCTTTAAGCTGTCCATTAAGAATCCGACCAAATTCTTGCGTATCGTCAGAGAAACCTGAAGCCGAAGAAATTGCGGTTTCATCACCAGACAGCACTTCAGTAATGGCTTTTAGAATACGTTCAGACAACAATACTTGATTTCGTGCAAAAACAACCTGACTCGCTGGTGTATTTGTCGCAACCATACGATTAGTAATATTGTTATAACCGTCTTGAACCAAAGGAACAACATCACGAATTTGCACACCTACATCGTGCAAATCATTGACCAACTCTTTATTACTCAACATATCGGTTACAGCTTGGTCAGTTTTCTTCCAAGCATTCAAAACAGTCGCAGCCTCTTCACTTTTAGTTCCGAAGTTTGAGGTCAAACTATCCAAACGCTCGCCGAACAATTTCTGTGATTTAGCCAGTCGATCAAAGGCCTGCCCACCACGACCAGTAGATGCCTCACTCGCATTCTTCGCAAGCTGCTCAGATAGCACGCGCAGATCACCCATGTCGCGAACCATTTGATTACTTTTAGGAACGGTATAAACCAAATAGGCTAGTGACAAGAGGAACAATAACAATGATACAGCAGCCAAAAACAACCATGGCTTAACCTTCTGTGCATCGCCAAAAGTTCCCGAAAAGCGGCTATAAAAATCACTTAAACGCTTTTTAAGTTCAGAAAACTTAACAACCACAGCGTTATTCTTTATTTTTGACATTACTGCATTAGAACTCATTGTTACCACTCCATATTTATCGAATTGAGTTTATATCCATACCCCAATCGACGTGAACTCAAGAGCATCTTCGCCGAATATAATATTGGCATCGACTACTCAAATTTTGAATCACCACGCTATAACCGCCACATCTATATCTATCCAACAACAAACACATCACGAATACCGCACAATAACGAGTACTTCCATTTACAAGCTTGCGCTTAAATAACGTGGGTCTACAGCAAGTTTGCTCAACATAAAAATGCGCCAGAACTGATCTGCACGATTGAATCCGCCTTGCAAATAAGGCTGAATCCCTACAGGTGGATTGGTAATCTGAGGATCATACGACTGTTTACTAAAATGCTGAATACCCAGCACCTCATCGACCAACAACCCGCTAAACAAATCACCATAGTCAATGACCATGATCTTGCGTTTTGCAGAATCAATGCTGAGTTCATGAGTAACACTGGCAAATTCAGCCAAATCAATTAAAGGCAAAAGACGACCACGAACATTTGACAAGCCAAAAAGCCAATGATGCACACCATGCACAGGTGTAAATTCTGGCACACGAAGCACCTCGGCAACTTCACCAAGTGGCGCAACATATCGTTGTCCAGCCAAAATAAAGCCTACGCCAGACCAACGTTCTTCTTGACTTTCCTGTCCTTGCTGAATCCGCTGCCGTCCTCTTTCCGAAAGACGTAACAGCTGAATAAACCCTCTGGCAGCCATAGCTTACTATCCCAAGTTTCAACCACATGCTTATTATTCATTAATAAGGCTTAAAAAAAGCTTTATTCAACCACTATGGCAAGAGCTTCCCTATCACTTGCATTAACTCCGCCTCATCCACCGGCTTCGTTAGATAATCTTTTGCACCTTGACGACGACCCCAAACACGATCAGTCTCCTGATCTTTAGTACTGACAATTACAACTGGAATATGCGCAGTATCAGCACCACGAGTAATCTGACGAGTTGCCTGAAAACCATTCATACCAGGCATTACCACATCCATTAGCACTAAATCTGGTTTTTCAGCCAAAGTCATTGCAACGCCATCAGCACCGTTAGTCGCCTCAAGCACAGCATGGCCATTGCGCTGCAGCATTTCGCGAAATCGAAACGTTTCAGTTGGAGAATCATCGACTATTAAAATTTTTGCCATCACAAGATCCTTCTCGATTTTCTATTCCGCAGTTGCAGAAACATGCTGACGAATTGCGCTAAATAGCTCTTCTTTACTAAAAGGTTTCGTCAAGTAATCATCTGCACCGACGATTCTTCCTTTCGCCTTATCAAATAGACCATCTTTTGAAGATAGCATAATGACTGGTGTTTTCTGATATGCAGGATTGTTTTTAATAAGGGCACAGGCCTGATAGCCATCGAGTCTTGGCATCATGATATCCACAAAAATGATATCTGGACGCGTATCAGCAATCTTTGCCAATGCATCAAATCCATCTACTGCAGTATGAACAGTACAACCTGCTTTTTGTAGAAGGGTCTCAGCAGTGCGACGAATCGTCTTAGAATCATCAATCACCATCACCTTCAACCCATCAAAATTTTCTTCCATTTTGTTCATCTTCCTGATAATACGAAGTCATAAAATGATGTCTATGGAATATGCACTATTTAGAGTTATGCATTCTTCCATCTGCTATCTCCGCCTAGCATAAAACGTTCAGCGCTACTAAACCAGCATTTCAGCTATTTTTATTTTCACAAATATCAAACTAGTTCACACAATATGTCAAATTTATACAGTTTTCAATGAAAACTAACACTTGTGGATATGCTTTCTCCATACTATTCTTATGCAATGGATCTCATAATTCTCTCCATAAGGTGAATTATGCTACAGAATACAAAACAACAGGATGAGAAGGCGACAGATGTTTACTCAAACGAAACACGCCAAACAAGCTAAATCGACGACAGACTCCAAAGATACTTTGATGCTAGCCCTTGTTCATTTGTCCAGCGACAAATCAGATTTTCTCGTCAGTTCCTCATCTTCTTCGCGTAATTTAATGATGAAAATTAGTGGCTCTTTTGTTGGGGTCTTATTTTTCGTATTAACAACATTACCCCCTGCTTTTGCTGACAATAGCACCCCCACAACACGCTGGTATCGATACTATAACAGTCAAGGTATTCCTACACTCAGCAGCACGATCAGTGAACAGCACCTGCAGTATGGTTATGATTCTCTCGACAAAAACATGCACCTCATTCAACACTTCTCACCTTTCTCTGGCCAACAGTACGCTCAAGAGCAAGCTCAGCGCGAACAAGCGATCGCCAGAAGAATTAGCGAACGTCATCTACAAGAGACTTATATTTCCTCAAACCGCGCAATCAGTCAGCGTGATCGGGAGCTTAGCGATATTGATGGTCAAATCAAACGGAGTCAAACGCAGTCACTGACTCTCTCAACATCACTGAATGAAAGTATTACGCTAGCAGCCAATCTTGAACGCCAAAACAAGCCTATTCCTGCATTTTTAAAAAATCAACTCAGTACCAACAAAGACCTACTCAACCAATCAATGGCCAATATTGCCGCATTGAAAGTCAAACGCGAACAAACCAGCAAGCAATTTAATGATGCAATCGCGACTTTAAAGAGCATTGAGCAACGCGGACCTCGATCAAGTCCTAGCAATAAACTGTAAACGTGCAAATGACCGATTGATGTCATTGATATAAACCATCACGGTTTCTGCTGTTCTCACATCAATGACACACCATAGACCATTCCGCTACGGTATAATTCTCTCAAGCTTTAACTCACCTCATTCGTCTCATTAATTAGGATATCCCTATGAATAGCGTCGCCAAAAAAACGCGTCATGTTCGTTTACTCATTCTCGGTTCAGGACCTGCGGGTTATAGCGCCGCTGTTTATGCTGCCCGCGCAAACCTAAAACCAGTTCTAGTGGCTGGCATGCAAATCGGTGGACAACTCACCACCACGGTCGAAGTTGACAATTGGCCGGGCGATGCACACGGTTTAACAGGCCCTGCGCTCATGGAGCGCATGCAAGAACACGCCGAACGTTATGGCACCGAAATCATTTATGACCATATTAATGAAGTTGATCTGTCTCAGCGCCCATTCCAGCTCAAAGGCGATATGGAAGATTTCACATGTGACGCGCTCATTATTGCAACAGGCGCAACCGCACAATACCTTGGCCTAGAATCGGAACAAGAGTTTGCGGGTCGTGGCGTTAGTGCTTGCGCAACGTGTGATGGCTTCTTTTATAAAAACCAACCTGTAATGGTTGTCGGCGGCGGAAATACCGCTGTTGAAGAAGCCTTGTATCTCTCGAATATCGCTAGTCACGTGACACTGGTTCACCGCCGTGACAAAGTAAAATCAGAAAAAATTCTGCAAGACTTATTATTCCAACGTGAAAAAGAAGGCAAAATTTCTATTTTGTGGAATAACCAAGTTGATGAGATTCAAGGCAACGATGCTGGCGTCACCAATGTGCAACTCAAAAGTACCACTGATGGCTCAGCAAAAAATGTTGATGTGCAAGGGGTCTTCATTGCAATTGGGCACAAGCCAAATACAGCCATGTTTGAAGGTCAACTCGAATTGCATAATGGCTATATCACCGTGAATAGCGGCACGAAAGGCAATGCTACACAAACCAGTATCCCTGGTGTATTCGCTGCAGGTGATGTTGCAGATCATATCTACCGCCAAGCGATTACTTCCGCAGGTTCAGGCTGTATGGCCGCATTGGATGCTGAACGCTTCCTCGACGGACTGTAATTCATATGCTTATGTGTCTATTTATTCATACTGTCTCTTTGGCTTGATGAGTGAGTAGACATGACGGCACGACTTCCGCAAACACGCTGGCAATTCCCCGATCCAATCCAAGCCGATCCATTAGGAGAAGGCTTGGTTGCGGTCGGTGCAGATCTTGCGCCTGAAACGATCTTAGCCGCATATCAGCGTGGGATATTTCCTTGGTTCAGTGGCGACGATCCGATTTGTTGGTGGAGTCCAGAACCGCGCTGCATCATTCAGCCCGAGACGTTTAAACCTTCGAAAACCCTTATTCGCAGTATTAAAAAAAATCAGTATACACTCACCATTAATCAAAATTTTGCCGCGGTGATGCAAGCTTGTGCCGATGCACGTGCGCACGCCGAAGGCACGTGGATTAGCCAAGATATTATCCAAGGCTATTGCGGATTGCATGCAGTCGGTCTCGCGCACAGTATTGAAGTCTGGGAAACTCACGAACAAAAGTCGCCGTTATTAGTCGGTGGTTTATACGGCGTGCAACTTGGTCGAGCATTTTTTGGCGAATCGATGTTTAGTCAACGAACCGATGTATCAAAAATGGCATTTAACTTTTTAATGAAACTTTGCGCCGCGTCGCACTTCCCTTTAGTCGATTGCCAGCTACCAAACAGCCACCTCATGAGTCTTGGCGCAATCACAATACCTCGGCAACAATTCTTGAGTGAGTTACAAGACCTTCTCGCTCGGCAAGCACCTGACTGGAAATTGTTACAGAATCGTCACTTCGACTGTGCCGAACTGTTGACCGATGACCTTTTTTCAGGCCTTATTGAAGCGTAAGATTAAAATGTTCGTTCATGATTCAGACTCATCGTGTTCAGAGTGAGATTTCATGTCAAATATGAAGAATATTCGGTTCTATATCACACCGCCTCATCCATGTAGCTATTTGGATGATCATTCGGCACGTATGGTGTTTATTGATCCGATACGAACATTGGATACTGCAACGCTATCAGAACTCTCACGCCAAGGTTTTCGACGCAGTGGCGACTTCATTTATAAACCTGAATGCCAAAACTGTCGCCAGTGTCTCTCGTCACGAATCCCTACCGAACGCTTCGAACCCGATAGCGGTCAACGTCGTGCACTTAATCGCAATAAAGACCTGCGCATGGCCATCCGTTCTACGCGTCATGCGACCGAAGTGCATTATCAACTTTATGCGCGCTATATTGAGAAACGCCACTCCGATGGCGACATGTATCCCCCGACTCGCGACCAATTCGAAAAGTTCTTAGTGACGGGTGGTATTGATAGCTTTTTTCTAGAATTTTGGCTCAATGACCAACTCATGGTTGTCGCCACCTGCGATCCGCTTGATGATGGGATCTCTGCGGTCTACACCTTTTTTGACCCAGATGAAACCCGTCGTAGTCTTGGCACATTTTCGATCATGAAACAAATCGAATGGGCGCGTAATAATGATTTGGCTTATGTCTATTTAGGCTATTGGGTGCCGCAAGCGGAGAAGATGCGGTATAAATCTAATTTCCTACCGCTGGAAGTCTTGCTCGATGGGCATTGGCAACGTTTATCACGAGCAATGACAGAAACAGAAATGACGAATCTGATTAAAAGACTATCACGCGATGAAAACATTCAAGACTACAAACGACTACGTTAATTCGAAAACCGTTCAAGCAAATGGATTACCACGGGTTAATGCCATCAGAACAGCATCTTCTTTTCCACTCGCAAATACGGTGCGATCTGCTGGGTAATAGTTCTTGCGAATGCCCATTTGGTGAAAACCGACTTTCTGATAAAGCGAAATGGCTGGCGTATTACTACCCCGTACTTCTAAAAACACCATCACACAACCATCGCCCAATAACTCCAAAGACTCTTCCAATAGCGCCGAACCACAGCCCTGCCCTTGGAATTTTGGGTCGATTGCCATCAGCAATAGATTTGCTTCATCGAGTACTGGCTGCAAGATACAAAACCCAATGACTTGTTGGCCTTCAACGATCACGGTACAACGCTGGCCAGCCTCCAGACTCTCCTGAAACTGCCGCTCGCTCCAAGGATGATATTCAACTTGGCGTTCAATGGCAGCGACTTGCGCAGTATCAGTTAACAGCATTGATCGAATGACATATCTAGGCATGAAGAGAATCGCAGTAGAGTAAGAACAAAGGCTGATTATACGTTGAAAACTATCTGATATAGAGAACTTACACGTCCCCGAATCCAATAGATCAAGCACGTTCGTCAAAGGACTCTTACCACCCCAAGAGAAATATGAAGCGCCATTCGAAGCTTACTGGACGCCGTAACTAAATGCTGTAGTCGGCAGGCCAACTCGGAATTGCGCATTGAATATCACAGCACTGGCTGAGATTCATTGATTTAAAGCATTCAGTGAGTTCTAGTTATCAGAATGGATCAGATCCAACATCAACTCATGTGAAAAATGCATCAACCGACGTTATGCTTGAAGCAGCAAAGACCACCGCATAAATTACACCGATATTGATTGCGAAACTAATATCTAAGTCATAAAAAAAGACCCATAAGAGTCTATTTTTCATTCAACACTAAACGTTAAAAAATCATCTTAAAAATTACGATTATCCCCTTGGTCGCGCATTGTTTCGTAAGTTTGCGCACGAATGCGGTCCTCAGGCGAACTGAATGTCTGATTACGTAATGTGGTAATCGCTTGTTGACGATTTACTTCATCGCTAACACTGGCTTTAATCTGCGCACGGGCTTTCAGATAACTGTTCAAGTCTTGCTGCCAGCTTGCATTTTCTACATCGAGTTTATCCAAACGACCTGCAGCCTCTGGACCTACTAAATTTTCACGCATCTGGTGCAGTTCTTCTGCGGAACCGCCACGTGCTTGAATCGCTTTGGTTAACTTCTGCAGCTCAGCGTATTGCATTAATGGACGCATGCTTTCAGCCAAAGAAGCAGGTAATTGATCCATCAGCGCTGCAATTTTTGCGGCTTTCTGATCTTCGCTTAAGCTCTTATCCGCATTGATTTTCATGATATTAATATTATATTGATCATAGGCTGCTTCATTTCCAAAGAATACTTCCGCCTCAACTGGCGTGAAATACTTCATCCGTAAATTTTTCATCGCCAACACAATTTCTTGTAGTGATTCTGGGCTTTGCGTTTTGACCTGTGTCGACGGCTGAATTTGGGTCTGCGCGTGACGATAGGCAATATATTGATCGAGCAATTTCAACGCATACGGCAATGCAGTGCTTGGCAATGTCGTGGTTAAATATTGACGAATATCGGTAATGAGCTGCGCTTCTGTTTTCTCACCTAAACTCGATAGAAAATAATCAAAACAGTTCCGAATACCAATCGTCAGCACCAATTGACCTTTACCATCGACTTGCAATGGACAATCAATTTCAGTACCGCGCAATGACGGTGCTAAAGTTGGCATTGGACCTGGCACCAGATTTTTCGCAGGTGTTGCCGCCGCTGTGCTAGCAAGATCAGCTTGAGGCTGGGTGGTCGACTGGGTTGTTGCGTTAGAAGTAGCTTTCAAACTTTTGGGTTTCAGCACCAAAATCGCCCATAAAATCAAAAGTGCAAAAACAATTAAACCAATGATAAGAATTTTCTTTTTAGCAGAAGTGAGCATGCATTAAATCCCTTAATGTTGTTATCTGCAGATCGTCCATCTGCGCCGTCGTACCATAACAGAACGAGCAAGCCTATCGATCATTGGTTCTTTTTTCAACACAAGATTTGAAATCTATTTCTATTTCAATTTGTTCTCTCACATTTAAAAATCTTGCACCCCCACTCAACCGATGGAACGCAACTCTACCAAACTCACACTAAACGCGATCAAAACACACGTAAAGCACAATTCCTTAAAACAAATAAAATCCAATATAAACAAAACACTAATAAATTAAATTCGCTTAATTATGTTCATTAAATTCACGACAAGAAAAATATGACAAACTGAAAAAAGAGGCAGATAATTAGTTATAAGGTTTTGTTTAAATGAATGCGACCGCGATAAAAAATTCAATGACGGTTGATTTATAGAATTTGCCACTCCTGGTTTGTCAGTCGCACACTGGAGAACTAAAATGGGCTTAGAAATTGTAATTCTTGTTCTAGCACTAATGATTATGACCGCAGCGTTACCGGCTTGGCCTTACAGCCGAAAATGGGGCTATGGACCGAGTTGCTTAGTTGGCATCGTTGTTCTCATTTTTGTGGTGTTGTTCTTCGGTCATTCTTAAAACTCACTGAACGACAATGTAGCTTTAATGAACGTGCTCTTACGATTGGAATACTGCACACGATGTGCAGTATTCCAATCGTAAGAGCAAAAAATGAGTGATAGACCCTTAGATATTGATTGCAAGAAACGCGTTGCATACGACCTGATGCTACTCATTGCTTCGCGTAGTGTGGATGAAGACAATCACGAGAACCCCAACGTAAAGGACTATTACTTAAAACTTTATGCAGAGTGTCTGCGTGTAGTGAATCATGATAATCCTTCGCTTTCGATTGATTAGCTACCATGACGTCTTAAATAACCCTGTTTTTTTTACGAATAGGCTAATCAACAAAAGAAAGCTTTTGGATTCATCATTTCGTCATATAAAGTAACTATTCTATTGCCATACAAGGACGCGGTGTAACACTGTGGAAGTTAAAATCAAAAGTCGACTGAACAAAACTCAAGCCCATTTCTACTGATTTGGGCTTTTTTGTAGGCTAGCTTTTCGCTCAAATATTTCATCCAAATAACGCGAATCGACAGGTCCGTTTTCAAACAAGGATACCCTTTTGATCACGGATGAATCTCAAGAATCTTGAGTATCTTCCGCTTGGTGCAGCGCAACGGGGTTGGGCACTGGGTTCAAACGCGACATGTCTACCTTCAAGAAACCCGTAGCCAATTGAGCAAATGTCTCAACATGATCCGTCAGATTGTTCGCACCGTCAAAGTAAATCACCCTAAAAATCTGCCCCTCGATCGCAGAGATCACTGCCAACGCATGTATTTCGCTGATCGCACTTGCGGCAGACTGACGACGAGACACGTCTACACTTAATGATGCTAATAACTGTGCAAGTTGACGAACAACCTCTAAGCGTCTGTTGATCGCTTTTGGACCTACCGCCCAGATTTCAACAAAACTTGTACGCGCATAAGAAGGATGATTTTGTAGTGTTTGCAACAGGCTGCGTATCGTCGCTTCAGCGCGATAGTATAGATTCATATCGGGATCATGGGGAATAACGATTGCTTCTGAGACCTTAGCAGCCAAGTATTCACCAGCTGCCATAAAGCAAGCTTCTTTGTCGGTGAAATACTCATAAAATGTACGCTTTGCCACACCACCACGACTGACAATATCGCCAATCGTAACAGCGGCATAGCCTTTTTCTGCTGTCAGATCTGCCATGGCATCCAATAGACGACTGCGTTGAGATGTACGAACCAATTCACGGCTCAAACCATGCCGCCCTCGAGGAAGGCTCTTTGGAATCTCAGGATTTGTTTGTGCTTTATTTTTCATGATCTAGATTTTAGCACAGCCCACGCAATATCAAACAAGGAACTTTACAGCTCCTTTTTTAAGCATTACAGCAATCAACCAAATGACGCCCAAACATCATCACGGCAAAAAAACTCAAATAACATCAGGATGTATTACATGCATAGATTCATCGCTCGCGCTGTTGCGCCAATCGTGTTTTCTAGTGCTTCAACGACCATACCGCTTACCACTCGGCAGATACTCCAACACCAATCGGCTCCAATAACTTGAGCTGTAAATCAAGCGTATTGCATCCACGTTCAGTGATCTTGGTAGATGGTACTTTTGCCAATTCAAATAGTACACAGCAAAAAAGCCCTGAAGCAT